>ERZ827492.4-NODE-4-length-363243-cov-8.367022_pt1 | contig 363243 bp, 299 predicted proteins | sample MGYA00519704_ERZ827492 | MGnify/ENA primary metagenome ERZ827492 (study PRJEB31778, sample SAMEA3449325) | human gut metagenome | biome: human gut; feature: human-associated habitat; material: faeces | place: United Kingdom | collected 2010/2012 ... | reverse complement strand
CGTGTCTCAGTCCCAATGTGGCCGATCAACCTCTCAGTCCGGCTACTGATCGTCGCCTTGGTAAGCCGTTACCTTACCAACTAGCTAATCAGACGCGAGCTCATCTTTCAGCGATAAATCTTTGATAATCAAATCATGCGGTTCAATTATGTTATGCGGTATTAACGATCGTTTCCAATCGGTATCCCCCTCTGAAAGGCAGATTGCTCACGTGTTACTCACCCGTCCGCCACTAGATCAGAAAAGCAAGCTTCTCTTCTCTCGTTCGACTTGCATGTGTTAAGCGTGCCGCCAGCGTTCGTCCTGAGCCAGGATCAAACTCTTAATTAAAGTTGTATATCAAAAGCATCTCTGCTCTTGTTATCCTGTTTCAGTTCACTTCACTGAACGTACATTTCTTTTACGTCTTTATGTTAGACCTTTAATTCTTTTTCTCAAAAGAATCTCTCAAGGGTTTCGTACTATTCGTCTTTGTTCAATTTTCAAGATGCTGTTTCGTTGCACTCTTTTGTGTCGTGCAACTTTTACATTATATCACACTTTTTATCTTTTGTCAACCCCTTTTCTGAAGTTTTTTCAAAAAAGTTTTTTGACTTCCGATTTTTTCGTGCTTTCTAATGTGCTGTCTTAAATCAGCTTATCTATTATATCATATTAGCTAAGCTTTGTCAAGACTTTTCTTTGTGAATTCTTTGCGAATTCGTTTGAACTCTTTTGCTGAGTTCTTTTCAAGCTACTCCTCAGGTCTCTTCTGTTCTCCCGAACCTTTTACCTTCGTTTCGCTTCTCTCTTTATCGCTCTCTCTCGAGGCGACTTGTTTATTTTATCACTTTTATGCTATTTTGTCAAGCGTTTTGTACCGTTTCTATGTTTTTTATAGATATTTTCATTATTTTGCACAGAAACAGTACAAAACTTACACAATATTGACGATCAGAAGAACGTCGAATATATCTTTGACTCGCCTACACTATAAACTACCCCGTCATCGAACGCAAATACAACTGTTAAAGTAAAAGTACCCTTGCTGTCTGTAAAAGCTCCGTTCTGAGAATGTACAGTAAGCGTTCTGCATTCATTAGTATAATTAACACCGAATGTCTTATTCACTTCCTCTATAGTCGATCCAGTCTTTATTCCGCCTATAGAGAACTCAGGACAGTTATCCAAAAACAATCCCATGACATCACAATCGCTTGCTTTCGCTTCCTCATAAGTGTTATTGTCAATTGTCATGCTTCCTGAATATCCTGTTGCACCATTACTGAAAAAAGTTTCCATATCATCTTCCGCTATCACATAATTTTTCGGGTCAACGCTCTCAGAATAACCACTTAGACCTGCCGCCCAAAGACCCATATCCGCTACATCACTATACTTTGCAGGGAATGCAAATGCCCTGCCCTTTAATGTCATATCAAAAAGCCTTTCGTCCTGCACATATATCTCAGGGTATACAGGGTCTTTTTCATCGAACTCTATAGGGTCTTCCGTTTCATTTTTGGACGATGTGGTCTCCGATTTGCTGTCGTTTGCATTACTATCTGTATTTTCTGTATTACTATTGTCTGAAATAATTCCGCCATTGTTGTCACTTATGCGGTCATTGTCTGTTATGTGCGTATTTCCACCCGTATTGTTGTTTGTATTATGCGTATCGTCTGTCTTGCTGTTGTCGATCTTTGAATCATGTGTACTGTCGGCAATGCTGTCCTCTGTTTCGCCACCAGCTACTGTCTGATTTCCGTCAGAGCCGTTCCCATTTCTATTTATAAGGTCAGGCGACCAACTGTCATTGTACTGCACTGATGAACTGCCGCTTGTCTTTATGCTGTTTTTATCAGTTTTGCTGTCGGATAAAAACAGACCTGCTCCAACTGCCACGCACAGTGCCGCCGCACATACTCCGCCTATCCACATAGGTTTCCTGCTTACCGCCGCAGTATTTTTGAGCTTATTTTTAAGCTCCTCTACCTGTCAGCTTTTCTTTCAACATTTCTCTTGCCCTTGTAAGCTGCATTCTCACCGTTCCACTGCGTACTTTCATTATCTTTGTTATCTCATCAGTAGACACCTCTTCAAAATAGTAAAGATAGACCACCATTCTGTATTTTTCAGGCAGTTCCGTTACAGCACAGAAAACATCATTTTCCTCGCGGCTTCTGAAAAAGCTTACCTCTTCCTTTCTTTCTTCAAGGGGAACTGTACGCCTGCGCCAGCTTGACAATGTTATCTTTTTGCACTGATTGAGAGTAGTCCTGATAAGCCAGAACTTCTCCTCATCATTGTCCTTGACTGTTATCCCCTTTCGATAAGCTGCAAGAAACACTTCCTGAAAAACATCGTCTGCATCTGCTTTTGAGCCAAGACGTGCTATAGCGATTCCATAAACGGTACTTTTATATTTATCTATAAGCCTGTCTATCTCTGAAGGCGTATTTTTCAAATTGACGTCCATTTGATCACCCCTTTATAATAAATACTTTTTCTCTCCCGAAATGTCACAAAAAATAAAAAATATTTTTTCAAAAGCCGCCTGAGCATATGCCCAGACGGCTCCACTTTCTTTAGAACAATCCCTGCTCCTCTGCAGCAGACGGCACATATTCCTCGTTCTCGATTATATAGTCCACCACTCTGCAATAGAAATCTGTAGGATTCATCTGAATTTTCGATTTTATATAATTTGCCTGCTCCTGATCAGGTGCATAAAGAGTTATGTCCATAAGCACCATATCATCATCACAGCAGCGGCAATGCACGTTATAACCACGCTTTGCAGGCTTTATATCAAAGCTTACGTCACGATCGTTTTTAAGCTTGACGAACAGTCTTAGACCTGCCGCATATATCTTATCTCTAAAACTTTTCGGCACAAGTTTTTTGAATTTCTCAGCGCCCTCAATGCCCTTTTCAGTGAGCCGATAGTAATTCGTGCCTTCTATTTCCGCAAGCTCCAGCGTGCCGTTTTCCAACATTCTGCTGACAGCCTCAGTGTACACAAAATAATTCACAACGCCTTCGCCCGTGGCTATCTCAGTAAGCTGATTAGGCGTACAAAGCTGATTTATCTGACCCAGAAAATAAGCCAGAAGTATTTGAACCTCATACACGTCGGAAATGTTCTTCATGTTCTCTGATATATGAGCCTCAGGATTTTGTACCAAGCTATCAATCCTCCTTTGGAAATTTCTCTAAAAATTTGGGTATTCAAGCATATGATTGAGCAAAGCTATATTAACAGCCGCCTCAACACATGGCACAGCCCTTGGAACAACACAAGGGTCGTGTCTGCCCTTTACTTCGAGAGTTTCATTTTTCATAGCTGAATAGTCCACAGTTGCCTGCGGTCTTGCTATTGACGGAGTAGGCTTGAAAGCAACTCTAAGTGTGATAGGCATACCAGAAGCTATTCCGCCCAGTATTCCGCCGTGATTGTTTGTCTTTGTCACAACGTGACCCTTATCATTTACATAGAACTCATCATTGTTCTCCGAACCTGTCATTTCCGCCACCTTAAAGCCTGCACCAAACTCCAGACCCTTTACCGCAGGGATACCGAAAATAAGCTGAGCTATAGAGTTTTCAAGTCCGTCAAAGATAGGCGAGCCGATACCGGCTGGAACATTGATAGCGATACATTCTATAATTCCGCCAACGCTGTCCTTATCCTTTCTTGCCTTGTCTATCTCCTTTATCATTTCGTTGCCCTGAACGTCGATAATAGTCGGGAACTCTTTCTCACGAACTTCCCTTATCATATCCTTAGTGGTATTGATAGGGTCAAAAGCCTTATCCTTTATGCCATGGATCTCTGCGATATGAGCGCCCACATAGATACCTCTTTTTTCAAGTATCTGACCTGCCACTGCTCCTGCAAAGCAAAGTGGTGCAGTAAGTCTGCCTGAAAAATGTCCGCCGCCTCTTACATCATTGAAGCCTCTGTATCTCAATGCGCCTGTATAATCAGCGTGACCTGGTCTTGCAAGCCTTGAAAGATTTGAATAATCCTGCGAATGCTGGTCTGTGTTGGCTATAAGCGCACAAAGAGGAGTACCCGTAGTCTTGCCGTTGAAATAGCCAGACATTATCTGCGGCATATCCTTTTCCTTCCTCTGTGTAGAGGTCTTGTTCTGCTTAGGCGCTCTTCTTGCCATAAATTGATATATCTTGTCAAGGTCGATGCTCTCCCCCGGCGGTACATTATCCATAACAACGCCTATTGCAGGGCCGTGGCTCTCACCGAAAACGGTAAAGCCTATATTGTTGTTCCATGTTGATGACATTTTACTTCCTCCTGTCAGCTTATAAAGCCTGTATAAATAACGGCAGATACCCGCCAGATCAGTACAAATTTTTGTACTAGCCCACGTTAAGGCTCACGGCTTATCTCTCCTCCGATGCTCTCATATACCTCAAAGAAATCGGGATATGACTTGCTGACGCACTCCGCACCGTTTATCTTCAGTGGTGAAGTACATCTTGTGGCAGCCACCGCCATTGACATTGCGATCCTGTGGTCGTTGAAGCTGTCAACTTCTCCGCCATTCAGTGAGCCAACGCCCTCTATCTCCAATCCGTCCTCAAGCTCAGTTACCTTTCCGCCAATTGCGTTAAGGCACTGTGAGATAGCCGAAAGCCTGTCGCACTCCTTTATCCTAAGACGTGTGGCATTTCGTATATAGCTTTTTCCCTCGCAGAAGCTTCCAAGTACTGTAAGAACAGGCACAAGGTCGGGTATATCCGAACAGTCGAGGTCAAAAGGCCGCAAACCGCCATTTTTATTATACACTATTTTCTCGCATATTTCAACAATTTTTTTATCTCCCTGAAAAGATTTTTCAGAAAGCCCTGCAATATCAATATCACTGCCCAAAGAATTTGCCACCTTGAAGAAAGCCGCCTGAGAATAATCCCCCTCAACTCTGCCGCTGAAAGGCATATAATGCTGACCGCCCTTTACAAAATATCCGTTCTCTGTTTCCTCAACCTGACAGCCATGCTCTCTCAAAGTGCCGAGAGTTATGTCAACATATGGCTTTGACTCCAAATGAGAAGTGAGTATTATCTCGCTGTCCTCCTCAAGAAGCGGCAGAGCAAACAGAAGCCCTGTGATAAACTGTGAGGATATTCCACCATCAACATAGAACTTGCCCCCTGTGAGCTTTCCATTAGTGGAAAAAGGCATAGTGTTGTTGTATTCAAAGCTTACACCATGCTTTGGAAACTCTTCAAGATATGGTGTGATAGGTCTTTGCGGAAGCCTGCCCCTGCCGATGAACTTAGTATCCACCCCAAGCGCACAAGCGACAGGTATGAGAAATCTCAGCGTTGAGCCGCTCTCACAGCAATCCAAAACTGCGCTCTCAGGAATATCCTTTATGCCCTCTATCACAGCCTTGTCACCGTCAAAATCTATTTTCGCCCCAAGCGCCCTCATGCAATCCATAGTCGCAAGGATATCCACCGAGGGATAAAGATTTGTTATCTCAGAAACGCCGTTTGACAGTGCCGCCGCTATCACCATTCTGTGGGCAACGCTTTTTGAGGGCGGAACTGTCACCTGTCCGCTGAGTTTTTTCGGAAATACAGTTATGTTCATCGCTATCCTCCGTTACATCTCTGTGATTATTTCAGCTATCTGCTCCTCGGATATCTCTTTGCCGTACTGATTTTCACCGAAGCACATCATCTCGCCTATTTCTTTTTGGAAAACAAATCTCAGCTTTCCGTCACGGACCTTTTTATCTGTATAAAGCTTTTTCACAAGAGCCTTTCTGTCAATATAGTCAGGTATTTTTGTAGGAAGCTTTGCCCTTTCAAGAAGCTTTTCCACACGTTGTTCATTTTCATGGGATATAAAACCAAGCTTCTCGCCCAATCTTGCCTGTGCCACCATACCGATAGCTACAGCTTCTCCATGATATAGTCTATAATCAGACACAGTTTCAATGGCTCTGCCAACAGTGTGACCAAGGTTGAGCACCTCTCTCAGACCCGACTCTCTCTCGTCTTTCATTACCACTTTGTACTTGACTTCGCAGTTTTTCTTTGCGATATACTCGCAGGCTTCACCGTCACATTCAAGCACCTTTTCCACGTTTTTTTCAAGATACTCAAACAGCTCCTTATCCCCAAGACAGCCGTGCTTTATAGTTTCCGCAAGACCGCTTGAAAGCTGTTTTTCAGGCAGAGTTTTCCATGTGTCTATGTCGAGATACACTTTCTTAGGCTGATTGAACAGACCTATAAGATTTGTAGCAAGTGGCGTATCAACGGCAGTTTTTCCGCCAACTGATGCGTCAGCCGCCGCAAGAAGCGTTGTGGCATAATTCACGAACGGCACTCCTCTGCCGAATGTCCCTGCAACAAAGCCTGCAAGGTCTGTGACAACTCCACCGCCAACGGCTACCACACAGCAATCACGGCGAAAGCCTTTTTCAAGCATAGAGTCCTCAACGAACTCTTTCATCTGCCTGGTTTTGGACTTTTCTCCCTCAGGTATCACAAAAAGCTCAGCCTTTAAGCCTGCGGCATTGAGCCTTTCATAAATATCTCTGCCATAGAGATCCACAACGATAGAATCCGTCACAACGGCAAATTTCTTTATCTTTCCCACAAGACCGTCTTTAAGATCGCTGACCAGCGTATCCTGCAATTTTCTGCCTATTTCTATATCATAAGAATCGTCCACGACCCTTTTAAGCTCGCAGTTGAATTTCATTAATATCAAAACCTTTCAGTACAATTTTTTACACAGCTATCATAAAAGCCTAATTGCCGTCTGAGCATTTCTCGGCGTCTATCGCAAGTGCAATGAGCAATCCTGCCAAAGCATTGCTATCGTCATAAACGTCTATGACATAGATATCAGTAAGGTGCAAAAGCTCCTTTGACACATACATTATCTGTTCAGCACCGCTATAAACGGAATAGTCCCAGCCGAAAATATCACCGTCCACTCTCCAGCCGCAGAAATCTATATGGAACTTTGGCTTGAAAAAGGTGAACTCTTTCTTTATACAGCCCATATACTCTCCGCCTATGTATATCTCAAAGGTAGGGAAAATTTTCAGCACCTTTTCTTTCAGCACGCCGACCTTGTTTCCCATGTTGTCGTATATCTCCAGCAAGTGACCCCATGCTAGTCTGCCTTTTACGCTGAAAACTGCGTTGCCGTATTCGTCGCACACATCATAGCTGTCAAACCATGAAAAAAGCCTTTGTTTAAGCACAAGTTTCATCGTTCTTCCTCCTTTGTACTTTATCCATTTACAGTTCTAAAACATTATACCACATAACTGAATATTTGTAAAGAAAAAGAGGTGCGAAAACACCTCTTTTTCAATGTCTTGTTTATTCGTTTACATCAAGAGGCTTGCCCATGAACTCGGAAAGTGCCTTAACTTTCTTCATTGTTTCAGCGAACTGTGCAGGAGTAAGTGACTGCGCACCATCGCTCCATGCGTTCTTAGGGTCGTTGTGTACCTCTATCTCAAGTGCGTCACAGCCTGCTGTTACAGCACAAAGTGCCATTGGCTCAACAAGTGAAGCGATACCTGTAGCGTGGCTAGGGTCGACAGTGATAGGAAGGTGTGTTTTCTGCTGGAGCAGAGGAACGGCTGAAAGATCGAGAGTATTTCTTGTGGCAGGCTCGAATGTGCGGATACCTCTTTCGCAAAGGATAACGTTCTGATTGCCCTCAGACATTATGTACTCAGCGGACATGAGAAGCTCCTGAAGTGTTGATGAAAGTCCTCTCTTGAGAAGAACAGGCTTGTCGCTTCTGCCGAGAGCCTTGAGAAGTGTGAAATTCTGCATATTTCTTGCTCCCACCTGAACAACGTCAACGTCAGCAAAGCAGTCAAGATCAGAAAGATCCATGATCTCAGTAACGATAGGCAGACCTGTTATCTTTCTAGCCTGAATAAGAAGGTCGATGCCCTCTTTGCCAAGACCCTGGAATGAATATGGTGAAGTTCTTGGCTTGAATGCGCCACCTCTGAGCATTGTTGCACCTGCTTCCTTTACAGCGATAGCAGTTGTGATTATCTGCTCCTCAGTTTCAACAGAGCAAGGGCCTGCAATGACCTGAAGCTTTCCGCCGCCTATCTTTCTGCCTGCAACGTCGATAACAGTATTATCGGGGTGGAACTTTCTGTTAGCATTCTTGTAAGGCTCCTGAACACGCTGTACATTTTCAACACATTCCTTAGCCTGAACTGCTTCTATATCGATCTGAGTTGTGTCGCCAATAAGACCGATAACATTTGAATGAACGCCCTCTACCAGATTCGTCGATACGTGGAACTGGTCGAGCCAGTTCAAAAGCTCTTCTACCTGTTTTTCCTGTGAATTGTTTTTCAATACGATGATCATGTTACTTTCCTCCGAAAATCAAATTTGTATAGGCAATAAAAACAGCCGTGACATTCTTTTACAAGAAAGCCACGGCTTATAATAAACGCATATATAAAAACAGAAACTTCTCTATACGCCTATTCTGATCTCGTCGCTTTCTTCACACGCCAAAAAAACTCGAAGCCATAAAAGTAGCTCAAGCTCATAAAGAAGTATGTAAAGACTGCAGACATGATAACAGTAGACATATTCTGTTTTTCCCTTTCGATTTATTTGTTATTGCTAACCACGATTATTATACTCTCACAGGCAGGGCTTGTCAATAGTCCTGCCGAGAGTTTACATTTTTTTAACGTTTGCAAAACACTTTATTCTTCGTTTTTTACTTTATAGCTTTCCACAAGATAATAGACCTTAATATCCACAAGAGCGTCAAGAACGATACCCTCAGCGGTATAATCCTCGCTGAATATCCTACCCTCCTGTCTTATGGTGTTCACAAGACCCGCCTTGTCAAAAGGCAGAAGAAGCCTGCATCTTACGCTGTTTTCGGGTAATGCCTTTTGTATAGCCGCAAGCAGGCTGTCAATGCCTGTGCCGTTTTTGGCGGATATCTTCACCGCTTCACCTGATGTGTCAAGCTCGTTTATATAAGGCACTTTGTCGCACTTGTTGAACACTGTCACCACAGGTATACCCTCACAGCCAAGCTCTTTGAGCAGTTCAAGGGTAACTTTTGCCTGCTCCTCGCAGTCATCAGCCGAGGCGTCGCACACATGGATTATAACGTCCGCACTTGCTGCCTCTTCAAGAGTGGATTTGAAAGCTTCCACAAGCTGATGCGGCAGACGTCTGATAAGTCCTACCGTGTCAATAAGCGTCACCGACCTGCCGTCAGGAAGCTCTATAGCCCTTGATGTTGTTTCCAAAGTCGCAAAAAGCTTGTTCTCTGCAAGCACGCCCGCTTCTGTAAGATAATTAAGCAGTGTGGATTTGCCCACGTTTGTATAGCCCACTATCGCCGCTGTAAGAACACCGTCTTTCTTGCGACGTTTTCTCATAAGCCCACGACGCTTCTCTATCTCCTTAAGCTCGTCTGAAAGTGCCGCAATACGTGTTCTGATGTGTCGCTTGTCAGTTTCAAGCTTCGACTCACCAGGACCTCTTGTGCCGATACCACCGCCAAGACGTGACATATTAGTTCCCATGCCTGCAAGCCTTGGAAGTCTGTATTTGTTCTGTGCTATCTCTACCTGCAATCTGCCCTCACGAGTAGTCGCACGCTGAGCAAAGATATCCAGTATGAGCATAGTTCTGTCGATAGTGAAAACGCCGCACACGTCCTCGATATTTCTTATCTGCGTGGCTGTAAGCTCGCAGTCGAAAACTATCCTGTCAATATTTTCATTTCTGCATATCTCAGCCATTTCTTCAAGCCTGCCTGAGCCTATGCAGGTACTGCTGTCAAAGGACGGCCTTTTCTGTGTCACTCTCGCTATCACCTCGCCGCCTGCTGTTTCTGTCAGCTCTTCAAGCTCGTCAAGGGAAAGCTCCACGTCATACGAACCTGTGTCCACTGCCGCCAACAGCACACGGTCTTTCTTTATTGTGTTGTCAAACATTTCTGCCATATTAATCACTCCTAATGTCTGTTATCAAGCCGCTCTTCGGCTTTTTCAGGCATAAAAAAACACACCCTCAGGCGTGTAACCAAAACGTTATACGGAAGAGTCGGAGCGGCTTGTGCCAATGCACCTGCCTGATATTCGGTTTAATAGTTTCTCACCCATATTCTTGTAATTCTCATGTCATCCGACGCCCCTTTCGTAAAATATGTTTTATTATATCACAGCCATGATATTTTGTCAAGCATAAAAACAAAAAGCAGGCTGCCTTTTTCAGACAGTCTGCAAATGTTATTCATAATCGCTTTTAAGAATACTTCTCTTGTGCTTTTTTTCCTCATAAAGCAGGATATCAGCATGGCTGAGAAGCTCTCCTATCTCAAGCGTGGCACTGCATACGAACGGATAAACGCCTACGCTCGTATGGATTATATATGGCTTATCGGCGGCATATTTAATATTGTATTCTCTTGTGACCGCTTCTATATGGTTTCTCATTGACGGGATATCTATTGCGTTATCAAGAAAAGCGCATACAACGAACTCATCGCCACCTATACGACCCACTATCTCACTGTTGCCAAAAGAGTGTTTAAGTATCTTTGCCGCAGATAGTATAGCAAAGTCGCCCTCCTCGTGACCAAATTTATCATTTATGGTTTTCAGACAGTCAAGGTCGGCAAAGACCATGATAGCCTTTTCACCCTCGTTTTTGTCATTGCTGAGTCTTTTACGAAGTTCCTCAAAAAATCCCCTTCGATTGTAGCAACCCGTCAAAGCGTCCTGCCTTGAAAGATCTCGAAGAAGCTCATTGTTCTCCTTGATCTCGATAAGGCTCTTTTTAAGCTGCTTCTGGGTAACAGCCTGCTGCTTCATCAAGGTTATTATTTTAAGTGCCGCACAAAGTTGAACTGTCACCGACTGCAAATAATTAAAATACTCATGCTTTATCTCACACATCAGTATTCCGTAATGCTCCTCGTTAGAGAACAATGGTGATACCACTAATGTATAACGTCTGTCTGTTGGCAGATACTTATTTGACAACAGCTCTGTATACTTTACAGCCTGCTCTTCATGTGGGAGCTGGATAGCGTCAGAACCATTGTGATAGGCTTTGAGATACATATATTCCGGCGGTTGCCACTTATCTGTACCAAAGTGAATAATGGCAGGCTCGAAGCTGAATAGAAAGCTTGATTCCATATGAAGCCTCATAAGCTTATCCACAACGGTCTCATATGCTCTGTCATCATAAGCTTCAAACACAAGCATATCCCTTGTGATAGAGTTTGCCTGCCATGCAAGAAACTCATTATCCTCAAGCTTTTCCTTACAGTAATTCGCATTGCGTTCTGCCAGTATCTTGTATATCTGAATAAAAGTCTGATTTAACTTCAAATGCTTCTCCACGTTATCAAAACGAGAGATAAGCTTTTGCTGAATATACTCAACAGAAGCATAAAGCTCATCAACGCTCACAAACCTAAAAAATTCTTCACTGGCAAGAATTGAGACCATTTCTAATACTTTGTCTTTTTTGATCTCATTATCAAGATTTTCCTCACGGGCATAATCATCAAGAGCATATATTATCTTGACGTAAACTTCTCGCATTTTCGCAGTTGTTTCACTTGCACTGTATTTATTGAACAAAAACTGGCTCATTCTTCTTGCAAACGCTTCCGGATCATCTGATATGCGACCAAAAGATATGGTCTTTAATTTTGAGTTGCCCTGACAGCCGCAGGAATTTCTTCTTACCATTTCTGAAGAGATCTTATCGTTGTTTATAGCCTTATTTATAACATAGTTCACAGCCTCCTGAACGGCATGATAGCCAAGCTCAGAAGGGTCAGCCTTGACAGTCGTCAAATGCGGATTAAGCTCCTCAGCCACTGGATCGTCATCAAAGCCTGTCACAAGGATATCCTTACCAGGACGTATTCCACGCTCTTCCATAGCCTTATAGCCTGCGATTGCCATCTGGTCGTTTGCAAAAACTATAGCTTCAAGTTCTGGATTATCGTCAATTAGCTTTCCGACTTCGTCAACACAGAATTTTGAAAAATTACCATATGCAACACGCTTTTCGTCATAGATGATACCATTTTCCTCAAGAGTCTCCTTGTAAACGTCAAGTCTTTCAAGGGCATCATCACTTGTTTTAGGTCCGCTTACCATACCTATCTTTTTACAGCCATGCACCTTTATAAGATGTTCTATAGCCTCCTTCATTCCCGTTCTGTTGTCGAGCATGATACAAGGATAACCATCAATATGTGCCGTTATAGTTATAACAGGCGTTCCAGCAAATTTTTTCAAAAACTGAACCTTATGCTCGTTGTCAAGATATGTTCCAAGTGTGCCGATAAGCACAAGCAGAACGTCGAACTTATTTGCCGCCGCCATATCGAACAAAGTATTATACTGATACTCATACACCGTTCTCAGCTTATCGGCATAGACCCCATCTATATATCTGCCTGGAAAAATAACGAGGTCGGCGTCGCACTGCTCTGCGCCTATCATTGCGCCCTCTGCAACCGCATCGTCAAAATCATCTTCAAGGTGGCTCACCAAAAGTCCTATTTTTATACGTCTGCGTTTAGCAGTATCATTCATCATCTCATGATCCTCCGTACAAATCAGCCGTGCTGCTTCAGACGATCTAAAGCAGCGTCACACAAGGCACGCCTATGGGCTTTGCCTTATTTGTTTATCTTGATATCTTTCTTACAGTCGACTACTGAAAGCGTACCATTCGGACTTCCAAGCCACCAGCCATCGCCTGTAAGGAACATTACGTCAAACTGACAGCTTTGTGCTGTCACGTCACCTTTACCTGTTTTATCTCCAACACCTGAAACAGAACCACCCTCGCAATAAAGCTTAAAGACAGTATTTTTAAGCTCACAATCCAGCTCGCCGTCCCTTGTTCCCACACAGTTGAGAGTTCTTCCCTTCATGGAAATGTTGAGTCTGCCATCAAGAATACATATCCTTCCGGTTCCGTTACTCATAACTCCCACTGCAGTCAGGTTATTTCCAGAAAGCTCACAACTCATGTTATAATCTGAAATGCTTATATCAGCACTGCCCTTTACAGCACCAACGCCCACTGACATTCCTGCCGCAAGCTTTAGCCTGCAGCCACAGTTTGATATAGTCACATCTGCGTCGCCGTCGATGCTTCCAATACCAACGCACCTATCACCACTGCAATTTACAGCTATATCACCGCCTGCAATGACAATACCATCTTTGCAGCCTCCTCCGCCTATTCCAACGCACTTGTCGCCATTTGCAGTTATATCAAGAATACCTGTCATTGCGACAGTTATCCTTCCGCAAGGCTGCCTGCTGTCAGTGCCTATTGCATAGCAATCCTTCGACTCTGATCTGACATAAAGCTCACCTGAGCCTACGAGCTCTAACGATGATCCCTCTGGGACATAAATGCCCCTGCCGTCTATATGATCTTCACCGCTGCACACTATCCTTACTCTCGAGCCAGTGCCAAGCTTTATGTTCGGTAGTTCCCCATATGTAGTGAGCCATGCGTTTTTCAAGTGAATGACGCAATCAACACCACTACCAACTGTCACAGACAGAGGCACTGCATGATCGTCCTCAGCCTTTCCTGAAAGAGTAAATGTACCTGTGCCGAGAAAAATGTCAGAATATCTTTTTTTATACATCTCAGCAAGGTCGATAACGTCATTATCCTCAGCGTGGAAGACCTTTTTATCTTTATCTCCAGCCTCAATACTGTAAGCCACTATCTCCTCACGGATATTTTCCGAGATATCGTGGATAAGCACAGGCTTCGGCTTAGAAACATAATAGCCCTGAATAAGATCGACGCCGAAATATATCATGGTTTTAAGTTCTTCGCTTGTTTCAACGCCCTCTGCAAGTGCGGTATATCCGCTTGAATGGAAATATTCCACCATTTTTGAAACTATCTTCTGAGCCTTAGGATTCTGGTCAATGCCAGAAATGAGAGAACGGTCTATCTTTACCACCTCAGGATCATATCGCAGAAGATTCGATGTATTTGAGTAGCCTGTGCCGTAATCGTCAATAGCAAGGCTCATATTGTTCTTTTCAAGGCGCACCCTTATTCTATCGAGGTCGTCTTCGCTGATCTCTGTCTGCTCTGTCATTTCGATAACGACCTTTTCAAGAAGTTCGCCATAATCATTGACGATCGCATAAAAATCCTTATCGTCAAGAGCATGAGATGATATTGAATTTATATACAGCCTGCGGTTTTCAAAATCGAGCTGATGCTTGCTGAGATATTTAAGAGTATTTTTCAGTGTAGCCTTCTCTATATCGTAAAGTCTGCCGAAATTTTTAGCACAGTTGAGTATCTGAAGCGGATTGAGTGCTATATTTCCCTTTGTTCTCATAAGCGCTTCATAAGCGACTATCTCGCCTGTTGAAGAACTAACGATAGGCTGAAAATGATATGTAAACAGATTTTTATCAAGAAGCTCTGAAAAAGCCCTGATATTCTCGATATCACTCTTCTGCTTTGCATATTTTTCAGGATCAAAACAACAAATACTGCCTGCACCCTTTGCCTTAGCTTCATAGAGTGCAAAGCCTGCTGCGTGCATGAGTCTTGCCGGCACTTCAAAGCCGCTGCTTATGCCTGCCGTCACAGACAGCGAATGATCCGAAGATGATCTCACTCCAAATTCATCTGGCAGGCAACACTCCTTCACCGCTTTACGTATATTGTCAGCAAACTCCTCAGGCTTACCTCCAAAGCGTGGAACATATATCCAAAACTGACCGTCTGAATTGAATGCCGTTACAGTATTTTCAGGCAAAACCGCAACAGCCGCCTTAAGTGCCTCCCCTATGCAGTAGTCTGAATCCAAAAGCTTCCCTGCTCCATCAAATCTTACAAGAGCAAGCAATGATGAGCGTGTCATTCCATCAAGAAGTCTTACAAGCTCTGATTGTGGTATAATGTCGAGCCCTTCAAAAACACTTTTTGACATATATTCTTTCGACAGATACACTATTCCGGCGGCAATGCCACTTGGAGTGTCAAGAAGTTCTATACACAACGGCAGACCAAGATCTCGTCCTCCGCCGTTCAATGCAACTATATCTCTGAACTTGTCATAATCTGTGTTCTCTCTAAGTCCCATAAGAGCACGACAGTTTTCATCGGCATAAAACTCTCCGCTTTTCTCGTCCATAACAAACCCGCCGATATTGTGCCATATTGAACAAACCTTTCCCCAGACAGCGCCAAAATAGCTTTGCCACAATTTATTTTCCATATCCATGATCTTCACCATGCCTGAATATTCGACTGTGTTCAGACAATCCTTCCTTTGGAGATTTGTTAATTTTTTATATTTTTATAACTAATTATTTATCAAGCCTATTATAACATAATCACGATAAAATTACAATAGCGACTAAGGAAAAGATGTTACAAAATCGTGCATGGAATTTTGTATATCTGTTTGACTTAGCTGGTTTTTGGTAGTATAATATAAGCATACACACAATGGAAAGTTAGGATAAAATGACAGATTTTCGCAATAAGTATTCAGTGCTTCAGGACTTTTTCGGACACTCTCAGTTCAGAAACGGTCAGGAGCAGATAATAGACAGCATACTTGCAGGGCGTGACTGCCTTGGAGTTATGCCAACAGGCGCAGGCAAATCTATGTGCTATCAAATACCTGCTCTTATGTTTGACGGGATAACTATAGTTGTTTCACCGCTCATATCCCTTATGAAAGATCAGGTGAACTCGCTGATACAATCGGGAGTGAGGGCAGCATATCTGAACTCGTCACTGACGGCGGCACAGTATGAAATGGCTATATCAAACGCCGCCCGTGGTATGTACAAGATAATATATGTTGCACCTGAAAGGCTGATGACAGGATCGTTTCTGTCACTGGCTTCGTCGGTGAAGATATCCATGCTTGCGGTGGACGAAGCCCACTGCGTTTCTCAGTGGGGACAGGATTTCAGACCTTCCTATATGAAGATACCCGAGTTTCTTGGCAAACTTCCCTACCGCCCTATCGTCAGCGCATTCACCGCCACTGCCACCGCAGAAGTAAAAGCGGACATTATCAAAATGCTTGAACTCCGTGACCCTTTCACCATAACCACAGGCTTTGACAGAAAGAATCTCTACTTTGGCGTTTCTCACCCTCATGACAAATACAGTGAAACAGTGAGGATAGTTGAGAAATACAAGGACAACTGCGGAATAATCTACTGCTCCACAAGAAAAAATGTTGAGAGCGTGTGTGAAAAGCTCTGTGCCGACGGCTACAACGCTTCACGCTATCATGCAGGACTTTCTGATGAGGAAAGGCGTAAAAATCAAGACGATTTTATCTTTGACCGTGTCCAGGTCATGGTGGCGACCAATGCTTTCGGCATGGGAATAGACAAATCAAACGTGAGCTATGTCATACATTATAATATGCCTAAGAATATTGAAAGCTATTATCAGGAGGCAGGCAGAGCGGGACGTGACGGAAACGAAGCAAAGTGCATTTTGCTCTACAGCGGTCAGGACGTTGCGACCAACAAGTTTCTTATAAACAATTCTCATGACAATCCCGACCTTGACGATGACACACTTGAAATGATACGCAAACGTGATCTTATGCGTCTGAAAAAGATGACCGATTACTGCAACACAAACGGCTGTCTGAGAGAGTTTATCCTTGGATATTTCGGTGAGAAGCAGGACAAGCCTTGTCAGAACTGCTCAGGCTGTTTGGGTGATTTCGGAGAAACAGAAGAAGTTGATGTGTCTGTAGATTGCCAAAAAGTGCTTTCCTGCATTTATAGACTTCACCAGCGAAACCTTTCTTTTGGAGCAGGTGTCATAGCACAGATACTTAAAGGCTCAGACTCCGAAAAGGTAAAGCGTTTTGACCTTTCCACTCTTTCAACATACGGCATAATGAAAGACTCCACGCAGGTCTATATCCGCAGGCTCATAGCTTTTCTTGAAGCTGATGATTACATCACACAGACTTCACACGGGGATTTTTCTGTGCTTACTCTTACAAGAAGGTCTGCAGAGATATTAATGGACAAAAAGACTATTACAATACGCCTTCCAAAGAAAAAGCCAAAGAGCGAAACGGTCACAAAGATCGGCAGGGACGAAGTTACGACATTTGACAAGGAGCTTTTTGGACGGCTCAGAGCTGTGCGGAGCAAGCTTGCGACACAGGCGAGTCTGCCTGCATATATCATTCTTACAGACGCTTCACTGCGTGATATGTGTATAAAGCTGCCTAAGACGCAGACGGAGCTTTTGAATATCTCAGGGGTGGGAAAGTCAAAGCAGGAACGTTATGGAAGATACTTTGTAGCTGAGATACAGAAATATCTCAAGGAAAATCCTGACGCTGCTTCGGGTTATAAATATATCCCAGAGGGCTATCTGCAAAAGCAAAATGCGGTTGGCGGTCAAAGCACAAAGGAATATATAATCGCCCACGCAGGTGAGCTTTCAGGCAAAGAACAGGATATGACCCTTTCAGAAGTATGCGACAGCATTTTCTATCAGCTCGGCACAGACGGCGATATAAGAAGCATAAAACTTGCCATAAAAGAATGGCTCATAGGTGAAAATTATCTTGCAAAAGACGGAGCAAACGGCAGGGGCTTTCTTGAAACTACAATACTTTCCCCTGAAGCAGGAATAATAGAACGTGAAAAAATATCACAGCTTGGAAACAGCTACAAAACGATACTTTTTCCAAAGCAGGCGCAGGAGTTTATTTTTGAGAACATAGAGGAGATACTCAGCAAAGATGTACAAAACTAATAATAAAATGCGGTTTTGTGGCTGTTTTCATTCATGCAGAAAAAAGGACGAACACAAAATGTTCGTCCTTTTATTTATCAGTTATAACCGCAAGCAAGCCGTTTCTCAAACTCAGCCGCAGGCAGAGGCTTGTCAAACACAAAGCCCTGAACAGCGTCACAGCCAACTTCTCTGAGATAGTCAAGCTGCTGCTCAGTTTCAACTCCCTCGGCGATAGTTTCCTTGCCAAGCTTTTTAACCATTTTTATAATGTAATAGAACATTATAAGATCTTTATCCTTGCCCTCATAATCCTTTTCAAGAGGAATAAAGGACTTGTCTATCTTTATTACCTGCAGATCAACATTCTTTATCATATTGAGCGATGAAAAGCCAGTACCAAAATCGTCCATAGATGTGACGATACCATTAGCTCTCAGACCATTCACGATCTCTGTGATAAGCTCAAAATTCTGATAATCCTCGCTTTCAGTAAGCTCTATTTCTATAAGCTGGTGATCAAGCTCGTATTTGTCGATCAAGGCAACTATATTGCCTATCATATTTTTTTCTTCCAGGTGCTTCCTCGAAAAATTCACTGATATCCTCAAGGGTTCAAAACCCATATCTATGCGTTTTCTCAGCCATTTGCAAACTTCTTCAAGCACATAGTAGTCAAGCTTTATTATGCTTCCGTCATTCGTAAGAAGCGGAACAAACTCCACCGGTGCTGATAACCTTCCCTTTCTATGCCAACGTACAAGGGCTTCTGCACCAAATATCTCCTTGGTTTCGATGCGTACCTTTGGCTGATAATACACCTCGAACTCACCTGCCATAAGCCCAGCCATGAAGTTTGACAGCACTCCCTGAATTTTCATCAGTTCTTGTTTTATATTTTCAGAATACTCCATTACATGGCCTGCACCAACTCGTCTTGCAGCAGAATATGCAATGCTTGCACGAGCCATTACTTCTCTTGGATATCTTATACCCACAGTTGACGAATATCCGATGGTTGCACTAAAAATAAAATCCTTTGATACTTTGCCATCGTCATACCTTATGTTCATAAAGCTGAGCATATCAATATATTCTCTGAGCGATTCTTTCTTTACAAGCATAACGAAATTATCGCCGCCAAGTCTTGTGATCATCTCACCATCTGAAAGATTTCGGTATATGGTCTTTGTATAATTACGCAAAACAACGTCGCCCTGTTCGTAATTTAATACCTTATTTACATATTTGAAGTTATGTATATTGAAAAAGATTATACTGAAATCCTCTATCCTGTTTTGCGCTATAAGCATACCGGCGTAATTTATCAAAGCGTCTAAAGTTGCTGCACCCGTTTCGATATCCGTTTTTATAACATGAGTAACAAGCTCCTGCATAACTACCCTGTTAAATTGGATAAAAACAGTGTTTGCGATTATCTCTACGATATTCCTTTGCTCGTTATCAAAGCCATTGGAATTACCAGAATAAAAGTTCACTGTTATAAAGCCGCCTTCAAACAAAGGAAAACTTGCCTCAAAAGGCTCGTTTTCCACGTCCTTCTCTCCGTCATAAAGCACCATGAGCATATCTGCACCATCCTCACAAAGCTTTGTTGCAGGCATTTTCACTGCAAGCTCCGCTCTGACGATGTCAAGCTTGTCTGCCACAGCAGCCACAGCACTTTTCACCTTGGCACTGCATTCGTCCATATCCGCCGAATCTTCATATATCGTTCGGAAGAAAAGCATCAAATCATTATCAAAATTCATTTTTATCCCCACTAATTTTTTATTCAATGATCACGTTCAGGAAAACGTTTTCAAAAATACCTGTACTTACCTTATTTCATTTTACTACTTTTTATAAAAAAAGTCAAGCAAGCATAGCAAAACGCCGTCCTTTTCCGACGGCGTTTTATCGTCTTAGTATCTATAGCTGCTCTCACCTACAAACTCCCTTGCAAGGGAATTTACAGGCACACTTTCGAGCATCACCGGCTCTATCTCCTCAAGGGCTTTTAGCATAGGCAAAAAGCGTTCAAAATCCTTATAGCTCCTGCTCTCACGTCGCAGTGTATCCAAAAGATAGTTCTTATACAAGGCAGGCTCATAAGCGTGAAAAGTATCCACTGAAAACTCAGCCCTGTGCTTATATGGCATTATATACTTGTTCTCGCCAGCCTCAACGCTGTCGAACATATCTAGTGTTTCCGCTGCACTTCTGCCACGGAAAAATCCGTCCCTTATAAGTCTGCGCATAAGCCTGATATAGCAAGGATGCAGAAGCTCACCGTCTTTCAATTCAAGTCTGCTTCTTACACTGACGTACACACATCTTGCATAATCCCCAGCCGCACCTGTGACCTCTGGATTAAGCGCATGGATACCCTCAAAAACAACTATGTCGTTTTTGTTTCGTCTGAGTCTTTCTCCATCACGCCTGCATTGTTCTGAAAACTCAAACTTCGGCAGAACGACTTCCTCACCGCCGTTTATCTTTTCCATATGTTCATAAAGAAGCTTTCTGTCTATTCTGTCAGGAGATTCATAGTCAGGCTTTCCGTCCTCTCCTATAACAGCGGTGAAGCTGTCCGCTGGAAGAAAATAATCGTCCATAGAGATAGTGTGGGTGTGTATACCCCTGCTGTCAAGTATTTCCTCTATTTTCAACGCTGTTGTGGTCTTGCCCGCCCCTGACGGACCTGCCAAAAGCAATATAGGCTTCTCCTTTTGATGCTCCTCGATGCTGTCTGCAATGGCAACGAGCTTTTCATTATATTTTCTGTCGCACTCTTCAACAAAAAGCTTTTCGTCATCTCTGACCTTTCTGTTTATAGCACTGACGTGTATCTTCTTCATTGTGTGGTTTGTTCCTTTCGTATGCGTCAGGCAACACCACACATAAAGCGTGCAGTGTTGCCCTGTATCTCACATTATATGTGCAGCAAAAGCTAATCGTTCCATTTTGCACAGATATTATTTATGGTATCAGTGAGCTTTGCAAGGTCTTTATTCGTAAGACCTGAGCTTTTGTTTACCAAAGCCGTCAGCCTGTCAAGAGCGCTGAGCAGACGCTGATAGTTAGGCGACGCACCTGTCTTCTTGACTATCTTTATAGGGGTCGTGTTTTTGAACTCGCCACTTATAAGGTCAAGCTCCGCACCGCTGTATGGTGCAAAGGCGTTAAGTCCGAAATCGTTACGCAAATGCTCCTTATACGCCTCGGCAACTGAATCCTCGCCGTGATTGACAAAGACTTTCTTAGGCGGCTTTTCATAGCTTTTTATCCACCTGTCCAGACCGTCAACGTCAGCATGACCGCTCACGCCTGGCAGCACCAGTATCTCAGCCCTGACAACGATTTCCTCGCCGAAAAGCTTTGCAGTTTTTGCACCCTCCACAAGACTTCTTCCAAGGGTATTCATAGCCTGATAGCCCACAAAAAGTATGGTGTTTTCAGGTTTCCACAAATTGTGCTTGAGGTGGTGTTTTATTCTGCCCGCCTCGCACATACCGCTTGCGGAAATTATTATCTTCGGTGTGTCGATAAAGTTTATGGCTCTTGACTCGTCACTTGTGACAGCGATATTAAGTCCGCTGAAAGTGATAGGATTTATGCCCTTGTTCACATAGGACATTGCCTCTTCATCAAAACAGGAATTTTTGTTTTTATTGAATATCTGCGTTGCCTCGATAGCAAGTGGAGAATCCACATACACAGGAAAATCCCCATGACCCTTCACCATATTCTCCGCCTTGATATGCCTTATAAAATACAGCAGTTCCTGTGTTCTACCCACTGCGAATGACGGTATAACAAGATTTCCTCCCCTATCAAAGGTCTTTTGAATGACCTCTGCAAGACTCTTTGCATAGTCCTTCGGCTTATCATGGCGACGGTTACCATATGTGGACTCCATTACAACATAATCTGCCTCCGTTATATACTGCGGATCTCTGATAAGAGGCTGGTCAAGGTTTCCTATATCTCCAGAAAATACGATCTTACGTTCTTCGCCGTTCTCTGTGAGCCATATCTCGATACTTGACGAGCCAAGCAGGTGACCTGCGTCGATAAAGCGTACCTTTATGCCCTCGGATATCTCCGTCACCTCACTGTATGGGTGTGGGCAAAGGCAGGCAATAGCCGCCTCTGCGTCTGCCATAGTATAGAGTGGCGACACTTCGCCAGTGCCCTTACGTTTGCCCTTTCTGCTTCTCCACTCTGCTTCAAACTCCTGAATATGCGCTGAATCTCTCAGCATTATCTCACATAAATTACAAGTGGCCTCCGTTGCGTGTATCTGTCCAGCAAAGCCGCCTGCCGCCAACAGTGGAAGCAGACCTGAATGATCTATATGAGCATGAGTCAGCAATACAAAATCTATATTTCCAGGAGGACAAGGTATCTTCGCATTTTCAAAATAGTCAACGCCCTGCTCCATTCCGAAATCCACCAGAAATCTCTTTCCGCAGGCTTCTATATATGTACAGCTTCCCGTTACCTCATGTGTTGCACCGATAAAATTAAGTTTCATTGCCCTTATCCCCTCGTTTCATTCATATTCTGTGACAGTATCTCTATCACACTTACATTATAGCACATTCCAAGTCTGATTTCAAGCATTTTGCATAAAGATATTTGATTATCAGCAATTATTTTGTGAAGTCTGAAAGAACATCAAGTAATAATGAGGTAAGGAACAGCATATAGATTACTACAGAAAAATTTAATGGGGTGTGAACAATGAATGGATCCGAAAAGGAACGATGTGTGCTGCTTGGAGAATATGTTGCGGCACACAGAGCCACGGTACGCTGTGCGGCAAAGGAATTTGGCATAAGCAAATCCACAGTACATAAGGATCTGACAGAACGTCTGCCGAAAATCTCTCCTCAGCTTTTCAAAAGCGTAAAAGAGGTCCTTGAGGAAAACAAACGTGAAAGACATATAAGAGGCGGAATAGCGACCAAGCATAAATATGAACAGCAGTTCAAAAAGGCTGTAAAATGAAAAAAGGACGGTTTGAGCCGTCCTTTTTATGTTATCAGAATTTTCTTGCTTCCGCCCTTTTAGAGATAAGATCTTTCCATGCAGAGGGGTGGAAAAGTATCAGCAGAGGGAAAAGCTCCAATCTGCCTGCAAGCATATCGAACATGAAAACGAACTTTGAAAAAACAGAGAAGCTTGAAAAGTTGCCGGCTGGACCTACCTCCGCAAGACCAGGTCCCATGTTATTGATGGTTGTCAGCACAGCAGTAAAGTTTGTTACAAGATCTTTACCATCAAATGCCACCATAAAAACTGATGAAGCAAAAATTATCACGAATGTTACGATATAAACATTTATAGAACGCACTATCTCATGCTCAACAGGTTTGCCGTCAAGGTTTACCTTGCGTATGCTCTTTGGGTGTATATAGGAGTGAAGCTCCTTTATCATTGTCTTGAAAAGCACGATCACTCTTGATACCTTTATACCTCCGCCCGTACTGCCTGCGCAAGCTCCTATGAACATTATAAGTACAAGCACCGTCCGGCATATCTGAGGCCACAGATTAAAGTCAGTGCTTGAAAAGCCCGTACTTGTAATGAGCGACGCCACCTGAAATACTGATTTTGTAAGTGCGTCAAAAATGCTAACACAGCGGTCGAGGATATTTGCGAATATTATAGCTGTGGCAATGAGGATTATAGCAAAATAGCACCGTACTTCCTCCATTTTGAATGCCTTTTTAAAGTGCCTGTATATAATATAATAGTATGCGTTAAAATTCACGCCAAACAGTATCATGAAAATGGCAACCACCCACTGCAAATATGGCGAATAGCTCCCTAAGCTGTCGTTCTTGACTCCGAAACCACCCGTGCCTGCCGTTCCAACGGCTGTACAAATGCTGTCAAACACAGGCATTTTGCCGATAATAAGGAAAATAAATTCCAATATGGTCATGCCAAAATAGATTATATAAAGTATCCTTGCGGTATATTTCATCTTTGGAACAAGCTTGCCCACTGATGGTCCAGGGCTTTCCGCCCTCATAAGATTTATATTTGAGCCACCGCTCAGCGGTATGATAGCAAGCAGGAAAACCAAAACTCCCATACCGCCTATCCAGTGCGTGAAGCTTCGCCAAAAAAGTGCAGTATGAGAAAGCGCCTCAACATTGGTAAGGATCGAAGCACCAGTTGTTGTAAAGCCGGAAACTGTTTCAAACATAGCATCCGTGAAGCTTGGTATCTCTCCGCTTATCCAAAAAGGCATACACCCAACAAGGCTCATAACTATCCAGCTCAAAGATGTTGCTATACAACCCTCTTTGAGATAAAACACATAGTTTTTAGGCTTTTTCCAAGCCATTACCATGCCAAAAGCAAGGCACACAATGGCTGTTCCAAGATAATAAAGTCCCACGCCTTCTCCGTAAACCAGCGACACTATGCAAGGCAGCAGCAAAAAGCAGGCTTCCATTCGCATAACGTTTCCTAAAATATATCGAATGATCGAGCTGTTCATATTTCCTCCGCTATTTCAGAATATCAGTGATATCGTTAAATCCCGTATGAGTAGTGACGACCATTACAGTGTCGCCCCTCTCTATAGTATCCTGACCGCTCGGGATAATGATCTTGCCGTTTCGGTTTATGAACGCCACAAGCAAATGTCTTTTTAAATCAAGAGCCTGAAGTGGTGTACCTGTGACCTCTGACTCCTGATCCACCTTGAACTCGATAGCTTCTACTCTATGATCGAACAAATGATACAGCGTTTCGATATTGCTATCTCCCGATTCGTTCTTCGCACGGACGTAGGCTATTATCGCCTCAGAGGTGATATATCTTGGATATACTACGCTTCCAAGGTCCAGTCTGCTTATAACGTCCTTGAAGTTTATCCTGTTTATCTTTGTGATAGTCTTAGCATTTGACACCTGTCTTGCATGAAGAGTGAGCAAGATATTTTCTTCGTCTATTCCCGTGAGAGCCACAAATGACTCTGCATACTCTATGCCCTCTTCCTTCAGAAGTTCCTCGTCAGTGCCATCACCGTTTATTATTATCGCCTTTGGCAAAAGCACGCTGAGATCCTCACAGCGCTGTCTGTCATTCTCGATTATCTTGACGTTGATCCCCATGCCAATAAGACGTTTTGCAAGATAATAAGCAGCCTTGCCACCGCCTATTATCATTGTGTTCTTCACCTGATTTGTCTTCACACTGAGATCCTCAAAGAACGTTCTTGAAAAATTTCTTTGGGTGCAAAATGAGATAACATCATTCTTTTTCATTGTGAAATCGCCAGATGGAATATATATTTCCCCTTCTCTCTCAACAGCGCATATAAGCAGGCTTGTTGCCGTTTTACGGCTAAGCTCAGCGATCGTAGTGCCGACAAGAGGATTGCCCTCAGGTATCTTATACTTTATAAGCTCCGCCTGACCATTCGCAAAGGTGTTTACCTCAAGAGCTGTTGGCAGACAAAGTATTCTTGACGCTTCTCTTGAAGCCTCAAGCTCAGGATTTATGACCATTGCAAGACCAAGCTTCTCTCTTAGGTAGACTATCTCCTTGCTGTAATCAGGTGTTCTTACTCTTGCTATAGCTGAACACTTCGCTACTCTCTTTGCAAGTGTACAACAAAGCAGGTTAAGCTCATCAGACTCTGTGACAGCAATTATAAGGTCGGCGTTCTCTATGCCGGCATCCTGCTGAATGCTAAAGCTTGCGCCGTTTCCTACGATGCCCATAATGTCATAAAGACTACTGAGTTCCTGTATCTTCTTTGCATTCTTGTCAACTATCGTGATATCGTGACCCTCTTTCACAAGCTGTTCAACAAGGGTCGTACCTACTTTTCCGCAGCCCACAATGATAATATTCAAACCGCCTGCAGGCTTCTTTTGTTTACTCATATTTTTCCTCCCACCGAATGACATACTGCCATTCACAGCAGTTCTCTGCACTTCTTCTCTTCATTAAGCAGAGCCTGATCATCAAAAGCGTATAATTCCATATCATATAATGTATCACTATGCTGTTAATAATATGTTAAAGTATAGTAAAGATATTAATAAAATTTACGACGATTGCCTTACTCATTTTTCCAAATTAGCGATTCTCAAAAAAGTTATAAAAAAAACACAAAAAAACTGTGCCGCCGATACATACCGACAGCACAGCTCAATTAAGAAAGAATGATTTGGAAGAATTACTCTACATTTTTGAGTGCCTCATCAAGAGGTACTTTCTTTACACGTCTTGTAAGGATAAATGCTATCACCGCATATGAAACGATACCGAGCAACGGCACTTCAACAAATATTTTTGCTGGCACATAATATGGCATCCAGCCTGAATACTGAGCGAAAGCAACTTTGAATATATACTTCAAAGTGACATTTACTATAGGAACAGTCAGCAGCATTGAGGCTATAACAACTATGGTCGTAGTCGTTATATAAAGGCTGTTTATTTCCCTGTTGTTGTAACCCAGTATCTTTGTCATAGAAATAGACTGGCTGTTCTTTTCTATTATGACCTTTGAAAGAAGATAAACAATTAGCATGAACATTATAACACCCGCTGTCGCAAACATACTTATCATAGAACCCATAGACAGTATGAGCTGTCGTGATGTTTTTGTCAGGTCGTCTTTCGTTATAGTTGTCGCAATATACAGATCGTCTATATCCTTTATCTTTGTATTGGAGAAATAACCATTGAAATACCCGTCCTCAAGTTCAAAGGTCTTTATGAAGTCGCTGTCTGTCAGATAAACCGCTATAGTTGCAGGATCGTCATATATACCCTCTACCTTAAAATTGTATTTTTTATCTCCGTAAGACTCTTTCAGCGTCACTTCATCGCCAACCTCTATGTTATACTTCTGAGAATAACCATCAGAGATAAACGCTCCACCGTCTTTTATATCTGCATGAACGAACTTGCTGTTTTCTTTAACTCCGTAAATTGTTGCCGTTTCCTCTTTTAGCTTGTCATCGACAGTTTTAAGAGAGCCTGAACAGTATTTCTCTACACCCTCTGTTTTAGTTTCAGCAGGCATTTTCAGCACATACTGATATTTGCTTATCATATTATCTTCTATTATATCCTGATAATGAAGAAGCATAGGCTTCATGCCAAGGCCAAAGAAGATGATAACATTGGCAAAAAGAATGCCAACAAACACTGTAATATAGTTAGGAATGTTCTGGAAGATGACTCTAAGTCTGAAACGCTTTAATATGCCTATCCTTGTGTTGAGCTTAAAAGCTTTTTTCTTCTGACGCTTTTTTAGATCACGCCTTAAGAATTTAAGCGGTGAAAGACTTAGTTTATTTACAAGCATTACAAGGTTTATTACGAAAAGTATTATAAGAGGAACTACTGTCGTCTTTATAAACGCATCTGCGTTCCATATCGTTTTGTATGTTGGCAGACTGTAGCTTCCATAGTACGCTTTGACCGCAAAAGCCTTAAAGCAGGTGTAACCAAGTATGTTGCCTACAATGGCAGATACAAGCACGACTATCATAGGCGTTGCAAGATAATGTCTAACAAGCTCGCCCTTTGTGTAGCCTGAGGCTCTGAGCGTACCTATAACGTTTGCTTCTTTTGCAATGGTGTTTCCCGTTGTTATAGCAAAAACAAATGCGATTATGACCATAACAAGATAAAGAAAAACTGTTATCATTGTGTTATCGCCCTTGATATCGTCGCCTGTAAAATGTATCGCCTGATTTGAGTATTCCGGAATAAACTGAGTGAGCATTGAGATTCCATTTATATGCTTCATGACCTTCTCAGCCATATCCTGAGCTTCCTCGTCGTCTGCCGGGGTTTTATCATATTTCCATGAGTAGCTGTAATGAAGATCAGCCTCACCATAATCGTCAAAAAGCGTATCGGTAACGATAGCTACACCGAACTTCAAAGCGTCAAACATCATATCAGACGGATTAGAATACAGTGCGCTGTAATCTGAAAGTGCAACAAGACCTGTTATCTTAAGCTTCTTGCCGCCGACCGTCAGGCTGTCGCCGACTTTAAGTTTATTATTGTCAGCATACATTCTGTCAATAGCGATCTCGTCATCAGCAGAAGGAAGCTCACCGTCCATTATACATATCTTGTCGATATCCTTACGATTTTTGAAAAGCCTGATAGTGCTGTCAACTTCTTTTGTTTCTTTGTCAAGATAAAAATTTTCGTATACCTTTATCTTCTCCTCACCGTCCTCTATCTTCTTGATAGCATCATCATCGGCTTTTTGAAGAAGTTCAAAATTTCCGCTTTCGATATTGTATTTCTCAAAGCTTTCGTCATAAGCAACAGACATACTGCCTGCCGCAACAAGAAATCCTGATACTATGCCTATCATCATTGTGATGAACAAAAATAGAACGATGTATTTTCCTATTTCGCCCTTAAGCTCTCTGGGCAAACGCTTGATAAGAGGGTTTTTCATGCTGACCCTCCTTACCAATCAAGCTCTTCGGCTGTGAGCTTAGTTTCATTAAGATAATTCTTTCTTATCATACCATCTCTAAGCTTTACAACTCTGTCAGCCATTTGCTTGATAGCGTCATTATGCGTTACCATTATGATAGTGTTGCCATACTTCTTGTTTACGTCCTCTATAAGCTGCAATATCTCCTTGGAGGTATTGTAGTCAAGCGCACCTGTAGGCTCGTCGCAGAGCAGGATATCAGGGTTCTTGACGATGGCTCTGCCAATAGCAGTTCTCTGCTGCTGACCTCCCGAAAGCTGATTAGGAAGCTTGTGACGATGCTCGTAAAGCCCAAGGGTTTTAAGCAGGTCGTCAACGTCAAGAGGGTTGTCGCTAAGATATGCGCCTACCTCGATATTCTCCTTGATATTCAGGTTAGGTATAAGGTTGTACATCTGGAAGATATAACCCAAGTGCTTTCTTCTGTAAAGGGTCAATGCCTTTTCATTCATGTCGGCTGTTTTTTCGCCGTTTATTGAGATATACCCCTCGTCAGCGGCGTCAATTCCTCCTATAATATTCAGAAGTGTTGATTTACCTGAGCCTGATGGTCCGAGAAGCACGCAGAACTCTCCTTTTTCTATTTCGATATCAATGCCCTTAAGCACTTCAACCCTGCTCTCGCCCTCGCCAAAATGCTTTTTTATGTTCTTTATTTCAAGAAACACATTCATTCCCCTTTCTAACTATTTATTTTAATAATGTATCTTTGCCGTTTTTAAACGTCATATTATACATATTTGTATGCCATAACTTACTTCGCATTGTGGTTAATCACAACTAACCGATATATCTGATAAATCCCGCCGAAAAGGCGGGATCTAACGATATAAATATTACTAATTTAGCCGTTTGTCGTGCTTTGCAAAGCAAAGCTTACAAGCTTGTCGAGAGCGTCATCAGATATCTGAGAAACAATAGCCACCGAGTCATTCTCGGCATTTTTTCTCTCAACGCCCACACGGTTTTCAAGAAAATCCTGAAGTATCACACTTGGAGTATAAAGCTCATTAGCTGCCTTTATGCCCTCAGATGTCAGTGTGATCTCACGGTAAGGCTCTTTGATTATATAGCCCTCGTCTATAAGCTTCTGAGTCATCTTGACGGTGCTTGCCTTTGTCACGCCCAGAACAGAAGCTACCTCTGTGGACTTGACAGGTCTGCCGTTCTGACCCAGTCTGTATATGGCAAATAAATACCTTTTCTGTGATTTAGTCAGCATTCAGATGACCTCCCCGAAGTTTATTACTGTTTTATCATGATCTGTGACAGCGAGAAGAATTTGGACAACAGCCGCAGCTGCCACCGCAAGAGCTTTTGCCCTGTTTCTTATCCTTTACGAGCTTGTAAATTATAGCTGCCACGATAGCAATGAGAAGCACTGCAATCAGAATCGTACCGCCTACTGTGTCCATAATTATCCTCCCAACTGTTTATGCAAGATCAGTGACGATATTTGCTTTTTATTATGCATTTGCGCCTACCTTAACGTCCTTTTCAAGCTTTGTGCTTTCCTTATAAGGTCTAACGAGCATATAGATGATAAGAGCGATAAGAGCTATTGCAAAGATAAGACCGATAACATTCACATTACCAGTGAAGAGGTTGCCAAGCTGATTTACGATAAGTGCGATAACATAAGCAAAACCACACTCGTAGCCAATAGCGAACCAGAACCACTTTCTGCTGTTCATCTCACGCTTGATAGCTCCCATTGCTGCGAAACAAGGTGCGCAGAGGAGGTTGAAGATAAGGAATGACATACCTGTGATGCCAGTGAATGCAGCACCGATAGCAGAGTAAACTGAACCATCTCCGCCGCCGTAAAGGATACCCATTGTACCAACGATGTTCTCCTTAGCAACAAGACCTGTAACAGCAGCAACAGTTGCCTGCCAGTTGCCCCAGCCAAGAGGTGCGAAGATCCAGCAGATAGCCTTACCAATGTGAGCCAGGATACTGTATTCCATCTGATCTTCTGTGAGCATACCGAATGAACCGTCTACCCAACCGAAGTATGAAGTGAACCATACGAAGATAGTTGAAAGTGTGATGATAGTACCAGCCTTCTTGATGAATGACCAGCCACGCTCCCACATTGATCTGAGTACGTTGCCTACCGTAGGGATATGGTAAGCAGGAAGCTCCATAACGAATGGTGCAGGATCTCCTGCGAACATCTTTGTCTTTTTCAGCATGATACCTGAAATAATGATAGCTGCGATACCGATGAAGTATGCGCCTGTTGCTACCCAAGCAGAACCGCCGAAGATAGCACCTGCGATCATTGCAATAAATGGTGTCTTAGCACCGCAAGGAATAAATGTTGTTGTCATGACAGTCATACGTCTGTCACGCTCGTTCTCGATAGTTCTTGAAGCCATGATACCAGGGATACCGCAACCTGTACCGATAAGGATCGGAATAAATGACTTTCCTGAAAGACCGAACTTTCTGAAGATCCTGTCCATTACGAATGCGATACGAGCCATGTAACCGCAAGCCTCAAGGATAGCAAGGAGAATGAAGAGTACTAGCATCTGTGGAACAAATCCGAGCACCGCACCAACACCGGCAACGATACCGTCAAGGATAAGACCCTTGAGCCAATCTGCGCAGTTTACTGCGTCAAGACCGCTTTCGATAAGTACAGGGATACCAGGTACCCATACGCCGTAATCCGCTGGGTCTGGATCAGCGAAGCTGTATTTCTCAGCGGCTGCAACTGCAGATTTCAGATCAGCATACTTAGCTGTTTCTGTTGTTTCTTCAAGTGTTTCCTCGTCCTCTACTGTATAATCAGCAGTTGCGGACTTATCTACTGTAGCAAGCAGGTTGTCTGCTATTGCCTTTGCGGCGGCAACATCAAAGTCATCAGCTTCGTTGTCGATAGCCTCGCCGCCCTGCTGCTCGATAAATGCGTTGATTATGTCAAGCGAGCTGCCATATTCGTCAGCAGCGTCCTCAGCGTCAGATGAACCGATACCGAACAGATGCCAACCTTCACCAAAGAGTCCGTCGTTTGCCCAGTCAGTTGCGGCTGAACCTACTGTTACCATTGAGATATAGTAAACAAGGAACATGACCACTGCAAAGATAGGAAGACCGAGCCAACGGTTCGTTACGATCTTATCGATCTTATCTGATGTTGTAAGACCACCCTGATTTTTCTTTTTATAGCAATCCTTGATTATTGAAGCTATGTAAATGTATCTCTCGTTTGTGATGATACTCTCTGAGTCGTCGTCCATTTCTTTTTCAGCAGCGCAGATATCCTTTTCGATATGGGTCTTTACCTGCTCAGACATACCGAGCTGTTCGATGACCTTCTCATCTCTCTCGAATATCTTTATAGCGTACCATCTCTGCTGTTCTTCAGCAACATCATTGAGGAATGCTTCCTCAATATGAGCGATAGCGTGTTCAACAACACCGTTGAATGAATGCTGAGGTACCATTGGAACTTTTGACTCAGCAGCCTTTACTGCAAGCTCAGCAGCCTCCTTGATACCGGTGCCTTTAAGTGCGGATATCTCGCAGACCTGACAGCCAAGCTCCTTAGCAAGCTGATCTGTATTTATCTTATCGCCATTCTTTTTAACAACGTCCATCATGTTGATAGCAACAACAACAGGGATACCAAGCTCAACAAGCTGTGTTGTAAGATAAAGGTTTCTTTCGAGGTTTGTACCGTCGATGATATTGAGGATAGCGTCCGGACGCTCGCTTATAAGATAGTTTCTTGCAACTACTTCCTCAAGTGTATAAGGTGAAAGAGAATAGATACCAGGAAGGTCCATGATAACTACGTCCTTATGACCCTTGAGCTTACCCTCTTTCTTTTCAACTGTCACGCCCGGCCAGTTACCTACGAACTGGTTTGAACCTGTAAGAGCGTTGAAAAGAGTTGTTTTACCGCAGTTAGGGTTACCTGCGAGAGCAATTTTGATCTCCATACAATTTGATCCTTTCAGAATTTCGGCACTCTGATATATCCTCATCTTCTAAGTACACATCAGCTCTGCCGATGAAATTTTTGCTGTTTGCCTGAACTATGTATCAGACCGTTTCGATCATCTCAGCGTCAGCCTTCCTGAGCGAAAGCTCATAGCCTCTGACCGTTACTTCAATAGGGTCACCCAAAGGTGCGACCTTTCTTACATGGACTTCAACACCCTTTGTGATGCCCATATCCATGATCCTTCTCTTTACAGCACCAGTGCCGTTGAGCTTCTTCACGGTAACTGTTGAACCGATCTTAGCTTCTTTCAATGTTGCCATAACCTGATCCTCCTAACTATACAAAATATCTTCAAACATATTTATCATGGCTTGACCGCCAAATGTTTCCTATACCATTATCTTCGCAGCCATTTCCTTTGAAACAGCTACTCTTGATTCTTTGACCTTAACGATAACGTTTCCTCCGATAGTGCTTACTACCGTTACCGTTCCACCTGCGACAAAACCCAGATTTTCAAGAAACTTTCTTGTTTCAGGTTTTCCGCCTACTTTCTTTATCATGTTTTCTTCTCCTACGTTTGCAAATGTCAGCGGCATCATTCAGACCCTCCTGTTCTTTTGTCAGTATCAAAAGTTAGATTTGTCTAACTTTTAGGCTTATTAAAAGGGTTAGCATTTTCTAACCCGTAATATAGTTTAGCACGGCTAACCGAATTTGTCAAGACTAAATGTGCCGTTTTTTCAATTTTGTAAGCTTGCACAAAAACATAAGTTAGTTAAGTATAACTTTAGTTAGTTTTTAATAACTCAATTACTGCACAAACGCAGACAGAAAAGCAAAACTGCCTTTTTCCGCCTGCGTTTGCAGTTTACATTATTACATTAAAGATATATGCTTACTTAGCAAGAGCCTCGCCCAAAGCCTTGCAGCTTGCGAGAGCGTCGTCGTCAGGAGTTTCGTTTACAATAAGTCCCTCGCCATTTACAAGTGTTGCACCGTCGCCCGTAACTCTGTCCTGCCACTGACGCATCCACTCGCCGTCACCCCAGCCGTATGAGCCGAAGAGTGCTACCTTCTTGCCTGAGAGCTTGCCCTCGATACATGCGAAAAATGGCTCGAACTCGCTATCCTCAAGCTCCTCTGCTCCCATTGCAGGGCATCCAAGAGCTATTGCGTCATAATCCTCAACATTGCCGCTGAACTCAGAAACTGCGAAGCACTCTGCGCCTGCACCCTCTGCAACTGCCTTTGCCATAGCCTCTGTGTTGCCTGTACCGCTCCAATAAATTACTGCTGTTTTCATTATGATTACCTCCTAAGAAATTTTCAGGGCTTGGTAAATGCTTTCACCCTGAGCAAGTTTATTACACAGATAATTTCTGCACTTGTCATAATTGCTGAAAATACGTCTTGCTCTGTTTTCGTCAGAGTAGACTTTCCAATATCCGCAAAGAAGATAGTTTCTTCCCTTGTTCTGTATGAACCCTGTAACATCATCAACAGGATAGCCTAGAAACAGACCTATCTCATGAGGAAAATCCTCACTTGCGGATATTCTTCCAGACAGCCTTTCAAGCTGCTGTTCAAGGGTCATACGGCTGTCATAGCCAAAGCTTTCAAGAAGCTTTCTTACTCTGTTGTCTGCAAGTCTGTCAGATAAAAGCTTTTCGTTATAGAGAAAAAGCAGCTTTCTGCTTTTGCACTCGCAAAGCACTGTTAGCTTCATGCCCTTTGTATATGCCCTACTGTTAAAAAGCTCGACATTCTCTTCAAGCCCGTCCTTGTTCTTTTCCATTGACATAAGACAGGCAGGCTTTATTCCAAGCATTGCAGGGGCAAGATGATAAGCCATGCTTCTTTCAAAATTTCTCAGCTCAAACTGTGACATAGTCCCTCCTTTGGTTAGAAATTCCTAACCCATACATATAGATCTATGCGTTTACAACGCCTTTAGTACAATATTTTTCAAGCACGTTCTTCAAAGCCGAACAGCTTGATGAATGGCATATAGCCACGGGAAAATCAAGTTTGCTTGCTCTTTGGTTAAGACCATTGAGCATTTTATGTGACACTGTATCAGTAAACACCACTGCCAGATCAGGACTGCCTATCTTCTTATCAAAACCTGTAGGATATTTGATGAACACCTTAGCCTTGCAATCATATGATTTGCAGATATCCTTATAGCGTGTTGCCATACGGTCATTTCCGCCTACTATTATAACGCTCATACTTTTCTTAACTCCTCCTTTTCTTTAATTTAGGTTAGCATTTACTAACCATATTCATATTAGCATAAACTAACCACGTTTGTCAAGGGAAACTTATGTCAGAAGTATAAACTTTTCATATGATAAAATATTCACGGCAAAAGCGAAGATACTATATATAATATGCGTTACATATCGCAGATTATGTTTGGTATTGTTTTGCAAAAAATACGGCGAAGTGCCAAAAGACACAACGCCGTAAAAAACAAATATTATTTGCCTAAAAGATCTGCGAATTGTTTCATGAATGCCTCGCAGACAGTGACAAAGCCGCTGCCATTATAAGTGATATTACCTTTTTCATCTATGTTATTTCTTTATTAAAGACTATTAGTCCATAGCAGCCTTTATTGCAGCCATAAGCTCATCATATGTTTCATAAGCAGGAAGCTCAGGATATTCAGCCTTTATGCTGTCTGTGCTTCTGAAAAGGAAGCCTGCCTTGCTTGCCTGAATCATGCCAAGGTCATTGTGGCTGTCACCGCTTGCGATAGTTTCAAAGCCGATAGACTGGAGAGCCTTAACTGTTGTGAGCTTTGACTTTTCACATCTCATCTTGAAGCCTGTGATCTCGCCGTTGTCAGCAACTTCAAGAGTGTTGCAGAAGATAGTAGGATAACCAAGCTTCTTCATAAGAGGACCTGCAAACTGTGAGAAAGTATCGCTGATGATTATTACCTGTGTGAAGCTTCTCAGCTCGTCAAGGAACTCCTTTGCGCCCGGCATTGGGTCGATAGTTGCGATAGTATCCTGAATTTCCTTAAGACCAAGACCATGCTCCTTAAGAATGTTGATACGGTATTTCATAAGCTTGTCATAGTCAGGCTCATCTCTTGTTGTTCTTTTAAGCTCAGGGATACCTGTAGCCTCAGCAAAAGCTATCCATATCTCAGGAACGAGAACTCCCTCAAGGTCAAGACAAGTGATATACATACTCATAATTATTTCCTCCTTAGAAATATACAAAAAAATTCGTAATTTGATTATACCATACTTTTTATAATAATACAAGAGTTTTGCTTTAAATCATTAAGGCAAAAATAATACAAAAAATCGTTGCCCATTGTAAAATTTCGCTGTTACCCCTTTCTGATACTTGACAATTTGTGTTATATATGTTATAACTAATACACATACTAATTTATAAATCATTATTAATAAATAATGAAAAGAGGTGATACATATTTCTACAAGAAAAGACGGTATCGAAACGAAAAAAAAGATACTCACTGTATGCGTCCAACTTTTTCTGGAACAGGGGTATAAACAGACAACTATTTCGCAGATAGTGAAAAAAGCTGGCGTTGCAAGAGGAAGCTTTCAGAACTTATTCTCCACAAAAGACGCTATTCTAATGGAACTTGTGGGCACGATGTTCAGCGGACAATTTGGAGTGGCAAAGAACATTGTTGGTGATAATATGTCGCCGATATACACATATGCGGTGGAAACTGCCATACAGATAACCCTCACTGAGCTGAATGAAAATCTCCGAGAGATCTACATTGAAGCTTATACTATGCCTGAAACGGCTGAGTATATCTATGTCCACACTACGGCGGAACTGAAACAGATATTCGGCTCGAATTTTCCGGGCTATACCGAGAGCGATTTCTATGAAATGGAAATCGGAACATCAGGAATAATGCGCAACTATATGGCAAGAAAATGCGATATCCATTTTCCTCTTGACCACAAGCTTAGACGTTTTCTGACGGCGGCAATGCGGGTTTATAAAGTACCGGAGGAAGAACAGGCAAAAGTGATTGCATTCATCGGGTCGCTTGATATTAGAGCTATCGCCACTGAGGTCATGTATAAGCTGTTTGCAATGTTGGAAATGACATTCGATTTTAAACTTTCAAAAGATGATGAAGAGGGGGAAACAAGATGAAAAAACGGTTATTGAGCATCATACTTACTCTATGTATGGTAATGTCCATTACACCATTGAACGCATTTGCGGTCACAGAATATGGCATATGGATAGGTGAAGAACAGGTAACATCTGATAAAACATGGAGCAAACAGGGCTGGAAATACGATATACAAAGCAAGACTCTGACGCTTCTTGGCTACAATATGGCGACTATAGGCAAACGTATAAACGGCAACAGCGAAAGGCCCAGCCGATTTGGTCTTATATACGTTGAAGGCGAACAAGATCTGAACATAAAGCTTGTCGGCAGCATTGATCTTGGTGACAGCCCATTTTCAAGCCAAGCCGCAACCAAATACAATGAGAGCTACAGCGGAATTTATGCTCCTGACAGTAATATCACGATCATTGGCGACGGAACATTTTCAGCCGTAACACATGACGCAGCAATATACTGCTCAAATCTTACTATCGGCGACGGAACTGAACAAAATGCTACTAATGTATCGTGCGAAAGCTTCGGCGCTTGCATTATCGTAAAGTATAATATGATAGTTAATGACTACAGTACTGTTTGGGCTTGCGCAAACGGACCAACTGTGGGCATGAACGGCATTTATGTTGAGGGGTCGCTTTATGTAAACGGCACTAATACCACCGTAGAGGGTCGTGCTACATACAGACCTGTTAAGGGAGAGTGCACCAATTACACACACTACAGACCAAAAAATCTCACTTCAGGCGGATATTTCAACAATGCAGGTTCAACTATTGCAGGAATAATGGTATATGGAATTTTGACAGTTGACGGCAGTAAGGTCGAAGGTAACGTCTTTAAAGAGATATACAAACCACAAGAGTATGATTCAGAATACACCTCAGGCCTTGAAGCAGGCGGTATTGTAATAAAGAACAACGCCACAGTAGAAGGCAGAAACATTAATCCGTCCACGCCGGGATTCATGGAATATGGCGTACAAGTTCACCATTACGCCATAAAATTTTTAGGAAGAGGACGTGTCCGTGCCGGAACAGAGTATGTGGATTATGAAAGCGTCAATCGTGGTTTCCGTAAATCAGGCGGCAACGAAATAACAGTTTCGGGACGGCTGAAACTCTATGAAAGCGATACTTGTCCCGCTGACTTCAAGAAGTTTGCGCAGTATGGCTTCGGAGGGTATACAGAATATTATACAGAAAACATGGATGACATCTATATAAAAGATGATAATGGCCGTGGTAAAATGTCATATTTCAAGGATATGCATGATTATGAAACATTTTATTTAGCAAGCGGAATAGATCTAAAAGATATATATGAAATCGATCTGGACACCAACGTTCCATTTGATGTAAACATACTTTCAGGCGATATCAAAATGAACATAGATATCAAAAGCGGTTTTGAGCTTCCGAAGATCATTGTCTATGACGGCGCAACTTTAAAATTAAAGACCTCCCCTGATAAAACATATAATTTCACTTATCCTATCGAGCTGAAAGGCGGCACGATAGAATTTACAAACAGTGCGATCGTGCGAGGACTTAACATTGTAGGAGAGGGCAAGGTCATCATTGATAGCGGAAACTACTCTGGAACGCTTGGTGACAACGTAATCTTGCAGATATCAGGCGGAAGCGCTGACTTCAATGACAACGGCAAGGCTGTGGACGCAAAAGGAAACTCGGTACACAAGTACACCTATGTTGCAAGGGGTGCAGATGGCAATGAGTTTATAGGCAGTGCTAACACACGTCAGCCGCCATATGACGATTTTTATGGCTATAACCGCTCAGAAATATTCCATGACGGAAACAAGCTTCATCTCTGGCTCAAGTCACAGGATTCCATTTATGGCGTGAATGCTTTTAAAATAAAAGCTGACGGCACTCTTGAAGATGAGAACACCTATTTTAATCTGCGTTATGGAACGAATATCTTAGAGCATAGGATACCTTTTGATCCTATAACATTAAAATACTTTGTTGTGAAAAAGAACGACGTCGTTACGCTGAAAACAATGGAAAACGAGCCGTCCTCACTGCAAGACAGTGATATCCGAGTAGAATGGTACAGTGTTGAAAACGACAAGCGCACAAAAATAAATGCCCATGGCACAAGCATGTATGTGGGGCGTATGGGCAACAGTGACAATGGTACGCATTATCAGGCAGATGTATATTATTTAGGCTGGGATTCCAAGCTCAATCATTCATATACCTATGACGCATATATCTTCATTGACGAGCCGGTATTTACTGCTCCTGACAAATTCCACTTGGATAAAAAGGCAAAATTCGAGGTCACAAACAATACGCCAAATGGCGCAGTAAGGCTCAAATATCTATGGGAAGTGAGCAAGGACGGCGGAAAGACTTTCACCGCCATTGACGGAGAAACTTCTTCTGTTTACGAGCCTACTATAGAAAGCCAAATGAACGGCTGGCAGATAAGATGCAAAACATGGGTATCAACAGGCGACGGACAAAAAACTGAGCCGACCGTTTTCGGCCCTGTTACGATAAACTTCTCCGAAAAAGCACCGGTCATAGTAAAACACCCGCAAAGCGGTGCAACAAACGCTCCTAGCCAGCCTAAACCTGTTAAGCCCGGAGAAATAACTATCGTAATTGAACGTTACTATTTCTTCAATGTAGAAGCAACAGGCAGTGAACCGCTCCAATATCAGTGGCAGGAAAGCAGCGATAACGGAGAAACTTTCGTGGATATCCCATATACCAACGACAATTCACATTCATTAAAAGTGCGAAAAGAAAACAACGGAAAGCTTGTGCGCTGTGTTGTATCAAATGAATACGGCTCTGTAGTTTCAAATGCGGCAAAGCTTACAATATATTATTCTCCTGAGTTTACAGCCTCACTCGGCAATAAGACCATAAACAGCGGAGAAAAGGCTACGTTCACACTTCCTATCGCTCAGGGAAATCCTTACGGAGCTGAGGTGATATGGCAGGTGAGCAAGGACGATGGAAAGACTTTTGCAGACGTTACCGAAGCTGACGGAACGTTCTCTCTTGATTCAAAAGTCGTGGACGGCAAGGAAGAATGGTCGACTACATTCACCACCTGTGCAACGAACATAAGCTTTAACGGATATATGTACAGATGTACGGTCAAGAACGCTGAAAATGCGGACTATGTGGGTACTTGGGTATCGGAAAAAGCAACGCTTACAGTAATAAGAAACTGCGCAGTAGACGGACATATATTTGACGAGGGAACGATAATCTCCGAGCCGACTTGCATCGATAAGGGTGTGAAAAGGTTTAATTGCTCCGAATGTTCACAGTACAAAGATGAGCCTATAAACCCATTGGGACATGATTGGAAAGAAGCGACCTGCACAGCTCCAAAGACCTGCAAACGCTGTCAGGCTACTGAGGGCGAGCCTATCGAACACAGCTTCGGCGATTATATATCCGATGAAAACGGACATTGGAAGCAGTGCAGTGAGTGCGGAACTGACAGCCAAAAGGAACTTCACGCCTACAAGTGGAATACGGAAGACGGCGAATATTGGCAGGAATGTACAATTTGCGGATATGAAACGAAAAAATCAACTATTTTGAAGATATCCATAAACGGAACTGACGAGACCTGTCCTTTAGGTGATTATGAATTTACATTTGCTCTGCCTGAGGGCTGTACTGACGTGACAGCAGGATTCAGATTTGCAGACGACGGTACGGAATTGGCGTTTACCGCAAAAGACAATCTTTACACCGCAAAGGTAAGTGCGTCAGATCTTGAGAGCGGAACAATGACGATTTACGCTTCGGCAAAACTCAAAGACGGTTTTGTCATCACAGGTGAAAAAGAAGTAACCGTGCTGGAAAACCATGTGGGCGGCACTGCAACTTGTACTGAAAAAGCAAAGTGCAAATTCTGTAATAAAGAATACGGCGACCTTGACCCGACAAATCACACAGGCAAACCTGTTTGGAAATTTGACAGCAAAGAACACGAGAAAAAATATGATTGCTGTGGCGAGGTGACTATCGAGAGAGAACCCCACGAATGGAACGCAGGCGAATGTACAGAGTGCGGATACAAGTGTACACATTCCGGCGGCAAAGCGACCTGCACAAAGAAAGCCACCTGCGATATCTGCGGCAGTGAATACGGCGATATCGACCCGAACAATAATGGAAAGCTCACACATATAGATAAAGTTGACGCAACACGTGACAAAGAGGGAAATATCGAGTATTGGTACTGCGAAGAATGCGGCAAGTATTTCGGCGACAAGGACGGCACAAAGGAGATACAAAAGGCAGACACTATTACAGATAAGCTGAAAGACACTCCAAGTGATGACAAAAAAGATAACTCAAAGCCAGATAAGCCGAAAAACGATTCAAGCGAAATCAAGGCAGACAGCTCCACGGCTGATAAGCCTAAGAGCGAGCAGAAAAATCCACAGACCGGAAGCGGCAGTGGTATGAGCCTTTGGCTTGCAATGCTGTTGATAAGCGGCGGTGCGGCAATGGGAATAAAGAAAAAACACAAGAAATAACTGATCTCTTAACTGCACACAGCGGTTGTCTCAAACGGCAGCCGCTGTTTTTTTTGATCAACATGACAAAAAATTTGTTACCCAAAGTTAAATTACCCCTTGACCTGTGGCGAAAATAGTAGTAAAATAGAAATGTAAATACAATAATTGAAAGGAATGTTCATCATGCCAAAGTTTATCGTTGAAACATCTGCACGTCACGTTCACGTTACTCAGGAAACTCTTGAGATACTGTTCGGAAAGGGTGCAACACTTACAAAGAAGAAAGATCTTTCACAGCCTGGTCAGTTTGCTTGTGAGGAGAGAGTTACAGTTGTAGGTCCTAAGAGAGAGCTTGCAAATGTTTCTATCCTCGGTCCTGTAAGAAAAGCAGACCAGATCGAGCTTTCAGCTACAGACGCACGTTCTATCGGTGTTGCCGCTCCTATCAGAGAGTCAGGCGACACAGCAGGTTCAGGCGCTTGCAAGCTTGTTGGCCCATGTGGAGAAGTTGAGTGTTCTGAGGGCGTTATCGTTGCTAAAAGACATATCCATATGACACCTGCTGACGCTGAAACATTCGGCGTAAAGGATAAGGATATCGTTGCAGTAAAAATAGAGTCTGCAGAAAGAACAGCTATCCTCTGCGACACTGTTATCAGAGTAAGCGACAAGTTCGCTCTTGCTATGCACATTGATACAGACGAGTCAAATGCTGTAGGTGCAGGCAGAGAGCAGTACGGCGAGATAGTTAAGCTCTAATATCGCAGTACATACAACTGTTGATTTGTAGGGGCGAACAGTGTTCGCCCACCTTTTAAAAACTTTCAACCAAAAGACCGCTCATCAAAAAGCGGTCTTTTTTCATACAAAAAAATACATCGCCGCAGGCGATACCATAATTCCTCATTCCTCACTCCTCATTCCTCACTAGTAGTACAACGTTTCGATTGACACAAAACTCCACCTGTGATATAATTTTCTTGTAAAACACATAACGCAAATATGGAGAATATAAAATGAATAACGATACAATAAAACTTATACGGAAAACCTCAAACGTAAATTCACTTATGGTGATAATTTTCTATATGCTTGATATCGCACTTATAAGACTTGGCGACTTGGCGGTGTACCATATCGCAGGAAAGTCCGCCTACTATGAGGATATCGCTCAGCTTGTGAGCTACTGCATACAGTATCTCGTGGTTGTGCCAATAGTTCTTGTTGTATTCAGACTTGTAAGTGGCAAAAAAGAGGGGCTTAAAATAACAGCCTGTTTCAGAAAACCTTCAATGCCTGCAAAATGGGTCGCAAAATGGATCGTCATATCATTCGGGCTTATCTATGCCGCAAATTATATCAACACATTTATTTTCTCATATGTGCAGAAAGCTTCTGGAACGAGCCTTAAAGGCGTTGACTTCACTTCAAGCGGCACTGCCCTGGGCGGCGTAACGAGCGTGCTGGCAATGTCAGTGCTTGCACCGTTTTTTGAGGAGCTTATGTTTAGAGGTACGCTTTTCAGAAATGCTGAAAAATGCGGACAGCTCACAGGCATTATAATGGTGGGGCTGACATTCGGTCTTTGGCATGGAAGCTATCAGCAGATACTCTATGCGGCTGTTATGGGAATGTGTGCCTGCTTTATGGTTGCAAAAACAGGTTCTATCTTCCCATCTTTGATACTTCACTTCACCATGAACACTATCGGAGCAATTCAGAGCGTCGCACTTGGTTCCATAGACTTTGACAAGTTTGCCGCAGACCTTGAAAAAGGTCAGATCACAGGCACAGCACCAATGATAATAATTGCTGTCGCACTGCTTTCATTCGGACTTATGATAGCTGGTCTTGTGCTTTTCGTAAAAGAGCTTAGGTATCATCGTGACAGCTTCAGGCTCATAAACTTCTGCCCTGACGTTTCACAAGGCAAAAAGATAGTCATCTATCTCACCGCACCTGTTACCATACTCGCCTTTGCCGGGCTTATCTTCATCACAGTCCGCACAGCCTTAGGTCTTGGGCTATTCTAAAATACGCATAAAAATAACGCAGACTTTTTACAGCCTGCGTTATTTTTATCAGGAGTTATTTATTATGATTTAAGGCTTGCGATTTTCTGGTTGAGTTCCTTTATCTCGGAATCTACAGTTGCAGAATACTTCTCACGAACCTGCGTCCATGTGGACTGTACACCCTCTTCATTAACATTTGAAGCATCACTGTAGAGTGCGTCAACCAGGCACTGGTTTCCGTCAAACTGCTTTCTGTCGCCGAGAGCGGAAGATATACCGTAAGCATAGTCGAAGAGCATAAGGTAATCGTCAGAAACAACGTCCATTTTCACATCATACATCTCGTCTGTCCAATTAGGGTTGTTCTCCATGAACTTGTCCTTGTTTGTCTGCTCATACTTTGGATCTGTCTTTGAAGCTCTTACGCACTCAAACCAGCACTTAACAGCTTCGCTTCTTGTTGAGCCTTTTACCCACATGAAAGCTGTCATATCAGAAGTTGTTATCTTCTGCTGATTATCGTCATACTGAGGAATAGGAACAACGCCCCAGTTCTCGCCCTCCTTTGGAGTTTGGTTGCCTGTGTAAGCCCACTCGCCCATTGCATAGAACAAGCAGTTCTGATTGAAGCAATCTCTTGCAGAGCCTACCCAGCCGTTGAGGATAAGTCCATCCTTCATCATATTATAAAGGAAGTTCTGAGCCTTTTCTATATCAGGGTCGTTAAGATTGCTTGAAAACTCGTTTGTTGCAGGATCATAGTTTACAAGACGCTTGCCTGTCTGCTGAACAACGTGCGCTCTGAAGAAGCCGTTTACGCCGTAACGCTCAGTATCAGCCGGTGCGTTGCCAACATATGAGGACATGATATCCTCCCAATTCTTCCAAGTCCACTCATTGTTTACATAAAGCTCATATGGATCGTCAAGGCCCTCTGCGTCAATGATATCCTTATCATAGCAGAGCATCGCAGAAGCAGAATAGCCAAGAGGCGCAACATAATGCTTTCCGTTGAGCATGAACTGATCTGCTGTATCCTTTGTTGCAGACCACAAAGGCTGGCTGAAATCAACTATGCTGTCGATAGGCTGATACATATCCTTTACTACCTGTGAAGGGAATGCAAGCCACTCATACTTGAATATATCAGGAATATCCTTGTTAGCTGTGATAGCAGCAGCAAGATTATCAAACCTGTCCTCATTTGAAGTCTGCTGGAATCTTATCTTTCCGCCCTTGCTCTCAAAAAGCTGAAGCTCTGTGCTCTTCTCAGGACTGCCCTTAGTAGGGTTAAGGTCGCCCTCACCGAGATAAAGTATCTCTTTTTCAGCACCCTCAGGGATAGCCTCGATAGATTCCGTGTCAGCTACCGCAACGTTCTCTGTTGCAGAAAAATCGTCCTCCGCCTTGCTTGAAGAGTTTGATGAGCTTCCGCAGCCCGCTACTCCTGTTGCCATTGACAAAGCCATTACAGCCGCTATGTACTTTTTGTAATTCATAAAATATTCCTCCATAATTCAATATTTTAGCATCAAAGCTGTCCGCACGTAGTTGATGAGTTCATATATTAAATCTTGTTATAATTATACAACACATATAAAGCTATTGTCAATCACCATTATAGCACAATTATCAGCAATTTAATTGTACACTTTGCACAATTAAATCCATATGTATTGTTAAAACGCAATATTACGATCAATATAGTTTAAAATATGCGCATAAAGTTCAAATATTCAATATGCCCGTTTTGAATGAATATAAAACAGATACAAGAGCTTTTTGTAGAAAACATTAACCAAAACAGCAAAATATGTACAGCATTTATGCAGTTCGTAAAACTTTTTTCATGTAATCGTTTGATGTTTTCAGTGGTACTTGTAATTAGCGAATTATTATAGTATACTTGTTTAAGAAGATTTTTTACCGAAAGGAAATTGCTTGATATGACAGATTTTGAAAGAAACAAAGCAAGGGTGACAGCCGAATATGAGGCTCTCATCAACAGAAAAAACATTGTGTCCGACAGCTACAACGGAATTTATGACAGATACGTTTACCCTGTTCTGACAGCCGCACACGCACCTATTATCTGGAAATATGACATGAACCCTGAGACAAATCCATACTTCATTGAGAGATTGGGCATAAACGCAGTACTGAACTCAGGCGCTATTTATCTCAACGGCAAGTATTACCTTGTTGCAAGAGTTGAGGGCAATGACAGAAAGTCATTTTTTGCAGTAGCAGAGAGCGACAGTCCTGTTGACGGCTTCCGTTTCTGGGACTTCCCTGTTCAGCTTCCTGACACTGAACCGGAGGAAACAAACGTATACGATATGAGACTTACTCAGCATGAGGACGGCTGGATATACGGTGTATTCTGCTCAGAGAGCAAGGACAAGACTTCAAACGATCTTTCTGCCGCTACAGCTCAGGCTGGAATCGTAAGGACAAAGGATCTTAAGACATGGGAAAGACTTCCTAATCTCAAATCCAAGTCGCCACAGCAGAGAAACGTTGTACTTCACCCTGAGTTCGTTGACGGAAAGTACGCATTCTACACACGTCCACAGGACGATTTTATCGAAACTGGCTCAGGCGGAGGAGTATGCTTCGGTCTTTGCGAAGACATCACAAACCCTGTTATCTGCACAGACGAAGTTGTTATCTCACCAAGGCAGTATCACACAATCACAGAGGTAAAGAACGGTGCAGGCGCAGTGCCTATCAAGACACCAAAGGGTTGGATACACATTGCACATGGCGTAAGAAACACAGCCGCAGGTCTTAGATACGTAATTTATGTATTTGCAACTGACCTTAAAGACCCTTCTAAGCTAATCGCTTCGCCGTCAGGACTTTTCATTGCACCACACGGCAATGAAAGAGTGGGTGACGTATCAAACGTTGCGTTCACAAACGGTGCGATCGTTCGTGAAAACGGTGACGTGTATATTTACTACGCTTCATCAGACACAAGACTTCACGTTGCGGCAACAACGATCGACAAGCTTATGGATTACACATTCAACACTCCGTCAGACCCACTGCGTTCTGTTGACTGCGTAAAGCAGAGATGCGAGCTTATCAGAAAAAATCTCGAATATCTTAACAAGTAATATATCAAACACAAACAGACGGCTTCTGCTGTCTGTTTTTTTGTACACTAAAACTTTTTTCAAGTCTGCCATATCTGTGCATAAATATTGCACTACCCATGTAGGGGACGTCGTCCTCTACAATTATGCTATGGTTTGTCTGCCGCAAAATTGCTGAGTCCCTTTACCGCAACTTTTTTTATATACCCTATTGCAATCGTCCACAATCTATGGTATAATTAATTAATAAAAGCACAATATATGCAATATCACGCACAAAATTTTCTCTTAACTAAGGAGTGTTTATAATGAGATGTCCTTTTTGCAACTATGAAGATACAAGAGTAATAGATTCACGTCCAAGCGAGGGAAAAAAGCGTCGCCGCCGTGAGTGTCCGAAATGCGGAAAGCGTTTCACTACTTATGAGGTGGTGGAAAAGCCACAGCTTATGGTATACAAGCGTGACGGCTCGTTTGAGCCTTTTGACAGACAGAAGCTTATAAAAGGCATTCAGAACGCTATCAAAAAGCGTCCTGTCAGTGTTGATGATATGAAAAACCTTGTTGACGATATAGAGAACACCTTCGCAAACAAAATGCAGACTGAAACCACCACCAGTGAAATAGGCGATATGGTGCTTATGGGTCTGAAAAAGCTTGACCACGTTGCATATGTGCGTTTTGCTTCCGTTTACAAGGACTTCTCTGACGTTGATTCGTTCATTCAGATAATCACTGAGCTTTCTGACAAGAAGAAATAAATAAGAGCGTTCCGATAATTTTCGGGACGCTTTTTTCGCACCAAAAAAGCGGACAGCCAAAGCCGTCCGCCATATTTTTCATATTGTATTAAAGCTGTGTATCAACAAAAATTGTATAGATAGCCTTCATTGCAGATTCAAAATCAGCCTCGTTTACACCGATGATGATGTTAAGCTCGCTAGAGCCCTGATCTATCATCTTTACGTTTACATGAGCGTGTGCAAGGGCTGAGAATATTCTGCCTGCTGTACCTCTGTTTGACTTCATTGCACGTCCCACAACTGCAATAAGCGCAAGGTCTGTTTCAATATCAATTGTATCAGGGTGACAGTTTCTGTGCAGACCTGACATTATCTCCTGCTCCTTAGGAGCAAACTCTGCCTGATGAACAACGACAGACATTGTGTCGATGCCTGATGGCATATGTTCAAAGCAGATACCATTCTTCTCGAATACTTCAAGCACTCTTCTGCCGAAACCAAGCTCTGCGTTCATCATATCCTTTTCGATATTAACTACAGTAAAGCCCTTCTTTCCTGCTATACCTGTGATCGTGAATGCAGGCTTCTGAGATGTGGACTCAACGATCATTGTACCCATATCCTCAGGCTTGTTTGTGTTCTTGATGTTTATTGGGATACCTGCTTTTCTTACAGGGAAAATAGCGTCCTCATGAAGTACACCTGCACCCATGTAAGAAAGCTCTCTCAATTCCTTATATGTTATGGTAGTGATAGGCTGTGGGTTGTCGATAATTCTAGGGTCGCATACCAGAAAGCCTGATACGTCTGTCCAGTTCTCATAAAGATCAGCGTTTACTGCTGCGGCAACGATAGAACCTGTTACGTCAGAACCGCCTCTTGAAAATGTCTTGATAGTATCGTTTGGCATTGAGCCGTAGAAACCAGGTATTACCGCATTGTCAAGTGTAGCAAGTCTTTGAGGAAGCACCTCGTTTGTTCTTGCAGAATCGAACTGACCCTGATCGTTAAAATAGATAACATCAGCAGCGTCAACAAAGTTATATCCAAGATATTTAGCAAGAACGATACCGTTAAGATACTCGCCACGGGAAGCCGCATAGTCACGTCCTGCCTTGCCGATAAAGCAAGCCTTGATAGTTTCAAACTCCTTTTCAAGAGAAAGGTCAAGACCCAGATCATTGATTATGCCGTAATATCTTTCCTTGATAGCGTCGAACTCGCTGCTGAAATCCTTGCCCTTTGCAGCAAGATCATAGCAGCCATAAAGCATATCAGTTACCTTTGTATCGTTTGAAAATCTTTTTCCAGGAGCAGACGGCACAACAAATCTTCTTGAGCTTTCCGCTGTGATTATCTCCTTTACCTTTTTGAACTGCTCAGCACTTGCAAGAGAGCTTCCACCGAATTTTACAACCTTTGTCATTTCACAAACCCCTTATAAACTATAGAATTAATCCTGTCTGCGTACTTTTCCCACGCTGACGTTACAATAAATAGTATACCGAATTTGCGTGATTAAGTCAATGTATAAATGGACTAATTTTTATAGTTTTTTCGATGTATGTTTGTGAAATACGCTTGTATTTGTATGGCGGACAACTCATACTTAATCTGTCTGCCTATTATCTGTAATGTTCGTCTATCCACTTATCATGTTTTCGTGAAAGAAAACCCCAGCGTTCTTCAACACAAAATGCAGCGGATAAAACAAGCGGCAAAGAAAGCAGCACAGCCGCAATAATAAGAATAGCCATATTACTTACGTTCACAAGAACGCCTCCCGTCTTGGTTTTGTTATGACTATATTATAGCGTTCCTTACTTAAACAAACCTTAATGCAAAGTGAAAACCATGTGAAAAAAGCCCCGACCGAAGTCAGGGCTTTTTTCATCAGACTGCTTAAACCGTCACAGCCTGAGTATTATTCTTTTTAAGCACCTCAATAAAATCTTTTTCAGGAACAGGCTTTGAGAAGTAGTATCCCTGAATGAAATCACAGCCCATGCCAAGAAGCGTGTCAAGTTGGTGCTTGTCCTCGATACCCTCGGCGACTATCTGCATATTGAGCTTCTTTATCATCGCCACTGTACTTTCAATGGCGATATGCGCCTTTTCGCTCTTGAAACATTCCCAGACTATTTCCTTTTCAAGCTTGATAAACCTGAAAGGCAGGCTGAGAAGATATGTCATATTTGAATATCCCGTACCATAATCGTCAAGTGCAAACTTCACACCATAGTCGGAAAGGGTCTTGATGTTTTTCTCCATAATGTGCGGAGTATACACCGCCGCAGTTTCCGTTACTTCAAGACAAATAGACGATGGGTCTACCTTGTATCTGTCCATAATGCTGAGAAGCTGCTCTACAAGGTCAGATTGCATACACTGGACTACCGATAGGTTTACCTGCACATATTCGATACCAAGTGAAGTTCCCACGCCTTTCTTTATAAAGCGGCAGGCTTCCTCGAAAACATATTTGCCTATTTTGAGTATCTTGCCGTTTTCCTCAGCTATAGGAATAAATTCCTGCGGAGGGATAAATCCAAGCTTTTCATCCTTAAGCCTAACAAGGGCTTCACAGGAAACTATCTTGTTTCTTGAACTTGAATAAATCGGCTGATAGTATACCTCAAAGCCACGATTATCCAGAGCCTTGTCTATAGCATTCTCTACCTCGCTTCGACGTTTGCTGTCATAAAAGTTTATGTCAGTTGCATGAAGAAGTCTTTCAGTTTCAGGTTCACGATGCTTGAACTGCTCGATAAAGTCCACCAGCATATCTGCATTGTCAACGTCCTCAGGGCAGTCGATACGCATAAAGCAGGCTGTTATCAAAGTATCAACAGTACCTATATTCCAGTTTTCAGACAGTTTTTTCCTTATCGCACGATACGTTTCCCCCACCTTTTCAGAATCCTTCGGGAACATAAGAGCAAAGCATTCGTCCTCCAAATAAAATCCATCGCCCAGATTAACAAAGTTATAAAGATAGTCGGAAAAGCTTCTTAACAGAGAGTTGGAAAAACGTCCGCCAAAGGTTTTCATAAACATTTTGAAATCCGGTATCCTTATGAGCAATAATGTAAAATCAGAAGCTGAGGCATATTTTATGGAACACCTATTGACAAAGCTGCTCCAGTTGAGCATTTTCGTTCCTTGGTCTATCATATCGTCCTGACTTTGCAAAGTGAACATTATTAGAAGCATACATACAGATGCCGCAAAGCACTCCACAAGAAGGTGTTTATTGATCATCTGAACAATTACCGCCACTACCGTCATTGAGATAAAGGCTGTTATAGAAGTGACCACCTGTCTTGATAGCATACTTCTGTTACCCATTGCGTAAACGATGCCAAATATAAGATAATAAATCGCCACAATGTATGTAAATGGCTGAAGAGTGCCACGATGATAACCACCTTGACTATCCACATAGATTATAAAATGTGTTACAGGCGTCGTAATCACAAGCAAAAGGTCAACGATCATCGGTGTATATAAAAAGCTTTTGAAAAGAGCCGACATCTCTTTATAGCCGTCCGTCAGGAAAAGTATATAGATCACAAATAGAAACGGAATAAGATTATGTGTAAAATAATAAGCCGTATGGAAGAAGATTTTAAGCCCTATGCCCCATTCGCCGGTAGAAAACACACTTAAAATATCCAACACAGTTGACAAAGCCGAGTCGCCCACGAGAATGCCAAAGACCTTATTCTTATTGCACGGAATACGCTTTTTGAAATAGAATACAACTCCTGTGATAGCATATATCACAAGGGCACATATATCATAATGGATAATATAACCCACAACGCAGACCTCCCCGTATTGTTATGATAATATTTTAACATAACTCTGTTATGGCTTCAACCGATTTAACAAAAAGTTATAATATTTTTGGTTGTGTGCATAACTTACATATAAATAAAAGCCCGAATTTATGGTTTTTGTCAATTATTATCTATTCGTTGTAATGTTCATTCTTGCGGTTTACTGATAAGATATCATAAACATTTTAACATTGTCCTAAAGCTTCACCCAAAAATGAAAAGTTAGAAAAACGATGATAATTTAACTTACGGCAAAAGATTATACATAGTTTTAAATAATTTTTAAATTTGTCGGTTTGACTTGACTAATAAACAATATAGAGTTATACTGAAATCACGGTAAAGATCCTGTCAGAGGACTTGTTATATGCTCGTATTTTGGCAGAGTTTCTGTATATGCCGAAATAATTAGTTCTTACTAATATCTAAAAACAAAACAGGAGGTAATATTATGTTAAAATGTTTTAAAGACGAGAAATTCTGGTGTGCAGTAGGCGGAGCAGCCGCAGTCATTCTTGGCAAGAAAGTCGTAAAGGCTAAGAAAACAAGAGAGCTTGCCGTTACAGGTCTTGCAAAGGGAATGAAGCTCAAGAGTGACGCTCAGTCAGCACTGAGAAGCATGAAAGACGAAGCATCTGACATCTGCTATGACGCTAAGGTCGAGGCAGGGATAGATGACGAGGAAGAAGTAACTGAATAATGAAAGCTCAGATCGTTTATGACAAGCCCTGCCGCATACGTTTTCGCTGTGGTAGCAACGCTTTCACAAAAGAACTTGAACGGTCGATACATAAGCTTGTTATGTCAAACCCGTGGGCGATCGCCTGCGAGGCTCACTATGAGAACGGTGGAATACTTATACGCTATAAAGAGGATCACAGAGCCGAAGCTGTCGAACTTGTAAGAAAGCTCAGAGGAAGCTACCTGGCACCTGTCAGCGACAATCAGTATGACACCGAGGAGATAGACAGAACATTCAAATCTGACCTTGCAAAGCTTGTGATGCAAAGATATATAAGAAAAGCTATTCTGCCTGCACCTATAGGCGCAGCACTTATCGTGTACAGCGGACTTAAATACATAGCAAAGGGCGTAAGCGCACTGTTTGACGGCAAGCTTACAGTTGAGGTGCTTGACGGAGCGTCAATAAGCGCTTGTCTTATCCAGAAAAATTACAATACGGCTGGCACTGTCATGTTCCTGCTTTCTGTATCAGGCTTGCTGGAGGATTACACAAGAGCGAGAACAAGAGCCGCTCTTACTGACAGCTTGGCGATAAAGGCAGATCAGGTATGGCTGGCAGGCAAGGACGCTGATACTCTTATACCAATGTCACAGCTTCAGGTGGACGATTGCATTAGAGTTCGCACAGGAAGCGTTATTCCTGTTGACGGTCAGATAACCGAGGGCGAAGCTTACATAAATGAAGCTTCCATGACAGGCGAGCCTCTTGCGGTCATGAAGAGCGCAGGAGCAAGCGTATTTGCGGGAACAGTTGTCGAGGAAGGCTCAGTTGTGATAAAAGTTCGCAAGCTTTCTTCCGACACAAAGATAAGCAAGATAATCGAGCTTATCGACAATTCAGAAAACCTTAAAGCAGGGGTGCAGAGCAAAGCGGAGCGTCTTGCGGACTCTATCGTGCCGTACAGCTTCCTTGCCTTTGGTCTTACACTGCTGTTTACTAGAAATGTCACAAAAGCAGTTTCCGTTCTTATGGTGGACTATTCCTGCGCTATCAAGCTTTCAACACCTATAGCCGTTATATCCGCTATTAAAGAAGCCGCTGATGATGACGTTACGGTAAAGGGCGGAAAATATCTTGAAGAATACGCACTTGCCGATTCTATCGTTTTTGACAAGACCGGCACTCTTACAAACGCTGAGCCTGTGCTTGAAAAGGTAATAGCCCTCGGGGATTACTCCGAGGCGGAAACGCTGAAAATTGCGGCTTGCCTTGAAGAGCACTTCCCTCACAGCGTAGCGAGAGCTATAGTAAAGGGTGCGGCCGATAGAGATATCGACCATGCCGAGGAACACGCTGAGGTGCAGTATATAGTTGCCCACGGAATTTCAACAACGCTTCACGGCAAACGTGCTATCATAGGAAGCAGGCATTTTGTCTGCGAGGACGAGGGCATAGAGATAACAGACGAACAGCAGGCTGAGATCGACGAAAAGTCGGGAGCATGCTCGGTAGTTTATCTTGCTGTAGGCGACAAGCTCACAGGTGCGCTCTGCATAAGCGACCCGCCAAGACCTGAAGCTGAGGAAGCTGTTAAACAGCTCAAAGAAGCAGGCATCACAAATATCGTGATGCTCACAGGCGACAGCGCAAAGGCTGCCGAGATAACTGCACAGAAGCTTGGCATATCAGATTTCAGGGCGCAGGTTCTTCCTGAGGACAAGCACAGATATGTTCAACAGCTCAAAGAGCATGGACACAGAGTAATAATGGTAGGCGACGGAATAAACGACGCTCCAGCCCTTGCGGCGGCGAACGTTTCTGTTGCAATGAGCGATGCTTCCGATATCGCAAAGGAAACTGCCGATATCACAGTTCGTGGTGCAGACCTTACACAGCTTGCGGCTATAAGACAGCTTAGCGAAAAGCTGATGCACCGAATAAACAGTAACTACAGATTTATACTTCTGTTCAATTCAGTGCTTCTGCTGTCAGGAGCTTTCGGGCTTTTACAGCCGTCAGCCTCAGCGCTTTTGCACAACGCTTCAACAATGGCGATCTGTGCAAAGAGCATGACCCCTTTAGAGGATAAAAAGCGCAAAAAGAAAAACAAGTAAACAAAATATAAAGAGCGAATGATCGTAACGTCATTCGCTCTTTTTGCATCTTAATAAATGTAACGCTTTTTTCTTAAATTACTTAGCAGGTGTACAGTAGCAAATAGAATAAACTGTGATATCACCGTTTTTTGCCGCAGCATGAAGCTGATCCAGCTTATCAAAACCTGCACCAAACTCCTTTACACAGTCTGCATATGTGAACTTAGCATAGTAATGATCATTCGCTCTGCCTGTTTCGCTAGGCTGAACTCTTGCCCAGTTTGCTCCTCCTGACCAGCTCTGGAGAATAAGCTCAAGCTCGTTCTCTGCACCTGAATACTCAACATAGAAATAGCCATTTGCAGAAAGATACGAAACATCAAAACTGCCATAATTTTTTGAAGTCATAACTGAAACTGCCTGACCCCATGAGCCACATGATTTTGCACCCCAGAAAATAGATACATATGGATCCTGCTCCGGCTTATCAGGGTCAACAGGATCTACCGGATCAACCGGCTCTGTTGACTTCTCGACAATATACTTAACACTAAGAACTTCGATATCTCCGTTAGCCGCACCAACATGGAAGCGGTCTACTTTAGAGAAATCTGTTGTTCCGAACGCCGCCGCAACATCGTCGTAGCTGTACTTTGCGTATACAATGCCGTCCTTTTCTGTTACCTCAGTTGGTGAAACTCTCGCCCAGTCTGCACCGCCTGACCAACTCTGGAGAATGACCTCCGCCTTGTCTGTGCCGCCCTTGAACTGAACTTCAAAATATCCGTCCTTTTCGATAACTGAGCTGTCAAAGCTGCCGCCTTCCTTAGTTGTGGAAAGTGTGATAGCCTGACCCCAGCCTGATGTCTTTGCCGAGCCTGTGAAGATAACAGTTTCCTTTTTGTCACTTACCTCGCCTGTTGCAGGGATAACCTCTGTCTTTATAACCTTGCCGCAAGTTGTACACTCAGTATGCTTTGAGCCATTTTCTGTCGCAGTAGCCGCCTTGTCGATTATCCAAGCACTTTCGCTGTGACCTGTCGCAGGGATAGTTTCAGTGTACTTTTCACCGCATGAGCAAGTGTATACCTTTTCGCCGTCAGCTTCGCAAGTTGCAGCCTTTGTTGATGTGAGGGTATAGCTGTGCCTGTGACCGATAGGGTCGGTGTAATCGTCCTTCTTTGTCTCGCCGCAGGAAGCGCATGTGTAGATAGTGTAGCCCTTTTCGTTCTCTGTAGGAGCAACTGTCTCGCCCTTTACCCAGCTGTGACCCTTGGCAGGGATAGTTTCAGTGTACTTGTCTCCGCAAGTACAAGTGTAAATTCTCTCGCCCTCTGTTGTGCAAGTAGCTTCCTTTGTTACCTTTGCGGTGTAGCTGTGAGTGTGTGATGACTTAACATTCTTGACAGTGAGTGCAAATGTATCTGTGTTTCCGTCTGAGAATGTGTATGTAAGTGTGTAATTACCATTTGCAAGCGTCTTGAGCCAGCTTTCGTTGAGCATTATCTGACTTCCGCTTGTAGAATAATCTAAGCCGCCTGTAAGCTTCTTGCCGTTTACTATGATAGACTCAACGCTCTTTCCATAAAGCACAAGGTCTGTTCTCACACCGCTTGGAGCATCAGCGTCAAATATGCCTGACTTTGTGGAAAGGTGTGGCTTCTCGATCTGTCCGTCCTCATAGAAAACAACATCGTCTATGTAAACTGTACCTGTCTTTTGAGCAGAATCTCCGCCCATATAGAACGAGAACTGGTTAAGCTTTGATGTATCAAGATTTCCGCCCGACTGCCAGCTTGGCGCTTTAAAGTCAGCGAATGGTATCTTGATATTTTTTCCACCTGCGAAATCAAGTGCTATCTGCGCTTCAAAATAATTGTCGTTTGCGTCTCTAAGCTGAACAGTAAGGCTGTTGCCTGTGCCGTCCCCCTCTACCCAAAGCTCAACGCCTGCAAATGATGAAGCATTTCTTACTGCAATAGGGTGGTTTACTCCGCAGTAGCCGTTTGGCGAGCCGATATCATATCCGAAAGCAAGCGCCTTTGAACCGTTCTTTGTAGCAAGAGAAAGTGAAACTTCATTGCCGCCTGTGTTTCTTGAATAAGACGACCAAAGTGCCTTATCATTTGAATAGCTCTCAAATGTGTCAAGCTCATCAAGGCCTGTGGTGTCGGAAACATTTATTGTAAGCTCTCTATCCTCGCCCTCATAGAAATCGAACTTAAGCGTCACAATGCCTGCTGAAAACGTTTTGAGATATGCACTTTTAAGGGTCACAGTGTCGCCCGAAGTTGTGTAATCTGTACCCTCTGCGAGTGCTTTTCCATCAGCAACAATGCCTCTGAACTCGCTTGTCTTGCGATCCATGGTGATATCAACATCACTGCACTTCTTAGGATTTACGTCAACAGAGATTATCTCAGGTGAGATAATCGGCTTAGGGATAGAGCTGTCGCTCACCGTCAGATTGAACTTAGGCTGATTGCCGCCTGTTGTGAGTATCCTGCACGAATACTTTGCAAGCTCCTGCCTTTTAAGATAAGAAGCCTTGATAGTAACAGCGTTGCCACTTATGGTGTAATCGTCTGACGAGAGTTTCTTTCCGCCGACCTCAACACCGCTTATGCTGCCCTCTTTCATAGAAACATTCACCACAACGTTACCTGACTTGCTTCTGTCAAAACTGTATGTAGACTTGTCAGTGGTGTTTACAATGTTCTTCTTTTCCATTTTTGCAGCAGCGTTCATCATAAGAGTTCTTGTGCTGTCCGTCTTTTCGATACCCTCAGGGCCGTAAACGGTGTAGCCGTCATAGTCCTGATAAAGAGTGCCGTCATCAAGATAGGAAGCTATCATCCAGTAGTTGAAGCCCTGATATTCAACACCCTCATAGTAGTCCCCTGTTACAATATCCAGCCAATCGGAATAAGCGGCGTCACGCTTTGTTTTGTCTGTAAGACCGAATTCCTCAAAGATAATAGGCTTGTCAGCGGAAGATGTGGTCTGGGCATGGCGCTTTATCCACTCGAGGTCATCATCGCCAAGGTCAAAGCCCCACTGATCAACGTACATATGCGGTGTGCCAAAGTCTACAGTGTCGATAGTCATAAGCTTGTCAAAGTCAACACCGTAGTAGCCTGAATATGCAGAAGACGGAAGATCTTGCCTTGCAGCTTCCTGATAGCCAAGGTTATAAAAGCCCTCGTCGCCAACAGATACCATGTGATAAGGGTCGATAGACTTTACATATGCTGACATTTCTTTTGCCCAGTTATAAAGAATATCGTCCTTGCAGAACTCGTCAACAGTACATCTCGGCTCGTTTGAAAGCTCCCAAGAAAAAACAGCTTCAGAATCCACAAGCTTCTCGCCTGTGTAGTAGTTGGTGTGATTTAACAAAGTTTTGATATAATCCTTATACCAACCCTTGATAGTTTCATTAGTGTAAAAATCGCAGGTGTCCTTTTCGTCCACTTTGCTATTGCCAACGCTCTTGCCCTGTGACATCTGATACCACTTTACATACTGACCCATTCCGCCGAACGCTTCCCAATAGTTCGTGAAAGTGATAACAAGCTTCATATCATGTTCTTCAGCCTGCTTGATAATATAATCAAGATGTCTCAGGCCATCCTCGCCCTCGTTCACAACAGGCTTGCCAGCCTCATCGTCCCAATACTGAAAGTAAACTCCGTCCTTTTCGCCCGTTCCGTCATTGTTGCCCTCAAAGACCTCATGACCAGACTGCGAGTCGATCTCGCCTGTTTTCTTACCAACGTCAAGATTTCCCCAAATTCTTATTACTTTAAGCCCCATTTTTGAAGCGTCATCGAAAACATTCTTTACCTCACTCTTTGACTTATAAGTGAGATAATAGCAGTTCGTGCCGCCGTAATAGTAAGGGCTTCCGTCACACATAAACTTTGAGCCGTCAGCATAAACAAATCCATCCGGGTGTGTCGCCGCATACTCCGCATATGCGCTGATATCTGCGAAAGGCACAATGCTAACAGCCATTGCCGCAGCCGCCAGAGCCGCAGAAAATCTTCTCATTACTCCTGTCATAACCATACTCCTTTTTCATTACTTTAACTAATTTCTGATTAATTTAGCTTGCCGAATTATTGCATTTTTACTTTATCACAAACTTAATTTAATGTCAATCTCTTAAAACGATTAAGCAAACAAATTTTTAAAAATCAATGTTTTTGACAAATAAAGAAGTACAAACTTAGTGAATTGTGCTATAAGTAATCATCATTTTATATTATTCTTGTCTTTCATTACCAAAGGAAACAATGGTTAAAAAACGTTTACATTTCATATTAACATCAAACGTTTAAGATAAACAAATTAACAAATGCAATTTACACACAAAACAAAGCCGGACATATCATTTCAAAATGATATGCCCGGCTATACAAAAAAGATATTCAATACACTTACCATGCATAAAGATGATCCCTATGTAAAGATAAAAAAACACCTATCCAAGTGCCACATCAAGTATCATCATAAGCACAAAACCCAGCGCAAAAACTATAGTTCCAATATTGGAGTGTGGCTTTTCCGACATTTCAGGTATAAGCTCTTCCACCACAACATAAATCATCGCACCTGCCGCAAAGCTTAGAAGATACGGCAAAACAGGGATTATAAACTGTGCCAAAAGTATCGTCAGCACAGCCCCAACAGGCTCGACAACTCCCGATAAAACGCCGTAAACAAAGGCTTTCCCCTTTCCCATACCCTCCGAACGCAGTGGCATGGATATTATCGCACCCTCTGGAAAGTTCTGTATTGCAATACCGAGGGATAATGCCAACGCACCAGCGGCGCTTATGGCATGATGGTCAGCCGCCCAGCCTGCATATACAACGCCAACAGCCATTCCTTCGGGGATATTGTGAAGCGTCACCGCAAGCACAAGCATCGTTGTGCGCTGAAAACTGCTTTTTGCACCCTCCGGTTCAATGGCATTCATGTGAAGATGTGGTATAACTCTATCGAGAAAAAGCAGAAAAAGCACTCCAAGCATAAATCCAACCGCCGCAGGAACAAACCTCAGTCTACCCATTTTCGCTGATTGCTCCATAGAGGGTATTAGCAAGCTCCACACGCCTGCCGCCACCATTACTCCTGCCGCAAAGCCTGTCAAGGCTCGCTGGACAAGATAATGCAGATTTTTCTTCATGAAAAGCACACACGCCGCACCAAGAGATGTACCCAAAAACGGTATCAGAATGCCTTTAAAAATAGTCATGCTCATTGTTCTTCACTGATATGCTTCTTCAATGCCGCAAAGCTCTCGTCAGACAAAACGTGTTCTATCTTGCAGGCGTCATGTTCAGATATTTTTCTGTCAACACCAAGACTTACAAGCCACTCTGTCAATACAAGGTGCTTTTCGTAGATCTTTTCCGCAACATATCTGCCGTCATCAGTAAGAGTGATAAAACCGTTTTCGTCCATTGTAATGAAATTTCCCTCACGAAGTATCTTCATGGCGTTTGATACGCTTGGTTTTGTAACATTCAGTTCCCTTGCAACATCAATGCTCCTCACCTCGCCGTTTTGCTTGTTCCATAAAACGAGTATCGTCTCCAGATAGTCCTCCCCAGACGTGTGAATGTTTCCCATTTGTATGCCCCTTTCTTTGTTAGTTATAGCTAACTTGCATCTATAAAATTACTGCACGCCACGAAGCTAAGCCTATCAAAACAAAACGCCTTTTCACAAAAAGCTTTTTGCAAACTTAGCCGCACCTTTCTCGTGCAGTATCAAATGTATAGAACATCGGTTAATGTATACTAACTGATATTTATTATATCACAGAAAATATGTTTTGTCAAGCAAACAAAAAAAAGCCGTGACAGACCTTTTCATCTGCCACGACTTTGTGCATAGCTATTTACTTGAATCTTGCAAAAAATCCTTTTTTCTCATAAGGCTCTCTTTCAGCGGAAATAAAAGTGTAGCCTGTTTTCTCAACTGCTTCTTTAAGCTTTTCATCAGGGATATCTTCATCAACTATAGCCACAGTTTCGCCCTTTGCATGGGAAGAGCTTACCTTTTTCACCTTGAAATTCTGCCTGAAAGTGTCATTCATATGCGATTCACACATTCCGCACATCATTCCGTCTATTTTTACTGTTATCTTTTCCATTTCTGACCCTCCAATGCTTAATAGGTTAGAATTTGCTAACCACGCTTATTGTAACACAGCCTATAGCTTTTTTCAAGTCAATAATGTAAATTTTAATCTGCCGTTTGTCTGTTGTTCTCCGCAAGAAGATAATTCTTCACTTCCCAAAGCTTCTGAGAAAGGTCAACATAATAAGTGTGCGGATTTTCAAATCTTGTGATCTCGTCCCAAAGAGTGTCTATCTCAGCCGCCGCATACTTTACGATATCCTCATATGCAGGCTTCTTGTATACGCACTTGCCGTCCTTGAATATCTGCTGTTGAATAGGCTTTGCCTCAAAGTTTGTGACGACCTTTTTCTTCCATGTAAACTGTGGGTCAAAAAGCGTAAGGGGTCTGCTTTCATCTATCACCTCGTCATGAACACACAGCAGGTCAGCCACAGCCTTGTGGTTATTCTTATCATAAATTCTGTAAAGCTTTTTGAAGTGCGGAGTGGTTATCTTCGCCACATTTTCAGAAATCTTTATCTTAGGCTGAATATTGCCATCATCGTCCTCCACAGCCGCAAGCTTGTAAACTCCTCCGAAAACAGGCTCGCTCTTTGCGGTGATAAGTCTTTCGCCCACTCCGAACATATCCACCTTAGCACCCTGATATATCATATCTCTTATAAGATACTCGTCAAGGGCGTTTGAGGCACATATTTTGCAATCAGAATAGCCTGCCTCGTCAAGCATTTTTCTTGCTTTCTTGGAAAGATAAGTTATATCTCCCGAGTCTATCCTTATTCCCACAGGTCGGCAGCCCATAGGCTTCAGCACCTCGTCAAAAGCCTTTATTGCGTTAGGCACACCGCTTTTCAGCACATTATAAGTGTCCACAAGCAGAACAGTGCCCTTTGGATAGCACTTGCAGTATGTCTTGAAAGCCTCCAGCTCGCTGTCAAACATCTGCACCCATGAATGTGCCATTGTGCCTGTTGCATTAAAGCCGAAAAGCTGGTCTGTGATAGTGCAGGCTGTGCCTGAGCAACCGCCTATGCCTGCGGCTCTTGCACCGAGTATGGCAGCGTCTGCACCATGAGCACGTCTTGAACCAAACTCAGATACCGCCCTGCCCTGAGCCGCCCTTACAATACGGTTAGCCTTTGTTGCAATAAGTGTCTGATGATTTATGCAAAGCAGAAGATAAGTTTCCACAAGCTGAGCCTGCACCGCAGGTGCTCTCACCGTTATGATAGGCTCGTTTGGAAACACCACCGTACCCTCAGGCACAGCAAATATATCTCCTGTGAAGCGGAAATCCTTAAGATATTTAAGGAAGCCCTCGTCAAAAATGCCCTTTGAGCGCAGGAACTCTATGTCCTCTTCGTCAAAATGCAGATTTTCGATATAGTTTATGACCTGCTCTAGACCGCAGGCAATGGCAAATCCGCCACCGTCGGGTATCTGTCTGAAAAACAGATCAAAATAAGATATCTTTTCCTGCATACCGCTTACAAAGTAGCCGTTTCCCATTGTCAGCTCATAAAAATCGCACAGCATAGTGTAATTGAATTTGTCCATTTTGCTCTCTCCTTTTCAGCTTATAACAAAAGGGACTAATGTCCCTCCTTGCTGTTTTACAATATTATATCACGCCACAGGTGCAAAAACCTGAACTAAAGCGCAAACTTTTCTGAATATTCAGCCAACAGCTTCTCGTAATAGTCAGGACCGTTTCTATGAAGCTTATCAAGATATTCATGCTTTTTAAGGCTTTTGTATTTCTCTTGGTTTGCGATAAGATAGACCGCAATATTTGAGCAGTGGTCTGATATTCTTTCAACATTTGTGAGTATATCAAGGAAGTTCACACCCACCTCGATGTTGCAAAGACCATTCTTAGACCTGTCGATATGAACAGCCTTAAGCTCCTCAACAAGTCTGTCTACTACTTCTTCAAGTGGCTCGATCTCCTTGAGAACGTTCATATCCCCTGTCTTTGTGGCTTCGATAGCAAGCCCGATTATCTCCTGAATGGCGTTGCACACAACGTCAAGCTCATGCTTCGCCTGCTCAGAAAAACCGATCTCCTTTTCATAAAGAACATCCGCAGTTTCATAGATGTTTATAGTATAGTCACCTATTCTCTCATACTCCGAGATAAGGTGGAAAAGCACAGTAACAGTTCTCGACTCATCCTCGTTCAGACCGCAGTCGTTGAGCTTTATAAGATATGAACCTACTCTGTCCTCCAGCCTGTCGATAAGCTCTTCACGCTCTTTTATCTTGTCGATAGACTTAAGGTCATACTTGTCATAAAGCTCTCTTACCGATATGAAATTCTTCTGTGCCAGCACACCCATTTGAACAACTGCCTCTGTAGCCTGTGCGATAGCAACGTTTGGAGTAACAAGAAATCTGTCGTCAAGAAGATCCTCCTTAGTAAAAGTATCATCGTCCTCAGCGTTCTTCTTATCTCTGATAGTCCATTCGGCAAGTTTTTCAAGCACTGTATAGAACGGCAGAAAGATTATAGTTACCACAACATTGAAGATAGTATGGAAGTTTGCGATGCTTCCCGTTGTAAAGCTATTATTCCAGAACGGAAATCCTATTGTATACTGAATGATATAAACGCCGATAAGAAAGATTATAGTACCGATAAGGTTGAAATAGAAGTGTATCATAGCGGCTCTCTTAGCGTTCTTTGAAGCACCTATACTTGAAATAAGAGGTGTAGCACAAGTACCGATGTTAGTACCCATTATGATAGGAAATGCAGAAGCGAATGTGATAGCGCCTGACACTGAAAGTGCCTGCAAAATGCCTATAGAAGCGGCCGATGACTGTATGATAGCCGTGAATATCGCACCCACCAACACGCCCAGAACAGGGTTTTTAAGCACTGCAAAAAGCTGCTCGAACTGCGGAAGCTCTGCCAGCGGAGCGATCTTCTCCTGCATAAGTATCATTCCGGTAAAGAGGATACCTATGCCCATCATTATCTCGCCCACGTTCTTTGTCTTGTTCTTCTTTCCCACCATTATGATGATAAGACCGATAACGATAAGTATAGAAGAGAAATTCGACGGCTTGCAAAGCTGTAATATAGCAGGGCCGCTGCTGTCGCCCTCAAGGTTTGTGAGCCTCAGTATCTGAGTTGTCATGGTCGTTCCGATATTTGCACCCATGATTATTCCAACTGCGCCCTTAAGCTTCAAAAGGCCTGCGTTTACAAGTCCCACCACGATAACAGTAGTTGCAGACGATGATTGCACCGCTGCTGTTACCAATGCACCGAAAAGTATTCCTGAGAACACGTTTCCAGTCATTTTCGCAAGGACCTTCTCCATAAGTCCGCCTGAAGCCTTTTCAAGTCCCGAACTCAATATGGTCATTCCGTATAAAAACAGACCAAGTCCGCCCGCCATTCCGATAATGTTAAAGATACTCAAATCAATTCATTCCTTTTCTTGTTTTTTCCACTGCACAACGTCCGAGCACGCCCCTGCGCACCCCATTACTTACCTTACCTTTACGCCGATTTTACTTAATAAATAAAACAAAGCCAAAGCCTACACGGATATCCCGCAAGGCTCTGACTTTGATAATTATTTCTTTCCTGCCACCACAAGTCTGTTCATGGCACGTCGCAGCTTCTGCTCCGCCCTTTCAAACTCTTTCTGGCTAGCATTTTCTCTGAGCTTGTTTTCTGCCGCCGTCTTTGCCTTTTCGGCTCTTGCAACGTCTATCTCATCAGCCCATTCGATAGCAGATGTCACCACTGTCACACCGTCAGCAGACACCTTTATAAGCCCTCCCGAAATAGCGGCTGTTCTGAACTCACCTTCTATTTTGATACGGAAAGGAGAAGAAACGATATTTGCCACATATGGCGCATGACCTGCAAGTATACCGATATCACCTGATACGGTCCTCACAATGATCTGCTCAGTATTTCCCTCAAAAAAAGTTTTTTCAGGGGTTATTATCTTAAGATCAAAAGGCGTCATAATCTTTCTCCATAAGTTTTTTACAAATCAGCGCATGCGGCACAAAATTGCCACATACATTCACTATATACTATAATCCGACTCTTGTCAAGTATTTTTCTTTAAACGTTCTGTTACTACTGTTCACTTTCTGCGATCTGTCTGCCCTTTTCAACAGCCTCGTCGATAGTTCCCACGAACAGAAAAGCAGATTCAGGCAGATCGTCATGCTTGCCCTCGATTATCTCCTTGAAGCCTCTGATAGTTTCCTTGATAGGCACATATTTGCCCTTCATACCTGTGAACTGTTCAGCAACGGAGAATGGCTGTGACAGAAAACGCTGTATCTTTCTTGCTCTTGATACTGTGAGCTTATCCTCGTCAGAAAGCTCGTCCATACCCATGATAGCGATGATATCCTGAAGCTCCACATACCTCTGCAAGATAGACTGGACCTGTCTTGCCACCTGATAATGCTCGTTGCCCACTATCTCAGGTGAAAGTATCCTGGAGTTTGACTCCAGAGGATCAACCGCAGGATAGATACCAAGTGAAGAAATACTTCTTGAAAGCACAGTTGTTGCGTCAAGGTGAGCAAACGTAGTTGCAGGCGCAGGGTCTGTCAAATCGTCCGCAGGCACATAAACTGCCTGAACGGAAGTGATAGAGCCTTTTGTTGTGGAAGTGATACGCTCCTGTAACTGACCCATTTCAGTTGCAAGTGTAGGCTGATAACCAACGGCTGACGGCATTCTGCCAAGGAGTGCCGAAACCTCAGAACCTGCCTGAGTAAATCTGAATATGTTGTCGATAAAAAGCAACACGTCCTGATGCTCAACATCTCTGAAATACTCTGCCATTGTCAGACCTGAAAGTGCAACTCTCATTCTTGCTCCGGGCGGCTCGTTCATCTGACCATACACAAGCACAGTCTTATCGATAACTCCAGACTCTTTCATCTCATAATAAAGGTCGTTGCCCTCACGGGTACGCTCTCCAACGCCTGTGAATACCGAGATACCGCCGTGCTGATTGGCAACGTTATTTATAAGCTCCTGAATAAGCACCGTTTTGCCTACTCCTGCACCACCAAAAAGACCTATTTTTCCGCCTTTCAGATATGGTGCGATAAGGTCGATGACCTTGATACCGGTTTCCAGAATCTCGTTTGAAGCAGACTGCTCTTCATATGTCGGAGGCTCTCTGTGTATCTCCCAGCGCTCCTTAGTTTCAGGGGCAGGCAGATTGTCAACAGGCTCGCCCAAAAGATTGAACATTCTCGAAAGAGTTTCCTTGCCCACCGGAACGGAAATAGCTTTGCCTGTATCAACAGCGTCGATACCTCTCACAAGTCCGTCTGTAGAGCCCATGGCGATACATCTTACTATATCGTCGCCTATATGCTGAGCCACCTCAACAACGAGCTTTTCGCCCTTGTTGTCTATCTCAATGGCATTGAGCAGATCAGGCAAGCTGTCCTTTTCAAAGCGTATATCAACTACCGCACCAACTATCTGGACTACCTTGCCTATGTTTTTGCTTTCCATTTATTTACCACCTTTCAAAAAGGGATATCATAGCTTGATATGTTTAAAAGCCTGCAAAATGCAGACGAACGCTGTTCGCCCCTGCAAGACTTCTCCAACAATATCCACAACATTTACTTTTGAACGCCCACATTCGGGGCATAATTATTATTTCTATCTTCCGATAGTTGCCGAGCTTATCTCCGTAAGCTCCTGAGTTATCTGCGCCTGTCTTGCTCTGTTGTAAAGAAGCGACAGATTGTCTATCATTTCTCCTGCGTTGTCCGTTGCAGACTCCATTGCAGTACGTCTTGCCGCCTGCTCAGAAGCGTAAGAATCCACTATCGCAGAATAAAGCATACCGCCTATATACTGCGGTATCATGCCGTCAAAGACCTCCTCAGGGGACGGGTCATAGATAGTTGACGGGTGCTTTCTTCCCCCAAGCTTGTCAAGATCCTCCACAGGAAGTATCTGCAAACTGCAAGGCTCCTGTGTCAGCGCCGACACGAATGTGGTATACACAAGCTCTACCTTGTCATAATCCCCATTTCTGAAGCCTGCGATAATATCTTCCACAATGTCTATAACAGTGTCAGTGTCAATGCTCTCCGCTATCTGCGGATATTTCCACACAAGGTCATAGTCACGCTTCTCAAAGAACTCAACAGCCTTTTTGCCCACAGCCATAACACGAAGCTGACCGCCTGATGACAGCACATCGTCAGCCTTTGCCTTAGCCATTTTCAGCACGTTGGAGTTAAATCCTCCTGCAAGTCCCCTGTCGCCTGCCACCACTATAAGCAGTGTGGAATTAAGAAACTTCTTCTTTGTATACACCGACTTGAAAGCTCTGTCGCAGGATATATCGCACATTGTCTTAAAAAGCGTTTCAAAGAACGGCTGAACTGCCACCGCCTTGTCTTTGGCACGTCTGAGCTTAGAAGCCGCCACAAGCTGCATGGCTTTTGTTATCTGCATGGTGCTTTCAACGCTTTTGATACGTCTTTTGACGTCTTTCATATTAGCTGTTGCCATTGCTCAGCGCTCCTTATCTGCTTTGAAGAAACTTCTGTGAATACTCCGCAAGCACGTCCTTTATTGCCTGTTCATTCTCTTTTGTAAGCTCTCCTGTTTCTCTTATTGAAGAGAAAATGTCAGGGTGAGTTTCATCTATATACACAAAAAGATCTTTCTCAAATTCAGCGATATCCTCAACTCTGATATTCTTCAGATAGTTGTTTACCACCGCATAGATTATGACCACCTGCTTTTCAACGTCCAGCGGTGAGGTCTTGCCCTGCTTGAGCACTTCCACTATACGTTCGCCCTGTGCAAGTCTTTCCTTAGTGTCCTTGTCAAGGTCAGAGCCGAACTGCGAGAACGACTGCAATTCTCTGTACTGAGAATAAAGCAGTTTCAGCGAGCCTGAAACCTTTTTCATAGCCTTTATCTGTGCCGAGCCGCCTACACGGGATACTGATATACCAGGGTTTACCGCAGGTCTGACGCCTGAGAAGAACAGCTCAGATTCAAGGAATATCTGTCCGTCAGTGATAGATATAACGTTTGTCGGGATATAAGCCGAAACATCACCTGCCTGAGTTTCGATAATAGGCAGAGCGGTTATAGAGCCTCCGCCGTAGTCCTTGTTAAGACAGCAGGCTCTCTCCAAAAGTCTTGAATGGAGATAGAATACATCTCCCGGATAAGCCTCTCTGCCTGTCGGTCTTTGAAGCAGAAGTGACATAGTTCTGTACGCCACAGCGTGCTTTGAAAGGTCGTCATAAACGCACAGCACGTCCTTGCCCTGAAGCATGAAATACTCAGCCATTGCAACGCCCGCATATGGTGCTATATACTGCAAAGGCGCCATTTCAGAAGCCGTTGCCGATACAACTATAGAATAATCCATAGCCCCATGCTTAGAAAGGGTATCCACCACGTTTGCCACAGTAGACTGCTTCTGACCTATCGCAACATAGATACAGATAACGTCCTTGCCTTTCTGATTTATGATAGTGTCAAGTGCTATAGAAGTTTTACCTGTCTGTCTGTCGCCTATAATAAGCTCACGCTGACCTCTGCCTATAGGTATCATAGAGTCGATAGCCTTGATACCTGTCTGCAATGGTCTGTTTACTGATTGTCTTGTAATTATTCCGAAAGCAGGGCTTTCCACAGGTCTTGTTTCTGTTGTAAGCACAGCGCCCCTGCCGTCGATAGGTGCACCGAGAGCGTTCACAACTCGTCCGAGAAGCGCATCTCCCACAGGCACAGAAACTATCCTGCCTGTTCTCTTTACTCCAGACCCCTCTTTTATTCCGTCCTCAGAGCCGAGAAGTACACAGCCTACAAAATCCTGCTCCAAGTTCATTGCCATGCCGTATGTTCCGTTAGAAAATTCAAGAAGTTCGCCCGACATACACTTGTCAAGTCCATGAACTCTTGAAATTCCGTCGCCAACAGTGCAGACCGTCCCCACATCGTCAAGCTCAAGCTTGCTGCGGTAGTCCTTGATCTGCTGTTTTATCAAGCCTGTTATTTCATCAGGACGTAATTTCATGTTAAAATACCGTTCCTTTCCTATGCAATGACCCCGTCGATCTGAGCCTTGATATCATCAAGCTTAGTTCTGACGCTGCCGTCTATTTCTGTGTCTGAATATCTCAGCACGATACCGCCCATAAGGCTTTTGTCCACCTTTTCCACAAGCACTATCTTTGCCCCCGAAACAGCTTCCAGCTTAGCCACAAGCTTGTTCCTGAGCCTTTCAGACAGAGGCATAGCCGTCACCGCAGTGACCTCTATGATATTATTATGCTTTTCATAAAGCTCCTTGAACTTTGCACATATCTCAGGCAGAAACCTTATCCTGCCCTTTTCGCTCACAAGACAAAGAAAATTAAGCGTAACAGGCTGTATCCTGCCCATAAACACCTTTTCCAGTGCCGCCCTTTTTTCGTTCTCCGTTACCAGCGGTGACGCAAGCAGCTCCACATATTTCTCCTGACCCTGAGAGAAAATTATATCCTTTATGCTCCCAAGCTCACCATAGACTTCATCAAGGCAGTTTTCCTCGCAGCACACCTCAAAAAGTGCATTGCCGTAAATATTCCCGATACTGTCTGCCATTACATCTCACCCACATTGTCAATGAACTTCTCGATAAGACGTTCGTTGTCCTCGCCTGTCATATCCTTTTCCACAACTGCCGCCGCAGCCGAGAAAGCAATATCGGTGATCTCGTTCTTGATCTGGTTGACAGCGATCTTCTTTTCTCTTTCGATTTCTCTTGAAGCGTTGTCCACAAGACCCTTTGCCTCAGTTCTCGCTTCGCTGATTATCTCGTCAGAACGCTGTTGAGCCTTCCTTGTTGCCGTCTGTATAATCTGTGCAGACTCTTCCTTTGCACCCTCTAATCTGCTTGTATACTCAGCTTCAAGCTTCTCGGCATTTTCTTTTGCCTCGTCAGCCTGCCTGTAAGTTTCCTTAACATCATTTTTCCTGTCCTCGATGACCTTGTTCACCTTATCGAACAGAAAATGCTTGAGCACCAAAAACAGTATGAGCGTATTGAGTAAAGTCGCAATTATCGTTGTCAGATCTATTGACAGAAACTCTGTCACATCGCCTGCTGCCAATACCATTTATCCAACCTCCCCTCCGCATCCATGCAGAGCAAATCTTGTTTGAAGCTTTTTATTAAAGCTTTCCGATAAATGGGTTAGCAAAGAGCAGGATAAGTGCTACTACGAATGCGTAGATACCTGTTGACTCAGCCATAGCAACGCCTATGAACATTGTTCTTGTGCAGTCGCCCTTAGCCTCAGGCTGTCTTGCGATAGCCTCGATAGTCTTTCCTACTGCGTAGCCCTCACCGATACCAGGTCCGATACCTGCGATCATTGCAAGTCCTGCACCGATTGCTGAACAGCCAAGAAGAATAGCCTTTTCCATAATGATAAACCTCCGTTATTTACTATTTACTTTTTTATACTTTCCGCAAAAGCGGTAATTTACTCTGTTTCCGCAGCCGCACCAACGTTTACCATGGTGAGCATTGAGAAAATATAAGCCTGTATGCACCCTGAGAACAGGTCGAAATACACGCTAAGCACCGCAGGTATACCTACCTGAAATACACTGAACGCCCATGAGCCTGCCTCAAAAGTCAGTCCCAGTGCAGATGACAGTGAGCCGAGCGCACCATAAAGCAGTCCCGTTATTACCATGCCGCCTGCAACGTTGCCGAACAGACGGAACGCCATAGACGCAGGTGTAGCCACCTCACTGATGATATTGAGCGGCAGGATAAAAGCCACAGGCTGAGCAAAGCTTTTAAGATAGCCCTTGAAACCATTCGCTTTTATCTTGTTGTATGTGATAAGCACGAATGTCATAAGAGCCCACGTTGCCGTAACATTGATGTCCGCAGTCATAGACCTCAGACCTATCATACTGATAAGAGCGCCAAACACCGCATAAATAAGCAGCGTAGCAATATAAGGGGCATACTTCATCATCTTAACGCCCATGTTCTCTTTGACCATGTTGTTGACGAAGTTCACAAGCATCTCCGCAACCACCTGACGTTTTTTCTCAGGCACTTTTTTCAAATCGTGTGTGAGCCACAAGCACAGTATCAGCACCGCAACTATAATAAGCCAGCCCATCACCACCGTTTCGGTGATCCTCAGACTGCCTATCTCAAACACTATCTTAGGGCCGTTTCCTATACCCGTCATTTATTTATCCCTTCTTTCTCTTATCTGTATGACATACAGAATTATCCTCGGATAAAACTGCGGCAGAAGTATCCCAACTGGACTTACCGCCTTTGTGAGCATAGCCACGGCACAAAGCACGAAAAGCACTCCATACCTAGTCATGTAACACCCAAGCATTGTCCGCTTAGCCTTTTTGCCCTCAAGCTCCACAGCCTTTTCGCAGGTCAAACCAAGGTAGTACATACAAAGGCACATATAGCCCCAGCCCAATGCAAAGCCCGCAAGCTGCGTGATGTCAAAGCCCCACAGCAAAGTAAATGCCCAGCATACAACAGCCATAGCACCGCCCCATAAGCATATTTTTTTCAGCAAGCCGCCAAGCTCTGAGCCTATATTTTTCACTTATTTTCTCCGATTTTCATAAAGAAATCCACCATAAATCTTTACATTTTCTTAATAGCAGAAAATATCTGCCTGATGTATTTCATTATACCACACAGCCCCACATTTTTAAAGAGCAAACCGCAAACTTAAACATTTATTTTACATGGATTTTACATTTCGTTCACAGTTAGTCAAATAATTAGTTAATTATGATTTGACGTTAATAATTTATCAATAGTCAATCATTGATTTTTGACATTGTTTGAGTTTTGTCATACGATTTCACAATAAAAAACGGACTGCCGCAAGCCGAAATAATATCACGGCTGAGCAGTCCGCAAGCATATGTGCAGCTTATCTGATGATATCGTCAACAACGCTTTCTACAGTGCTTACAGTATCATCAATAATATCCGCACCACCGCTTACAGTGTCCTTGATACCATCGCCTACACGGCTCACAAGCGTGTCGCTGTCATCACGTCTGCTTGTGACCTCATTTTTAGAAGTTGTGGTCGCAGTAACGCCGGAAGATGTCGAACCTGAGTTATCGTCATTTCTTGAACAGCCTGCGAGCATAACACCGCAAAGACCAAGACAAGTTAGCATAGCGAACATTTTTTTCATAATTAAGTTCCTTTCAGTATAAGATATGCCATTTTAGGCTAATGCTATTATTTCTCGGAGATGAGGATATATTCATAAAAAAACAAAAAAGAGATGAGCCAAAAGCCCATCTCTCTGTCAGATCAAAAAATCAATAGAACCGCGATTTCTTTTTCTTGATAACGAAAATAACAGCACCGACAATAACCACCGCAACGACCACAATAACTACAATGCCTACTACTCCGATACCCTTTGAAGATTCAGCCTCAGATGACGAAGTGCTGCTCAGTCCGTTTGACTTAGGCTGTATCTTTAAGCCCTGCACGATCTCCTGTGCCTTTGCACTTTTATTGTAGCCATCGAGATTCATTACCTGAAGATCTACACCGTTCTTCTGCAACGGAGTATCTATTACAAGATTATCAATATAAAGCACATCTGTCTTATCCATTTTCTTTATAACCGGTATCTCAAATACGAACTTTGTTGCTCCGCACTTGTCAGGTACTGGTATAAGCGCTGTCGCATACTGAGTAACATTATTGCTTGCATCTGTATTTATTTCAAGCTGAACACTATTGCTGGTCACCGTTTTGTATTCCTCAGTACAAGGAAAAGCAAACACAGAATCTCCCATAAGCTTGCCCTGAGCGTCCTGATTTATCCTGTACTTGAAAGAAATCATACAACCGTCAAAACAAGTCATACCAAAATCCTTGGCGTCGATCTCAACGCCCATCGTTATATGAGGCGTATCTTCAGAATCAGAGCCAGGATAAACCAAATTCTTATCATCATCTCTTATAAGCGAAGCAAAAGTACAATAATCGCTTATGTCATTAGGCTGTGTTGCTGTTATCTTAAGGCTTGCACCCTGATAAGCATAGGTCTTTTCTTGGGATGCTCCCACTGAAATCTTCTCACCGTCAGGAGTCACCTTGATATATCTCTCCCAATCCTTCATATCAAACGACAAGGACGGTGCTGAAGTATCTGTTGTAAGGATACTCTTGTCGGCATCATATTCAGGTATTTCAGCCTCACTGTCGGCATAAGCAGGCACAGCACAAACGCCAAGCATCATTATCGCTGATACCACGCCAAGTATTCTCTTTGATCTCATTTTAATTCTTATCCTCCCTTGATACTATTGTATGTAAACGCTTTCATAGCCGTTCACACAAGTATCGAAACGTTATAAAACACTATTAATATTTTACACCTTTTTAACAAATCTGTCAAGTGTACCATACAATTTTTCATATAATGTAACTGTTTTGTAATACAAGCTAAGCGTTTTAACCAAAATAACCACACGATTTTTATGAATAAGCTCTTATTGACAGCCATTTTTATCAAAAAAAAGACCGCCTTCTCAGACGGTCCTGCGAACTTATTGAATACCAAGGAATTGGAAATACTGCTTATCCGGCATTGTTGTAACAGAAGTGGCTCTCAGATCATCAGCCTCCGAAAGTCTGTACTGCACCTTGAGAACTCCGTCCTCCTCTACCCAGCCAACATCAGGAACTGTTCCTCTTATACCCTTGTTGGAAATGGTCTTTTTGATACCTTTCTGTTTAAGAGTAAAGAATTTAAGCTCGATATCCTGATTGTATGGCACTACGCATATCTTTACAGCACCCTTGTCGCTGTCCTTTACATCATAAAGTATTATCTGATACTGGCCGTCAGGCGATATGGTATTTGATTCTGACGTTACTTCAGTGAGCTTCTTGAAGTTATCTCTGTAGAGAGCATAAACACTTGACGATGTGTCAAGATCTGAATTTAGCACAGTTTCAACAGACGTGCCTCCGAAAAGGATATTAAGCACAAAGTATGCAACTATTCCAAGAACATACAAAAGCAGATATATTGTACCCATTATAACCTTTACAGTTTCGTTCGTGCCTGCTGCAAAGAACATTATGATAGCAACAATGAACGGCGGAACTATCAATATCCAGTCGCCCATGTTAAAAAGTATCATGCAGAACACGACCGGAAGCATGAGTATGCTCAGTATCTCCGTCACAAGCTCACGTCTTGAAAAGAGCATAAGTCCCATAAAAACTACGTTAATCACCACATACACTGTGAAAAACGACTTTTCTCTGCCTGCCGCAAACTCCAGATCATACAGGAACGTTGCATAAGTGAGCAGAGTTATTACAGCAAAGTAAGCGACATTGAAAACTGATACCGCTCGCTTTACCCATACGTTAGATAAAAAATCCTTCATTTTTAGTCCTCCCTAGACACTCTGTTCTTTTATTTTACACGAAATTACGCAAAAAATCAAGTGCTTTATTTCTTTATTTTTTCTTAAAACACAAATCAGACATATCAAATAGTATTTAGTTGGCTGAATGCCGTCAATTGAGTATTATCTCTTCACCGCCGCTGAGCCCCGAAAGTATCTCAACGTTGTCGTTGTCCTCGATGCCAAGCTCTACGTCCTGCTCTATCTTTACACCGTCCACAAGCAGGTTCACATAGTTGCGTCCGTCAAGCTTCTTCACCGCCTTCTGCGGAACTATCACAGTATCAAGCCTTGAATACACGTCAAAGACAACCTCTATGCCGCCAAGATCCAGCATATCGTTCTCCTCGTCAGGGGTTATAACATAAACATATGCCGAGAAATCTCCGCTCTCATTGTAGATTATATCCGTCACAGTGCCGCCCATCGTATTGGCACCCTGCACTATCTGCACTGCAGTGCCAAAATTGACGTTTGTGAGCGCGTTATCAAACACAGACACGCACAGAGCCTTTTGTGATTTATCGGAAGTATACCCAAGCACCTCGCCCTTATTCACCGGCATGAACGCTGTCAGCTCCTGACCTTGTCTGTCTGCAAGATCAAACTGTCCGTCACATGGAGCGTAAACCTTATAATCCTCCAAGGACGCCACAAGGCTGTCATATTTGAGCTGTTCTATCTGTAAGTCATACTGAGAAAGCTGTATTTCACTGTAGTCAGCACCGTTCGCCTGCAATGTAGCGACCGTCTGCTTCGCCTGATTTAGCCTTATTTCTTCCTCTTCTATCTGTTCGTCCACATCGTCAGAATAAAGTGTGCAAAGCAGGTCACCCTTTTTCACATCACAAGGCGACTCCACATCTATAGACTTTATCTGACCGCTTGCCTTGAAGGTGACGGTTTCACTGTAAGGGTAATCATAAACACCCTCCTGATGATACTCCTGAGAGATATCTCCTATCTCAGCTTTTACCGTCTTATATGTTATATCCTTAGTTTCCAGAATAGGCACAGCTATCTCGTCTTTTTTCTCCGACTTTCCGCAGGCGCAAAGTCCGAAACACATTGCCGCTGCTGAGATCAAAGCAATAAATCTTATACTTTTCATAAAAAAGCCCTCTCGGTAATACAAAACTGCGGACACACTCCGCCGCAGTGAATTATACCACATTTTCCGTCATTTTTCAAGCTTATCCCATACATATCGTATATCTATTGTATAACTGCACAACACTGTCTGCCTATATTTATACAGGTTTACCACAGCAGTTCACCGATAATAGAGTTTGAAGCCAGAAATCCCGCAGGCGTAAGCCTTAAAATACCCTTTTCGACCACGCAAAGCCCCTGTTTCTGAAACAAAGCCGCCTTCTTGAGGATATTCTCCCCAAGCTCTTTACCACCAAGCTCCTCAGCTTTACCTATGTCAATGCCCTCCGTGAGCCTTAACCCCAGCATGACATACTCCTCTGCCTTGTCAGGGTCGTCCTCAAGCACCACCCTGCTCTGCACCTTGTCAGAAATAAACTCCTCAACATCGCTCTTGCAGTAATATCTCTCATTATCAAAGAAAGAATGTGCCGACGGGCCAATGCCTATATATTCTTCCCCGTGCCAATATTTAAGATTGTGCCATGATTTTCCGCCCTCTTTGGCAAAATTTGATATCTCATACTGTAAAAAGCCCTTGCTTGCAAGCTGTCCCACAGTTTGCAAATACATATCGCACAGCATATCGTCATCAGCCACAGCGTTTCTCATCTCATCACAATCAAAAGCCGTACCCTTTTCTATTTTCAGCATATAAGCCGAAATATGATCGACAGGGAGTGCCGTAAGGCTCTCTATGCTATCCCAAAGGCTTTCAAGGGTCTGACCCTTTACCCCAAGCATGATGTCGCATGAGATGTGCCTAAATCCCACCTGAGCCGCCGTTTCCACAGCCGACTTTGCCTGAGAAAAGTCATGAAGCCTGCCCAAGAAGCCAAGCTCCCTGTCATTAGCCGATTGAACGCCAAAAGAAAGCCTTGTTACCCCTGCTTTTCTCCACCCTGACATCTTCTCCCTGTCCACAGAGCTGGGATTAGCTTCCAAGGTTATTTCAGGCTGGCAAAGAGCAAAGCACTTTCCTGCCGTATCTATTATCCTGTCAACCTGTTCAGCCGACAGCACAGAGGGCGTACCGCCACCGAAATAGATAGTATCGCATTTTATGTCCCTACCCTTGAAAGCCTCTATATTGCGGCACACAGCCTGAGTGTAGTCCTCATAAAGGTCAGGTCTGCACACAGAGTAAAAGTCACAGTAAGGGCATTTTCTTTTGCAGAAAGGCACATGGATATAAATTCCTGTCATAGCATATCCTCGTCATCATCAAAAGCCTTGTCGATATACTCTCCTGTTTTTTCACGGTTGAGCCGAAATCTCTCTATCGCCTTTTTCACACCAAATATACCGCCCCACACAAGGAACATACAAAGGCTTATAAGCACCGCATAAAGCACGAAATATGCCTGCTGTTTCAAACTGAGCTGAAAATACACCGACCGCCTGTTTAGCATATCGGAAACTTTGGGGTGGATAACGATATAGCAGATAACGCCAAGAATACCTGCATAAGCAAGTGTGCATACCATGCCCATAAAAGCTTCCTTGAATTTGAGTGCAGAGAATTTAGCTCCTGCACACACCGCCCACACAGCGATAAGCACAAGCCCAGCCGCCGCAGAGATATTGGCATACACCTCATAAAGCACAGGCAATATCACCGCACCGCTCAGCCCGAAAGCCAGCGACAATTTCATAGACTTTTGTATATCAGGCATAGCTGCTCCTTTCAAAAAAATGTTGATATGTTTTTATCGACCGACAAGACCGACAGACGTATTATGTGTCTGTGTCTATAACTATATCTTTATCTATTTCTATATCAGGTTATTTTGGTTTCATAAATAACCTACTGGTTTTTCTAATAACCTTTTGGTTTCACAAACCATGTAGGGGACGGCGCCCACGACGTCCCGCTTATGGGACATCACAGCGTATAAATAATCACACACTCTCTAACACCCCTACAGTGTTTCGGGATAGTTTGTTCCGCCGCAAAATCGCTACGCTCGGTGCTGAGTGATTTGCTCGGTTCAGCTATGCCAATTCCTCACTCCTCACTCCTCACTGAAACTCTCTACTCGTCCAACTTCAGCACCGACATAAACGCTTCCTGCGGCACTGACACAGATCCAAGCTGTCTCATTCGCTTCTTTCCCTCTTTTTGCTTCTCCAACAGCTTCTTCTTTCTTGTAATATCTCCGCCATAGCACTTAGCAAGCACGTCTTTTCTCATAGCCTTGATAGTTTCTCTTGCTATTATCTTTCCGCCGATAGCCGCCTGCACAGGTATTTCAAAGAGCTGTCTTGGTATATTCTCCTTCAGCTTTTCCGTCAGCCTTCTGCCCCTTGAATAAGCCTTATCCTCGTGTACGATGAATGAAAGTGCGTCAACCACCTCGCCGTTAAGGAGTATATCAAGCTTCACAAGCTTAGACTTCGCATAGCCCATCATCTCATAGTCAAATGAAGCATAGCCCTTTGTGCGTGATTTCAATGCGTCAAAGAAGTCATAAACTATCTCGTTGAGTGGAAGCTGATAATGCAGGTCAACTCTCGTTTCGTCTATATACTTCATATCCTTGTATACGCCTCGTCTGTCCTGACAAAGCTCCATTATATTTCCAACATATTCAGACGGCGTATAAATATGTGCATTAACTATCGGTTCCTCTGCCGAAGCAATATTTGCCACGTCTGGATAATTTGTCGGGTTATCTATAAACACAGTTTCGCCATTAGTCAGATTTACCTTATAAATAACTGACGGAGCAGTTGTGATAAGATCGAGATTATATTCTCTCTCCAAACGCTCCTGGATTATCTCCATGTGCAGAAGTCCGAGGAAGCCACATCTGAAACCAAAGCCCAGTGCAATGGAAGTTTCAGGCTCGAAGGAAAGTGAAGCGTCATTGAGCATAAGCTTTTCCAAAGCGTCACGAAGGTCAGGATATTTTGCTCCGTCCGCAGGATAGATTCCGCAGTATACCATAGGGTTTACTTTCTTATATCCAGGGAGTGCCTCAGCGCAAGGCTCAGCCGCATTTGTCACAGTATCGCCCACACGAGTGTCGCCGATATCCTTGATAGAAGCAGCGATATATCCTACCTCGCCTGCATGAAGCTCGCCCACAGGCACAAGGTCAGTTGCACCCATATAGCCTATCTCCACCGTCTGAAATTCAGCCCCCGTAGCCATAAGCCTGATGGTATCTCCAGCCTTGATATGCCCCTCTTTCACACGACAGTATATTATAACTCCCTTGTACTGGTCATAATAGCTGTCGAAAATAAGAGCCTTTAGCGGAGCGTTCTCGTCGCCCTTTGGGCATGGTATATCCTTTACCACACGTTCTAGCACTTCCTTGACGTTCGTACCCATTTTAGCTGATATCCTCGGAGCGTCCATAGCAGGAATGCCTATAACGTTCTCTACCTCTGTGCAAGCCCTTTCAGGGTCAGCGGACGGCAGGTCTATCTTGTTTATAACAGGCACTACCTCGAGGTCATGTTCGATAGCAAGATAAGTGTTTGCAAGGGTCTGCGCTTCTATACCCTGGGAAGCGTCAACGATAAGCAATGCACCCTCGCAGGCAGCAAGAGAACGTGACACCTCATAGTTGAAGTCAACGTGACCTGGGGTGTCGATAAGGTTGAAAACATAATCCTGCCCGTCGTCAGCGTGATAATTAAGGCGCACCGCACGAGCTTTGATAGTGATACCTCTTTCACGCTCGATATCCATATTATCGAGAAGCTGATCTTCCATATCTCTCAGCTTCACAGTATCCGTAAGCTCCAAAATTCTGTCGGCAAGAGTAGATTTGCCGTGGTCTACATGAGCTATAATGCAGAAATTTCGTATATTATTTTCGTTCATTTACTGATTTTCCTCTCTCAGACAAGTATACTTTTCCATAATACTTTATTATAACACGCTTGCCCCACATTGTCAATTTCTCCGCAAATAAAAAAGGCAGACACAACGTGCCTGCCCCAAAATACATATTATTCTGCGCTGATATATGCCGTTACAGCGTCATCAGAGCTGTCAGAAGTTGTTCCCTCTGGATAAGAGCTGAATGTAAACTTGTAATCCTTGTAGCCCTTTACCATAAGGAAAAGGTTTACATACTTGTATGTATTTCCAACAAAATATTCGTTCTTTTTCTGTGTAAGAAGCTCAGTAGTTCCGCCCATGCCGATATAAGTAGAAGCACCGTCAGCAGAAGGTATTCCTCCGCCGCCCTTGTTGGAAGCAGAATAGTTTACATCAGGAGAGATTATGCCCCATTCATCGCTAGGGAAATCCTCCGGAACATATACCTCATATTCCATAACGCAAAGCTCGCAGTCATCAGGTATTTTCAGCTCGCTCTCGTCTATCTTGGAAAAATCACTGCCAACAGAGTTGTTGAGCTCGATAGCCTTGTTTACATAATCTGCATCCTCACTTTTGCTAACTACCTTTGTTATCCTTGTATAGATAGTGTGGTAGATCTTGTCTGTAGCACAGTATCTGGTAGTCTTTATCCACTGACCGATAGGTGCAAGATTTTCCTCGCTTGTTTCAGACGGCTCTATAGCACTAGCCGCAATGTCATTGCTGTCACCGCTTGCAGGCTTGTTTTCGTCAGCTGTGCTTGTGTCAACCGCCTCAGCCTGTGACGATTCCGTTACCGCAGGAGCAGTTGTTGTGGTAGTTGTCGTTACTGTTGCATCTTCTGATGAGTCAGCAGCACTGCTTTCCGTCTGCACAGCCGCAGCAGAGCTTTCGTTATCACTGTCGGAAGACCCACTGTCAGAACAGCCTGCCATGCCAAAAGCCATTACCACTGCAAATAAAAGAGCAGATATTTTTTTCATAATGTTACCTCCATATTTCTTTAATAAATTTATTTTACAACATTCTCCTATGTAAGTCAACAATATTTTCGACATTTATAAATATTTTGTTAAATACCCACAAACAGCCATAGTGCTTTTACAACATAATGTAGTAAGAAAAGCACAACATAATGTTGTATGATATATTAAATATAGACTATCAGAAAGGAATGGAGCGCCGCATGGTTTTTCAAAGAATACGAGATATGCGAGAAGACGCAGACCTTAAACAAAACGATATGGCAAAAATACTCCATTGTTCACAGCAAGCTTACAGCAACTATGAACTAGGACAGCGTGATATTCCCACGGATATCCTCATAGCCCTAGCTGAATATCACAAAACAAATGTAGACTATCTTCTGGGACTAACCAAAAACAAGACCTACTATAAAGATATGTAAAGCGGAAAGAACATCTCTTTCCGCTTTTTTGCAACCCATTTCATACACATTTATACAACCCTCTTCTATGCAGGATTTGTTAAAATTGCCTATGACATTTTTAGAAAAAAAGTGTTATAATGTATATAAGAAACAAAATAAAGTTGTATTCACGATTTAATGTGGAAGGAGCGTTAAAAATGCTAAAAAAAGGCGACGTCATATCATACGGTACAACCGGAGTGTGCAAAGTCGAGGGCGAGTGCGAACAGACCGTCAAGGGTCAGAAAAAGCGCTACATAGTTCTAAAACCTGTCCACCAAATCAATTCCACCTTATATGTGCCGGTAGATAATGACGAGCTTAAAACAAAGTTCAAACCTCTGCTCACAGGCGATGAGATAGAGGAGATCATAAAAGAAATGCCCGAGGAGAGCTCCCTTTGGAAAGAAAGCAGCAGCGAGCGTGCCGAGCTTTATTCACAGATACTTGAAAGCGGCGACAGAAAGCGACTTGCACAGCTTGTGAGAACATTGTATCTCAGACAGAAACATCTTATTGCGAAGGGCAGACATCTCCATTCATTAGACGAACGTTTTTTCAAGAATGCGGAAAATCTGCTCTTTGACGAGTTTTCAGCCGTCCTGGGCATATCCCAAGACGAGGTTTTCGACTTTATAAAAACCCGCCTAAGCAAAGCCTAAATACATACAAATTACACAAATAATATCGGCAAACTAAAAAAGGACAAACCACAGTGGCTTGTCCTTTTTATTTTCATAAATGATGCTCGATTATTCCTTGTCAACGTCCTCAACAGGCTCCTCAATAGCGTCGAGCTGAACTTCAACGTCTGCGTCCTCCTCAGTTGCAGCCTCGTCCTCAGCAGGCTCTTCAGCCTTTTCCTCAGACTTCTCAGCGTCCTCTGCCTTGTCAGCTTCATCAGCCTCGTCAGAGCACTCGTCGCAGCCACAGCAATCGTCGAAATCCTCGTCGAGATCTTCGTAATCGTAGTTTTCAAGCTCCTTGTGCTTTTTAAATGCAAAAATAGCAGCAGCTCCTGCAGCGATCGCACCGAGTGCAGCTATAACTTTCAATCCGCTTGCCATAATAAAACGCTCCTTTTTTTGAATATTCCACTCTGAACTGCGTTCAGATTACCTACAGTATAGCATATTTGTTATAAAAAATCAAGACGTTTACAAAAAATACTGATTTTTTATACAACCTGCTCAAAAAATCTCAGTAAGCTTTGACAAATTGCCCACTGCTACATATTCCCCGTAAGGCTCATTATCACGCTAAGAGCCGCCAGTGGAGCTGTCTCGCACCGCAGTATCCTAGGTCCAAGACTCACCACAGTGACCCCTGCCTGACTACAGCTCTCCGCCTCATGGCTCTCGAAACCGCCCTCACAGCCGATAAACAAGCCAAGAGTCTTTTCCTCGCCCTCACTGACAGGGGCAATGCCTGTCTTGCTAAGGCTCACACCGCCCTTTTCGTAACACATAAAGCTCTCGTCGCACTCTTTTAGTTCACCAAGGCACTCCTCAAAGCTGATAAAATTCGTCACCTCAGGTACATATCCCCTGCCCGACTGTTTCGCCGCTTCCAAAGCTATCTTATTGTATCTCTCCACACGCTTTTCATAGCCGCTTTTTGCAGGTCTTGAAACGCACCTCGCCGTAATAACAGGTACTATCTTGTACACTCCAAGCTCCACAGCCTTTTGCACTATAAGATCCATTTTATCAGACTTAGGCAACGCCTGATAAAGCACCACATTCACAGTAGGCTCGTTTTCGCTTTTCTCAGCAGAAAGCACATCGCAAACCACTTCCTTATCAGAAATGGACAGAATTTTTGCTCTGTATTCCACCCTGTCTGCACAAACAGTGATGATATCTCCAAGTCTCATACGCAAACTTCTGCCGATATGATAAGCATCATTACCCCTGATAGAAATCGTATTCCCCGATACGCTGTCAACAAAAAATCTAGGCATATTCCCAACCAGTGTCAAGCACTGTCCTCCAATCTCAAATCACGATTTTACGCACTTTCACGACGCTTCCGTCGCTTCTTGGTATAGTATACCACACCTTCAAAAATTGTTCAACAAAGTTCACATAACTAACACAAAACTTTCATACGCAGTACATACGGGCAGGGTATTATATATTTGTCGCAAGGGACAAGACCCACCGAGGAAAGTTCCGAGAGCGGCAGTTGATTTTTGGTATGTAGGCTTTTACCCCAAGCCTTCATATATACAGCTTGTAGATTAATTTCTACTAGCTTCTCCCCTATAATTTTTTATTTTTTGGCACCCACAGTTTTCTGTGGGTGTTTTTTTGTCCTGTCGAGGATATCGCAGGACGAACCTATTTTATGACGCATGACGCAAAAAAAGCGGAACGCCCCACACAGAACATTCCGCTTAAATCAAACTATTCTATTTAGTCATATTCAGGGAGCGATTATCTTGCACCCTCAGCAAAGCCGCTGTCAACAAGATCAACAAGACCCTTTACTGCTGCTTCCTCATCTGGACCGTCCGCAATGATCCTGATAGTTGTGCCGCCTACGATGCCAAGTGAAAGGATTCCAAGAAGGCTCTTTGCGTTTACTCTTCTCTCCTCTTTCTCTACCCAGATAGATGACTTGAATTCATTTGCCTTCTGGATGAAAAATGTTGCAGGGCGTGCGTGAAGTCCTACCTGATTCTGTACTACTACGTCTTTTACGAACATACTGATCTCTCCCATTCATTATAATGCTGTTAAACTCCCTAATTAAGGGACTTTTTCAAGATACCCTCAGGTTATTTGATATATTTATTATACTCGACAAGTCTGCCTTAGTCAACGCAAATTTTAGACAAACAAGCGAAAAACCCGCAATTTTCAGCACAATGCTCTAAACTTTGCAACTTTTGTGATTAAACTTGTGATATATTCACAACACAGATTTTTACATTATATCACTTTGTACAAATTCATTTAACAATTATGTGAAAAGTGTTGAAAACCAATGTCACTTTTTATTCTCTTTTTCTTCTAATTTGTGTATAATAGCCAAATCTTTTTCCGTCAGCGGACTTCTTTCCAACAGCTCAGGACGCTTCAAATAGGTGGCTTTTACAGCCTCCTCACGGCGCCATTTCGCTATCTCAGCATGATTGCCCGATAGAAGCACTTTAGGCACTTCCCTGTCATGCCACACCTCAGGACGTGTGTACTGTGGATATTCCAGCAGACCATTATAATGGCTCTCGTCCTCATAGCAATCCGCCTGCGAAAGCGTTCCCTCCAGCATTCTCACAACGCAGTCCACCAGCACCAACGCAGGAAGCTCTCCGCCGGTAAGCACATAATCCCCCACGGATATTTCTTCATCAACTATTTCGTCAATGACCCTGCTGTCCACACCCTCATAATGACCGCATAATATAAATATGCTGTCAAACCGAGAAAGTTCCTTTGCACGCTTCTGGGTCAGCGTTTTTCCCTGGGGGGACATATAGATAACGTGGGGCTTTGCCTTTCCAGCTGTTACCGACTTGTAGCAGTTGTAAATAGGCTCGCACTGCATGAGCATACCCTGTCTTTCGCTGTAAGGGGTATCGTCTACTCTGCGGTGCTTGTCCTGAGTGTAGTCCCTGATATTATGACACGTTACCGTGAAAATATTCTTAGCCCTCGCCCTGCCTACTACGCTTTCAGAAAGATAATTCTCAAGCATTTCAGGAAAAAGCGTTGCAATATCTATGTTCAAATCAATTCCTCCATATCATGTCAAAAGACTGGTAAGCCCAGTTTTCCTCAGCGCTGTTCAAATGCTCCTGCACAGAGCCGCCGCTTTTTTCATAGTATCCTATGCCCTGCACAACACCGATAGTCACCACAATAGCGATTATTATCACCACAAATAAGCTCCACAAAGCAGACCTGCGCTTCTTCGGCTTGTTGCCCTCGTTATTATAGTATACCCTCAGACTTGTGAGCATATTGTCAAGCTCAATAAAACTCAGCCCCTCGCCCTTATAGGTGTTGGCAAGCCTGTTGAATCCGCTCTCTTTTCTCAGCCTTTTTATAAGCCATTTTTCCTCAGCCCTGGAACTTCTCAGCCGTGGACTTTCGTCTATGTATGCTGTAAAAACTCTCTCGATACATTTCAGCGACTTTTCACGGCTGTTGAGCTTTGGAAATATCAGGCTGAACATTCCGTCAGAATAATCTCTGGCAAGCCTTTCCAAGTCCTCGTATTTGCAGAACTTCATTAATCAAAAAGCCCCTCCAGCGGAGTTATCTTCATCACGCCACCCTCGATATCAGTTTCAGCCACCACCTCAGGTATCGCAGGGATAAGCTTAACGTTTCCCTTTTCGTCAGCGATGTGGTAAACATCGTTTGCGCCTGTCTGACTTACGTCTGTTATCTTGCCGTAGCTTTCACCGCTGTCAGCGTCGACCACTTCAAGACCTATAAGATCCTGAACAAAATAACAGCCCTCATCAAGCTCCACATCGTCACGGTCGATATAAAGCACCCTGTTGCGAAGCTTCTGAGCCTCCTCCACAGTGTCAACGCCCTTGACTTTCATTACAACGATATTCTTTGCAACTCTCGAACGCTCTATCTCCACAGGAGTACCACTTTTATAATATAGTGTGTCAAATCCGCAGAGAAATTCAGGTCCATCACACCATGGCTGTACTTTTATCTCGCCCTTTATGCCGAACACCGATACTATCTTTCCTGCTTCAAGATATTTTTTTACGTCCATTTTGATTACCTCCCGATAACAAATCTTACAGCTTTCTTTTTATAGATTGTAACATATTTTTTTACCCTTTGCAACGCTTTAACTACGCTGTTATGCACATAGCTCAGGATATTTACAAAAAGTTTATTAATTACAATTCGGTTACTCAAAACGAACTTTACGCCCCTCTTTTGTACAAAATCACCATGAAAACCTGTGATTTAACAAAAAATTCACACATAAGAGAGCAAAATGTGTTACAATTTGTAATATATCAGACCGCAGACCAGTGCTTGAAACTGCGGTATAAAAGTTTTTTTGCATATTTTCACTATAAAACACTTGCAAAACATATCGTTTTTTGTTATAATAACAATGTGCAGACATCTGCCCTTATGGGGTAATTATGCCCATGGCAGAACTTAGGTCGAAAATTTTTGCAAGTAGAGGGGAATAACTTATGTCAAACAGATTATTTCAGAGCGTTGTTCATCAGATGCGTGACACTATCGACTGCGTCATAGGCGTAATAGATGAGAACGCAACTATCATTGCCTGCTCTGAGCTTTCACAGGTCGGAACGACTAACGAATTTGTTTCGTTAGATCTGGGCGATTCACACGACATTTTTGTTAGAGACGGTTATACCTATAAGCCATTCGGTGCTCATATGAAACCTGACTATGCTGTTTTCGTTGAGGGAACAGACGAGGTGGCTGCAAAGTATGCAAGCATACTTGCCATTACTCTTTCCAGCATAAAGCAGTATTATGACGAAAAATACGACAGAAACAATTTCATCAAGAACGTAGTGCTTGACAACGTGCTGCCGGGCGACGTTCATGTTAAAGCTAGAGAGCTGCATTTCAGCGCTGACATTTCAAGAGTCGTGCTGCTTATCAGAATACTCTCCACAAATGACGTTTCAGCTTACGATGTTATCCAGAACCTTTTCCCTGACAAGTCCAAGGACTTCGTTTTCAACATCACTGAGAGCGATATCGTGCTTGTTAAGGAAGTGGCAAACGGCGTTGAGTCAAAGGATCTGGAAAAGCTGGCGCGTTCTATTTCCGATACCCTTTCAAGTGAATTCTATACAAGAGTGACTGTAGGTATAGGAACAGTAGTAGAGGGCGTAAAGGATCTGGCAAGAAGCTTCAAGGAAGCACAGATAGCTCTCGAGGTAGGAAAGGTGTTCGATACTGACAAGAATATCGTTTCTTATGACAATCTTGGTATCGCAAGACTTATCTATCACCTGCCTACAACACTTTGCGAAACATTCCTTAAGGAAGTTTTCAAGAAAGGCTCTATCGAGTCGCTGGATCATGAAACACTTTTCACTATCCAGAAGTTCTTTGAAAACAACCTGAATGTTTCTGAAACTTCAAGAAAACTGTTTGTTCACAGAAATACTCTTGTGTACAGACTTGAAAAGATCAAAAAGCTCACGGGTCTTGACCTGAGAGAGTTCGACCACGCTATCATCTTCAAGATAGCTCTCATGGTAAAGAAGTATCTCTCCGCTAACCCTGTCAAGTTCTAAATCCTACGAGCGGAAAAGAGGCTTGCTTGCCTCTGTAAAACTAAGGCGGTGTAAATTTTGGTAGAGTTTAAAGACGTGTCCGTTACCTATTCAAGCGGTGTGGACGCTCTGAACAAAGTAAACCTGAAGATAAACGACGGCGACTTCGCTTTCGTGGTAGGTCCTTCAGGTGCCGGAAAATCAACACTTATCAAGCTGGTGCTTAAAGAAATAGATGCGACCAGCGGTACAGTAATGGTAAACGGCTTCAATCTGAAAAAGCTGAGAAGAAGAAAGATACCTGCCCTTCGCAGAACTATCGGTGTTGTTTTTCAGGATTTCAGACTTATCCCTACAATGACAGTTTATGAGAACGTGGCGTTCGTGCTGAGAGTGATCGACGCTCCTGCAAAGTACATAAGAAGCCGTGTTCCGTATGTTATAAGCCTTGTGGGACTTTCCGATAAGGCGAAAAGCTATCCGACCGAGCTTTCAGGCGGTGAGCAGCAACGTGTGGCACTTGCAAGAGCACTTGTGAACGACCCACAGCTCATCATTGCCGACGAGCCGACAGGAAATATCGACCCTGCACTTTCATATGAGATAGTAGAGCTTCTCAAGGGCATAAACGAGTGCGGCACTACCATTCTTATGGTTACCCACGAGCATGACCTTGTGCGCTATTTCGGAGGCAGAATTATCAACATCAACAAAGGTCAGATTGCCTTTGACGAAGTGATAGGAGGCTCCAATGAAAGCAAGTAGTTTTAGATATCTTATAAATCAGGGCTTCAAGGGCATTTGGAAAAACAGAATGATGACGTTCGCCTCTTTCTGTATACTGCTCGTTTCCCTGCTCATGGTAGGCACTTCGGTGCTGGTTTCCATTAACCTTACAAGAATAATCGGCGGTATCGAGGACAAGAGCGAGGTCATCGTTATCGTTAAGGACGGCACAAGTCAGGCTGATATGCAGACCCTTGAAAATAATCTCAAAGAGGTCGGAAATATCAACACTGTGAGCCTTTATTCAAAGGACGAGGCGTGGAAAAATATGCTCAAGGGCATGACAGACGAGGAAAAGGATTTCTTCCAGTATGCTGACGATAACCCATTGCCTGATACATACAAGGTAACGGTCAAGGATATCGAGAAGATGAGCGAAACAACCACTCAGATAGAGACCTTTGACAATGTTGACTCAACAAAGTCCCCTACAGCATTTGCTGATATCCTTATCAGTATAAGAAGAGTATTTACGATAGTTGCCTTTGCGGTCATTGTGGCACTTGTTGTGGTTTGTCTGATAATCATTTCAAATACCACCAGAGCAAGCGTTTTCGCAAGACGTAAAGAGATCAACATCATGAAATATGTAGGCGCTACCAACAGCTTTATCAGAATACCTTTCTTTATCGAGGGTATGATAGTTGGTCTGCTTGCAGCCGCAGGCGCACTGCTGCTCACAAAGTTTGCCTACGAGGGAATTTACAACATCTTCAATGATGACTTCAAGCTCTGGAGCATCCTCGGTGTTCAGAATTTGTATTCGTTCAAATCCCTCTTGCTCCCTGTTGCAGCATCTTATCTTATCGCAGGCGCTGTTATCGGTGCGGTGGGTACTTCTATAAGCACAGGCAAGCATCTTAAAGTATAATACATTTGCCAAATATAGACATAAGGCAGGCTATGATCCAACGGGGTTTTTAGACTGCCTTTTGTTGCAGTTTAAAGCATATCCTGACATGAGATAAAAAAGAGAGAACGTCCGGGATAATGCGTTAGAGAAAGATAAAAACGTGTAAAAATGGTCTTTTTTAAGACGGAGGACAGGTATGAAAACAGGTATATTCACAATGAAGCGAGTATTGGCTTTCACCATCGCCGTAGTCGCTTCCATGACAATGCTTGCAGGCGGCACACAGCCGGTCATGACAGCACAGAACGCTTCTGCAGAAAGTCAGGCAATAAAGAACAACAAGAAAAAAATATCCTCTGCCAAGGATAAAATAAGCGAGCTTGAACAAAAGCAGGCTGACCTTGACAAGCAGATAAACAGCACAAAGGACGATATCTCCAAGGAGGAAGAAAATCAGAAAGCTATCCAAGAGCAGATAGAAACTGTTCAGGAAACTATACTGACCCTTGAGGATTCTATCACTGACCTTAAAACTGAGATAGCCGACCTTGAAGAGGCTATCGCAAAGAGCGAAATAAAAATAAAAAACAAGAGAACTGAGATAGAAAATGGCGTTGTTGACTTCAAACAACGTCTTAGAGCAATGTATGTTGCCGGAAATAGTTCATACACCGATATTCTTATTGGTTCGACGGACTTTTATGATATGCTTATGAAAATAGAGCTTGTCAAAAGAGTGGCTGACCATGACAACACCATGATCGACGGACTTGTTGAGCTTAAAGGCGAGTATGAATCTCAGGAAGCAGAGCTTGAAGCCAACAAGACTGAACTTGAAACTAACAAAACTACCCTTGAGGAACAAAAGGCCTATCACACTGAGCAGAAGAAAAAGCTTGACGACCTTTATGCAAAAAGTCAGGCCGTTATCGACCAGCTTGAGGAAGATAAGGCGGCTTATGAAGCCAATAAGGAGCAGATAAACAAGGAGCAGGAAGACTTCGAGACACAGCTCCAGAAGCTTTACAAGGAGCAGGAGCAGATCAAAAAGAAGGAAGAAGAGGAACGTAAGAAAAAAGAAGAGGAAGAACGTAAGAGAAGAGAGGAAGAAGAACGTAGACAACAGCAGCAACAGCAGAATAATAACGGCAATTCTTCACCTTCTAATGCAAACGGCAACACCTCTAACAGCGGTCAATCTTCTACCAATAACGGTGACTACAATTATACCGACAAGAGCCAGTTTACATGGCCTGTGCCGGGTTATTATCATATTTCCTACGGCGTGGGTTGGCGCTGGGGCGCTTATCACAAGGGTATCGACATCTGGTCTCCTGGAATAAGAGGCGCAAAGATATGCGCTGCCGCTGAGGGTACTGTTATACTGGTCAGCAACACCTGCACACACGATTATGGCAAGAACGGCTCATGCGGCTGCGGCGGTGGATACGGAAACTACTGCATAATCGACCACGGCAACGGCTACTGGACTCTTTACGGTCACTCACAGTATATGAGCGTAACACAGGGTCAGCACGTCAACAAGGGCGACGTTCTGGGTATTGTCGGCTCAACAGGATATTCAACCGGCGACCACCTGCACTTTGAGGTGCGATTGAACGGCGTGGCTCAGAATCCGTCAAATTATGTATAAACAGGCAATGCCGAAAGGTCTTGCCCCACAACCAAAGGAGTCTTTTATTTCATGAACAGGCTTTACAGCTTAAAACGCATTCTCACTTTCATTATCGCATTCGCTGTTACCGCTGGTATTGCAGGAAGCAGCTACAATTCGTCTTTGAAGATAACCTCAGCGGACACTGAAAGCTCGCAGGGGGAGGACTATAGCTATACTGAATCTGTGGCTGACGGAGGTCAGCAAAGCGATGAACAAACAGAAAATGACGATAATTCTCAGGAGGAGTCAACAGGTTTTGACATCACACAGTATGCAGAACAGCTAAGAGAGCTATCAAAAAAGCAGACGGAAATAAACGAACAGCTCGACAAATATGATGAGGACATTGAGAAAAACGAGAAAAAGCAGAAGCTTCTGAAAGAAAAGATAGATTCTATAAATGACGAGATAGACGTTCTCAACTCTTACATGACCGCACTGGAGCTTCAGATAAACACCAATCAGCGAAATATCGATAAGAAGCAGGCTGAGATAAACAAGGGCATAGAGGACTTTAAACAAAGATTAAGGGCAATGTATATCGCAGGGTCGGACAGCTACACCACAATGCTTTTGGAATCAGACAGCTTTTATGACATACTCATGAGATTAGAGCTTATAAAGCGTGTGGCACACCATGATGACACTATCATTGATAACCTTATAAAACTTAAAACTGAATATGAGGATATGCAAAAGACCCTTGACAAGCAGAAAGCCGAGTATGACGCTCAGTACACACAGTATACACAGCAGAAAGATATGCTCAGTCAGCTTTACCGCTCCAGTACCAAAACACAGCAGGAGCTTAAAGCTAAGCAGAAGAAGCTCAGAGAGCAGAACGAAGCCTATGAGGCGGAGCGTGAGCAGTTTGAGAGCAGCCTTTCCGGCATACTGAAATCGTCAGGCTCAGGCGGAACAGCAAGAGATAACGAAGTTTCCGCCACAATGGCGCTTGCAGATGTAAAGCTTGAGGAGCTTCACAAGGAGATAAATGACCGCCTTGACAAGGGCGAAAAGCTTGGAGATACCGAGCCTGATTACTACTTCGCATGGCCTGTTCCGGGGGCTTACTCCGTATCATCAGGCGTGGGCGCACGCTGGGGCTCATATCACACGGGTCTTGATATTCCTGCGGCTCACGGCACGCCTATTCACGCTTCATGCAGTGGCAAGGTCATAAAGATAAACACCACCTGCACTCATGACTACGGCAAGGAGGAGTCCTGTGGCTGTGGCGGCGGTTATGGAAACTATGTTATCATCGACCACGGCAACGAGTTCATCACCCTTTACGGACATCTCACAGAGGTAGATGTGGAGATAGGCGACGAGGTGAAAAAAGGCGACGTTATCGGCAAAATGGGTTCGACCGGCTTTTCAACAGGCGACCACCTGCACATTGAGATACGCTATCAGGGTTATATATTGAACCCTGCGTTCTATCTTGATGTTACACAATAAAAATCGACCTCTTATGGAAAAACATAAGAGGCCTTTTTTTATCTTATTTTGAAGCACTCACACGCTTACAAAGACGTGAAACAATCGCTGTGATAAATCTTGTTCCTGCAGTGCAAAGAAGCATTATCACGGGGATAAATGTAACAATATATCTAGGTGGATTTTCCCATATAAGGAAAAAGAGTATAACTCCCGTGAGAGTCACTATGCTGAAAAACAAAGCAGAGTGGCGACGCTTGCCAGCGGCATAAACTGCACCAAACGCCATTGCTATGAGCATTGCACTGTGATAGCCGTTTACATAGATACCAAGCAAGCGACTGTTCAATACCTCTCGCAAACCACCTGATGGGTCGGAGCGTGATAGATATTTGCCATAGGAAAAACCACCGCTGTCCCAGGTTCTGGCGACTTTGTGATAAGCCATTTTGCAGGCTTCATAAGGGGTGCTTATGTTTTCAAGGCGGGCTTTTATTTCTCGGATATTCGCCTGCTTTTTGGCGTCATATGTATCAAATGACATTGTGAAGTCAACGTCCTCGTCAACGTGGGTCTTGTATTCGCTGTTAAGGCTCATCATTATCCAGTGTGTAACAGGGAAACGATATCTGTATACCATTTTTTCATCAGAGATACCCATGGCAAGACCGCCATAGTATGCCGCCTTTGACACGCCAATAAACAGTATAACGGCCGCAAGGCTCAGGATAGCTCCCCTTTTTACACCCATTTTCAGCACAAAAAATATCATCACTGAAATCAGCATTATTGCAAAGCTTCCCTTTACAGTGTTTCCAAGTGCGATAAAAAGGCTTGCTATAAGAGCATAGACAACGCTTTTGGTTTTGCTTTTTTCTTTCACCGCAAGGGTCAGAAAATAAAGAGTACAGCTTACAAATATCATGCCTGCTGTGTCAGAATGAAAAAACGGCGTATACAGAAGCATAACAGGCATAAGTGCCGAAATAATGCCGCAAAAAAGCCTTTGGCTGTTAAGTTTGAATATCCTCTCCCCTGTGAGAAAGGTCATTATTACGCTAAGTTGAATAAGAATTACGTTAAAGGTCTGCCCCGCATAGATGCTCACGCCGCCGGTGAAAAGCTTCCATAAGGCGAAAAAGGGTATCTGTAAATATATCATGCCCCATGCGTTAGGGTATTTTGCAGCATAAATACGGTAGCTTTCTTTGATGCTCCCCATATCTTCACCCATGACAAAGCGTTTTGCGAACTCCCCTGTTATTTTGGGGTCAACCATTTCGTAGTTGTAATAAAGATAACGCACAAACAATATCTGCAATGCAAGCAAAATCAGGCAGAAAAAAGCAAATATAAGTCTGACACGCTTTTTGGTAAGCTTCTTTTCACAGCGTTTCAGAGCAATATACAACACTATCGCCGCCGCAAGGAAAAATGGTCCAAGACAAAGCATTCGTATGTTACTGCGTTTTATGTATGAGATAAACACAGTTGCAGTGCAACAGCAGCACACGATCATGCTTGTGACCGCAAAAAATCGGTCGGTTTTCTTCACAAACATTTTTATCTCCTTATTAGGATGTATCCTCATAATATATTTTTTTACATGAGTTCGCCCTGTTTTTTTATTTTGTTCTATATTTCTACATTTGAATTATATCATCAACGGAAATTAGTTTCAATTATTTTAACAACTGAAATTGAAGGAACTTTTTAAAGTTTTTTTAGTGAATAAAACAAAAAAATCGCCGCTCTGTTGCAAAAAACAAAGCAGCGAGTATTAGTATAAGACCATTATTTTGTGCCGAAGATCCTGTCACCTGCGTCGCCAAGACCAGGAACGATATAAGCGTCCTCGTTGAGCTTTTCATCAAGGTTGCCTACATAAATGTCGATATCAGGGTGAGCCGTTCTCAAAGCGTCAAGACCCTCAGGAGCAGCGATTATGCACATGAACTTGATGTTCTTGCAGCCCTTGTCTTTCAAAAAGTCAACAGCCTGTATCGCAGATCCGCCTGTCGCAAGCATTGGGTCGCAGACAATAACAAGTCGCTCGTTTATTCTATCAGGGAGCTTGCAGTAATACTCGTGAGGCTCGTGTGTGACCTCGTCACGATAAAGACCGATATGACCGACCTTTGCAGACGGAACGAGTGCAAGAAGTCCGCTTACCATGCCAAGACCTGCCCTCAGGATAGGCACGATAGCAAGCTTTTTGCCGCAGAGCATAGGGAGCTTTCTTGTGGTGATAGGTGTTTTCACCTCAACGTCCTCTGTTGGAAGATCTCTCATAGCCTCATAGCCCATGAGCATTGCTACCTCTTCCACAAGTATACGGAACTCTCTTGTTCCGGTCTTTTCGTCACGCATAAGCGTTATTTTGTGCTTTACAAGCGGGTGATTGATGATATTTACGTTTCCCATTTTCCGATTTCCTTTCGTAATGATTTATAAATTCGCATTTTTTTGTGTGCAGTAACGTGCGAACACTGTTCGCCTCTGCAATTTTGTTATAATTATTTCTTGGCTGCATTGCCTTTTTTCTTTGAGAGCATAACGTTTGTAAGAATGCCAAGGATAAGTGCTGCCGCTACTTCTGTGAGGGTTATATCACCGAATGTGAGTGTCAGACCGCCGATACCTGCAATGAGGATAACGGACACAACAAAGAGATTTCTGTTATCGTCAAGGTTTGCGTCCTGTATCATTTTAAGACCTGAAACTGCGATAAAGCCGTAAAGAGCAATACAAACGCCACCCATTACGCAGGCAGGGATAGAATCAACGAACGCAACAAGCGGAGTGATAAATGAAAACAGCATACAGCCTATTGCTGCCGCAAAGATAGTTACAACAGAAGCATTTCCCGTGATAGCAACGCAGGCAACGGACTCTCCGTATGTTGTGTTCGGACAGCCGCCGAACAGTGCGCCTGCGATAGAACCTACACCGTCGCCGAGAAGCGTTCTTGTAAGACCAGGCTCTTCAAGGAGGTCATGGTCGATAATAGAAGAAAGGTTTTTATGGTCAGCAACGTGTTCTGCAAAAACAACAAGTGCAACCGGCACATAGGCAACAAAGATAGTTGCAAAATATGAGAAGTCGAACTCCTTAAGACCTTTCAGACCTGAAACAAATGCAAAGTCAGGCAAACTAACAAATGTTTTCAGTGAAACGCTGCCGTCTGTGAGCATATAGCTGCTGAAAACGCTGAAATCTACTATTTTAAGTGCGTCAATATCACATATATTGCCGATAACAGTGAAGATTGCTGCGGCTGCATAGCCTGCGAGGATACCGATTATAAAAGGTATAAGTCTGAGTGTTTTCTTGCCATATGTTGAGCAAAGCATTACCACTGCAAGGGTGATAAGTCCGCAGATAAGAGCCACATATGACGAGCCTACAGGCACGTTGGATACAGTTTCGATTATCTCAGGTGTGCCGCTGTCGGTGGAGACTGCATACTCTGTTACCTGCTTTGTGACGTCGCCTTTGACGAGGTCGCCGATAGCATTTCCTGCAAGGGAAAGTCCGATTATAGCAACGGTCGGTCCTATTACCACCGCAGGCATGAGTTTATTGAGCCAGCCTACTCCAACAAATTTTACTACTATTGCGATAACGACATATACAAGTCCTGCAAGGAATGCACCGACGATAAGTCCAAGCATGCCAAGCTGCATTGAAACGCCGCCTGCAAAGGCCGCCGCCATTGAGCCTAAAAAAGCAAAGGACGAGCCAAGGAACACGGGGCTTTTTCTTTTTGTGAAAAAGATATAGACTATTGTTCCCACACCTGCACCAAACATTGCAGCCGCAGGAGTAAGACCGTTGCCGATAATAAGCGGCACAGCGATGGTCGCCGCAAGGATAGCCAGCATCTGCTGAAGTGCGAACACTACCAGTTGACCAGCCTTTGGCTTGTCTGAAACATCAAAAATAAGTTTCAAAATAACACCTCATTCATATTTTTTCTTTTCCCATATAAATGGAAAACACTTCTTTGCGATACGTTTTGACTCAAACCGCCTTTTTAATTTTAACTTATAACAATATTTTTGTCAATGAGCTAAATGCCGTATTTCAGAAGGATTTTTTGTGCGTAATTGCCCATTTTCTTTGACAAATAAGCTGTTTTGCGTTATAATAGCAATTGATATATTGTATTATGTGAGGTAATGACATGAAAAATTACAGATATGTTCTTTTTGACCTTGACGGCACGCTTACTGAGTCGGGCGAGGGCATAATAAATTCGGCTGTATACGCACTGAAAAAGTTCGGCATAGAGCCTGAGATGAGCACGATGACAAAGTTTCTCGGCCCGCCGCTGAAAGACTCTTTCAGGGATTTTTACGGCTTTGATGATGAAAAATGCGAGCAGGCTGTTAAATACTACCGTGAATATTACACCACCAAGGGCATTTTCGAGAACCGTGTTTATGACGGCGTTGAAGAATGTCTTAAAAAGCTGTCAGAGGCTGGGCTTCACCTTGCGGTGGCGACTTCTAAGCCGCAGGTCTTTGCGGTGAAGATACTGGAGCATTTTCACCTTGCACAGTATTTTGACTACATAGGCGGTGCGGAGCTTGACGGCTCTAGGAGCGTAAAGGCGGACGTTATCGTGCACACTTTGAAAAACTGCGGAGTTAATGACCGCTCACAGGTGATAATGGCAGGCGACAGGTATCATGACGTACTGGGTGCAAAGGCTCTTGGCATAGACTGCATCGGTATGCTTTACGGCTACGGCACAAGAGAGGAGCTTTCTCAGGCAGGTGCGGTGTATATAGCCGAAACGCCTCTGGAAGCCGCAAAATGGCTTCTGGGATAAATTTGACAGGTGTACAAAAGAGCGAAAACCTATTGCAAAAGTCAAATGTTTATGATATAATAAAATAAATTATTATGTGGCGGCATAAGAAATAAGCTTGTGATCCTGCCACGATCAAGAGGAGTTGTTTTCTGTGATAAAGTTTCGCAACCACATTGGAACTATAGGTATATCCACTGGATATCTCAGACAGCTTATCTCGGATACTGCCGAAAGCTGTTTCGGCGTGGCAGGACTTAACGCCTATGGTGCAAAACAGGGCGTTTCTGCAATGCTAAAGAAAGAGAACACCACAAAGGGCGTTATAATCCGTCAGGACGGGGACGAGCTTATCGTTGACCTGCACATTACTGTGAACTACGGCATAAATGTCGGAGCTATCGTTGACAGCATCATTCACAAGGTAAATTATGTTCTGACAGAGCAGGCAGGTGTCAACGTTAAATCTGTGAACGTTTACGTTGACGAAATGAAAGGCTGAACGTCCTAGGATATCTATAACAGTATAGGAGGAAAACTATAGTGATAAACGGAGGCTTGCTGCGTGACGCTGTTATAAGTGCCGCACACAGCATATCTAACAAGAAAAAATCAGTTGACGAGCTTAACGTGTTCCCAGTACCTGACGGAGATACAGGAACTAATATGTCAATGACTATAACAAATTCCGTAGCAGAGCTTGAAAATCTCAGCGACGATGCAGACTGCTCAGTTGTGGCAAGCACAACAGCTTCTGCACTTCTTAGAGGTGCAAGAGGAAACTCAGGCGTTATACTTTCGCTTATTTTCAGAGGCTTTGCAAAAGGACTTGCAGGCAAAAAGGAAATGGGTGCGAATGAGCTTGTGGAGTCGCTGGAACAGGGCGTTTCAGGAGCATACAAGAGCGTAATGAAGCCTACAGAGGGAACTATCCTGACAGTTGCAAGAGAGTCTGCGGAGAAAGCAAGAGAAATGCTCCACTCCACAAACGATCCTATTATTATAATGGAGGAAGTTTGCAAACAGGCTGAACTTTCACTGAACGAAACACCAAAGCTACTCCCTGCACTTGCCAAGGCAGGCGTTGTTGACGCAGGCGGCAAGGGACTTTTCATTATCTTTGAAGCAATGAGAGATGTATTCAAGGGCGGCGAAATAGTAAAGGCTGACGCTCCTGCACCGAAACAGCAGGTAACAGTCGACACATTTGCGGCTACTGTTGGTCAGTATGACTGTGAGATACACTTCACATACTGCACTGAAATGATAATCACAAAGAAAGCTGACGCTGACGATTCATCAAAGCTGAGAGCTTATCTTGAAACTATAGGTGACTGCGTTGTAGTTGTCGAGGACGATGAGATAATAAAGGTACACGTTCATACCAACGACCCTGGTAAGGCTATCCAGAAGGGTCTTGAATTTGGCTACATCAATCTGCCAAAGATAGAAAACATGAAGCTCCAGCACAAGGCAAGGCAGAAAGAGGCTAAACAGGAGTTCGTTCCTGCAAAGCCTGAAAAGCAGTACGGGTTTGTTGCAGTTGCGGCAGGAAATGGCATTGAGTCAATGTTCAGAGATATCGGTGTTGACTGCATCGTTAAGGGCGGACAGACCATGAACCCTTCTACTGAGGATATACTTGCGGCAATAATGTCATGCCCCGCTGAAACAGTTTTTGTTCTGCCAAACAATAAGAACATCATCATGGCGGCTGAGCAGGCTGTTAAGCTTGCAGACAGAAAGGTATGCGTGCTTCAGACAAGGACTATACCGCAGGGAATGTCAGCAATGCTGGCATTTGACCCTGACGCTGATTTCAATACGAACCGCATTGAGATGACCAATGCACTTGAAAGAGTTGCCACAGGTCAGGTAACATTTGCAGCAAGGGATTCTGACTATGAGGGTCACGCTATCAAGCAGGGCGAGATACTCTGCATTGAAAACGGAAAGCTGAGCTTTGTGGAAAAGGACGTTTCAAAGGCAGCTTACAAGCTCACAAAGAAGCTTGTTAAGGGAGACAGCTCATTCATCACTATCCTTTATGGCTCAGACGTTACAGACGAGGCGGCTGAGGCACTGCAAAAGCAGGTAGCTGCGAAATTCTCAAATCTTGATGTAAACCTTATAAACGGCGGTCAGCCTGTTTACTACTACATCATTTCTGTAGAATAAGATAACAAGGCGGACGGCATTGAGCTGTCCGCTTTTTTGTACAATGGAGAAATTTTTATGAGTGATATAACAAAGGTTCAGTGTAGAAAATGCCTGTTGGAGGATATGGACGAAAATGATTTTCTCCGTGATATGCGTTCGCACATTGCGGCATATCCTGAGGACAAGAAAGTATCAGAGGAAGAGTATCGTCGGCGTTTGGCGTTTTGCAAGGATTGCGAAAAGCTTGTGGACGGAATGTGCGTTTTATGCGGCTGTTATGTTGAGCTGAGGGCGTTGAAGATAGGTATGCGTTGTGCGGATATAGATAAGAAGTGGTAAATAATTCGGGCAGGTTTGTTGTGCCGCAAAATCGCTACGCTCTTTGCGGGTTTTACTTTGTTTATTTGGATAGAAAAAGCGGTGCAGAGATTTTTTCTCCGACACCGCTTTATTGTTTCTTTTACTTTTGTATGCTTTTTTACTTTTCTGCACCGCTTGGTAGGCTTACGCCTATTGAGGCTCTGCCTCAAACTCCGACAGGGCTTTGCCCTGTACCCACAAGGGACTCTGTCCCTTGACCCTGCAAGCCCTCTAACGCCGGGCTTGAGCCTGCGTTTTATCTCTCGCTACGCTCGGTATTGGGGGGCACAACTTTGGTCAGCTATGCCCATTCCTCACTCTTAACTCCTCACTTACTCCGCCATTGCTTCTTCCATTTCCTTTACAAGCTCTCCGAACATTGCAAGTGCCTCATTGATAGGCTGAGTTGTTGCCATATCTACACCTGCACCCTTAAGCAATGAGATAGGGTCAGTTGAGCAGCCGCCTTTCAGGAAGCCTATATAATCCTTTACCGCAGGTTCGCCATACTTCAATATTCTCTGTGAAAGTGCGATAGCCGCAGAATAGCCTGTTGCATACTGATAAACATAATAGTCATAATAGAAGTGAGGTATCCTTGCCCACTCCAATTTTATCTCATCATCAAGCACTATTCCGTCGCCGAAATAAAGCTTATTAAGTTCGCCGTAAAGCTCGTTCAGCCCCTCGGCTGTCAGACTCTCCCCTGCCGCTACCATTTCATTTATTTTCAGCTCAAACTCTGCGAACATTGTCTGGCGGTAAAGTGTGGTACGGAACTGTTCAAGGAAGTAATTTATAAGATACGCTCTCTGCTTTTTATCCTCGGTATTTTTCAGCAGATACTGCATAAGAAGCGCTTCATTGCAAGTTGAGGCTACCTCTGCCACGAAGATAACGTAATCTGAATATACCACAGGCTGATTTTTATTTGAAAGATACGAGTGTATAGCATGACCCATTTCGTGCGCCAGCGTAAACATACAGTTAAGTGTATCCTTATGATTGAGCAGCACATAAGGGTGAACTCTTGCACCTGCGGAATATGCTCCGCTTGTTTTGCCCTCGTTTTCGTAAACGTCTATCCAGCGGTTTTCAAAGCCCTTTTTGAGTATCGCAAGGTAATCCTCTCCCATAGGTGCAAGGGCTTTCAGGACAGTTTCCTTAGCCTCCTCAAAGGTTATCTTCATATCTGCGTCAGGAACAACAGGCGTATAAAGGTCATAGAAATGCAGCTCGTCAACGCCCAAAAGCTTCTTTCTCAGTGCAACATAATCGTACATATAGTGCATATTGTCATGGACGGCTTCAATAAGGTTTTTGTACACTGAAACAGGCACTTCTGTTCCGTCCAAAGCGGCTTCAAGGCTTGAATCATATCTTCTAGCCTTTGCATAGAAGTTCACCGCTTTTATCTGTGCCGACAGTGTTGCCGCACAGGTGTTCCTGAACTTATCGAAGGTGCTGTACATAGACTCGAAAGCCGACTTTCTCAGTACTCTGTCCTCGCTCTGCACCAGTGGGATATAGCTTCCGTGTGTGACCTGATGAGCCTTGCCGTCCTTATCCACAGCGTCAGGGAAACGCAGGTCAGCGTCAGAAAACATAGAGTATATATTTTCAGGGGACTGACCCATTTCGCCAGTCAGGGCAAGTATCTTCTCCTCAGCCTCAGAGAGGATATGAGCCTTTTTACGACGTAGCTTATCCAGCGCACGCTTATAAAGCTTCAACTCAGGCTTATCCTCATAGAATTCCTGAAGCTTATCCTCCTCGATAGAAATGATCTCAGGTGTTTCAAAGCTTCCTGCTGAGTTTACCGCAACATAAGCGTTCATAAGCTGACCGAGAAAGCCCTGATACTTTGCATTTGCAGTGTCCTCGTCAGAACGTCTTTGAGCATAGTTGCCAAGGCTGTCGCAAAGAACAGATATCTCGTCTGAAAGTTTCATAAAATCATAAAGCGTGTCAGCACTCTCGCTAAGTCTGCCCTTGAACGCCGCTATTCTCTCAGGCATAGCCTTCAGCTTCTGCAAGTCCTCCGCCCACTTTTCGTCAGTGGCATAAATATCCTCCAGTGCCCACTTGAACTGTTCAGGCACTTCACTTCTCTTAGGTATTCTTTCCTCGCTCATTTTCATGACCTCGTTTCTATAATAATAGGTATAGGCTTGTCTTGTGTGGTATTGCCTATAATTAATTTGCGTAACGCTGGTTACATTATACTCCATTGACGTACTTTTGTCAAATTAGGGCAGGTGAACTGTAAAATAATACACGATACAAATAAAAACACAACCAGCGGCATAAAGCTAGGTGCCAATCTCCTTTGCGAGCTTTATTGCCTGCTTTTTAAACTCTTCATCATATTGTTTTCCTGTTCCCATTGATGACACACTCCCTTGTTTTTATTATACTTTGATTGTTTTGTATGTGTCAAGTTTTATTATACAGGATTAAGCTAAGGCTTTTGAAGATGCGGTACTGGCTATCAAGTATGCTGATACTTCCGTGAAGGTCGGCTCTTTCCAGGGTTTGACCTGTCTGTCACGATGCACAGTAACATGATGGGCGGCGGTATGTCCGCTTACCTGAAAGGTGCCGCATCACATACCACGAAGCTGCTTGAGAGCTTTGTCCATAACCTGAATCGTCTTGAAGCTGCTCTCTATAACATTGACGGCAGAATTGAACGTACTCAGGAGAACCTTGCCAAGCTCCGGCTTGACCACGCAGAAGCGCAGAAGAACAAGGCTAAAGGCAGGGGCAAGCAAGGAACTGAATAAGCAACTTTGAACCCAGTACTGGAGTCAAAGTTAAAGCGGAAACTCTATAAATAGGGGGTTTCCGCTTTTATTTAACTATAGATATATCAAAATTACTCAGTAGTGATTTTGATATTGAATATTCTTATCAATTCTCCTCTTATAAGCTTGCGACGTTCTGTAAAAAAAACATCAAAATCTTTTAATTCAAGAGATACTCCAGAAGGAAGAAATTTAATGGTGTTTCCATCAGCTATCCAATCTTTTAGTGGAGTCTTGTTCTTACTTTCGTTCTCTCTACCTTCAAGGAACTGCAAATTAGGCAGAAGATTTCTTTTGTATTGCCACTCTCTAACTGTTTCTTCTGATAATCCTAATGAAGATATTGGTTTGTCATCAAAAGAAACGTGGGGATGACAATGATCCTGATGAAAAGACTCTTGTGACAATTTCAGCGTTGGATATAACAATGATAGAATTATATACGTATTTGGACCGATAGTATAATTATCAAGCCAGTAATCAATGTCTGTTTCTTCGACTTTAAAGGTTCTGTTGCCTGTCAGAGTTACAGAATCAAATATGGATAAAACAAACGGGTTCTTTTTACAGTCATAGCTTTGAAGAGCAGCTCGTGTACTCCTTAATGCGTCGTTGCTTGCAACACCGAAAAGCCTTTTTGCCATTGAAATCGATAAGAATTTTCTTATTTCCTTCTTAGCGCCCTCTGAATTGATTTTTCCACCCTTATAGATAAAATATACAATCGGCATCGTTGCATTATACGATGTCAGGAAACCATCAGACAATCCTATTGATACAAGCGTTTCTACCATATTGATAAATGCTTTTGAAAGGTTCTCCCAATCGTCACGGATTTTTTGTATAGTCTTTTTGTCAAACGATTCTATTTTTAAATTTGTAGGCGCATCTGCAAGTACAAGTAGTAAGCGCATCAAGTAATCACGAGAAAAACTAAATGAATCACCTTTGCTGTTGGCAGACTTAAGCGTATTTTCAATATTTTCTTTTCCTTCCTTCCATCCATCAATAAGAGTAGAAAACAGAAGATCGGATTTTGAAAGTTTTCGTCCGGTAGAATTAACTCTTACAAATATATCTAACGCCTCATCATATGTATTTTCAGAAATACAATAGTAATGAACAATGCCATCAGAACCCGAGCTATGTATTCTTGAAAACAGCCTGCACAAATCATTTTGAATGATTTCTTCATAGCCGGCTTTTATGAGTTCCCGTAGTAATGCTCTATCGTCATCAAAAGCTAAAATGTTCTTTACTTTATAATAGTTACCATTATTTGCGTCTTCCTTTGTTAGAAAAGAGAAGCGTTTTGGTGGATTTTCATCGTCTTTTTCCTCATCTTCTTCATTCTTGTAATAATCAAGATTGTAATATAGCTCTCTGGTTATCCAGTATTTCGGATCGCTTTTTGAACGACCACGACCACCTTTGTAGCAAGTATAAGAACCATATAACGCTATATTGAGAGATGTTATACGTTGCTGACCATCAAGGACGATGTAATAATCACCCTCTTCACCAAACACTTCAGATGCCTTTTCGTTTTTACTTTCCTCTCTCTTAAACTCTCTAAGGAAAAAATAAAGATTTGGCTTTTCTGCGTTTAGTGTTTTTTTATTGGTTTTCCAAAAGATGCAAGATCCTATTGGATAGCCATCAACTATCGATTCAAATAGTTTTTCAATATCCTCCATGCTCCAGACATATTCCCGCTGAATATCTGGGAGAAGCAGATATTTATCTTTTGCAAGTTTGAGAGCTTCCTTTGCACTCATATCAATATATTTATTAGAATCAGCCATTGTATTATCCCTCCTTGACTATAAAGATCGCTGTTATGTCAGCACAGTTTTTGTTGTCCAACACCTTTATCAAATAAACTCGGATTTTTTACCGTAACAAGTAATATATGCCTGCTTCTGTGATCTTGTCAAAGCAACATAGAGAAGACATTTTTCAGCAGTATAACTCTCACGTTCTGCAACAGGATCATTATGATCTATTGCTGTCTCTAAAGGCACTATGCGGTTGTTAGCGGAAACGATGAACACAGAAAATGCTTTAGAGCTTTTTATAAAATTAGCAGTCATAAGGATCACCCTTGTTATTATAACATATCACTTTTGTGTTCGTCAACATCATCTTCTGACAGGTCGTGTCCACGTCTGCTCTTTTGTATCTCCTCGATGAATTCATCTACTTTTTTCATAATATAAAAACCGTAGAGAAACATTGCTCATACAGACAGTGCAAGCAGAACATCTCTCACACGATCATCTCCTAGATTCTGAAACACTTCTGGATATCCCGAACCTCACCTATGACAAATGCGATGTCATCAGTTTCAATTACAGTGTCCGGTGAAGGGATAAATACCTCTTCTCCTCGTTTGATCGTCAGAATATTGATCTTGAATTTCTTTCGTATATCGATCTGTGAAAGCGACTTTCCGAACCAGTCCTTCGGTACTTTCAGTTCGTAGATCGAGTAATTGTTATCCAGATGAATAAAGTCGAGTATGCTGTCTGATGCATATTTTGTAGCGATGCGAAGTGCCATCTGCTTCTCAGGATAGACAACCTCATCGGCTCCGTTTTTAAGCAGGAATTTCATTTGTACATCATTTGTCGCACGGGATATGACTTTCTTTGCCCCCAGCTCCTTGAGCAAAGACGTTGTTTCCAGAGAGGACTGAAACCGGCTGCCGAGGGCAACGATACAAACATCATAGTTTCCTACACCAAGCGAACGGAGAAATTCCTCATTGGTGCTGTCACCGATCCTTGCGTTGGTCACATAAGGCAGGATATCGTTGATATGCTTCTCATTTTCATCTACTGCCATGACCTCACACCGAAGCTCCTCCATGCGTCTGGCAATGTGACTGCCGAATTGACCTACTCCGATAATTAAAACTGTTTTCATATATAAGACTCCTTATCCTACGGATATTTTTTCAAGCGGTAAGCGTGAATTCTGACTGTCCGCCGACGGCAGAGCTGCATAAATGAGTGTCAGTCCGCCGACTCTCCCGAAAAACATAAGTATCATCAGTATCACACGGGATACAGCAGACAGACCGCTTGTAATGCCGAGTGACAGCCCTACAGTACCGATAGCTGAGCTTGTTTCAAACAGACAGGTCAGCAGCGGTAGATTTTCCACTCTGCTGATAATGACACCGCTTGTAAAGAACAATACAAGATACATAAACAAAACAGCGCCTGCACTGCGGACAGTTTCGTCTGATATTCTTCTTTTGAAGCACTGCACATCATTTCTGCGGCTAAACACTGTGATCGCAGAAAGTAACAGAACAGCAAAAGTCGTTGTTTTCATACCGCCCGCGGTGGAACCTGGAGAACCACCTATAAGCATAAGAATGACCATAATGGCTGTACCTGATTCATCCATAGCAGCGAGATCAGTTGTGTTAAAGCCTGCGGTTCGTGTTGTGACAGACTGAAACAGTGAATGGATCGTCCGGTCATGGATAGTCCCATGGTCATATTCAAAAAAGAAGAAATACAGCGCAGGCAGAACGATCAAGACAGCAGATGTCATCAGTACGACCTTGCTTTGCAGAGAGTAGCGCCTGATCCTGTGCTTGTGTGTTCCGATATCGCCCCAGACGAGAAAGCCGATGCCTCCCGTAATAATTAGCAGCATAATGATGATATTGAGATAGATGTTGCTGTGGTAAAAGGTCAGCGATGAGAACGGTTCTTTTATGCCGAACAGATCAAAGCCTGCATTGCAAAAAGCCGATATGCTGTGAAACAAGGAATACCACAGTCCCTTAGCGAAACCAAGATCATTGCAGAAAACGGGTGCAAGCAAAGCCGCACCGATCATCTCTATGATAAGTGATGTTTTAAGGATAAAGCCTGTCAGCTTCACAATACCGCCTACCTGCGGTGCGGAGATGGATTCCTGCATCGTACTGCGCTGCCACAGACCGATTTTCCGCCCTGATGCTCTAATGATCGCAAGCCCGACGGTGATAACGCCCATACCTCCGATCTGAATTAGCATCAGAATGACCGCCTGCCCGAACAGAGACCAGTATGTAGCAGTATCCTTTACAACAAGTCCAGTCACACAGGTAGCTGAAACGGCTGTGAACATTGCATCAGGGAATGAAGTCACACACCGCTGCCTTGATGAAATAGGCAGCATCAGAAGCAACGAACCTACCAGAATTAGGCAAAAGAAACTGATAATGATGACCCGAAATGAAGTCATATGAGTTCTGTTTTTTACTCTATTTTTATGTAACATCGTACACCTCTCGTTCAAATTATAGCTTTATTATATCACATGAGCGGTTAAAGTGCTGTTAAGATTACGGTTACGGTGTTAAGATTTCGTTAAGGCACAATATTGATGTGTGCCGCTTGCCCGTAGTCTATTAGAACACCTGCAAACCGTTCCGCACAAGTCCGTATCATCATTATGGCGCGCGCCACAATGACAGCATACCCTTTTTGAAACTGAATAACTCACAAAGAACTGAGATTTGCTCACACAAGCACTTCTCAGGTCTTTTCAGACGGTTAGTTTTCCGCTCCGCAGGCTCGGACGGCTCTGAGGGGCGTTTCCGTTCGTCTGAAAGCACTGTCAAGCCGAGGTCATCGCCAATGCTCTTGGTGGAGAAGCAGAAACAGAAGAGAATGAGGACACTAATAAAAAAACAGGCTCTCGATACAAGAACCTGTTCTCCTGGTGCCGGTGACCGGGGTCGAACCGGTACGGTATCGCTACCATCGGATTTTGAGTCCGACACGTCTGCCAATTCCATCACACCGGCACATAACATTATGATTATAGCATACTTTTTTCATTTTGTCAAGCAAACTGCAAGTAAATTCTGCATTTACTTGTTTGTATATTTTCAACATAAAACATATTTGACGACTCTTGACTTTTGGAGAATTTTATGATATAATTAAAAACAAGGCAGTAAAGAAATTATTTTCTCCGTCATCGGCAATTACGGAACTGCTGCCGCAAAATAATCGGGAGGGATCTATCGTGAATATAAATGAAATGACAGTGCTTATATGCGACGATTCTATGTTCGCTCGCAAAAAGCTCAGTATGTCTATTTCTGGATTTGGAGTAAAAGCCGTTTATGAAGCAGCCGACGGTGAGGAGGCTGTTAGCAAATATAAGGAGTTCAAGCCTGACGTGGTTTTCATGGATATCATCATGCCAAAGGTAACAGGTATTGAAGCCCTCAAACAGATAATAGCAGAAGACCCTGACGCTAAAGTGATAATGGCTTCCTCTGTTGGTACTCAGAGCCATTTGAAAGACGCTCTTAAGTCGGGAGCTGTGGACTTTTTGCAGAAACCTATAGCTGATAATGACGCTCTTAAAGTTCTTGAGAACGTTGCAAAGGGGGTACTGTAAATGTTTGCGCAGTTTTTTGGAGGCTACCTCTTTAACCATAAGCTTTGTACCGCTGAGGATCTTACTCAGGCTTTCGAGGCTAAAAAGCATACAAGACTTCGCCTTGGCGTTCTTGCTATAAACGCCGGTCTTATGACAGCCGAGCAGGTGGAGCACGTCAATATCACTCAGCAGAGTGTCGATAAACGTTTTGGCGACCTTGCCGTGGAGCTTGGCTATGTTACCGCTGACGACGTTGAAAAGCTTCTCGCTCAGCAGCCTACAGATTACCTGCTCCTGGGTCAGACCCTTGTTAATAACGGTGCTCTTACCAATGCTGAGTTTGAAAAGGCACTTAAAGACTATAAGGCTGAAAATCAGATAACCGACGATATTTCAGACAATCAAACAGAAACTCTACATAACCTTATCAATGAGTTCTATCATTTTGACAATGATGAAAATGCTCGTATCTGTACTGATTATGTTACTTTGCTTTTCAAAAATCTTATCAGATTTATCGGTGACGATTTCACTCCTATGGAAGCGTCAGTTATAAAGAATTTTGCAGCAGAACATATCGTTATCCAAAAAATAAATGGAAAATATAACGCTGAGGCTTGCATTGCCACAGATTCAAAGACATATATGGCTTTCGCTGAGAGGTTTGCCAAAGAGAGCTTCACGGAGGTCGATGACTTTGTAAACGCTACAGCAGGCGAATTTCTTAACGTAAACGACGGTCTGTTCGTTGTAAATGAGTCAAACGAGCATGGCGTTGAGCTTACACTCACACCGCAGAAATTTTTGGAAAATGGTGAGCTTGCCCTGTCAGGCACTGCATTCTGTATCCCGGTGAACTATCCGTTTGGCAAGCTGAATTTCATCATTGCCACCTGATATAATTTTACAAGCACATAATATCCGCCGCTGTCCAGCTTTGTTCAGCGGCGTTGATGTTCTTTGCCTTTTTTATAACTTTTTTTCAAAAACACTTGAAATTTCATTGGAAGTATGTTATAATAGTAAGGTAACAAAAGTTAGATTGATATGATTCAGTTATTGTTCCTCATCAATCCGAGATATAGGTGTGCGGGTCCTGTGCAATGAAACGCTGTGAACCATGTCAGGCGGGGAACCGAGCAGCATTAAGCGGTTTGTTTCGTGTGTCACAGTTCCGCCCGCACGCCCATATGTCGGATTGATTTTTTTATTTTCTTGATTGGAGTGAGAGTTTTGTATCAGGCATTGTACAGAAAATGGCGTCCAATGTCATTTGACGATGTTGTTTCACAACCGCATATTACAACTACTCTCAAAAATCAGATAAAAAGCGGCAAGACCGCCCACGCCTATCTTTTCACAGGCTCGAGAGGTACGGGAAAGACCACCTGCGCAAGAATTTTTGCAAAGGCTATCAATTGCCTTGACCCACATGACGGTGAGCCATGCCTTGAATGTGAGATATGCAAAGACGCTGACAACGGCACTCTTTCCGATATTATCGAGATTGACGCTGCTTCAAATTCTAAAGTAGACGATATCAGAGAACTGCGTGAAGGCGTTGTCTATACTCCTGAAAGATGTAAATATAAGGTATATATCATAGACGAGGTGCATATGCTTTCCGCCGGCGCATTCAACGCCCTGCTGAAAACTATGGAAGAACCTCCTCCGCATGTCAAGTTTATTCTTGCCACTACGGAGATACATAAAGTTCCTGCAACTATCGTGTCGAGATGCCAGCATTTCGACTTCCACAGGATAAGAAACGAAGATATCGTTTCAAGGCTTATGTATATTGCTTCTCAGGAGGGCTTTACCCTCCACGAAGATGCCGCAGGCATGATAGCAAGGCTTTCTGACGGTGGTATGCGTGACGCACTTTCCCTTTTAGACCAGTGCGTTGCCTATGAAAATGACATCACCCTTGACGTTGTTTCCTCAGCTTCCGGCATTGCAGGACGTGATTATCTTTTTGATATTCTCGAAAAGATAGCCGAAAAGGACGCCGCAGGCGCACTCAGAGTCGTTGACAAGCTTTATGATATGTCAAAAGATCTGAAAGTCTTGGCAGGTGAACTGCTCGCTCAGATGAGAAATGTCATGATAATCAAAACTATCGACAACAACAAGGATCTTATAACTTGTCTGCCTGACGAGTATGAAAGACTTAAAGCCCTTGCAGAACGCATGAAGCTGGACGAGATACTCGGGGATATAAATACTTTGCAGGAGTGCAGCGAGCGTTTTGCAAAAAGCACATCAAAGCGTATCGAGCTTGAAATGTGTATCATAAAGCTGTGCGGAGCTGCTCAAAAAGCAGGTGCAACTGTGCAGGCTGTATCAGGCAATGCTGAGATCACGGTGCTTCTTAATAGAATAACTCAGCTTGAGAATGCACTAAAAAATGGTGCCGTTTTGCAGACTCAACCGCAGATCGCCACTCCAGTTCAGCAGGAACAAGCTCCACCACCAAAGCCTTTAGACCCGGATTTCAAGAAAATGAAAGCAAGCGACTTCAAGCTTGTGCAGACTTGGGACAACATTGTGGAGCAGGTCAAGCAGACAAATCCTGCCATAGGCTGTTTCTTAGTCAATTCAAAGGCTTATATGTGTCAGAATGTGTTGCTTATGATAGTACACAATGACTTTTATCTCAAAAAGTTCAAAGCAAGCGGCGATGCTACGGTGCTTAATGAGATACTGAAAAATAATTTCGGACAAAACTTCACTATCAAAGTCAAATCAGCCAAAAATGTCGCACCTGAGGATACGGAAAATCCTATAAATCAGTTGCTTGACAAAGCGAAAAAACTTGATATTGAAGTTGATATAAAAAAATAATTTTGAATATAAGGAGTTTTTTAAAATGAAAGCAAGACTTCCACAGGGAATGGGCAAGGGTCCTTCCAATAACATGAATCAGATGCTCAAGCAGGCTCAGAAAATGCAGGACGAGATCACAGCTCTTCAGGCAGACCTTGAGCAGAGAGAGTTCACAGGTACAGCAGGCGGCGGAGTTGTTGAGGTAACTATCAACGGCAAGAGAAACGTCCTTAAGCTTGATATCAAGCCTGAGGTAGTTGATCCAGAGGACGTTGAAACACTTCAGGACCTCGTTATGGCAGCTTTCAATCAGGCTGTTGCTAACCTCGATGAAGTAAGCGACACTGAAATGCAGAAACTCACCGGCGGAGTATCATTCCCAGGTCTGTTTTAATGGCTGAGTCAAACGCACTGCCTTTGGTACTTCTGGCAGAGCAATTTGCAAAGCTCCCTGGTATAGGCATGAAGTCCGCACAGCGCCTTGCCTACTATGTTATGTCCATGACAGACGAGGACGCATCGGCTTTTGCAGCGGCTATCACTAATGCCCACAAAAGCGTTCATCTTTGCAGCGTTTGCCAGAACTTTACTGACAAGCCAAAGTGTCCTATCTGTGCCGATCCAAGACGTGACCACACAACGGTCTGCGTAGTAGAAGACCCAAAGGATATAGCAGCTTTCGAGCGTACTAAGGAGTACAAAGGTGTTTACCATGTTTTGCATGGACTTCTCTCCCCTATGGACGACATTTCCCCTGACAAGCTTAAAATAAAAGAACTGCTTGCGAGGATAGAGCCTGAGAATGTTAAAGAAGTCATTATGGCTACTAATCCTACAGTTAATGGCGAAGCTACGGCAATTTACATTTCAAGGCTGCTGAAACCCCTTGGTGTAAAGGTCACACGTTTGGCGTTCGGTCTGCCCGTTGGCGGAGTGCTTGAATATGCTGATGAAGTGACGCTTTACAAGGCTTTGGAAAATCGAAACGAAATATAAGGAAAACCTCCCCGAACTATTCGGAGAGGTTTTTTTTACGTCTAAGATTTTTGAAAAATTCCGTCAGTGTATCTGCACACCGCTCTTGCAGTATACCGCCTGTACAAAGAGGTCTGTGATTATATGGTAGCTCAAAAAGATTTACCACCGACCCGCAAGAACCAGCCTTTTTGTCATACGCACCAAAAACCACACGCTCAATTCGAGAATTTATTATCGCACCCGTACACATAGGACAAGGCTCGAGAGTAACAAAAAGCTCACAACCCATAAGCCGCCAACCCCCAAGATTGTGACTCGCTTCCTCAATAGCCACAAGTTCGGCATGAGTCAAAGGGGAACGCCCATACTCACGACGATTGAATCCCCTGCCGATTATTTCACCGCTGGAACGCTTCACAACTATCGCACCCACAGGTACTTCCCCCTGCTCTGCGGCAATTTCCGCAAGCTCCAACGCTTTTTTCATGTAAAGCTCATCTCTCGTCATATTATCCTCGCACACACAAACATGGTCACAAGAATTGCAGCTATCCACACTGCGATCGAGTTAGTTGCAATGAAAGACTTAACTCGCTTTGACATCGTCATAAAAGAATTATCATTTTCAATGTTGAATGTCCAGTCACCAAAGCTTGTAAGCTTCGAGTACATCACAAGTGATACACCAACGATCACTGTACAGATTATGACTTCTGCTATTTTGGCATAAGGAAGATCATAGAGAACAATGTAACTTAATACAAAATTCGTGATGTGGGCGCAAATACTCATTGAAATTGCAGTAAAAACCGAGCCTGTTCGTATAGTAAAAAGTCCAAGAACCGCAGTACAGCATACAACAAAAGGAAGATATGTAATATCATAGTAGCATAAACCGTTCACAACAGCAGTGATCATAATAGCGAAGGTGTCGCCAAATTGACGAAAAGTCTGCAAAAAAATTCCTCGAAATACTATCTCTTGCATTATAGGAACAATGATCGCAAAGAAAGTAAAAGAAACAAAAGCAACAACAGGGTCTTCAGAGAATACAAAAATAGAATATATCCCGTCTAAATGCACAGCTGAAAACAGCAGACTAAGGATATATTGTCCAACTCTGCCCACAACGATTATGACCATCATAATTACCACTGCAGTTCCACGCATTTTTTCGTAGCCCTTTGAATTTGCAAAAACGACTTTATTAGGGATCTTAGTAACGATCTTAAAAATAAGACCAGGCACAACAAACTTTGCGGCAAACAACAGACCTAAAATAAAAGTCATTCCAACACCATATCTGCCATATCCGCCATCTGTTTGAGAAAAATACACAAATGTACCAGTTGTATCCGGCGCGTATTTATTCACTATAAAATAGTTAAGAAAATCAATAGCAAGCATTACCACAAGACAAATGCCCAACAAACTACAGCATTTTAGCATAGAGATCCTCTCAGCTACCTCTGCCTTATGAGGCACAAAACCCTCGCCATCAATGTATGAGTGTTCTCTTGTATCATGTATAAACTGGAATCCAAAAGAATTCTGAGGATTTGAACGCCACTTTGCAAACGACTTCTTATAATCATCACTCTGATTTTGATAAGTTGTATCCTGTGCAACGTCAATCATATAATCTTTAGTATTTGTATCGTTCAAATTCTCACCCCCGATATACTAATTATAGCATATCACCGTACTTTTTTAAAGCATACAAATATCATTTAACTTATTATTCATAATATTTTAAGACAAAAAAAGATCGGATACATATTGTACCCGATCTTTATATAGCGAACTAAAAATTAGTCTCTAACAGCTGTAACGACGCCAGAACCTACTGTTCTACCACCCTCACGGATAGCGAAACGAAGTCCCTCTTCGATAGCGATTGGAGTGATAAGCTCAACATCCATCTCTACGTTATCGCCAGGCATGCACATTTCCTTGTCAGCAGGAAGTGTGATAACGCCAGTAACGTCTGTTGTTCTGAAATAGAACTGTGGTCTGTAGTTGTTGAAGAATGGAGTATGACGGCCGCCCTCTTCCTTCTTCAGAACGTAAACCTGACCTGAGAACTTTGTGTATGGGTGAATGGAACCTGGCTTACAAAGAACCTGGCCTCTCTGAATGTCAGATCTCTGGATACCACGGAGAAGTGCACCGATGTTGTCGCCTGCCTCAGCGTAGTCAAGGATCTTTCTAAACATCTCGATACCTGTTACAACAGTCTTTGGTCTCTCAGTTGAAAGTCCGAGGATCTCAACTTCGTCACCAGTCTTGAGCTGACCTCTTTCAACTCTACCAGTAGCAACTGTACCACGGCCTGTGATTGTGAATACGTCCTCAACAGGCATCAGGAATGGGAGATCAGACTTTCTGTCTGGTGTTGGGATGAATGTGTCAACAGCGTCCATAAGGTCAAGGATTGGCTTGTAAGCTGGATCTGAAAGATCGTCTGGAGCTTCAAGAGCTGCAAGAGCTGAACCCTTGATGATTGGAGTCTCGTCGCCAGGGAAATCGTACTTGTCGAGGAGCTCTCTGATATCCATCTCAACGAGATCGAGAAGCTCTTCATCGTCAACCTGGTCAGCCTTGTTCATGAAAACAACGATAGCTGGAACGCCTACCTGTCTAGCAAGGAGAAGGTGCTCTCTTGTCTGAGCCATAGGACCATCAGAAGCAGCAACTACGAGGATAGCGCCGTCCATCTGAGCAGCACCAGTGATCATGTTCTTTACATAGTCAGCGTGGCCTGGGCAGTCAACGTGAGCATAGTGACGGTTCTTTGTCTCATACTCAACGTGAGCTGTGTTGATTGTAATTCCTCTCTCTCTCTCCTCTGGAGCTGAGTCGATGTTGTTGTAATCCTTCTTCTCAGCAAGACCTTCAAGAGCAAGAGTCTTTGTGATAGCAGCAGTAAGAGTTGTCTTACCGTGGTCAACGTGACCGATTGTACCAATGTTAACGTGTGGTTTGGTTCTTTCGAAATGTGCCTTTGCCATAGGAATTTTCCTCCTTAAAATTTAATAGTTTCCGATTTAACATACCGTAGTATAATTATATCAAATAAAAAGCAAATTTGCAATAGAAAAAGCAGAAAATTTTCCGCAAATTTATTAGTCCTTGTTTCTTGAAGCCATGATCTTCTCAGAGATAGACTTTGGTACCTGAATGTAGCTGTCAGGCTCCATTGTGTACTGTCCACGACCCTGTGTCTTAGAACGCAGGTCATTTGAGTAACCAAACATTTCAGACAGTGGAACGAGAGCGTCTACCTGAACAGCACCAGTTCTCTGCTCCTGACCGAGGATCTGTCCACGACGGGAGTTGAGGTCGCCTATAACTGTTCCGAGATAATCATCAGGAGCGATAACGCAAACCTTCATGATAGGCTCAAGAATGATTGGTGAAGCCTTTCTCATAGCCTCCTTGAACGCCATAGAACCGGCGATCTTAAATGCCATTTCAGAAGAGTCGACTTCGTGATAAGATCCATCGTACAGCTCGACCTTAACGTCAACTACCTGGAAGCCTGCGAGAACACCGTTCTCCATAGCACCCCTGATACCTGCGTCAACTGCAGGAATGTATTCCTTAGGAATAGCACCGCCGACAACCTTGTTGATGAACTCATAGCCCTTACCGGACTCATTAGGCTCAACGTTGATCTTAACGTGACCGTACTGACCCTTACCACCTGACTGCTTAGCGTACTTGTAATCAACGCTTGCAGGAGCAGTGATTGTTTCCTTATATGAAACCTGAGGAGCGCCGACATTAGCCTCTACCTTGAACTCACGGAGAAGTCTGTCTACGATGATCTCAAGGTGCAGCTCGCCCATTCCGGCGATGATTGTCTGACCTGTTTCCTCAGAAGTATAAGTTCTGAATGTTGGGTCCTCTTCAGCAAGCTTTGCAAGAGCGATACCCATCTTTTCCTGACCTGCCTTAGTCTTAGGCTCGATAGCGAGCTGGATAACAGGCTCAGGGAATTCCATTGACTCAAGAAGTACAGGATGCTCTTCATCACAAAGAGTGTCACCTGTTGTTGTGTTCTTCAGACCGATAGCGGCACCGATATCACCAGCGTAGATAGTATCGATATCCTTTCTAGCGTTAGAGTGCATCTGAACGATTCTTCCGATTCTCTCGTCCTTGTCCTTAGTGGAGTTATAAACTGTAGAACCGGCTGTCAGAACACCTGAATAAACTCTGAAGTAGCAGAGCTTACCAACGAATGGGTCTGTAGCGATCTTGAATGCGAGAGCAGCGAATGGCTGATCGTCGCCTGAAATTCTCTCAACTTCCTCACCTGTATTTACGTCAGTACCCTTGATGTGTGGTACGTCGATAGGTGAAGGCATATAATCTACAATAGCGTCAAGAAGCTTCTGAACGCCCTTGTTTCTGTATGAAGTTCCGCAGGTAACAGGTACCATTGTGTTAGCGATAGTACTCTTTCTGATTACCTTCTTCATCTCGTCGATAGTGATCTCTTCGTCTGCGAAATACTTCTCAGCGAGATCGTCATCAACTTCTGCAAGATGCTCGATAAGGTCAGCGTGATACTGTTCAGCCTTTTCCTTAAGGTCCTCAGGGATCTCTTCCTGACGGATATCCTTTCCAAGATCATCATAGTATACATAAGCCTTCATTTCGAGCAGATCGACGATACCCTTGAAGTCGTCCTCAGCACCGATAGGGAGCTGGATAGGAACGGCGTTACAATGAAGTCTTTCATGGAGCATATTCAAAACGTTGTAGAAGTTTGCACCCATGATATCCATCTTGTTGACATATACCATTCTTGGCACCTGATAGTTATCAGCCTGTCTCCAAACTGTTTCAGTTTGAGGCTCAACACCACCCTTAGCACAAAGAACTGTTACAGAACCGTCGAGTACACGAAGTGAACGCTCAACCTCAACTGTAAAGTCAACGTGGCCTGGAGTATCTATAATGTTGAGTCTGTGACCCTTCCAGTAGCAAGTAGTAGCAGCAGAAGTAATTGTGATACCTCTCTCCTTCTCCTGTGCCATCCAGTCCATTGTAGATGCACCGTCGTGTGTTTCACCGATCTTATAGTTTACACCGGTATAAAACAGGATACGCTCTGTAGTAGTAGTCTTGCCGGCGTCGATGTGTGCCATGATACCGATATTACGGTAGTCCTGCAATTTACATTCTCTTGCCATATATATCCTCCTTTATACCTCTTACCATCTGTAATGAGCGAAAGCCTTGTTAGCTTCAGCCATCTTATGAGTTTCGTCACGCTTCTTGCATGAACCGCCAACGCCGTTAAGAGCGTCGAGGATCTCTGCTGCGAGTCTCTCTCTCATTGTGTCCTCGTTTCTCTCACGAGAATACTTTGTTATCCATCTCAGACCAAGTGTCTGTCTTCTGTCAGGACGAACCTCCATTGGTACCTGGTAAGTCGCACCGCCTACACGGCGAGCCTTGACCTCCAGCTCAGGCATGATGTTATCCATAGCCTCCTGGAATACTTCAAGAGCAGGTCTGCCTGTCTTTTCTTCGACAATTTCAAATGCTCCGTAAACGATCTTCTGGGCAACACCCTTCTTACCGTCAAGCATGATGTTGTTTACAAGACGTGTAACAAGCTTAGAATTGTATACTGGATCCTGAAGCACGTCTCTCTTTGTAACTCTACCTCTTCTTGGCACTTTAATTCCCTCCTTCACAAATAATGAATTCACAGGTACTCGCTCTGTAACCACGGCACACAGCCGTTTTACAGCCCCGTCAGTTCCTTGTAGAGTCAACTAATATATATTAATCACTCCACATAAACTGTGGTCTTCGCAATATGCGACAATGAGTTATTACCTTGTTACTAAAATGAGCTTTTCAGTTTTTGATTACTTGGCTGCTCCTGCCTTTGGCTTCTTAGCGCCATACTTGGATCTCGCCTGCATTCTCTTAGCAACGCCCTGAGCGTCGAGAGTGCCTCTGATGATGTGATATCTTACACCAGGGAGGTCCTTAACACGTCCGCCTCTGATAAGAACAACGGAGTGCTCCTGAAGATTGTGTCCGATACCAGGGATATAAGCTGTAACTTCGTTTCCGTTTGTGAGCTTAACTCTGGCAACCTTTCTCATAGCTGAGTTTGGCTTTTTAGGTGTAGCAGTTCTTACTACTGTGCAAACGCCACGCTTCTGTGGGCAGCTCTGATCGATAACTACCTTCTTCTTTGAGTTGAAACCCTTCTGAAGAGCAGGAGCTGTAGACTTGTCTGCAAGGACATTTCTTCCTTTTCTTACTAACTGGTTAAAGGTTGGCATATTTTCTCTCCTTTCATAGATTTGATACTATACGCTGATATACAATACATCAGCATACCTTGATATTATACACTATTCTCCGTCGCTTGTCAAGCACTTTTTCTTGACTTTTTTAACTTTTTGAAAATTTCAGTTAAATTTTCTGTCAAAAGCTATAAAAAGCACAGGGCAGCGGCTTTTCACGCCCTGCCCTGCAAATTATTCCTCATTCCGTCTTGCTGTCTGTATCTAAAATTTCTCCTTTATCCGCCACTTCGACCTCTGTCTCGCTGAATCTATGATAAGTTATAACACAATCGCTGTCGTCAGTCTTGTCCGAATAGGTCATATCGTTCGGCACTTCATTGATATAAAGCTTTAGATCATCACTAAAATAGGTGTTTGCACCCGTTGCAAATTTAATTGCAACGAGCCATTCATTTTCATCAAAGAAGTAATTTCTGTTGTTCTTTACCGTCGCACTTTCGGAACCGTACCATTCATTATTAGTATCGTCCTGCTCCACAATATCCTTATAATTGGAAGTTATACTGAAATATCTTCCGTCCACCTTGATAATTATGCCTTCCTTTGACCCTCCTGCTGTGGAAACGTTTATGGCTTTACCCTTTTGAATTGGTGTTATTATCAGCGGATAGATAATATCCCTTTCGTAATTGTCAGCATCATAATTGATATGATTAACAGAATTTACCAGCGTATCAATTTTAAATCCCCAGTCCTTTTCAACAGGATTTAGCACAATGCTGAAGTCGTCAGCTTGCAGTATCATATCTTCGTATATATGCTGTACACTATCAAGAATGAGCTTATCAAGCTTTTCCTTGCCTGTATCCTTTGAACTGTCGATATCATAAGCATAGGCTATTGATGATCTCAGTGAATAATAGAAGTCTGTTCCAAAGCTGTCGCCACCGACCGTTTCGCCAAGACCTGTTGCGATCTCATCCGAGTTCCAATTACTCAGATCATCGCAGTTTGTGCCGACTGCGATTTTTTCGCCCACTTTCAGTTCGTCCGCATAAACAAACTTCCCTGTGGTAACATCTTTCGCTCTGAAATCAAGTTTAAACGCAGCGTAATAGTGGTATTTCAGGTATTCATATTCATTCACAGTAACATAGTCGATCAATTCGCCCTTTTTAACAGTGTATTTCTCAACATATATCTTATCGACAAAAAGATATCCCGTTCCGTCCGAGCCGCAGCCTGCATACGTTCCGACCGCCGTTATTTCTTTGTCTTTAACGACCTGCTTAAGCGCATTTTGTGCCTGTTCTAAATCAGCCGTAAGCTCAGTGCTGTCAATGGTACTCGAGCTATCAGCACCAGACAGTTTAGCCGTATCCACTTTGAACTCATCGCCACTGCGATAAAGGGTCAGCGCACCGCCCACCACCAGAAGCAAAGCCGCAAGCACCGCACCTGCAAGCTGAAAGCCTGTAAGTTTTGTTTTATTTTTCTCTGTAGGCTTGTCATACATAAGCACACTCTCCTTCCAATCCGAAGGAGTTTTAATGCAGTAAAAAGCGTTTATTTTTTTCATTTTCTGCCCCTTTCTGTGATATCCTCATTGCAAACTATACCTTTAGTCAATGTTATGCCGAAAGTCCAGCCCCTACATAATAGTTTTTACCTCTTTTGTAGGGGAGCGGCTCAATTTCTGTTTCACAGAAATGCGACGTCCCGATACTTTATGCCTTTATTGACATTCATATAGTTCACAACATTATCATATCCTTCAGCTGTTCTCTTCCACGTTTCAAATGCGTTTTTATGGTGTTTTCCTTGATATTTGTCAGCTTAGCTATCTCCTGCACTGACAGCTCCTCAAAGTAATAAAGATAAATACTATCCCGATATTTCGGGGGAAGTCTGAAAATAAGGTCAAGTATCTCTATGTCGCTGCCGTCCTTTGAGAAAGACGTTATGCTGTTCAGATCGACTGTGTTTTTCCTCAAACGATACCGCAAAACACTCCGGTATTCGTTAAGAGCCACTCTGATGAGCCACGCTTTCGGGTTTGGCAGACTGCCTTTTTTCATCTGCTTGAAAAGCTTGAAGAACACGTTCTGATAGCAGTCCTCAGCGTCGGAAAAATTTCCCGTGTGCACCACGCAAAGCCTTGTTACCATATCCGAATACTCCTCTACAAGTTGGCGGTATTCGCTTTCGGTCATATTCTTCATGCTTTCACTTCCCTTCATATACTAAAACGCCGTGGCAGGCAAAAAAGTTTCATATAAAATAAAAAAATCAGCCCGCATGAATGAACCATGCAGGCTGATATAAAAGTCATTAGTACAACGGTGTTTCTGCGGTGTTATGGTTAGCCGCACTCTCATTCTTGACCACCTGAACGTTGTTGTAAACGTCCATACCGGTGCCGGCAGGAATGAGCTTACCGATAATAACATTTTCCTTAAGACCCATGAGCTTATCGGTCTTGCCTCTGATAGCTGCGTCTGTAAGAGCCTTAGTTGTCTCCTGGAATGAAGCAGCCGACAGGAATGAATCCGAGTAGCTTGAAGCCTTTGTGATACCCTGAAGAACAGGAACAGTTGTGATAAGTCTTGCGTTCTCGTCGCCAGCGTCGATCTGAGCCTGTATCTCCTCGTTGAGTCTTGCGACCTCTCCTCTGTCGATAAGTGAACCAGGGAGCAGATAGCTTGAACCGGAGTCGTCGATCTTGACCTTTCTCATCATCTGACGAACGATAACTTCGATGTGCTTATCGTTGATATCAACACCCTGCAGACGGTAAACCTTCTGAACTTCGGTGATGATGTAGTTCTGAACAGCCTTAGGACCATTAACTGCAAGGATATCAGCTGGGTTGATAGAACCCTCTGTGAGTGGCTCACCGGCTGTAACAGCCTGTCCCTCACGAACTCTTATCTTGTAGCCGTATGGTATAGCATAAGACTCCTGCTCAGGATTTTCAGTGTCCTCGCTTGTAACAGTGATCTGCTTGGTCTTCTTGACCTCCTCGATCCTAACTACGCCGTCGATCCTTGTGATGATAGCAGCACCCTTTGGACGTCTGCTCTCAAACAGTTCCTCGACTCTAGGAAGACCCTGTGTGATATCTTCCGCAGAAGCGATACCACCTGTGTGGAAGGTTCTCATTGTAAGCTGTGTACCAGGCTCACCGATAGACTGAGCGGAAATTACGCCGACAGCCTCGCCGACCTGAACGATATTTCCGTTTGCAAGGTTAGCACCATAGCACTTAGCGCAAACGCCATGCTTAGCCTGACACTGAAGAACTGATCTGATAGAGATAGAATCCTTGCCCTCAGCTTCGAGTGCAGCAACTATTCTTTCAGCGTCATGAACGTTTATGAGCTTGTTTCTTGAGCATATCATCTCGCCTGTCTTAGGATCCTTGAGGTCCTCAACAAGGTATCTGCCCACAAGTCTCTCGCTGAGAGGTTCGATCATTTCGTTGCCGTTCTTTATGTCGAATATCTCGATACCAACGTGAGTACCGCAGTCCTCCTGACGAATGATAACGTCCTGAGAAACGTCAACAAGACGTCTTGTAAGGTAACCTGAGTCAGCAGTACGCAGAGCTGTATCGGCAAGTCCCTTTCTCGCACCTCTGGAAGAAATGAAGTATTCCAGAATGTTAAGACCTTCACGGTAGTTAGCTCTGATAGGCATCTCGATAGTTGAACCTGATGTGTTGGCGATAAGTCCACGCATACCTGCCAGCTGTCTGATCTGGTTGATAGAACCACGGGCACCTGAGTCAGCCATCATGTTGATTGGGTTATATGGGTCAAGGTTAGCTTTCAGAGCCTCTGTAACTTCGTCTGTAGCGTTGTTCCAGATCTCGATGAACTTCTTTGACTTCTCTTCTCTTGAAATATAACCTCTCTTATACTGCTTGTCTATCTTATCAACAAGTCCGTCAGCCTTAGCAAGGATATCCTTCTTAGCCTCAGGGATAGAAGCGTCACAAACAGCAACTGTGATAGCAGACTTTGTAGAATACTTATAACCAAGGCTCTTGATGTTGTCGAGAACTTCGGAAGTCGTAGTAGTACCGTGCTTCTGGATACATTTATCAATGATATCAGAAAGCTGCTTCTTCTTTACAAGGAAGCTTATCTCAAGATCAAACTGCTTTTCTGAATTTGTTCTGTCAACAAAGCCAAGGTTCTGAGGAATGATAGAGTTGAAGATAAGTCTTCCGACTGTAGCGTCTATCACCTTTGATACCTGCTTGTCACCTATCTGCTTGGTAATTCTTACCTTGATAGCAGCATGAAGTGAAACGATGTGCTGATCGTAAGCCATAAGAGCCTCGTTCACATCTCTGAACACCTTGCCCTCACCAGGCTCGCCGTCTTTCTTCAGTGTCAGGTAGTAAGAACCAAGTATCATATCCTGTGTAGGAACTGCAACAGGGCGTCCGTCTGAAGGCTTCAACAGGTTGTTGGCAGCCAGCATAAGGAATCTTGCCTCAGCCTGAGCCTCTGCTGAGATCGGCAGGTGAACAGCCATCTGGTCGCCGTCGAAGTCAGCGTTGAACGCTGTACAAACCAGTGGGTGAAGCTTGATAGCTCTGCCCTCTACAAGGATAGGCTCGAATGCCTGAATACCAAGTCTGTGAAGTGTAGGCGCACGGTTTAGCATTACAGGGTGACCCTGAATAACGTTTTCAAGTGCGTCCCAAACCTCTGGCTCAGCTCTGTCTACCTTTTTCCTTGCAGACTTGATGTTGATAGTAGGATTGGTGTCAACAAGTCTTTTCATAACGAAAGGCTTGAACAGCTCAAGAGCCATTTCCTTTGGCAGACCGCACTGATACATCTTAAGCTCAGGGCCTACGACGATAACAGAACGTCCTGAATAGTCAACACGCTTACCAAGAAGGTTCTGTCTGAAACGTCCCTGCTTACCTTTGAGCATATCTGAAAGTGACTTGTATGCTCTGTTGTTAGGACCCGTAACAGGTCTGCCGTGTCTGCCGTTGTCGATAAGAGCGTCAACAGCTTCCTGAAGCATTCTCTTTTCGTTTCTAACGATGATGTCAGGTGCTTCAAGCTCCAGCATTTTCTTAAGACGGTTATTTCTGTTGATAACACGTCTGTAAAGGTCATTAAGGTCGCTGGTTGCGTATCTTCCGCCGTCCAGCAGTACCATAGGTCTGATATCAGGTGGTATAACAGGTATAGCCTCCAGTATCATCCACTCAGGTCTGTTGCCTGATGTTCTGAAAGCCTCAACGATCTCCAGTCTTTTCAGAAGCTTGATACGCTTCTGACCCGCAGGAAGATCCTTAAGCTCAGTTTTAAGCTCTTCTGAGAGCTTCTCGAGGTCGATCTCTTCAAGAAGCTCCTTGATAGCCTCAGCGCCCATGCCGGCTCTGAACTCGTCCTCGTCATACTTTTCCTGCATTTCGCTATAATCTTTTTCAGTAAGGAGCTGACCCTTGATAAGCTCAGTGTTACCTGGATCTATAACGATGTATTTTGTGAAGTAAAGAACTTCTTCAAGTCTTTTCTGTGATATTTCAAGCATCTGTCCTATTCTTGACGGAGTTCCCTTGAAATACCAAATGTGAGAAACAGGTGCAGCAAGCTCGATGTGACCCATTCTCTCTCTACGAACCTTGGCTCTTGTTACCTCAACGCCGCAACGCTCGCAGACTTTGCCTTTAAAGCGAATTTTCTTATATTTACCGCAGTGACACTCCCAGTCCTTTGAAGGTCCGAATATCTTTTCGCAGAACAATCCGTCCTTTTCCGGCTTCTGAGTACGATAGTTTATTGTTTCAGGTCTGGTAACAACGCCGTAAGACCACTCACGGATCTTCTGAGGCGAAGCAAGACCGATCTTGATTGATGCAAACTCATTGAATTCCAACAGCAGTACCCTCTTCCTGTTTAGTTTGAAGCACGGCAACAGCCGACTTCTATATGAAACGGTCGCAAGGGCGGAGCCTTCCGCCCTTTGACCTCAGCTTATTTAGTTACTGTGCAAAATTATTCACCGTCATTAAGGAACAGATCAGACTCGTCGGAAGCTGCGCTGCCCTCCAGTTCAGAAGTGCCGTTCTCGTCTTCAGCCATGAAGCCCTCGTCGAGATCGCCCTCATCAACGCCGAAATCGATATGATCTTCGATAGCAGGCTGTGGAACAAGCTCCTCGTCCTCGTCAAACGACTGCTTAAGATCTATTTCCTCGTTATTGATGTTGAGTACCTTGAGATCCAGACCAAGTGACTGAAGCTCCTTAACAAGTACCTTGAACGCCTCAGGAACACCAGGCTTAGGAACATTCTGTCCCTTAACGATAGCCTCGTATGTCTTGACTCTTCCCACAGTATCGTCAGACTTAACTGTAAGGATCTCCTGAAGTGTGTAAGCAGCACCGTAAGCTTCGAGCGCCCAAACTTCCATTTCTCCGAATCTCTGACCACCGAACTGAGCCTTACCGCCGAGTGGCTGCTGTGTTACCAGTGAATAAGGACCAACTGAACGTGCGTGTATCTTATCGTCTACGAGGTGGTGGAGTTTCAGGTAGTACATATAACCGACTGTAACTCTGTTATCGAACTTCTCGCCTGTTCTTCCGTCATAAACAGTGAACTTGCCGTCCTCGCTCATGCTCAGTGCGTTAGGGTTGATGACCTCGTCCATTGTGTGGAGAGTGAACTCATCGTCCTTATGCTCCAGATAATTCTGCTGAGCCATTTTGAAGCATTCTCTGATGTCTGCCTCATGAGCACCGTCGAATACAGGGGTCATTATCTTCCAGCCAAGAGCCTTTGCCGCCATACCAAGATGAACCTCAAGCACCTGACCGATGTTCATACGAGAAGGTACGCCCAATGGGTTAAGACAGATATCAAGCGGAGTACCGTCCTCAAGGAATGGCATATCCTCCTGTGGGAGTATTCTTGAAACGACACCCTTGTTACCGTGACGACCCGCCATCTTATCGCCCACAGAGATCTTTCTCTTCTGTGCGATGTAGCATCTGACGAGCATATTTACTCCAGGAGAAAGCTCGTCGCAGTTCTCTCTTGTGAATATCTTAACATCAATGATAGTACCGGCCTCGCCGTGAGGTACCTTAAGAGAATTATCTCTAACTTCTCTAGCCTTCTCACCGAAGATAGCTCTCAAAAGTCTTTCTTCTGCTGTCAGCTCAGTTTCACCCTTAGGTGTTACCTTACCAACAAGTATATCGCCTGAGCGAACCTCTGCGCCTATTCTGATGATACCGTTCTCGTCCAGATCCTTAAGAGCGTCCTCACCAACGTTAGGGATATCTCTTGTGATCTCCTCAGGTCCGAGCTTTGTATCTCTGGCTTCTGTCTCATACTCTTCAATATGGATAGAAGTGTACTTATCCTGCTTTACAAGGTTTTCGTTCAGAAGAACGGCGTCCTCGTAGTTGTAACCTTCCCAAGTCATGAAGCCGATAAGAGCGTTCTTACCAAGTGAAAGCTCACCGTTTGAGGTAGCAGGTCCGTCACCGATTATCTGATTAGCTTCAATTCTCTCGCCCTTGTTGACGATAGGTCTCTGGTTTGTGCAAGTACCTGCGTTTGAACGCTTGAACTTAGTCAGCTCATAAGTTCTGAGCATACCGCTGTCCTCACGGATAACGATCTTGTCAGCGTCAACGCTCTCAACAACACCTGCGTTCTTAGAAACAACAGCAACGCCTGAATCAAGACAAGCCTTGTACTCCATACCAGTACCAACGATAGGAGACTCAGTCTTGAGCAGCGGCACAGCCTGTCTCTGCATGTTTGAACCCATGAGCGCACGGTTAGCGTCATCGTTCTCAAGGAACGGGATACAAGCAGTAGCCACAGAAACTACCATTTTAGGTGAAACGTCCATGAAGTCGATCTTCTCTCTCTCTATCTCGAGGATCTGATCTCTGTATCTGCCGTTTACCTTAGGTCTGGCAAACTTGTTATCCTCAGTAAGAGGCTCGTTTGCCTGAGCGACCATGTAGTTATCTTCAACGTCAGCCGTCATATAAACAACTTCGTCAGTTACAACGCCTGTTTCCTTGTCAACACGTCTGTAAGGAGCTTCGATAAAGCCGTACTCGTTTATCCTTGCGAAAGAAGCAAGGTAAGAGATAAGTCCAATGTTAGGACCTTCAGGCGTCTCGATAGGACACATTCTGCCGTAGTGAGTATAGTGAACGTCACGGACCTCAAATCCGGCACGGTCTCTTGAAAGACCGCCAGGGCCGAGGGCTGAAAGTCTTCTCTTATGAGTAAGCTCAGCCAGAGGGTTGTTCTGATCCATGAACTGTGACAGTGGAGAAGAACCGAAGAACTCTCTTATAGCCGCAGTGATAGGTCTTATATTGATAAGAGCTGTAGGAGTAACGACCTCAGTGCCCTGTGACTGAATGTTCATTCTCTCACGGATAACTCTTTCCATTCTTGTGAAACCGATCCTGAACTGGTTCTGAAGAAGCTCGCCTACTGAACGGATTCTTCTGTTGCCAAGATGGTCGATATCGTCAACAGTACCAACACCTTCGCAAAGGTTGAGGAAGTAAGAAACCGTAGCGATAATATCATCGATAGTGATGTGCTTTGGAACGAGGTCGTCAGCCTTAAGTCTGATGTTCTCCTTAAGCTCTTCCTCATTCTCAGAATCTTCAAGAATTTCTTTGAGAGCCTTGAAAGATACCTTTTCGTTGATGCCAAGCTCAGTGCAGTCAAAATCAACATAAGCGTTGATGTCTACCATGCCGTTGCCTATGATCTTAACTTCGCACTCTTCAAGCTTTGTAACAGCCTCGCCTGTTGCGGAAGTAAGATGCTCCTTTACCTCAACGTCAACGTAAGCCTCCATAACACCTGCGGTCTCGATCTCCATAGCCTTATCAAAGCTGATAAGATTGCCGGCCTCAGCCATTACCTCGCCTGTCATAGGATTTACAACAGGTCTTGAAAGTCTGTGACCTGAAAGTCTTGAACCAACGCCAAGCTTCTTGTTGTACTTATATCTGCCGAATCTTGAAAGATCATATCTCTTAGCGTCAAAGAACAGGTTGTTCAGGTGAGTAACAGCAGAATCTACTGTAGGAGGCTCGCCCGGACGGAGCTTCTTGTAAACCTCAAGAAGAGCTTCCTCTCTGTTAGCAGTCTGATCCTTCTGCATGATAGTCTGAGTAAGTCTTTCATCAGGACCGAAAACTTCCTCGATCTCCTCGTTAGTACCAATACCCAGCGATCTCAGGAAAGTAGTAAGAGGGATCTTTCTGTTTTTATCGATTCTGACATAAACCACGTCGTTAGAATCCATTTCATATTCAAGCCAAGCGCCTCTGTTAGGGATAACAGTTGTCTTGAACAGATCCTTACCGGTCTTGTCCTTATCAAAAGCGTAATAAACACCTGGTGAACGCACCAACTGAGAAACGATAACACGCTCTGCACCGTTGATAACAAAAGTTCCGCTGTCGGTCATTTTAGGGAAGTCACCCATAAATACCTCGGACTCCTTGATCTCGCCGGTCTCGGTATTGTTAAGTCTTGCAGTAACTCTCAGTGGCACTGCATAAGTTACATCTCTCGCCTTGCACTCTGCAACAGAATACTTAGCCTCTTCGTCGAAATGGTATCCAACAAAAGTCAGCTCCAGCGTACCATTATAATCAGTAATAGCTGAAACATCTCTGAAGACCTCCTTCAGACCTTCATCGAGGAACCACTGATAAGAGTTCTTCTGCACTTCAATAAGGTTAGGCATCTCCAGAACCTCATTGATCTTGGCAAAGCTCTTTCTCGTGTTCTTACCAAGTTTTACGTCCTTGACATTCACCATAGGCTCAATCACTCCTTAATTTATTTGGAAAATACATTTATATAACACTATATAACAATCGTATTCGCCAGTGGTTTTGGCGGTGTTTTCCATGGTTTTATGCACTCAAAAACGCATGAAATAGGTGGAAAACTCCATTATGATACAGTATACTATTATATAATATTAGCAAGCCCTTGTCAAGCATTTTAGCTTACACATCTCGCCGATTTTCCTATTTTCTCCGATTTGAACAAAAATCGCACAATTCGACGCAGAAACTTCTACTATTACCAATGTGTTATCAAATCGTAAATTTTTCGTTTACCCATCTGCTTTTATCACCCTCCGCCTCATTACCTCCGCCCTAACCTACCCTTTATTTCATCACTATCTGCACCAACTTGTCTGCCATTACATAATAATTCCGATTCACTTGTCATATCCAACAAAAAATCACTTAACAAATTGTGCAAACAAATGATTTATATTTTAATTTGGCAACATTTCTGCAATTGTTGCATTTTTTATGCAACAAAAGTGGTGCTTTTCGGGGATAAGTAGAAAGCGTTTTGATACTTGCGGGCACGTACAAGCCCTGCGACTTAGTGAAACCGAGGTGCGTTTCTGGAACAGGCTGTAGAGTACTTGTGTCAAAGCGTGGGTGTGCATTGCGGTATTTTGTGTATACGCAACCAAGGGCATAATACCCAATGTCGCACCCCGAACACAACTTGAAAATTGAATATAGATTGGACAAAATTACGGCAACAAATCTGTAGGGGCGACCTCTGGTCGCCTGACAAGCCTTGCGTTATCCGTACAACATACGTCAACAATGTGTGTTATCCCCAACAACATTTATGTTTTCACAAACCATGTAGGGGACGGCGCCCCCGACGTCCCGCCCCTCCGACATTTCGTCTGCAATCTCATTTGTGTTATCCACATAATGTTTTCTACATGAGCTCTTGATAATTCAAACCTCGCTCCTTCGAGCGGGCTGTCGAGGGCGCCAGCCCCTACAATTTTTATTGATAGATTATTCCTCCGCAAAATCGCTCCGCTCTTTGCGTATATACGTTTTGCTATGGGCTAGAAAAGCGGTGCAGATTTTATACTCCGATATCACTTTTATCTGATATTTGACTTCTATATGCTTTTGATACTACAATCTGCACCTTGTCGGCTAGCGCCGAATGAGGCTCTGCCTCATACTCCGCTAGGGGCTTTGCCCCTAGACCCCACAAGCCCTCTAGCGCCGGGCTTGAGCGTGCGCTTTATCTCTCGCTTCGCTCGGTGCTTTATTTTTATTTTATGCTTGCAATTTACTTTGGTCTGCTATGCTCATTCCTCATCCCTCACTCCTCACTCCTCACTTAAACTCCTCACTTAAACTCCGCTCCTATTAAAAACTTCCCCTTGATTATTCCCCCAAAAAGTGCTATACTATTGATAAGTAAAATTGCATGAAATCCTAACCCTAAGGAGGTAAATTTCTATGAATTGTACTCATTTCAAAAGCTACTATCCGTCTTCTGACGGACTTCATAAGATCGCGTATTACGTTCGTTTCCCTATCGGCACAGTAAGAGGTGTCGTTCAGATATCCCACGGTATGTGCGAATATTTCAGACGTTATGACGACCTCGCTGAGTTCCTCACAGGCTTAGGCTTTGCTGTCTGCGGAAACGACCACCTCGGTCATGGCGACAGTGTGAACGACAGCTCCGAGCTTGGCTACTTCTCCCCTGAACATGGCTGGGAAAACGCTGTCGAGGATATGTATACTCTCACAAAAATGATGAAACACAACTACCCTGACAAGCCGTATTTTCTTCTCGGCCACAGCATGGGAAGCTTCCTTGCAAGAGCTTTTGTCACCAAGCATGGCAGAAACCTTACAGCGGCTATCTTCTGTGGAACAAGCGGCGGCATGGAAGGTATCCCTGCTTTGCTCACCCTTGTTGACAGCCTGAAAATTCTTCATGGTGACAAATATAGAAGCAACGCTGTAAATAAGCTTGCTTTCGGTGCTTATACAAGAAAAATTACCGATAAAGTCAGCGAATATGATTGGATATCCCGTGACCCTGAAATAGTTTCCACCTACGAAAAAGACCCTAAATGCAACTTTATTTTCACCCTAAACGGCTTTGAAAATCTTGCAAAGCTTTTGTGGTATGTTTCAAACGAAAAGTGGTTCTCCACCTATCCGAAAACTTTGCCTACCTATCTTATAGCAGGCAGTGCCGACCCAGTTGGCAGCTATGGAAAAGGCGTACTCAGCGTGTTCAACAGGCTGTCACTCAACGGCTGTGACGTTGAGATGAAGATATACGAAAATGCACGTCACGAGCTTGTGAATGAAACCAACCGCCGTGAGGTGTATAATGATATTGCAGATTTTCTGCTCGATATCATAAGCTCTGAAATGTGTTCAGATTAAGCTGTAAGGGAGAGAAGTCAACGTGTTTGCTGTAATAAACAGTGTAGGTCTGCTGGGGCTTAATGCCTTTGCGGTCAAGGTGGAGATAGAAGCTTCAAAGGGTCTGCCCTCTTTCGATATTGTGGGGCTTGCAGACGCATCTGTAAAAGAAAGCCGTGAACGTGTGCGTTCTGCACTGCGTTCAAGCGAGATAACATTGCCTCTGAGAAAAATAATCATAAATCTTGCACCTGCCGATGTGAGAAAAACAGGCTCGGTCTATGACTTAGCCGTGGCAGTTGCACTCTTGCGAATGGCTGACCTTGTTGATGACAGTATGCTTTCCACCTCTGCTTTTATCGGCGAGCTTTCTCTCAGCGGAGAAATAAGACCTGTTCAGGGCGTTTTGCCTATGACCATAATGGCGCAGAAAATGGGACTTTCTGAGATATATGTTCCTGCCGACAATGTTCGTGAAGCTTCCGTTGTGGAGGGTATAAAAGCCTATGGCGTAAGGTCTTTACGGGAGCTTGTTTTTCACTTTGAGAAAAAGGCGGCAATAGTTCCTGCGGCACATTATAAGCCCACCGCTGAAAGCTATTTCGGAAGTCTTGATTTTGCCGACGTAAAAGGACAATCAGCGGCAAAAAAAGCATTGGAGGTCGCAGCGGCAGGCGGTCACAACGTTCTTATGATAGGTTCGCCTGGCTCAGGAAAATCAATGCTTGCAAAACGTATGCCGTCGATACTTCCTGCCATGACCTTTGAGGAGTCCATAGAAACCACAAATATCCATTCTGTGGCAGGACTTTTGGACAGCAACAGTCCTCTTATCACCGCCAGACCTTTCCGTTCACCGCATCATACAGTTTCACCGGCAGGACTTTCAGGCGGAGGCTCTGTGCCAAAGCCCGGTGAGATATCACTTGCACATAACGGCTTGCTTTTTCTTGACGAGCTTGCAGAGTTTTCACGCCCTGCCCTTGAGATCTTACGTCAGCCTTTGGAGGACAGGCAGGTGACCATATCCAGAGTGTCAGGGTCGATAACATACCCATGTTCGTTCATGCTTATCGCTGCAATGAATCCTTGTCCATGCGGATATTTTGGTCACCCAACAAGAAAGTGCATATGCTCTCCGAAACAAGTTTCAAGCTATCTTTCCAAAGTCAGCGGACCACTTCTCGACCGTTTTGACATTCATTTGGAGGTCGCACCTGTTGAGTTTGCAGATCTTTCTTCCACTGCCAAAGAGGAGTCCTCAGCGTCCATAAGAGAGCGTGTCCAAAAAGCCCGTGACATACAAAACGAGCGTTTCAAAGGCACTAGCATAACCTGCAACGCAAGGATAACCTCTGATATTCTTCACGAGGTCTGCCCTGTGACAGATGAGGCTTCAAAGCTTTTGGAGAACGTTTTTGACAGGCTGGGTCTTTCAGCAAGAGCCTATGACCGCATACTTAAAGTCGCACGAACTGTTGCGGATATGGACGGTGCAAAGGTCATAGACAAAAAGCATATCGCAATGGCTGTTCAGTATCGAAGCCTTGACAGAAAATATTGGAATGGGTGATATGTGCGTCACATAAAAGCTGACAGGAAACGAGCGAACACTGTTTGCCCCTACTATGGTGTATTCAAATACATATGATAATTGCAGACGGTTTTTATTCCGTCTGTTTTTTTGTGCAAAAAAGTACGGGAACGCCCGAAACATTCCCGTACTGTCCTTATCACAATTCTATAATTATCCCTTAAAAATTCTATTCCAAAAAAATCAATCTGCCACTGCGTTCTTTGCGATAACGTCTGCAACAAGATTTGCAGGAAGTGGCTCGTAACGTGCTTTTTCAAAGGTGAACACGCCCTGACCCTGTGTCATTTGTCTCAGAAGCAGTGTGAAGTCTGCCATTTCAGCCATTGGAACTTCGGCAACTATCTCGGTCATACCCTTCTTTTCCGCAGGATTCATGCCCAGAACTCTGCCTCTTCTCTTATTAAGTTCGCCCATCATGTCGCCAGTGTTATCGTCAGGTACGAAAACGCTCAAAGAGCCGATCGGTTCGAGGAGAACAGGCTCTGCCTGACGCATACCCTCTTTGTATGCGATAGAAGCTGCCATTTTGAATGCCATTTCTGAGCTGTCAACAGGGTGATATGAGCCGTCCACAAGGATAGCTTTCAGACCTACTACAGGGAAACCTGCGAGAACACCTTTCTTTACGCTTTCCTGCAAGCCCTTTTCTACGGCTGGGAAGAAGTTCTTCGGAACTGCTCCGCCAAACACCTTTTCTTCAAATACAAGGTCGTCAGATACGCATGGCTCAAATTCTATCCAAACGTCACCATACTGACCGTGACCGCCTGACTGCTTCTTATGTCTGCCCTGCACCTTGACTTTCTTTCTGATAGTTTCACGATAGGAGATCTTAGGCACAGAAGTTTCTACTTCAACGCCGAATGTTCCTGCAAGTCTGCCCACAACAGAATCAAGGTGAAGTCCGCCCAAGGTGCTGAGTATCATTTCGTTTGTTGACGGGTCGAGCTTGTAATCTATAGTAAGATCTTCTTCCATAAGTCTTGTCATTGCGGCGGATATCTTGCTTTCATCGCCCTGCTTTTTAGCTCTTACTGCCATTTTGTAGCATGGCTTAGGGAAGGTCATAGGTGCAAACTTAACAACTCTCGTGGAGTCACAGATAGTATCGTTGGTGTTCACGTTCATCTTCATTGCAACAACGATATCTCCACAGCCTGCTTCGGCAACGTCTATCTGCTTTTTGCCCTGAAGCGTAACAAGCTTTCCGACCTTTTCGGTGCTTCCTGTGGTAGCGTTCACAACCTCCTTGTTAGGTGTAAGCTTTCCTGAAAATACCTTTATGTATGACATCTTGCCAACAAATGGGTCAGCAACTGTCTTGAATACAAATGCGCTCATAGGGTCGCTTTCAACACAAGCGACCTCAACAGCTTCGCCGTCTGCTGTTTCGCCTATCATAGCGTCCTTTTCTGACGGAGGAGGGAGCAGCAGGTCTATCTCCTTAAGTAGCATATCAACACCTGAGAGGTCTGTGGAAGAAACGCAGGTAACAGGAGTTATAATGCCTGAGTTCATGCCGCTATGTATGCCGTCGATAAGCTCTTTCTGTGTGAATGCTTCGCCTGAGAAGAACTTTTCAAAAAGCGCCTCGTCAGTTTCTGCAACGGCTTCGGATACGGCTTCGATAAGTCCGTCGATACGATAACCCATTTTCTCTGATACCTCAGCTGTAGGCATATCAGTTTCAACTGCCTTGCCGTCTTCATACTTATATGCTTTCATCTCAATGAGATTTACATAAGAAACTATCTTTCTGTCTGCGATAACAGGCACAACAACAGGGCAAACTGTAGGTCCGAACTCTGCTTTGAGCTGAGTAAGAACGTTATTGAAGTTTGCGTTATCGTCATCAAGCTTTGTTACAACGAACATTGTAGGCTTGCCCATTTTCTTTGCAAGGTCATAAGCCTTGTGAGTACCTACACGAACGCCTGATTTACCTGATACAGTGATGAGTACGCAACCGCTTGCGGCAATGCCCTCAACAGCTTCGCCCTCATAATCGAACATACCGGGAGTATCAAGAAGATTTACCTTGAACTCGCCAGTTTCCAAAGAAGAAAGAGATGTGTAAACAGAACATTTTCTCTTTATCTCATCAGGGGTATAATCAGAAACAGTGTTTCCGTCAGTTATCTTGCCGAGCCTGTCAGTAGCTCCGCTTTTATATAGCAGTGCCTCAGTCAGAGAGGTCTTTCCAGAACCTGCCTGACCTGCAATAGCAATATTTTTTATTTTTGTGCTGTCGTATTTTTTCAAGTTGATCGCTCCAATCTATGCCGTTGGACGGCTTAATGTGATATGCAGTATAATTATATGTATCATTTACACAAAATATATCAACCGCATAAGATAATTATATACTATTTTCACATAAATAGCAAGGGCGGAAAGAAAAATTTCTTTCGTGAATGTGAACAAAGTTTAGACTTGTTATAAAGCAGATTGCACAAGGGCGGAGGTTAAGTGAGGAGTGAGGAGTGAGGAATTAGGAATGAGAAATGAGGAATGAGGAATGAGCAAAGCTGCCCCCAAGCACCGAGCGAAGCGATTTTGCGGCGGCAGGACTTGCCCGAATATCTGTAGGGGTGCGGTTATCAGAGATGAGTGAATGCAAAAAAAGCCCTCCGAGCGTTTCGGAGAGCTTTTGGTTATTTTACCCTTATGACAGGCTGAAGCTGTATCCCATCAAGAGCCGACTGAATAGTTTCGGGTATGAGTTCAAACTCAGCCACTATGGAGTTTGGCTTCTTTTCGCAGTTGTCCTGCGCATATGGTACGAAATAGTAGTTTCTCAGATTTTGCAGATAACCTATGTTTTTAGCACACCCTGCCAGTGCGTCATTTGTCGATATGGCGATGACCACGGGACGAGCATTTCTCAGGTGGCTTTTTACCGCCATGGTGGCTGGAGTGTCCGTCAAACCAAGAGCAAGCTTTGCTGCCGTGTTTGAGGTGCAGGGTGCTACTACCATGATATCACACATCTTTTTAGGTCCGATCGGCTCGGCTTCTTCTATGGTGCGTATGACCTTGCGGCCTGCTATGGTTTCAAGGCGTTTGATGTTTTCTTCCGCTGTGCCAAAACGTGTAGATATAGATGCGGCGTTGAAAGACATAATTGGCACAAGCTTTGCGCCCTCCTGCACAAGCCGTTCTGCGGCGGCAAATGCCTTTTCAAAGGTGCAGAAGGAGCCGGTCATGCAAAAGCCTATTCGTATGCCGTCAAGTGACATTCTTTGTTCCCCTTTCATTCAAAATGTCCGTGACTGTTCGGGCGATTATCTCTCCTGCAGTCATAGGTGCGGCTTTGGCTGGAAGTCCCAATGCCCATACCACACGCCTGTTCAGCTTTGCGGCAGTTTCATGATCTACTCCGCCAGGTCGGGAGGCAAGGTCTATGATAAGAGAGTTTTTATCCATTACGCCCAAAAGCTTTTCATCAAGTATCATGGCAGGGACGGTGTTTATTATTATAGTATACCCAGAAATATTTTCCGCAAGAGCTGTGATAAGTTCTGCCTTATAGCCTGCGCCCTCAGCTTCTGCAAGCGCAGAAAGCTTTCTTGCGGATATAGTCACATCTGCGCCGACAGCCCGAAAAAGCTTAGCGCAGGCTTTTGCTACTCTGCCATAGCCAATAACTAGAACGGTGGAACCGTTCACGGTAACAGCAAGCTCCTGCATGGCTATTTGCAAAGCGCCCTCCGCCGTGGGGATACAATTTCTTATAACAAGCTCCTCTCGCTTATAGTAATCCTTAACATCGAAGCCGAGAGAGGAGAAATATTCTATTTGATCACGGCGGAGCAGACCGCCTGCCACGAGTGCATTTTTCTTTAAATGCGTTGAAACGTCACTGCATGATACCTTTACATTACGGCTAGAAGAGATATCCAGCCCGTCAGCTTTCATTAGAGGAAGTACGAGAACGTCCGCCTTTTCGGTGAGCTGATCGAGATGAGCGAGGGGGATAGTGTCCTCGCCTTTATCGTCCATGCCGTAAGTATAGACCCTGCCGATTTTAGTGAGAGTCTGAGCTGTATATGTTTGTCTTGCGTCACCGCCGACGCAGAGGAAAACTGTTTTTTTCATATGGATACCTCCTGTGGGACTATGCCTGATAGAGTTATATATAATTATATGTATCGGTGGGCTAAATGTTACCGGCAAAACAAAACGCCCTATCCCTGCAAAGCAAGAATTGCGGCGCTTTGATATGATATCATATTTCTATCTTGATAAACTTCGGCTCATGCTTTTTGAAATAGGTCAGATACTTAAAGCCTGCCGCCTGCGCCATTTCTACGCCTGCGGAAATGTCTCTGCCGATATCTGCGGTGCAGTGGGCGTCTGAGCCTATGGTCAATATCTCGCCGCCGAGGGCTTTGTAGAGCTTCACATAGCCAAGGTCGGGGAGGGGCTTGCCGTATTTTTGCCTTAATCCCGACACATTTATCTCTATGCCCTTGCCTTTTTGGATAAGTGTACAAAAAATTTCTCTGATAATATCTTCATATGGAGAAAAATCTATTTGTATGCCGCAGTCGCCCTGGATATATCGCAGAGGATAGGTTAGGTGTCCTAAAACGTCTAACTTGCCCCATTTGCACATTTCAAGCATTTCTTTGAAATAGTCGTCAAGGAGAGCATAGGTTTGCGACAAGTCCATATTTTTGTACTCTATCCAATAGAAATCGTCCTTGCCTTTATTCTGATGATGTGAGCCGATGATAAAATCAAGGCGTTTGTCGGAGGCTATCTCTTCGGCAAATTCTATATCCTGCAAAGGCTGACCAAGCTCTATTCCGCAGAGAAAATTTAAACCCTCCAGATGCTGGGAAGCTTCATACTGGGCGACTATGCTTGCGGGGGCATACTCCCCCGAGCCGTACATCATGCCGTCTTTCAGGGCTTCAGGATCACCGTAATGGTCGGCTTTATAGCGGAAATTGCAATCGCAATGGTCAGTTATGGCAAATGCCGCCAAGCCAAGTTCTTTGGCTTTTGCTAAAGACTGTTCTACAGTTCCCTCACCATCGGGGGAAAAGCCTGTGTGGGTGTGCATATCTATAAGAGTTTTCATAGGTTCTCCTATCTGTACAGAAATTTGTACTTATATAGAATCGTAAAGCTTTTCAAGCTGTTTTGCCGCTTCTGCCGCACGTCTTACAAAGCTGTCAGGTGCAGCATTTCGGTACATGGGGGACTTTGACATATAAAGCTCTAATGACAATGATGGTTGGCAGTGGAGATTTTTGAGCTTTCTGAGAAATTTCTCAAAGTTCAGGTTGCCGTCAAACGGTATCATGTGGCCGTCGGTGTTGCCGTCGTTATCGTGGATATGCAGGCAGGCAAGCTTGCTGCCGAACTTTGTCAGGCAATCGGTATGCTTTGAGAAACAATTCTCATGACCTGTGTCATAGCAGAATTTCACGTTATCATGGTTTCCAAACTGGTCAAACAGCACGTCAAGAAACTGCGGGAGCTGGATATTCTCAAAGGCGATATCGACGCCGTTTTCTTCTCCACACTGTATTATCTTGGCGAAATTCTCTATACCGAAACGAGATACTTCGGGCGGAACAAGCCCGTCAGTGGGGTGGCATATCATGGTTTTTATGCCGTTTTCACCGCACACTCTTACACATTCAAGTGTTCGTTGGAGGATATATTCGCTCTCTGGGCATATTGTCCAAAGGGCGTTCATGCGATCGAACTGTGAATGGACGTTTTCTATTTCCAGTCCAAAATTTCGTACAATATCATACTGTGTGTATTTTAGTCCGTCAGAAAAGCCAAGCATTACACCGTCAAAGCCGTTCTCTTTTATAAGTCTTATACGCTCCCCAAAGGGTATTTTAAAGGTGAAGTCTGCAAACATACAGCGTTTCAATCTGTTTTCCTCCTTACCAAAAACAGCGGCAGAATTGCTCTGCCGCCGTGAAAATTTAGTTTTTGAGAGAATGGAGTGGTGCAGGGATCTGTCCGCCTCGATTGATGAACTTGGAAGGTGACTCTTTTTTGAGCGGCATAACAGGTCCGCAGCCAAAAAGTCCGCCCCAATCAAGTTCTTCGCCAACACCCTTGCCGATAGCAGGGATAACTCTTACGGCGGTGGTCTTGTTGTTTACCATACCGATAGCAGCTTCGTCTGCGATGATAGCTGAAATAGTATCGGCTGGGGTATCGCCCGGAATACATATCATATCAAGACCAACTGAGCATACAGCAGTCATAGCTTCAAGTTTTTCAATGCAGAGCGCACCGCTCTTTGCGGCATCAATCATGCCTGCGTCCTCAGAAACAGGGATAAATGCACCTGAAAGTCCGCCTATTCTTGAGCAAGCCATTACGCCGCCCTTTTTAACTGCGTCATTGAGCAGTGCGAGGGCTGCTGTTGTGCCATGTGTACCGCACTTTTCAAGACCTATTTCCTCGAGGATATGGGCAACAGAGTCGCCTACGGCTGGAGTTGGTGCGAGTGAAAGGTCAACGATACCGAATGGAACGCCAAGACGCTTGGAAGCGATAGTTCCAACGAGCTGACCTACTCTTGTTATCTTATATGAAATCTCCTTGATAACGTCGGATATCTTTGTGATATCAGCGTCAGGATATTTTCTCAAAGCGGCTCTTACAACACCAGGACCTGATACGCCCACGTTTATCATGCAATCAGGCTCGCCAACGCCATGGAAAGCACCTGCCATGAACGGGTTATCTTCAACCGCGTTACAGAAAACAACGAGTTTTGCTGCGCCAAAGCAGGCAGAGTCAACTGTTCTTTCTGCACACTCTCTTACAACGCCACCCATCATTTTGCAGGCATCCAGATTGATACCTGTTTTTGTTGAACCGATATTTACAGAGGAACATACTCTTTCAGTAGTAGCAAGTGCCTCTGGGATAGACTTGATAAGCTCGATATCACCTGCGGAGAAGCCCTTTGGAACGAGGGCTGTATATCCACCGATAAGGTTTACGCCAACGTCCTTTGCGGCTCTGTCCATAGCGTGTGCAAATGGAACAGGTGAACACTTGCAGGCAGCGGACACGATAGCGATAGGGGTAACGGAAATTCTCTTATTTATGATCGGGATTCCAAGCTCCTTTTCTATCTGCTCGCCCACCTCAACAAGCCTTGCGGCTTTTGCGGTTATCTTCTTATAGACATTCTCGCAGGCAACGTTTATATCGCTGTCGATACAATCAAGCAGAGAAATGCCCATTGTTATAGTACGAATATCAAGACAATCGTCCTGTATCATTCGTATCGTTTCCAACACGTCATATGTATTAATCATTTTACAGAAATCTCCTCTTTAGATATGGTGCATACAGTTAAAAATATCCTCGTGCATTGTATGGATCTTTACACCCATGGTCTGACCAAGCTCTGTAAGTCCGTCTGCCATGGTAGCAAAATCGGAGTTGAGCTTTGTGATGTCAACAAGCATTATCATAGCAAAGAGGTCCTGCAAAACTGACTGAGTGACCTCGATAACATTCGCATTATATTCTGCACACTTTGTGCTTACCTTTGCAAGGATACCTACAGCGTCCTTACCTATAACCGTAACAACAGCTCTCATTAATAAGACCAGCCTTTCCAAATTCATTTATATATCTTCTATTATACCACACAGCGGAGATTTTGCCAAGAGTTTTAATTATAAATATTTTATTAACGTTGGGAATGCGTTTTATGGGGCGACGGTCAAGGCAGGTGGTTTGCGGTGAACGAAACGGGCGAACATTGTTCGCCCCTACCCATATTTTTACGAATTACAAAAAAATTCGTAAAAAAAATCAAAAACGTTGAAGTGCAAAAAAAGCGGGGTGTCAGATTTCTGCAAAACAAAAAACGCCCCCATTCAGGGGACGTTCTTGTATTATTTTTCTGTTCTGAATGGAGCAAGTGGTATGCCTGTTTCGTTGAAGATAGTTACCTCGCAATAGTTGAACCAGTTATATCTTGCATACAGAGGTTTTTCAACGGCGTCTGACTTGATGAAAATTTTGCTGCCGTTTATGGTGATATCGGCTTTTACGAACTCTTCGTCCTTGCCTGCTATCTCAAAGCCCTGTGCTTCGCCCTTTACTACAAAGCCGTTTTCGGCATGGTCAAAGCTAAGCTCTATACCGCCGTTTTTATACTCCAGCGACTTATAGATAGGTCCGAATGCTTTTACGTCCATGCCGTAGAAAAGCTTTTCTGCCTGCAAACAAAGTCTTTCGCCAACGGGTACTTTATTCTTTGGGTGGATCTCGTTGAACTCACCGCAATCTGAGATAACAGCTATTCCTGTATTTTTCACTGTCTTATATGCTCTCATCTGTGCTTCTCTTATTTTACACCAATGCTTATAATCAGGGTCGGCGGCATATTTGAACATTGGGAGCTGGACGATTATGAACGGAAGCTCGTCGTCGCCCCACTTCTCTCTCCAAAGCCTGATAAGAGATGTGAGGAGGGTATAATAGCTGTCAGGCTTATGGTCGTCAGACTCGCCCTGATAATAGAGGAAGCCTTTTATTGTATAAGGACAAACTCTTGACACCATGGTCTCAAAAAGTCCTGTTGGACGGAATGGGTTTACGCAGTTTATTGGACCCGGCCAATTCTTATCGCCAAGGATCTCGTTGGCTTTCTCCCAGCTCATTGTTGGGTCTTTTTGCAGAAGCTCGCCGTATTTTTTATCCCACACACGCTCAAATTTCTGATAATCTCTGTATTCTTTTATCTGCTCCTCGACAGTTTTGCCCTCAATACGTTTTTCATACTCGTCTATGTAGCTTCTTATTTCAGCGTTGTTTTCAAGAGTCGGTCTGTCTACCCATGCGGAGGCTGATGTGCCGCCCCAGTTACAGCCGATAAGTCCTACTGTTACGCCAAGGTCTTTGGCAAGCTTTCTTCCAAAGAAGAAGCCGACTGCACTCCATGCCCTTGAATTATCCTTTGAAGCCTGCGACCATGCGGTATTGTTTTCGTCTTCATAGAACATTTCGTCAAGAGTGCCACGCTTTTGAGTGTAATAAAATCTTACGTTGCAATCAGGGGTGAGGTTTTCGAGGACTTCTTTGCCGCCCTTTGCGTTTTGAAGTTCAAGCTCCATATTTGACTGACCGCCGCAGAACCACACTTCGCCTATCATGATACGGCAGAATTTTTTCTCTGTACAGCCGTCTGAAACTGTCATTTCGTACTCTCCGCCTGCACTCATTGGAGGGAGGACGGCTGTCCACCTGCCGTCGCAGACCTGCGTCTGGACTGACACGCCGTTAAGAGTAACTGTGACAGTTCTTTCCTCGTCCCCAAGTCCCCAGACTGTTATGTTCTTGTCACGCTGGAGCACCATATCATTTGAAAAAATATTTGCTACCTTTAACATTCTTTTTTCTCCTTTCAACATCTATAAAAATTCCAAAAAATATCATCGCCGCAGGCGATACCTTAATTCCTCACTCCTAACTCCTCACTAATCAAAGAGTGTGGTAGAACAGAATGATATCCTCAAAGACGCCCTCTTTGTTTTCAAAGCCCTTCGGTACAGTGCCGAGCTTAACAAAGCCGAGGTTTTCGTAAAGCTTTACCGCCTTGACGTTTGATGCAACAACGGCATTGAACTGGAGCACCTTAAAGCCTTTCTGCTTTGCTATGAAAAGACAATGTTCGACTATGACCTTGCCTGCTCCTTTTCCACGGCAGGTGCTTTTTACGGCATAGCTTGCGTTTGCGATATGTCCGCATCTGCCAACGTTATTAGGGTGGAGGATATACATTCCTACAGTTTCGCCCTCATACTCTGCAACACCGCAGAATGTTTGTGATGCAAAAAAATTTTTCGCACCCTCATAGTCGAGAGTTTCTTTCTGTGGGAAGGCATTGCCCTCTTTTACAACTTCGTTCCATATCTCTGCCATTGCAGGAACGTCATCAATATTGTAACCTCTTACGGTCACGTTTTTCATTTTTGCCATTTTGGATACTTCTCCATAATAAAATTACTCTATAAATGACTTCATGCCACGCTCACGTCGCCAATCAAGGAACTCCTCATATGTTCCCTGTCTGTCGATACAGCCGTCGGGGGTTATCTCGATTATTCTGTTTGCAACTGTCTGAACTATTTCGTGGTCATGAGATGCGAAAATCACAACGCCTTTGAAATCTCTAAGTCCGTTATTTACGGCTGTGATAGACTCAAGGTCGAGGTGGTTGGTAGGTCTGTCAAGCATGATAACGTTTGAGCCGAAGAGCATCATACGGCTGAACATACATCTTACCTTTTCACCGCCTGAGAGAACTTTTACAGGCTTATATATCTCGTCCCCTGAGAAGAGCATTTTGCCAAGGAAACCTCTGAGGTAGGTGTCTGTTACCTCGGAAGTGGAATATTTTCTTATCCAATCGACGATGCTTTCGTCATTATCGTTGAAGTAGGCTGAGTTATCTATTGGGAAATATGAACGTGATGTGGAAACGCCCCACTTAATGCTGCCCTCGTCCGGCTCTTCTTCCTCTGCAAGTATCTTGAAAAGCATTGTGATAGCCTGCTCAGACTCGCCGATGAAAGCGACCTTATCGGTACGGCTGAGGGTAAAGGAAACATTATTGAGGAGCTTTACGCCGTCAACTGTTTTGGATATGCCGTTGACTTTGAGTACGTCTTTGCCAAGCTCTCTATCCATATTAAAGCCTATGAAAGGATATTTTCTTGATGAGGCAGGCATTTCCTCGACTGTGAGCTTATCAAGGAGCTTTCTTCTTGCTGTTGCCTGCTTGGACTTTGATTTGTTTGCTGAGAAGCGGTTAATGAATTCCTGAAGTTCCTTGATCTTCTCCTCGGCTTTCTTGTTCTGGTTCTTTATCATTCTCTGCATGAGCTGTGAGGACTCATACCAGAACTCGTAGTTACCAACATACATTTTTATCTTTGTATAGTCGATATCCACGATATGGGTACAAACATTATTAAGGAAGTGTCTGTCATGAGATACAACGAGGACAGTTCCGAAATAGTCGGCAAGGAAGTCCTCAAGCCAGCTTATAGCGTCGATATCAAGGTGGTTTGTAGGCTCGTCCAGCATGATGATATCAGGATTGCCGAAAAGTGCCTGTGCAAGAAGCACCTTGACTTTTTCGTTACCTGAGAGGGTGGACATCTGTGAATAGAGGATATCCTCGGAAAGACCAAGACCCTGAATGAGCTTTGAAGCGTCAGACTCAGCTTCCCAGCCGTTTAATTCTGCGAACTCGCTTTCAAGCTGACCTGCTCTGTCGCCGTCCTCCTCGGTGAAGTCCTCCTTGGCGTAAAGCTCGTCCTTTTCTTTCATTATCTCATAAAGTCGCTTATTGCCCATTATTACAGTTTCGAGAACTGTATACTCGTCGAATGCAAAGTGATCCTGACGAAGCACTGAAAGTCTGTCCTCTTTTGAGATAACTACCTCGCCTGTGGTAGGCTCTATCTCACCGCAGAGGATCTTCAGAAATGTTGACTTTCCTGCACCGTTTGCACCGATTATGCCATAGCAGTTGCCGTTTGTAAATTTAAGGTCAACGTCCTTGAAAAGAAGCTGACCACCGAATGAAAGGCTTACGTTTGATACTGTTATCATTTTAACTCTCCTATATCTGATAATTATACTTTGACACTTTATTATACCACACAAACACACTTATGTCTACTTTTAATTATTAATTTTTCATCACTGCGCTTTTATGGTGCAAACGATGTTTTGCTCTTGACGTTTTCAACAAAAAGTGTTATAATTGTTACGTACACATTGGCAATAGCGATAATTATTGCCCTGAAAATTCAAGAAATTAAGTTGGAAAGGATAACTTGAATATGAAAAAAGTTTTGTTCGCTTCTTCGGAGTGTGTTCCGTTTATCAAGACAGGCGGTCTTGCTGACGTTGTTGGCTCTCTGCCTAAGTGCTTTGACAAGAGGTATTATGATGTCAGAGTAATTCTTCCTAAATATTCCTGCATGAAACAGCAGTGGAAAGACATGATGCAGTACAAAACGCATTTCTACATGGACTTTGCAGGTCAGAGCCAATATGTGGGCGTGCTTGAATGCGTTTATGATGGCGTTACGTTCTATTTTATCGACAACGAACATTATTTCACCGGTGACAAGCCTTACACTGAGCATCACTGGGATATAGAAAAGTTCATGTACTTTGACAGGGCTGTGCTTTCTGCTCTGCCTCTTCTTGATTTCCGTCCTGACGTTATACACTGTCACGACTGGCAGACGGGTCTTATACCTGTATATCTTCATGACAGCTTTGCAGGGGGAGATTTCTTCCGCGGCATAAAGACCGTTATGACTATACACAATCTGAAATTTCAGGGAAATGACGGAGTTGAGCAGTTCAAGAGGATATCCGGTCTGTCTGACTACTACTTCACTATCGACAAGCTGAGAACGGGCGTTGACGGCAATATGCTCAAGGGCGGTCTTGTTTATGCTGACGCTATCACAACTGTCAGCAACACATACGCAGAGGAGATAAAGACGCAGTTCTACGGCGAGGGTCTTGACGGACTTATGAGGGCAAGGGCTAACGATCTCCGTGGTATCGTAAATGGTATCGACTACGTTGATTACAACCCTGACACGGACAAGAACATTGTTGTAAGATACAATTATGACAACGTGCTTGAGAAGAAGATACACAACAAGAGGGCAATTCAGGCTGAGCTTGGTCTTGCGCAGGACGACAATCGCTTTATGATAGGCATTGTTAGCCGTTTGACAGATCAGAAGGGCTTTGACCTTATTGCATACATGATGGAAAGAATGTGCGAACAGGGCATACAGTTCGTTGTGCTTGGCACGGGCGAGCAGAAATATGAGGATATGTTCCGCTGGTTTGCAGGCAAGTATCCTGACAGGGTTTCCGCTAACATTTACTACAGTGAGGAAATGAGCCACCGCATTTACGCATCTGCTGACGCATTCCTTATGCCGTCACTTTTCGAGCCATGCGGACTTTCACAGCTTATGTCACTGCGTTACGGCACGCTGCCTATCGTTCGTGAAACTGGCGGTTTGAGAGATACTGTTCAGCCGTTCAATCAGTTTGATAGGACCGGCACTGGTTTCAGCTTTGCAAACTACAATGCACACGAGATGTACAACACTGTGATGTTCGCAAAGTACATATTTGATGACAGACGTGACGAATGGAACGGACTTATCAAATCTGCAATGGCACAGGATTTCTCATGGCAGGCTTCTGCTAACAAATATCAGGAAATGTATGACTGGCTTATCGGCTAAGATAGATACAAGAAAAGCTCCGCAGGAAAGGCGGAGCTTTTTTTATGTTATAGGTTTTGTGGCAAGCATATGATTTGTCGGAGATCAGGTGGACGACCTCAGGTCGCCGCTACGGAAACAAACATAAAAAGCGGCACAGTTTAGGCTGCACCGCTTTTGTTTTGCATTTATCAGTCACCGAAAGCAACGCCCAGAGCCTTTGCGGTCTTGACGAGCTGGTGGTCTGCAGGGACGAATTTTGTTTTGCCTGCGACTTCTGAAAGTGGGTTTTCTGACACAACTTCATTTATCATTGCCACTGCATAGCCGTATTTATCAGCTGCGATAAGCTCTGCGGCATGGACGCCGAACTTTGTGGCAAGCACTCTGTCATAGGCTGACGGACTGCCGCCTCTGAGCATATGACCAGGAACGCAAACTCTTGTTTCTCTGCCTGTAAGCTCTTCTATCTGCTTTGCAATTCTAGGGGTAGCAGTTGTAAGACCCTGCTCTGCACGGAGTCTTGCTCTTTCCTTCTTTTTAAGCTTTGCCTCTTCTTTATCAAAAGCACCCTCAGCTACGGCGAGGATAGAAAATCCCTTTGATTCTCTCTTTTCGCAGGCAGCGGCAAGCTTTTCGATATCATATGGTATTTCAGGAATGACTATCATATCTGCACCGCCTGCGATACCTGAATAGAGGGTGAGCCAGCCGGCTTTATTGCCCATTATTTCTGCAACAAGTATTCTTCCGTGGGAATTGGCTGTGGAATGAAGTCTGTCGATAACGTCTGTGGCTGTGTCAACAGCGGTATGGAAGCCGAATGTTACGCTTGTGCCCCAGATATCGTTGTCGATAGTTTTTGGCAGGCCGATAACGTTAAGTCCCTCGGTTGAAAGGAGGTTAGCGGTCTTATGAGTGCCGTTTCCGCCCAAGGTGAGCAGGCAATCGAGCTTCTGCTTTTTATAGGTTTCTTTCATAGCCTTTACTTTATCCACGTTATCTTCTTCGATGACCTGCATTTTCTTGAAAGGCGTTCTCTTTGTGCCGAAAATAGTTCCGCCTGTGGTAAGGATACCAGAAAAGTCAGACTGTTTCATTTCTTTGCACATATTATTGATAAGTCCGTAATAGCCGTCCTCGATACCTACTATCTGAACGTCCTCGCCGAACTTTTCATAGCAAGCCTTTGCAACGCCTCTGATAGTTGCGTTAAGTCCCGGACAATCTCCTCCGCTTGTGAGTATGCCTATTCTTTTCTTCATTTTACCAAGTCCTTTCAATGAAATTCTATCATTATCAACGATATCAATACTTATCGCTTGTGCTGAAATCTTCTATATCGGCTTCGTCGGAAGGAGTGATATCCTGCTGAGTTTCCTCAGGGGTGGCCTCGCTTTCCGGCTCATCGTCAATATATGTGAACCTTGAAGTCTGATGCTCTTTCTTATCCTTTTCACTGTTCTCGCTAAGTTTGAAACGTGCTATCATATTCTTTAGTATGAGCGACTGGCTTGAAAGCTCTTCACTTGCGGAAGCTGAACCGACTGCAGTCGAGGTATTGGCTGATACAACGGCTGATATCTGGTCTACTCCCGTATTTACCTGAACGATAGCTTCTGCCTGCGCCTCAGAAGCGTCTGAGATATTCTTTACGAGATCCTTTATAGTATTTGAATTGCTTACGATATTGTTCAGTGAATCAGCAGTTTCTTCGGCTATCTTAGAGCCCTTTGAAACAGCGGCAGACTGGTTTTCGATAAGTGAAGCGGTCTGCTTTGCGGCTTCGGCTGATCTTGATGCCAGACGTCTTACCTCGTCTGCTACCACGCCAAAGCCCTTTGAACCCTCTCTTGCGGCCTCTACGGCGGCGTTAAGGGCAAGGATATTTGTTTGGAATGCGATCTCGTCAATGACCTTGATTATCTTTGAGATCTCATCAGAAGCAGTATGGATAGCATTCATGGCATTTACCATGTTGCCCATATCGCTGTTGCAGTTGTCAACGGCTTCAGTATTCTTAAGTACGATATTATAAGCGTTCTTAGAGTCCTCAGAGTTCTGAGTTATCTGCTTTGAAACATCGCTGAGGGTAGCGGAAAGCTCCTCGATCGCGGAAGCCTGCTGTGTAGAACCCTGTGATACAGACTGTGCGATATTTGACACCTGAACCGCTCCTGAGTTCACCTGCTCGGCTGACATATTGATAGAAGCAAAGGTATCAGACAGTGAGTCGAGTATCTCGTTAAACGTACTCTTTATCTTATAGAAGTCGCCCTTGAAAGTGCCTTCCATTCTGTGGCAAAGGTTACCCTCGGATATCTGGGTAAGAGCCACTGTGATAAGGTTGATATACTGTCTGAGGCAGACGATAGTTTCTTCCAGAGAGTTTGAAAGGACGCCAAGCTCGTCCTTTGAATACCACACGTCAACAGGATCGGTAAGGTTGCCCTGTGCAAGAGAACGAAGTCTGTTTGTGGTAGAAATGATAGGCTTTGTTATCCTCTTTGCAAAAAGCAGAGAGAACAGCACCGTCAGGCACATAAGCACAACGCCCATTACAATGATATTAGTAAGTGCGCTGGAGCTTGCAGTGGTGAAGTCAGCAACATTTGTAACCATGACGACAGTACCGTCAAAATATGACGAACCATAATAGCCCACGATATAATTGTTATCCTTAAATTTATACTCTGTTGTACCGCTATTATTTGCAAGTATTTTCTCAACGGCATTTGTCACTTCCGTATATTCTTCATCTTTCTTACCGATCTCAAGGGCATTTTTACCTATCTGATCGGTATCCTTATGAAGAAGGATCTCTCCGTCTTTACCAACAAGATAAACATAGCCGGATTTTCCGAAGGTATATTCATTAAGAGCATTGACAAGCATATCGCTCTGAATGGTAATACAAGCGACTTTTTGTTCTGAGTTGCCAGACTTTGTTGAAGCAAGTATAGAAAAATAATTCTTACCGCCAAAGGTATATATATCGGTTATGTAGGCCGAGCTTCTTTCGCAAGCGCTTATGATGTGCTCCTTTTCAACTGATGACGATACCATTTCATTATCTGTTGCAAGCACAATGCCATTGCCGTCATAAACTGTAAAATTCAGATAGAAGCCTGTGTTGTCTGCAAAGCCACTTTTTACCGCCTTTAGTCTGTCAGCGTCAGTTTTTGCCCCTAAAAAAGAATCAGACTTTACGGTCGAAACTATATTATTCGTATAAGAGCTGATCGTCGAGTCAAAATTCTTAGCCGCCTGAACAGCCAGTGGTTCAGCGGTGCTTTTGAGCGTATCCTTTGCAGAAACGTTTATAAAATACACGGAAACCAAGCTGAGCAGCACCGTGATGATAAGTGCGATTGAAAGCATTGCCAAAAGCAGCTTTGAACGCAACGTTTTCATATACAGTTCCCCCTTATGAACTTGTTTTAAACGCAGCACACAACACTGCGATATTACGTGTTTATTATATCATAATTGCACAATTATTTCAAGTACCACAAGCATATTTTTTGTGAACTTATGATGCAATTAATGATATGGAGGTGAATAAAAATAGGTAAAAAGGGGGTAAAAAAATATGTACATAAGTCTAAGGATAAGAAAAAGAGTGATGCTTTGTGTTATAGCTGTGCTTTCTATGCTGGCGGCGGTGGCTGTTATGCCGACCTTTGCAAAAGAAGAAAAAACAGATGGGATAAAGCTTCCGATCATAATGTATCACAGCATCGTAAAAAACGAAGATCGCAGTTGTGAGTATGTCATAACGCCTATCGAGCTTGAAAAGGATCTGCTTTATCTGAAGCAGAACGGCTACACTACTGTTTTTGTAAATGACGTTATAAGATATGTGAAGCGTGGGGGCGAGCTGCCTGAGAAGCCTATTATACTGTCCTTTGATGATGGCACTTACAACTACAGAGAATATCTTCTGCCGCTTCTTGAAAAATACGATATGAAAGCCACTGTATCTATTGTGGGAGCTTACACTGACGCTGCCTGCGAGGAGGCTGAGCCTGATCCTGCTTACTCTTATCTTGACTGGCAGGACGTTTCGGTGCTTCGTGACAGCGGTCATGTGGAGATATGCAATCACTCTTACGATATGCATAATCTTGAGGGCAGGCGTGGAGTCGGTCAGCTAAAGGGGGAAAGCTACGAGGATTACCGAAAGATATTTCTTAACGACACCACGAAGCTTCAAACGCTTTGCGATGAACACTGTGGTTTTCAGCCAAACGTTTACACCTATCCTTTCGGCATAACCTGCGAAAGTGCAAGTCGGCTCGTAAAGAACATGGGTTTTGAGGCTAGTCTTGGAGTAGAGGAAAAAATCAATATAATAAAAAAAGAAGATGAACGCTGCCTTTTTGGTCTTTACAGATACAATCGCAGCGGGATCATCTCCACAGAAGAATTCATGAAAAAAGTTTTTGGAGCATAAAAAAAGCAGCCCCTATTGGAGCCACTCTCTAAACTGAATCACCATCAGCATATTCACATTATACTCTGGCAGGTGTCGAAATTATACTTGTTTTTGTGTGATTTTTGTAAAAAAAATGTGTATTCGTGTAAACAGAGTGATAAATGCTGTCACAAACAGCCAAAAGCACGTTGATACGCCACTTTTGGCTGCTTATCATCTCTTTACACAGAACTTATTTATCCTTTTTGCCGCCTTTGATCTTTCCTCTTATCCAGATAATTATTACGACAAGTGCGATAACAAGGACAATAAGGACGATAGCAAGGGCGGTATTGAGCATCTTTTTATACTGGTCCATAACATTTGCGTTTTTGGACACGGCAGATGAAGTATCGGAGCCGTCTTTCTTTTGGGAGGTCTGGGTCTGCTGTTCATCTCCGCCTGCGGCTCTTATTATGGTGACGGTATAGGTGGCGGCATTGCCGTCAACGTCTGTGACGGTTATGGTTCGTACATTTTCGCCCACCTGACACTCGCTTGTGCCTGTATACCATATATAATCAGAGGGGCTTGCTGTTGTTCCCTCTATCTCAACATTGGTAACGGAATTGTCAACGTTCACTGTATAGTTATAGACATTATAGGCAAAGGCAGGAGAAAGCTCGCCGTTATCCACTGTCAGGGCTGTAAGAACGCCTTTATCGGGTATGCCGTTTGAATGTGCGGTCTTAGTGGTAGTGGTAGTGGTCTTTTCGGTGGTGGTCGTGGTTTCTGTTTCGGTCTTGGTTTCCACCTTATCGCTTCCAACTGTTATGACACAATAGGCGGTAGGCGAGCCGATAAGCTCTGAATCAGGGGAATATATCTGACAGCTTTGCAGGCTTATATTTGCATTTCCTGCCGACAGACCTTTGAACGTAAAGCTGAAATCCACTTCTGAAGAGGGGGTATCAGGAAATCCGTTTACTGTAAGAACTCCTCCGCCGCCTGAGGCATTGTCGCTTGACACAAATTCTATAACGGAATCGTCATAGGCGATATTTGCCTGAACGCTTCCTATCTCTGAATCTGCAGAAAATGTCACGGACACTTCAAACTGCTGATCGGTCATGACGGGGTTTTTAGGCGGATAGAAGAAAGCCTCCCCTGTTGCATGGGCAGTGAGAGCCGTCATTGGAACTGCAAGTGCGGCTGTCAAGAGCGATGAGAATATTCTTTTTACAAGCTTTGTTTTTGTGATCATTGCTATCCCTCCCGATAACATGGATAATTATTTGGTATAAACTTTGGCTATATCAGACCACTGTCCGAAATAGGTCTTGGCCCCTGTGGCTGTATAGCTTCTCACACGGACAAAATATGTCTTTTGGCTTTTAAGATTTGTTACGGTCTTTTTGTCGGTCTTATTTGAGGTCACCTTAACTGTCTTTGCACCGCTGAAAGATATATTTTCAGCATAGGATATCTCATAGCCTGTAGCAGAGCCTTTCTGTGCATAGTCTATATAAAAGCCTTTTTTCACTGGCATGAGCTTTTGTATGGTCTGCCTTGCAGGGGTGATGACAAAAGACTTCGTTATCACTCCGCCATACGAGCCTTTTCCTGTTACTGTTACCTTAGCTGTGCCTATATTCTTATTGCAGGAATATTTCACTATATAGTCTGTGCCGTTTTTAAGGGTCTTGCCCGAATATGTGACTGTTATGCTTTGGGTAATGTTCTTGCCTGTGAAAGACTTGTTTTTTATGCCTGCGACCTTAGCTTTGGCAATATCATATTTTGCGGCGGTCACGCTCTTTGTATCAGACCATGCGCCGTTATAACGCTTGCCGCCGACTATTGTATACGAACGCACTCTTACATAATATTTCTTCCCTGCTGTCAGGTTTGAAACGGTCTTTTTATCCGTTTTGTTTGAGGATATGATCAAAGTTTTTGCACCTGCGAAGTCAGAGCGTGTACTGTATTGCAATTCATATCCTGTGGCTGAGCCTTTCTGAGCAAAGTCGATAAAAAAGCCGTTATATCTTGTTTGCAGAGACTGTATCTCCTGTTTTGCAGGATAAATGGTAAAAGTTTTTGTTATCGTACCCTGATAGTTGCCCATGAAGCTTATGGTTATTTTTCCAACGCCTATTTTTGTATTTGAGCTATAGGAAACAGTATAATCATGTTCAGGAAGAAGAAATTTTCCTCCGTCCGTTACCATAACGTCAGGTCTTATAGGCTTGCCTGTGTAGGAGAGCGTATCAACATAATAGACGCTTGTCAATTGGGCGGACTTTGGAAGAATGTCGAATGCTTTGGCTATAGTGCCGCTGTATCCGCCAATGCCTGTTATTATCATTTTGCCCTTGCCTGCGGCTATATTATCGGCATAGTCAATGGTATAGTCTTTATTATTTGTCAAAGTGGTATCGCCATAGGAAAGCGTTATACTGCTTTGAGCAAGCTCATAGCCTGTGAATGTCATATGTGTTTTAAAGCCTGATATCTCGCAGTCTTTTATAAGCTTTCTGTCGGTATAGACAGCCTGCACTGTCATATGGGCTGTGACTTTTGAAAAGTCTTTATCCCAACCTGTAAAGCGTTTGCCTTTTATGGTCGGTGCTTTTGGCGGATCGGCACTTTTGCCGTATTCTACGGTCTGAGATGACAAAACTGTGCCGTTTATATCGGTGAAATCAACCTTACAGGTATTGGCTTTCCAGCCTGCATAAAGCGTCTTTGAGCCGTCTGAAAAGCTCACGGACGTTATAGGCTCGCTCTCAAGCTGTGAGTCGGCATACCAGCCTGTGAACTGTGCGCCCTCTTTTGTGGGGGCGGAAAGCTGTGCGGTTTCGCCCTCACCAAGCTCATAAGTGTTGAGGGGGCTGTTTTCGCCACCGTTAAGGATATAATCTATCTTCGCTTTGTCACTTGGGGTGACTTTTGCGGAAACTGTGGTGTTTTCTGTGAAAACTGTGTCGCTGTTCACAGGTTCGCCTTTACGATACCAGCCGAGGGTGAAGCCCTGCTGAACGTTCACATTCGGGAACACGGCTTTGCCTGCATAGTCGGTGCAGACTTCTATGGTCTGTGCCACAGCGGAGAATGTTATCTTATGGGAAGCCTGCTCGCTATATGAGGTCTGGCGCACAAGAGTGCCGTCCATTGTCCACTTTGCGCTGTCTTTGAACTTTTCACCGTAGGTGTTCATTGCATATGCACCTTGAGAAAGTGCATTTTTTGCAGAAAGGCTTGAAACCAGGCTGTCGCTGTCATTGCTGTAACAGCCGTATGCGTTCACAACGGAAACGGCAATATCCCTGCCTCCTATAAAGGCATTTGTAATGGCGGAGCTGTTTTCCCTTAGGTTTGAAGAACACTCTGTTATGATACCGCAGGATTGTCTTCCTATGACGCCACCTGAATAGACTTCTCCTGACACTGTGCCGTCAAAGGTGCAGGCTTTTATAGCTGTTCCTTGATAAAAACCCACTATTCCACCTGCGTAATCGCCTTTCACTATACAGTTTTTCAGGGAAATGTTATTTATCTCTGCACCATTTTTTATGTATGCGAAAAGCCCTGAATACTCCCCTGAGGAGATAACTGCGTTTTTTATAAGATGTCCGTTGCCGTCAAAATAGCCCATGAATGGGTTTTCAGAATCGCCTACGGGTGAGATAGTTTTTCCGTCAAAGTCAAGGTCAGCTTCAAGGGTGACTAGCTTGCCCTCGAAGCTTTCACCACTGCTGACACGCTTTGCAAAGCTTTCCCACTGGGCTTCTGTGGTTATAACAAGGGCTTCGTCCTGTTCTTCTGCGGCGGAGATAAGGAGCTTTTGTGCGTTTGAGATATCGTTCTTGGAAGCAGTTTCATCTGCAAGCACCGTTCGGGCGTTGTTTGCTTCCCTTTCACAGCCTGCAAGGGTGCCGTACTTCGCAAGGGCGCTTTCAAGTGAACTTTTATCGGGCTTTGCAGTATCGTCAGTATAAGCATAGATAAAAAGACTTCCTATGGAGTCGGTCTTATCTGCTCCAACATCAGACCAATATTTGCCGTTAAGGGAAACATAGCTTTGCCCTGACTGTGCCTTTGATGTTCGGTCGCTTTCTGCAAGGAGATATCCCCTGCCGCTGTCGCCGCTGAATTTTACTGAAATGGAATATTTCTCGCCCTCTTCAAGAAGGATATCCTCGGGAAAGTCAACTGTATAAAAGCCGTTTGCGGACACTGAGCCGCTTATCTGCGTTTCAAGGACGCCTATAGGGTCGCTGTCGGAAACGTTGGTATAGACGCTTAGGGTGTAATCCGCACTGCCCGTTTTGCCCACATACATAAAGCCTGCTTTATCAAGCTTTTCATCGGCTTTAGCTGTGAAAACATTTGCACCGTAAACAGAGCCGTCGTTGCTGGCGTTCACAACATAGCCTGTCATTTTGCTGTAGTGATATGTATTATCACAGCTTTCTTCAAAGTCATAGCAGCAAAACTGTCCGAACTCGGCTTCGTCATAGGACACCCAATAGAAGCCGTCATTGTCCTGATCTGCACCCCACGAGCCTTTCACAAGCCATGCGCCGTTATTGGCAGGCTTATATCTGAAATTATCTTTACTGTAGTTATCGTCCCAGCCCACCACTGTGACGGAATGATTTATGATAGTGTTTTTTGAGGCGTCGGGATCATAGTAGGCAGTATTGTTATGATTCATATAGCCATTTCCTGCAAAATAGCTTGCGGAAACTGCTCCAAGCTCCATTATTTTACGCTTCACCTGCGTGGTGCTTGAAAGCTCCATGACATAATTCAGCCTGTATTCGCTGACGCTTTTCTTATTTTCGGAAACTATCATATTCCCTGTGCCGGATTCTAAAAACGGCTCGTAATCCTCATAGCATAGTCCCTGACCATTTGCAAGGGCAGAGGCCGCAAAGAGCCAGTTTCCCCCTGATGAAAAATCGTCTTTACCTGTGGCTGTGCCTGAATTTGAGGACAGCACCAAGGCAGGCACTGAAAATTCTGTGGAGGGGTTTTCAAGCCCCTTTTTGATAAGATCCTGTTCTGCGCAGGCAAGGGCTGAGAATGCCCAGCAAGCACCTGTTGAAGCCTGATCTTTTACTGTTGTGATCTCTCCTGAGCTTCTTGGGTCATAGGCGGAGGGAAGCTTTTTGGCGGCTAGTCTTGCGGGGGACTTTATCTGATAGTCACCGTCTGTGCTTTTGACCACGCCCTCTATCTCATAGCTATAGCCGTTATGGGTAAAGTTTACGGGAACGACTTTTATGCCGTTATCCTCGTTGGCAAGTGCAAAAGTCTGCGCCGAAAGCTGAAAAGCCAAGAGCAAAGCTGTCAAAAGCCCTGCCGCACCTTTCATTCTTCTCATTTTCCGCCCTCCTGTTTATCTCAGGTTATGGTTATCTTTCTTGTATACTCGTTTGAAATACATCTGCCGTATGCCGCTGTTTCTCTAAGTCTTACTGCGTTCTTTTCAAGGAAAGCGACACGCTTTGCATAGTCGGAGATATCCTCAAGCTTTTTCAGCGAGGTATCATACTCCAGAGTTCTGTTCTCAGCCTGTGCAAGTATGCGTGTGCCTGTGCGGTTAAAGGCAAGTATCCTGCCGTATGGCACTTGTCTGATATCGTCCTTTCTGATGCCGAGAACAAGGTGCAGGACCATTCTTCTTACTCTTGCCATGGTGATATTCTTTGACTTTATACGCTGTTCAAAGATATCCATAGTTTCAGGGCAGGAGCTTACGACAGACATAAATCTGTTGGCAAGGTGTTCGTCGCAGTCAGGTAGGGCTAGAAAATCTTCTCTTGAAGCTGTGCAGAGCTTGAAAAGCATTTCTCTGCCTGCCTGCCGGGTAAAGGATGGCTTACAGCCCTCAAAATCATATGGAACAAATTTCTGCCACTCGCCTCCCTCTTTTATAAGCTCTCTTATATGAGAAGCCGAAGCGAAATTACCGGACTCTGCCTGAGAATCATGTGCAACAGCTTCACGCTTTACGGCATAAGGCACTAGCCATGGGGCTATACGCTTTGCCGCCTTTATATACTCCACTGCAAGAACGTTATTTGGTGTGGAGAATATCTCTTCGGCGGTTCTGCCATAAAGACCTATGGAGGCTTCATACATAGCCTGCGGGTAGGTCTTTCCCTGAGATAAAAGCTCTCTTACCTGCTGTGAATTTTCAAGCATTGCGGATATTTCAGCCGCCTGTTCAAGGGCGTTCCTGTCACCGCTTTCACAGCCGAAAGACAAGGTCGTTACTACGTCCTCCCCAAGACCTGCAAGAAGCCTTACTGCACTTCTTGCAAAGACCTCGCTGTTTGAGCATGAGAACGGGCATGGCAGTTCTATAACAAGGTCTGCACCGTTTCTTATCGCCGCCTGCGCTCTGTCATATTTTGAGAAAACAGCCGCTGAGCCACGCTGCACGCAATCACCGCTCATTACTGCGACGATACCCTCTGCGCCAGCCTGTCTTGTGGCTTGTATCTGATATTTGTGTCCGTTATGGAACGGATTATATTCCGCAACTATTCCCGCAATTTTCATTTTTTACTCCTCTTTCTACCCTATGCATATTTTATTCCGTCTTTCAAAAGCTTACTGCGAATTATGATACTAATATGTTAAGCCCTAGTAAAAAAATTGTGCAATATGTATATTTATGAAAAAAGCTCTTGAAATTTATCATTAATATTGATATACTATAAGTATATGATATTATGGGCTTAAAGTCAAGCCCGTTATCTGACATATTATAATCGGGAGGAGATTTTTTCCAATGAAAATCTTAGTTGTAAACGCAGGTTCATCATCACTTAAATATCAGCTTCTGGATATGAAGGACGAGTCTGTTATCGCAAAGGGCAACTGCGACCGTATCGGTATCGACGGCCATGTGAGCGCAAAGACAGGCGACGGCAGACACATCGAGGAGGATTGCAATTTCCCTACTCACACTGAGGCTTTTGAAAAGCTCGTTGAGGTACTCACATCAGGCGAAACAAAGGTCATCGACTCTATGTCTGAGATATCAGCCGTTGGTCACAGAATAGTTCAGGGCGCTGAGATATTCAAGGAGACCTGCCTTGTAACAGACGAAGTTATCGACCAGATCGACTCACTGGCTGAGCTTGCACCTGTACATAACCACCCACACGCTCTTGCACTGAGAGCCTGCAAGGCAGTTATCCCAGCAGGCACACCACAGGTAGTCGTATTCGACACTGCTTTCCACTCAACAATGCCAAGAAAGGCTTATCTCTACGGTCTGCCATACGAGTGCTACACTGATCTTCATGTAAGAAAATACGGCTTCCACGGAACATCACACAGATTTGTTTCAGGCGAGCTTGCAAGAGTAATGGGCAAGCCTATCGAGGAGCTTAAGATAGTTTCATGCCACCTTGGCAACGGCTCATCTATCACAGCTATCAACGGCGGCAAGTCTGTTGACACATCAATGGGCTTTACTCCTCTTGACGGTCTTGTAATGGGCACACGCTGCGGCTCTGTTGACCCTTCTGCTGTTGACTATGTTGAGAAGAAAATGGGCTTCACACCTGACCAGATGACAGAATACATGAACAAGAAGTCAGGCTTCCTTGGTCTGTCAGGCATCGGTTCTGACAACAGAGATATTCAGGCTGCTGCAAGCGAGGGCAACGAGAGAGCGCTTATCGTAAGCGAGATATTTGCTTATCAGATCAAGAAGTTCATAGGCTCATACGCTGCTGCAATGAACGGCCTTGACGCTGTTATCTTCACAGGCGGTATCGGTGAGAACGCACCTGAGGTAAGAGCGGCTGCTTGCTCAAATCTTGATATCCTCGGTATCCACATTGACGCTGAGAAGAATCTCTGCCGTGGAATACTCAAGGAGATCTCCACTGACGAATCTAAGACAAAGGTTTACGTTATCCCAACAAACGAAGAGCTTCTCATTGCAAGAGATACTCTGGCACTTGTTACAAAGTAATATTTCAGATAACATTAAGGGCGGCTTTCTTATGAGAGCCGTCTTTTTTTGCGCATAAAAAAGGCACAGGAGAGGTTTTCCTGTGCCTTGATTTGTTTGAATGTACGATATTGGCTATATACGTTTTCCAAACGCCATTGTATCAGGTCTTAACGCCTGAGAACTGTGTCTGATAAAGTCTGTAGTAACAGCCCTTGGCGGCGATAAGCTCCTCATGGCTACCCTGCTCTGCAACACGTCCGCCGTCGATAACGACTATCTTATCGGCATCACGGATAGTGGAAAGTCGGTGAGCGATTATAAGGGAGGTTCTGTTTTTCATAAGAGCCACCATTGCGGACTGAATGTGCATCTCAGTTCGGGTATCGACGGAGGAAGTGGCTTCGTCAAGAATAAGTATTTTCGGGTCTGCAAGCACTGCTCTTGCTATGGAGAGAAGCTGACGCTGACCTTGTGAAAGGTTTGAGCCGCCCTCGGCAAGCACTGTGTCGTAACCCTCGGAAAGTCTTTCTATGAACTCGTCTGCGTTCGCAAACTTTGCCGCCGCCTTTATTTCATCAAAGGTGGCGTTTTCTCTGCCGTAGCGGATATTCTCCTCTATGGTGTCCTTAAAAAGCACTGTATCCTGCAAAACTATGGCTATGGAACGTCTGAGCTTGTCTTTCGGGATATCGTAAATGCTCTGACCGTCTATAGTTATCTCACCGCTGTCAACGGGATAAAATCTTGTGAGGAGGTTCACTATGGTGGTCTTGCCTGAGCCTGTTGCACCGACTATGGCTATTTTCTGACCTGCTTTTACTTCAAGATCGAGGTCTTTTAGCACCTGCTTTTCAGGAACATACGAGAAATCTATATGCTTGAAACTGATATCGCCTTTGACGTTTTCCACCTCAAAGTCAGCCTTGCCCTCGTCAGTTTCCTTATCGGCGTCCATGACTTCAAAGATACGCTCTGCGCCTGCTATTGCGGTCTGGATATTCGCAAACTGATTTGCAATCTCATTGATAGGACGTGAGAACTGTTTTGAATAGAGTATGAAAGCCTGAATAGTTCCCACTGTTATAAAGCCTTTTATTGCGAACCAGCCGCCAAATGCAGCGATAAGGATAAAGCCGAAATTGGATATTAAGTTCATGCAAGGACCCATTACACCACCGAATATCTGAGCTTTTATGCCGCATTTTTTCAGATTGTTGCTCATTTTCTCGAACTTGTCAACAGCGTCCTGCTCTTTGCCGTAGGAAACGACCGTTCTATAGCCAACGACCATTTCTTCCACTTCACCGTTTATCTCGCCAAGAAGCACCTGCTGTTTGATGAAGTATTTCTTCATATACTTTGTGAGAACGCCTGAAACGAATATGGTAAGGAACACTGTAGACAGTGAGATAAGGGTAAGAAGCGGTGAATACAGAAGCATTATTACAACTGTTCCCACTATGGTCAGCACGCCTGAGATGAGCGAGCCTATAGACTGAGAGATAGTTGTGGAAATGTTCTCGACGTCGTTTGTCATACGGCTCATTATATCACCATGACTATGGGTATCGAGATATTTTATAGGAAGTCTTACAAGGCTTGAGAACAAGTCTTTACGCATGGTCTTTACTGTGTACTGTGAAAGCTTTGCAGAGAAGATGCCCTGCATATAGGTGAAAACAGAGGACAGGAGATAAACTGCCCCAAGACCTATGAGCGTTTTGCCCAATGCGCTAAAGTCAACGCTTGTTTTCTTTTTGGTGAGAGTAATGCAGTCTATGGCTATCTGCTGTATTGACGGTGCGGCAAGGTTGAGCAGAGTTATGATGAGCATTACTCCGATAAGAGCGAAAAACAGATATCTGTTTCTGCCTATATAGCCGATAAGCTTTTTAAGGGTGTTCTTTGCGTCCTTAGGCTTTTCCATTGTGAGCCTTGCACCGTGAGGTCCGCCCGGTTTTCTTCCGCCGGGTCCCATTGGAGGCATTGGAGGCATTACACTTCACCTCCTGACGTTTTTACCTGTGAAGCGTAGATATCCTGATATACCTCGCAGGTCTTTAGCAGATTTTCATGAGTATCGCAGGCACAAAGCTTGCCGTGGTCAAGGACGGCTATCCTATCGCATGATTTTACGCTCTGGATACGCTGTGCGATTATGATAAGGGTAGTGCCGTTCATTTTGCGGTCTATCTCCGCACGGAGCTTAGCTTCTGTGCCAAGGTCGAGGGCGGAGGTGGAATCATCAAGAATGAGGATCTCAGGGTTTTTAAGTACCGCTCTTGAGATAGAAAGCCTTTGCTTCTGACCGCCTGACAGTGAAGCACCCTTTTCGGCTATAATACCCTCATAGCCTGCAGGTATCTTCTGAATGAACTCGTCAGCCTGAGCTGCCTGTGCGGCGGAGATGACCTCCTCATGGGTAGCGTTTTTGTCGCCCCACTTTATGTTGTCCTCAACTGTGCCTGAGAAAAGCTCGCTCTTTTGCAGGACTATGCCAACTTTCTTTCTAAGCTCGTCAAGCTTGCAGTCCTTGACGTTTACGCCGTCAACGAGGACTTCTCCTGCTGTACAATCGTAAAATCTTGGAATAAGGTTCACAAGGGAGGATTTTCCCGAACCAGTTGCACCTAGTATGGCGACGCTCTCGCCTGACTTTATATCAAGGGTAAGGTCTGAGATAACAGGTCTGCCCTTGGTTTCAGGATAGGAGAATGAAACGTTTTTAAAGCTCACTGTGCCGCCTGTTTTATCTGAAAGGGAAACGCTGCCGCTTTTTATAACAGGGTCAGTTTCGAGGACTTCTCTCAATCTGTTTGCAGATGCGGAAGCCTTTGCAAGGGTCTGGAACATCATTGACATCATCATTACGCCATGCAAGACCTGAGTAAGATATGTGATAGCCGCCATGACCTCGCCGACCTTCATAGCTTGCGCCTGCACCTGCCAGCCGCCTATAACTATAACGGCAATAACAGACAGATTGAGTATTATCATAAGAAGCGGCTGAAGGATAGCCATAAGGGTCTGGACACGGAGGTTTGATTCCATAAGGCTTATATTTGCATCGTCAAAACGCTTTTCTTCTGTATCTTCTCTGACATAGGCTTTTACTACTCTTGCGCCTGTGACGTTCTCCTGAACCACAGAGTTTACGCTGTCAAGACGTTTTGCAACGATAGAATAGTATGGGTTTGCCTTTTTGAGAATTATTATCATCATGATTATCTCGATAGGCAAGGCACATAGGATTATTATTCCAAAGCGAACGTTTAGAGTAAGCATCATGATTATTCCGCCAAAGAACAGCAGGCTGTCACGCACCAACATTCTCAACATGAAGTCCACCATTTGCTGAATGGCGGTTATATCCGCTGTAAGACGTGTTACCAATGAGCCTGTGGTGAACTTGTCGGTCTGTTCAAATGAAAGACCCATGACACGCTTAAAAACGTCCACACGCAGATCTCTTGAAAAGCTTTGGGAAGCTATCCCACCGAATGCAGAAGCCGCAATTCCGCAAGCTCCGCCGCCTATAAGAACAAGGAGCATGAGAAGTCCCGTTCTTATGATAAGATCCATATCCTGACCCAGCACGCCATCGTCAACTATTTTTGACATAAGCTTTGGCTGAAGCAGGTCGCCCAGCACTTCTCCTACCATGGATAGAGGTGTCAGCACCGCAAACAGTGCATAGGGCTTCAAGTATTTGCTTAGTTTTACTTTCAAAGCAGTTCCTCCTAAAATTTTATTTCAGGCTACTTATACGCAGGGGAACATTGACGGAAGATAGCAAATGCAGAGCAGTGGGCTGTCAAGGACGCCAGCCCCTACAAAATGCGTGATATAACTTTTTTATGTAGTGGCGAACAGCGTTCGCCCGCATTGCTTTTGTTTTGCTAATGATCGCATCGACTTTTCACTGCTGGTGACAAGGCAGAGCCTTTGAAATCACAGCCCTAATTGTGCATTATCTCAAGTTCCTCAGAAAGTTCCTGAGCGGTCATTTTTCTGCTGAGGGAGGCTTTATCTATCATTATGGTAACAGGCTCTTTTCCGTGGATATCGAACCAGTTGTCAGAGAAAACGCAATCTGCGGTCTTCAGGCTGAGGCAAACGCTTTTGGCGTAATTCTCGGCACAGAATGTCAGGGCGAATTTATCCTCGCTTTCGGAAATGCCATAGGTTATGGCAGGCTCTAAGAATGTAAATTCTTTTGGGCGCACAAAGAGAGTTGTGCCAAAGCTCAACACCTTGCCGTTTTCCATAATGGAATATTCGAGATATTTTTCACGAGGGTCGGTACGGTTTTTAAGCTCGTCTGAAAGGTCGATAGTAAGGACGTTCTGTGCTGTGAGAGCCGGAACGTTCACGGATTTTTCTCCGCTTTGCAGAATTTCAGCTTTATTGTTTCTAAGCTTCCATCTTACTATGCCCTCAAAGGCTGTCATTCGCTCGTTGGATATGTTAAGGACGGGCTTTTTTCTATGGGTATCATCGCAGGAGATAAGGCATGGTGCGTAAAAACGCTTTGCATAATAATGAAGACCTTTCCACCTTCCGAAATAGTCGATACTTGACCATGAGATAACAGGGTTTGAATCGTTCACCTGCCAATAGGCAGAACCCATACATCTGCCTCTTGCTCTTCTCATATGCTCAACATTCGAGCGTATGCAATCCGCCTGAACGAGCTGTGAGGAATAGATGAGCTGTTTGAAATCATATGGATATCTCACCATTTGAGCGAGATAGTACATTATCTTCTCGTTGCCCTGAACGCACTTCTGATGTGCCGCCATAACCGGTGAGCAAAGGTCAAAGTCGCCCTTTGTTTCATCAGCAAAGGCACGGCAGGTCTTTATATCAGGCAGGCTTTCAAAGCCGTATTCTGAGCAGAAGCGGTAATAAAATTCTCTGAACGCTTCGATAGGCTTGAAGTTGTGCCAAACGTCCCAATAGTGCATATCCCCTGCATGGTTTGAGGAAGCGTCCTTGAAGCCTCCCCCTGATGAAGGTGATGACGGCCAATAGAAGGTGTTTTCGCAGGGGTCATAGGCTTTAAGCACCTGTGGGATAATATCCTCAAAAATGATAAGATAGTCACGCTTTGCTTCCTCGTCCTCGGGGAGACCCCAATATTCCCATGCGGATTCTATCTCGTTGTTGCCGCACCACAGACCAAGGGACGGGTGGTTTCTCAGGCGGATAACGTTGTCACGAACTTCCCCTCGGACAGTTTCTTCAAACTCCTCTGTGAGCAGATATGCAGAGCAGGCGAACATAAAGTCCTGCCATACTATGATACCATTCTCGTCGCAGTAGTCATAGAAATACTCGTCAGGATAATAACCGCCTCCCCACACTCTTATAAAGTTATAGTTTGCGGCCTTGCAATCTGCAAGGAGCTTTCTTGTTTTCACTTCGTTACAGCGTGTGACTATCTGGTCTTCGGGGATATAGTTTGCGCCCATGGCAAATATCTTCACGCCATTGTTTATAAAGCAGAACTCCTCGCCCCACTGATCTTTTTCACGGCTGACAGTTAAAGTTCTAAGACCTATGCGCTGTGTATTTTTATCTGTGCAAGCGTCATTTTCATCATACAAAGTCACTGCACAGCTATAAAGTGGCTGTTCGCCATAGCCGTTCACCCACCAAAGCTGAGGGTCGTTTATCACAAGCTCTGTTTCATAATATTCTGCACTTTCCTCCAGGCTTATGTCGGCTTTTGCGGCGATATTGCCCTGCGGGTCGGATATTTCCACCATAGCTTTTTTACAGCCGTGGTTTTCTATATGCAAAAGGGCTTTCAAAGTCACTTTGTTATCGGTGTGCTTTTGGCTGTAGTAAACGTCAAGTATACGTCCTGCAACTGGAACGATAAGGGATACACTGCGCCATATTCCCATGTCAGGGAGCATTGGACCCCAATCCCAGCCGAACATACAATGGGCTTTTCTTATATGTGTATAGCCTGTCATGGTGGAGTCAACGCCCCAAAGGTGACGTTTTTCGTCCATTTCTTTTATGTATCTGTTTGGCGAGGTTATTTTCACTGTGAGAGTGTTGTCCCCCTCTTTGATAATACCATGGACAGGAAACTCCCACACTCTGTGCATATTATTCACTCTGCCGAGGTGAATGCCGTTGAGACAGACATTTGCTATGGTATCAATGCCGTCAAAGTGCAGGACAGTATGCTCGCACTCCACTGCGGTCTTGTCTGCGGTGAATGTAGTTTCAAAATCGTAATCATCATCACATATCTGTGTTGAGATATACTCGTTCTCACGATAATATGGGTCTGGTATCTTTTTATAGTCAAGCAGGGTCTTATATACAGAGCATGGAACTTTGCAATCAAAGCTCTCCTGCGAGCCTGCTTTTTTCATTTTCCAGTTATCGTTAAGGCTTACTGTTGTACTCATTATTTTTCTCCTTATTTATCATGAACGCAGAAAAGGTTTGTTTCCCATGCGGGGTAATATCTTTCCTGACGGATATAGAATTTGTATCCCTTGCAAAGACTGTTTATATACAGAGGCAGGGTGATGTAATCATATGGTCTGTGATACAATGCACTGCATATTTTGGGGGCATAGCGTGAAATGGTATATTCACTGCCTTTGATAGCTTCTAGGTCTGCTCCCTCAACGTCATATTTTATATAGGTGCATTTTTTGCCTGCAAGAACGCTGTCCAGACTTCTTGCACGAACTTTTTTTCCTGCGGCATCTACTCTGCCCTGTCTGCCTGCGCCACCAGCGAAATAAAGCTCGGTATCAATACTCCATGCGGCGGCATTGTAAAGGCTTATATTGTCATTGGCTTTTAGATTTTTCAGGCATTTCTGAAAGTTTTTTCTCTCAGGTTCGAGGGCATATATTCTCTCATACTTTCCCCCTGTGCGTGAGATAAGCTCTGCGGCAGTGTCGCCTGTGTATGCTCCCAAGTCGCAGTATATCTCGTTTTCTCCAAGGGGAAGTATCTCGGTTATCTTGTCCTTATCCGTAAATATCTCACGGAGATAAGAAAGCTTGCCTGTTATCTTGAACGCTGTCAGCTTTTCAAAGGTAAGCTTTGAAATATCGTCATCAAAAAGGCGGTAAGCTTTTTCAGCCTGAGAATACATTGAGAGAAGCTTTTCCTTGCTGAAATTTTCATCGCCTGCAACGCACATTTCCGGCACTATGACCTCGCAGCTTTTTTCAATATTGTCGATACGCTCCATTATCTCGGGCAGGCTCGTGCCAAAGCCAAGCACAACTGTGATATCCCCAAACTGCGCTTGCACCTGAGAGAAAGTCTGCACCTTAAACCCTCTGAAGCTTTGTCCACGGACAAAATCGTCGCTTGCAAAAACACCTGTGCATTTTATGCCAAGTCTATCAAATTCATCAAGAAGCTTTTCCGCTCCATCGCCCATGCCGTATATGAATATCGGCTTTTCGCAGGTCTTGAGCCTGTCCCACGAGCTTTCAAGGGACTGAAAATATTCTTTTGAAAACATTCACACTTTCCTTTCCAAAAAAGGCTCTCACAGAAAGATCTGCGAAAGCCCCTTATTCTTATAGAACTTTATATGATATCGTCATTGATATCAAAATCATCATGATCATGGCAATGACCGCCGTCACCGCCGACCATATCTCTGCCCCTTACACGGTATCTATCACGATTTATATTGATATACTTATCAAGCTGTGCAAGCACATCTCTTGGTGCTTTTATGGACTTGACTTCCTTAACAGGCGTATCAACGTCTTTGACATTCATTACTATTGTGCCACAGCCGAACATTCTTTGTCCGAACGGCAGGACAAGCTTTTTGTCGATGACCCTATAAAGGTCAAGCTCGTCTTCCTCTATGCTGAGAAAACCCTTGCGTGTTATAAACTTATCTTCTGTGAGAAAATATCTTGTAAATGATATAGGCAGACCAAAAATCGTTCTTTTCTTATCTGTCCAAATATAATTGATAACGTCTTTTTTCATAAAACGACGTCGCCTCCCTCAACATGATCTATAATTTTTTACAAAGACATCATTGCAGACTGGTGGCACAAAAAGCTGCTGACCATGTTTTTGCAACGATCCTCCCGTATATTTTACCACGCAATAAAGCTTTTGTCAAGAAATTATCCTTTGTAAAAGCTATGTAAAAATACCGTTCATTTATATATTTCTATATCATTTCGCAAATATTAATAAATGTAAAATCACACATTTATCTTAATATTTTTTTAATCATATAGCAATCTTTGCTGGCATTTTCGACTTTTTTCTACATAAAATAAGCTTTCATAACAATGTAAAGTTGATGTAAAATATAGCAAATCGTCAATTTATTCATATAATATATTGATTTAAACGACATAAAAGCATATTTTATCAGTGTAAATTACAATATTTGCACAATTATCTCATTTAAAATTTGGTCATAACCGACATTTGTTTATTTACTATGTATAGATTGTTGCGTGTTTCTTAAAACATAGTACAAAAAGCAAGAAAATTAAGTAAAAAACTTGAAATTATATCGTAAAAATGTTATACTGCAAGTGTAGTATAAAGTTAAAAAAATAAAAAAACCGGAGGAAGATTTAAAATGTGTAAAAAAGACGTGATCAAAATCCTTGTCGGAAGCCTCAATCAGGCCGGCATGAAGGTGGCAGACTATCTGAAAAAACAGGGGTACAATGTTGCGCAGTCAGACTACAATCCACTGGAGATACAGCTTGAGGTGCTTAAAAGCAAACCTGATTTTCTGATAATTTCAGAAATAACTGAGTTTCCCTACGAGCTGTGCAAAAATCTCAAAGGGGCTTGTCCTAAGCTGAAAATAATCATGCTTTCAGACAGAAAAACCAACAATGGACTTGCAAAATACGCAGACATGATAATAAAAAGTCCTCTAAGCTGTGCGGATATCAAAAACGCACTCAGAGCGCTTCAGTGTCCTGACGATTCTGCAGATCTGAACATCACAATAACACGAAGCTCTGATGAGGGGTACACCAATGGCGACATACAATCTGCTATATCCACCGTGATGAAGCGGTTGTGCATAACTCCGAATTATAACGGCTATGGCTACATTAAAGAGGCAATAAAAATGGCTCTTACGACAGACAAAGCCAACAGACGTGTTACAAAGGTCATTTATCCAGAGATAGCGGCGGCACATGGAGTAACCACAGTAAGCGTTGAAAGAAACATGCGCACCGCCATAAGGATCGGTTGGGAAAAGGCTCATGACAAAGACAAAGCCGAGATATTCGGTAATTTCGCCATAAGACCTGACCACTACCCCACGAACAGCGAATTTATTTTCGTTGCCGCCGAATACATAAACAGCAAATATCCAGCGGAAAAGGCATTATCAGCCACCGCTGAACATACTAGCGAAAGTAATTTATTTATCTGACAAGAAGAAAGCCGTTATGCCCACAGGCACAGCGGCTTTTTTCTATATAAACGAAACGTCCTGCAGTAAATGACAACGGGCTGCCCTGCGGACGCAGATCTTCGGCTGCGTCACCCACTGTCATACGATCACTGCAGACGCTCCGTTATCTCATTTTATGCCGACATGGTTTTTATGACACAAAAAAGCGTACCGAAAAATCGGTACGCTCAGTGTTTAAGTAAAAGCCGCCTTGCCGTCGCACAGCCGATAAACCCGCTATAAAAGCAGGGTGGGTAAAACAGCCTGAAAGCTTCACGCTCCCTTCGTCCGTTTACGAAACGGCAAATGCAGTTTCGTTCGGGAGGTCTGCAATCCCTTTCCAGAGTCTGAATCCCTTTTTAGAAGTGTTGGATTTATAATAACTGTGCTTGTTCGCACAAGGCAGGAAACTTTTTCTGTTATTTAGTATATCACAACATATCCATAATATCAATAGGTAATTTCAGCAAATCAAAGTACATAAAATTGTACATTTTACATATTGACAAGCCTATATGCTGAGATAAAATTCTTATGACAGGTGGTCGTGATCGTGACAACCGCAGCCACAGCCGCAATCATCGTCTTCGTCCTCATCGTCAAACTCGAACATTTCATCAATACGCTCCATGAACATCTGACCGATCTTCTCATACTCGTCATCATCTTCGATAGAAGCAAGTATCTCATCATTGTTCTCGTCATACTCAGCCTTGAGTATCACAACGTCGCCTGAATCTTCAAGGGCTTCGTCACCGTTCTCATAATAAGGAGTGAGAGCATAATACTTCTCGTCACCATATTCCATTGCGTCCAACAGCTCAAAAGTCTGCTTATTACCATTTTCGTCCTCCAGCTCGTAGAGGTCCGGCAGAAACTCGTTATCCATAATTATCCTCCTAACATGATCTTGTGCGGTATATCGGCACTTTCTGAGTGGGATATATCGAAAAAATCAGAACAGAAAGACTGTTTCTGACCACCGCAACACTTTAATTATACTACACTGCAAAATCAAAGTCAAGCGCATTTTGTAAAAGTAATATTAAATATAAAATATGCAAAAAAGTTGAGAAAAACTATTGACAAGTAACAAAAGATGTGGTATAGTATAGTCAAGGAAAAACAAAGAGCCAAACAAAAGCAGACAACAGGGTTCGCTGAAACGGTCAACGGTCTGACGATACAGTAACGATTTCAGAGGGCACGGCAAAGCGAAGTAAGGCGAGAGGTTTTCCTTATATATCACAGGCAGATCGATGGACACAGCATATACCCGACACTAGGTACACTACAGTTCAGCAGGCGGGCAGGCTCATCGGATACCTAATAAGATATGAAAGGAGCGAGTCCAATGGACGCATCAGAGATCCAGGAGAGTATCCATAGGCTCGGCAATTTCTTAAAGTAAAAAAGTATCAAGACGCAGACGAATGAGCTGACAGGAATCCAGACATATATGATTTACACAGGAAGAAATTGCAGAGCCTCATGGATTAATCACAGCACAGAGTTACTGCAATTTAAGGATACTCTCAAATTTACAATTGAATATTTTGCAACTTTTATATAAGGAGTGATCGACATGATCGGTTACAGAAGGTTTGCAAATAAAATTTAGACAGGAGTGTTTCCAATGCACAATTTCAGCTTTTCAGAGGTAAAGAAATAAACTGAAAGAGTGATTCCAATGTAAAATTTAGCTTCTGAACATAAAAAGCTCACAGAGCTATAAAAATCAAATAAATTTCGAGGAGTGGTGCATATGAAAATGCACAAAAGGAACTTGAACATGAAATAGAATGGAGTGAGTCCGCCAAGAAATTTACGAGCTTAATGCTCTTACTGATTTGATTTACTGACTAAGATTTTTCTAAAGATCATATAAAATACTGAAGGAGTGGTGCGTTATGAAAATGCACTCAAGGCTTTTGAACATCTGATATTTGGAGGTGAATCCGCCAGTTACTTCAGCAAGGCTTATCTGATATGATGAGCATAAGATCTTGAAATTATGCGAAAGGCGATAATTCCAATGGAAATGTAATAAGTTTCATTGACAATAAATTTTCACGAAAGGTGTTAAGTCCGATGGCACGTTAAGTTTTATCCACTGAGGCATAACTTAATATTTTGAAAGGAAATAGATCCAATGGAAAGGTAATTTGCACTTAGAGATTATTTTTACCGAAAGGAAATAGATCCAATGGAATAGCTTATATTATGCGGACAGAATTTTACTGAAAGGCGTGAGTCCAAAGTACAATTTAGCATGAGTTTACGACTAGAATTTTCAGAAGGGCGTAATACCAATGGCATAATCAATATGAACGTACATACTTAACTATGTGGTGTATTCAGATATCACATAGTTAAGTTTTTTTTGTGTAAGGGGTGGGACGTCGAGGACGCCGTCCCATACAACGTATCAAGAATAAATAAAGCACCCTGCGGTCAATGCAGAGTGCTTTTATTTTATATCATATTTTCAAGGAAAGCCACTGTCTTTGGATCGTATGTAAGATCCTGCGCTTCCATATCCTCGTCAAGCTGCCACAGCTTTGTTACTGCGAAAACTGACGATACAAAAAACGGCTGGCTGTTCAGATAGCCGAGGGTTATCTTTGCCGGAGTGTCCCCCGTCTGCTCGCTGAGCTGTTTTACCTTTGCAAGTCTTGCAAGATTAGCAGGACCTGCATACTGTCCCTCAGGGAGATTGTTTGCAGCGTCGCCCTTTGCAAGCTTTGCAAAAAAGCCCTTTGCCTGCGGAGAGAACGCCATAACAGGAAAATCATGCTTCTTGTACCAGCGGAACTCCTTTGTATCCATACAAACAAGAGTATTGTCACCGAAAGTTTCAACGCTCGAATGTGCAAGGCTGTAGTTTATCTGACTGATCCTGATAGGCTCCATACCGTTTTCCTCTGCAAACTTATTCGCTTCCTCTATCCTCTGAGTTGTCCAGTTTGAAACGCCTATAAAATGTATCTTTCCGCTCTCATAAAAATCATTGAGAACCGGCATTATCTCTTCCACGGGTATCTTCGGGTCGTCACGATGAAGAAAATAAATATCCACATAGTCAACGCCCAGCACTCTCAGGCTTGCTTCAAGATCCTTTGTAAGCTCTTCCCTGCTAAGACGGCTTTCGTCCATATGACCCATTTCAGGGTGACCGCCCTTTGTGGCAATACAAATTTTATCACGATTGTTTCTGGCTTTGAGCCATCTGCCTATTACGCCCTCGCTGGAATCGTGACCATTCTCCAGCCAGTCGCAGTAAACTCTTGCGGTATCGATACACCAGCCGCCAAGCTCTACATATTTGTCGAGAAACTCAAAATACACATCGTCACAATCGTTTCTCTCAAAACCTGCCGCACCAAAAGTCAGGGCAGGGACTTTCATTTCATATCTGTCGTTTTTCAACACATAGCTTATCATACACTCTTCCCCCTTGGCATACAATTTCCTATACTATTTATAATCACTATGTCTAGTAATACACTATTATACCATAAAATCGGGACAAAGTCCAGCGCATTATATGAACTTTTTCGTTTTATACGCTTTTTCTTTCGGTATTACGGCATTTGCGAAGCTTCCGTGAAATCATATAATTGACTTCTACCAAAAATTTCTACCAATTTTTCTACCAAAATCGCTCTTTTTCGATTCTTTCTATTTCGTCCTCGGTTTTGTCACAGTATATTATATAATTACACGGCTGCGGTCTGTGACTTGTCCGCAGGGGTATCTTTCTTCTTTTTTCTGCTGTTTGACTTCTTAGATGCTTCTTCCGGCGCAGTCTCCTTTGTGTTGGTGGGAGCATCTTCCTTTTTGCCGCTGAGAACCCTTGCAATGGTTTCAGCCGAAGTGACCTTAGCATGATACTCCAAATGGCTATAAAGATTTGCCGTGATATTAAATGTTGCATGACCGAGCCATTCCTGAATCGCCTTCATTGGAATATCATTTGCAAGCAAAAGACTCGCACAGCTATGTCTCAGATCATGGAATCTAAGCATCTTCATTCCATTCTTCTTGATCACCTGATGAAAATCATGAGTGACCGTGTTTGGACTGATGAGCTTTCCATAAGGATCACAGCATACAAAGCCTTCAAACTCCGTAATATAATCTTTACCACAGAGCTTTTTATGATGCTTATCCATATCCTTCTTTTCGAGAAGCATATCTCTGATATGAGGAATCAGCGGAAGTGTTCTTCTTGTAGAGTTTGTTTTCAGTCTTGTCTCCACAAAGAGCTTGGGCTGTCCACTTTCGTCATAATCGCTTACGACCTTGCGTTCGATAGTGATAGTACCTTTCTTGAAGTCGATTGAATCCCACTTCAATCCAAGAATTTCACATCTTCTCAGACCGTAGTATGCTGCGATATGCACGATAAGCTCCAGCTTGTGACCTTTGAATACCTCAAACAATTCATTCAGCTCGTCTACATTATAAAAGACAGCCTCATGTCTGTCTGCTCTCGGTACGCTCATCTTGTCCATAGGGTGCTGTGTCAGCATTTCCATTTTTACTGCATAGGCAAAAGCCGAATGCAAAGCAAGGTAATACTGCTTGACTGTACTTCCCTTAACGCCCTCGTCCATTTTATGGTTGAGGTAAGCCTGGATATGTGTATGGTTCAGGTCGGCAAGCGTCACATCAGGATAATGAACAGCCATGTATTTTACAAAACGCTCTGCATTTCTCTTGTAGCACTGGAATGTGGTTCTGGCAGAATTCGCCTTGATCGCAGTGAGCCAATCGGAAAAGAAACTGTTAAGTTCATTATTAACGATGATGTTTTCATCACTTTCGGCGTCACTATCGTTCTTGCGGTTGATACTGAGCACGACCTGATTATTGTTCCACTGCTCTGCAAACTCAGCTACGATCTCCTCGACAGCTTCGTTGAGAGATTTCTTGGTGCATTTCTCAGGCAGTCCCGTTGACACCCACTTGCGCTTACGCTTTCCCACTTTATCCTTGAAATCAAAGACAACATACTGTTTTCCGTTCTTCACGGAAGTGATGTACTTATAAGGCAGACTTGCTTTCATTATTATTTCCTCCTTGCGTTGAAAGCGGTAGAAGTCTGCTGTTGACAACTCAATTATAGCGCGAATCGTAATATAATGCAAGACCTACCAACCGCAATTCTCTATTTTCGGCGCATTGACCTGGTTTTCACGGCTTGTTTTGTGCGCGTTGCAGAACGTAATTTATGACCTCGATCTTTGCCACTCTGATCTTGCGACCATCAGGCATCCGAGGTATCTTACCTTCTCTGACAAACTTGCATACCGTCTTGTATTTCAGGTCGAGCATTTCACATAGCTGGTCTACGCCTACAATATCGGGATACTCAGCAAACATCGTTCGATATACATCGTCCTCTGCCTGTTGATGCTCCTGAACTTCAACAGTTTCGTCCATGATGAACACTCCTCTCAGGGAGGAAGAAATAGAAAACAAATAGCGTTGATGTTTCATATTCAGTTTTCAAGATGCTGTAATACATCGTCTGTCGGTTATTTTTATGCCCAAAGATTGATGTACTGTTGGCAGCTCCTACTCCGAGGAATAGAAGCTCCCGACGGCACATCAGCCGTCGTTCAAAACAAGGAGGCGTGTGTGGAACGCCGTAGGCAGTACTCGTTGAACGGATACTCCCGACAGCGTTTCAGCTATCGTCCTTCTCGATAAGCGGCAGGATACCATCTTTCTTTAATTGGTCATAGATGAATATGCGCCCTTGCTGTGTCCAATAGGAATGGATTTTGGCAGTAGGATCGCCGTTCTTATCGTAAACAGTGTGTGTCTTTGACTTCATATATCCTCTGTCTGCATATTTCTGATACAGAAGCCATATCTGCCCTTGCTTATACTGTATTCCGTGTTCATGAAGCCATTTATTCAGCCATTTTGCGGACTTTCCGTAGTCTTTTGCTATCGTGGTTATGGGCATAAGCCCCTCGGAATGCAGTACCATATCGCAATAGTCTGCTTTCGGTTTCATAACCTCTATCTGCTTTGCCTGAACAGCAGTTGTTTCGATAAGGCTGCCGTTCTGCTGTTTAGCAAGCTCCAGCTTCTGGTCTGCGATCTGCAATGCCCTTGCCATGACCGCATCGGGACTGTTCCATTGCTTTTCAAGGTTTATGAAGTATTCACGGCAGCACTTGCCGATTTCGGTACGCTGGATCATACACAGCTCCTTTGCCATATCAATGGTGAGCTGATGGTCGATATACCCCTGAGAACCACCTTTTGAGTGATGAACAAAAATGTTCGTCACTGAATAATCCACATTTTCAGTGAATCCATACTCGCACATTCGTGGAAACCACATTCTATATGGTGTCTGCACTTCAAGTGCAGCGTGAAGCTCCCGTCCGCTGACGGTAGGATTATCATTATCGTATTTCACAGCGATTGTGATCTCATTCATATAGAACACCCTCTCTCTATCTTGTCGGTGTTTATGTTTGCGTTGTACTCCTGAGCTGTCGGGAACGGAAATCCGCTCCCGGCACAGGAGCGGCAGTTTAATCTGCCAATATGAAAATAGGAGAAATGGAACTGTCGCATTCAGAGATGTTTTTGGCAGAACCCAAGTCTCAGACACAGGTTCTCCCGACAGCATCTCTGCTGTCTTAGTGAAAGGTATTTCGATAGAGCATCGAAAAAAATGAAAGAAAAGCGAATCTGTGGAAACGGCTCAGCCTGAAAATGGACAAAGAAGCTGTGCCGTTCCCTCAGCTCAATAGTTTGCCTTCGTAAAAGAAGGAGGAATTCGAGAGGTTCAATGTCTGCTTCATTAAACCCCTTCACTTTACTACCGTGAAAATCGGAAAAGTGGGAAAGATTTTCGGGATTTTTTTCTTGAAAAAGAAGAAAATCGGCATTATGCACAAAGTTGTCTATTCGTTTTCGTGCAAGATGATGTACTCTTTCAGTTTCTCCTTTGCAAGCCTGAGACGATACCTCACCATATTCTTTGTAAGCCCATATTTGCTTGCAAGATACATCAAAGTCACCTTGTTCGTGCTATAAAAATAGTCCTTTATCAGTGCATAACCCTCCGGAAACTCTGCTCTGAGCATTTCCATTGCAACAGGCAGGAAGTCAAGCCGAGACTGAAATAGTGCTTCTTTTTCGGCTGCAATCTCGTTTATAGGAAGAGTCGAGGGATCGGCTATGACGGTCACAAGCTCGTCATAATCTACGGAATATGCCCGAAAGTCCGCTTCTTTCTCCTCAATCCACATTTCCTTGCGCCTGAGCTTGTTATATTCATCCTCAATATGGCGCGGCACATCATCTCCAAAGTGCGTATAGAAAAACTTACCCATTACTTGCTGCCCTCCATGTCAGAGGTCAGATTTGTAAGAGTTTTCACACCGAGCTTCTTCATACGGTCATTAAATGCCGTAAGGGTGTAGCTCTCATTGTAAGCACAGCCGTTCAGATAATCACAGAGGATATAATCAGCCTGGTTCTTGAAGCCGTATGTTCCTGGGATAAGATTATCGCTTTTGAAGAAAAGGTGTCTCTGTCTGAACGGGTGAAGCCTGAGTGCGATACATACAGCACACAGGTAACGCTGCCGTATCTTCCTCTCATTTTTCAGGTAACGGGAGATCGTACACTGGCTGATACCCGTCATTCTTGCGAACATATCCTGACTGATATTATACTCATTCAGATAACGTGCCAGTGCATCACCAAAGGTATCTGCATCCTGTAAAAGCCGATTGTCCGTCCCGAATATGTAGATAGCATAGCTTTGAGGTTCTTCTATTTCAGTGAACAGCGGAATCCGAGGAATCTGAATAATACTTTTCATAAAAATCTCCGTCCTTTCCGTCGGACGGAGAAGCGCAAATGAACACAGTAATCCTATCATTCGGTTTCAAACCGTCCGACAATCAAACATTACTCGTTCATTTGACTGTTCATTATTCAGTTGTCCATACAGTGATCGAGTAACCCTATTGCGCATTAGGTTCACCATATGGAGCGGAGTCCTCATATCGGACTGCGTACTCTCATAATTATAACCCAAACAGCGCGAAAAAGCCAGATAACAACCGTTTCCGAACGGAATAGCCGCTATCGTTCAAAACACCGTATTTCCGCATTTCTGTGATACTTTCTCTGTGCTGTACCCTTATAGGTGAATGATACAGTTTATCAGCATACAAGCCATAAAGCACCAGATTTTGTATTATTCCAAACGGAATATATTTCACAGAACTTTCATTCTGTAAGGCGATTTTTCATCATTCTATCACATTTCGGCATAGAAAAAACGGTCTGATCTGCTCAGACCGCCTTTAAGATGTATGTAGTGACATACAATCTCAGCATTTGTTACAGCAAAGAAGAAATCCGCAAGGCAATCATTGCAGACTGTCATCTATTGTTATTGTCCGGTACACAGCTATCACCTCCGTAAAATCGAAATAACCGATCAGGTCTGTATGGTACTGTATAGGAACAAACAAATGCCAAGCTGTATGCTTGTCTGATTATTATTACACCGGAAGACCGGATATAACCAGAAATTATAATAAAAGAGCCGTTACACACTAACAGCTCTCATCATGGGGAAACTTTGAACCCACTGGGATCAAAGTCGGTCACAATGGCTGGTAAGCACTCATTCACCGATAATATCCTCATCAGTAAGCTCGATCTCTCCATTCTCCTTTTCATATTCCTTTATTTTTTCTTTCACAAGAGTTTCGATCATATTAGTCATGGAGCGATTCTGTGATTCAGCGATCTTCTTGATCTTTGCGTGGTCGATCAGATTCAGGCGAAGCGTAAACGAAGTTTTTATAATAGCCATAGCAATACCTCACTTTCACTATTATCATACCACTTTAGGCTTCTTTTGTATGCAGTCAGGTTGACACCACTTTGATACCTTGATATAATAATTATAATATTATTTAAAGCGAGGTATACCGAAATGCTGAACATTTATACCGTAAGTTTTTTCGGACATAGAAGCATTGAACGAGCGTCAGAAATAGAAAATCGACTTGATAAGTTCCTGCATGACATTATCACGCAGAAAGAGTACGTCGAATTTCTCATAGGGCGTGATGGAGAATTTGATCTTCTTGCTTCTGCTGCTATCAAAAGAGCTGTCCGTGAATATGGATACGGCAACACGCATTTTACTCTGGTTCTGCCGTACATGAAAGCAGAATATCGGGATAACGAAAAAGAATACCTCGACTACTATGATGAAGTCGAGGTATGTGAGGAATCGTCCGAAGCTCACCCGAAGGCAGCTATCCTGATCAGGAACAGGTATCTTGTTTACCGTTCCGACCTTATTGTGTGCTGTATTCAGCGCGAAAGCGGCGGAGCATATAAAACAATGCAGTATGCGGAGAAGCTTGGAAAGAGAATCATAAATCTTTCTGAACAACAAGGCTTTGAAAGGTCAATCTGCTGAAAAGAAAAAGCCCTCATAGTTGAGAGCTTCACTATCTGATACCATGTTTTAGTCAGTCGAGGATTCTTCGAGCAGATTATAAATACCATCCTCAGAGAGAACGCCACGTTTCAGGTCTTTTGGGAGAAGTCCTGCTTCATCGGCAGCAAAGTCACGCTTCCAAGCATCACTGATGTAATAGGCAGATAGCTCACCAAGTAGCTTCTTGTGTTCAGGTGAGTTGCTGTCCAGTGCCTGAACCCTGTCCATTATCTTTTCGTAATGTGTGATACGCTCAATATGTTCCTGTATCGGAGCGGAATACTTAGGCGTGATCTTCTCAAATCCGTGTATGACCTGTTTATCCGAGAACTTGGACAGCTTACCATCCGACCATTCTATAAAAACATTGTCCATTTCGTCTATGTAAAGTATTGTTGCCGTAGAGCCGACGGGATAATCTCCGGTGACCGCTTCGGTCATTCTGATATTAGCACCGACTGTGATAGAGTCCATCATAACTATAACCTCCTGCATTTACACACTTGCTCTATTATACTACAATGGGCAGTTAGTGTCAAGACAATCACAACGAAATCGAGCTGCATCGTCAAGGTGCAGCTCTTGTTTTATTTCAGTATCTTTTTTATCTGCTCCTCACTTGCCTGGGGCAGTATCTTTTTCAGGTGTTCAAGGATAAGCTTGTAAGATTCTTCCGGTTCCCTCTGATAGACCTTATCCGTAAATTTATCACCCATATACTTTTCGGGAGTAGAATACTCTGCCACACCCCACCCGTAGGGCTGCCCGTTCTTGTCGGTCATATAGACGAAGTTGCTTGTGATAATATAGCATTGCTCCTGTAATTTGGTGATAGAAGTATCAAATCCTTTATTGCCGCCCTTGCGATAATCACCGAGCTTTTTCAGTTCTTTGGATATGATCGGAGCGTTATTGTCAAGCAGATCATAGAAGACTTTATCTGTATGTTTTGCAAGCCCCTCATCGTACCTTGCATCGAAGTCATATCCGTCACGGCGATAGTTTGCAAAGTCGGGAAACCACTCCTTGCTGATATAGACCGCTTTGTGTTCAAAGAACTTTCCATAGGCACAGCCTGTTTTCTGAATGACCGGACTTTTCCATTCCCAAGCGTCCCACTGTCCGCTGTCAGAGTAATACCAGTGTTCCGGTGCAATATGCTCCTCTATGGAAAAGCCTTTGATACTGTTTCGGAAGAACGGCAGAAATCCGTACTTGTTTATTGCTTTTATCAGGTCAGTTTCCGACCTGATCGTGAACCGCATAGCTGCCATAAACCTCAGCTCCTTTTCCTTATTATATCACGGCAGGCAGAATCGGTCAAGGTATGACACAATTTGATGGTGAGAAGGAACATATCGGAAGTAAAATTCACGCCAATCACAATTGTAAATTTTTTGTGAATATTTCCGCTTTTCTTTCCCACTTTTTCAATTTTCACGGTAGTAAAGTGAGGGGGTGTGTGCGCACAGTCGTACAGCTCCAATTCCCATATAAAGTGGGAAAAATCCGAGAGCCGCAGGCTCAATTTGAAAAACGCCCGATCAGGGCGGTTTCAAAACCAGCAAGCACGGCACTGGCGCACTACAAATTTGAGATTTGAGTACCGCCAGCGCAGATGCTTGTCAGAGGGCGCTGCCCCTAAGACCCCGAACAGAAAGGAGAGAAAATGAAGAAGAAAATCAAGCGAACACGGAGCGTTCAGGTACGGTTGACACAGGAAGAATACGACTTCCTTGAGCAGAAATTCAAACTAAGCAGATACAAGTCTAAGAGTGAGTTTATGCGTATCGCATTCTTTGATACACTTGTTGTGAAATTCAGCACCGAAGATATGCAGGAGCTTTTACGGCTTGTTCGCAGTATTTCCAACAACGTGAATCAGATAGCAGTTCGTGTAAACAGTACCGACAAGGTTTACCGTGAGGACATGGATAATATCATGGACGGAGTGGAGCGAATTTGGCAACAACTAAGATATTTCCGATCACAGCTACAACAGGTAAAGCCATAGCCTACATAGCTAAGGCAGAAAAGACTGACAACGGCAGGCTTATCAGCACATATATGTGTAGCCGTGATCCTGACAAGGCTGCCAAAGAATTTGCTGAGGTCACAGCAACAGGCACAGGCAGAAGCACCGTCCTTGCGCAGCACTTCATTATGGCGTTCAAGCCCGGTGAAGTTACCCCCGAAAGAGCTATGGAGATCGGCAAGGAAATGTGTGAGAAGTACCTGAAAGACCAGTACCAATACTTTCTCGCAGTACATACTGATAAAGGTCATGTTCATCTGCATTGTATTTTCAATAATACTAACCTCATCAACGGGCTAACTTTCGAGACATTGGAGAACCGCAGATATACCGAGAAAGACAGGTCATACAACAAGCTCCGCACACTTGCTGACGAGGTGTGCAAGCGGCACCATCTCTCCGTTGTCGAGCGTCCCGAAATGGGCAAGGGGAAGAGCCATTGGGAGTGGGACATGAACCGTCAGGGACTATCGTGGAAGGCAAAGCTGAAATTCACGATAGATCAGGTCATAAAAGAGAGTGAGGACTTCGATGATTTTCTGCGGAAGTGCGCCGATTTCGGTGTGCTTGTCGAGTATAATCCCGACCACAAGATCGACCTGAAATTTATGCTTGCGGAGCAGAAGAAACGCAATCCGAGAGCGAAGATGACCAGAGCAAAAACGCTTGGGTGGTTTTACGAGACTGAAACGATCAAGAACCGCATCGCACAGTATCAGGGCGGTTGGATCTATGTGCCGAGGACGAAGATAAAAGAACGGACGGTAAAAGCCCCGAACAGGTTTGTTCAGGACGCTATCGACCGTGGCAATATGAAGCTCGCCAGTATCGCAAAGAATGTGATAGCCGAGTATGGTGTTGAGCCTGATCAGATAAAGCAAGCAGCTATATCGGAATACGCACACAGCCGAGGACTTCTCTCCGAGCTAAACGACATGAAAACGGAGATCGAGGACTTACAGGTGAAGTTGAAAGTCCTGCGAAAATACCGCAAGCTGAAAGTGTACGGTGAGGAGCTGAAAGCCCTCAGCGGAAGTGCTGCGAAGAAGTACCGCAAGGAATACAGTGCAGAGCTTACCGAATACGGGCAAATCCGCACTAAGGTGTTGGAGCTTTACCCCTCCGGTCATATCCCGACCGTGGAGAGCCTGGACAAAAAAATAAACGCCCTTATTGGGGAGCGTTCATTGAAAGATCAGCAGTTTCGTGAAGCGGACAAGCGGGCGCGTGATCTTGCCGACGCACAGCGTACCATTGAGGAATTTCTCCGTCAGGAACGCAATGAGCAACAGCAAGACCGCAAGCGTAAAAAGAATGGGGATTTGGAGTGATACACTATAAGGGTTTATTACTTAAGAAACATTCAACACATAATAAGTTGTGATCTTTATTGATGTAAGGATATTTAATTGGATATAAATAGTGATTGTGATTAATAAGAAGCTCAGCTTCAGCACTATCGGGAAAATCACCAATAGAGTTCACAAATACAGCTTCTGTGTTATTTGGTACATATATTTTCAGCAGAATAGGATGTTCCGGATCATTAAGAGTTGAGATGTTTTCGACTATTTTGTCGGATAATATACTTGAACTTAAAAAAGCCTTTTCAAGTAATGGACTGAAAACCCCATCGATGTTCTTAAAATATTCATTAATATATCCTGAGATAATTCTATATACTACAATTTTCTTTGGAATATGAGGTGCAGAGTGAATAGCATCAGGAATGCTGAAATCAGCCATTTTCACATATGACGGCGGAATTGAGGTCTCTATACCACGTTTGTACTTATTTATTGCACAATAAGCAGTACCAGTATATATAAAGATTGGAGTATTATGAAAATCATTTGTTCCCTCAAGTTTTACATATTCATTTGCCCAATCATCATATAAAAGGTGCCCCCATCTATTTGCATCTTCACTTGAAGTAAACTCATAATACTCATTCTCATTAATACTGAGGCTAAACAGTTTTCCATATTTTTTCATGTTCATAAGAGTATCTAAAAACATTATTATCCCTCTTGCTTGTGAGCTTTTTGATATTCTTCCAATGCCGTGAGCAGCAGCTTATTCACGCTCATACCGAGCGATTCCGCATAAGCCTTGATCGCATCACGCTCCTCGGCGGACACATACAGCTTCAGCGTTTTGTAATTCGCTTTGGCATACAGTGCGTTTGAGGAAATTTTCTTGGAACGAGCCTGCTTCTGCTGGCATTCCTTACAATACTTCTGAGAGCCTGCTGTCACCTTATAAGGCTTTCCGCAGATAGAGCATATCTGTTCACTGCCGATCGCAACAGCTTCTCCGGCTTGCTTCTTCTCCTTATATGCCTTATTCCGCATGACCTGTGCCTTGTCACGGCAGTAGATGCAATATTTCGCTCTGGCGGACGGCGATTCAAACTCCATTCCGCAGATCTGGCAAATGTGCTTATACATCAGATCACCCCTTGATCGGTTATTACAGCTATTCTATCACATTAGTGGGGATATGTCAAGTATAATCGAAAATATAGTGAAGCTGCACTGGGGAAATCAGATAATTTGCTGCGCATTGCCGAAATTCAAAAACTTCTCAAAATTATACTTGACAATAGGGATATTGCACAGTATAATAAAAGCACAACAGGAACACAGAAACCCGAAACCACGAAAGGAAGGTAAATACTTATGTTAAACAAATTCTTAGTCTCAGGCAGATTGACTGCCGATCCCGAAATCAAGACCGTGGGCGAGAACCGCCTCTGCAAGTTCACTATCGCTTGCGACCGCCCGAAGCGTAAGGGCGAGGAAAATCCCGAAACCGACTTCTTTCCCTGCACCGCTTGGAACCGCAACGCTGATGTGATCGTTGATTGGTTTGGCAAGGGCGATATGGTAACGCTCGTCGGCTCTGTCCACAACAACCGCTACGAAAAGGACGGCGTGAAGCGTTCTTCTATCGGAGTCAAGGTCGAGGAGATACACTTCTCAGGCGGTAAGAAGAAACAGGAGAACACCACACCGACCGACAGTGCTAACCCCTACGCAGGAACAGAGGACGATCCGCTGTTCTGAGCCAAAAATCACAGGAGGATAAGAAAATGGAAACTACAATCATCGCAATCAGCAATCAGAAAGGCGGAGTCGGCAAATCGACCACCGCATACAATCTCGGAGCCTGCCTTGCTCTGAAACACGATAAGAGAGTGCTTCTCATCGACTTCGATCCGCAGGCGAACCTCTCCGAATACCTGAAATACGAGCCGGACGGCAACCCGACCATGACACAGCTTATCATGTCATTCTACGCAGGAACTCCCGTGACCGCCGAGACAGCTCAGAAAGCTATCCGTCACAGCGAAACCGCAGGAGTGGACTACATTCCCGCCGACATCAACCTTGCAAATGCGGAAACGCTCATGGTCACGATGATCTCAAAGGAGCATATTCTCCGCAGGATACTAACGGAAGATGTGGTCGGAGCGTATGACTTCGTGCTGATCGACTGCCTGCCGTCCCTCGGAACGCTCCTTATCAATGCTCTCACCGCTGCGGACAGAGTGCTGATACCCGTGCAGACACAGAAGTTCAGTATGGACGGCTTGCAGTCTCTTGAAGCTCTCACACAGCTCGTCAAGGCGAACACCAACCCGAAGCTGAACCTCATCGGAGTGCTGCCGACAATGGTTGACCGCACAAAAGTCAGCAGGACGGCTATCGAAACGCTCAACGAAAAGTACGGCGAAATGCTGTTCAGGACAAGCATCAGCAAGTCCATTGAAGCGGCGAAAAGCTCAGAAAACGGTACACCGCTTTGTCTCACAGGTCACAAGTTAGGTCAGGAATATGATGAATTGGCTCAGGAGGTGCTTTCAAGATGTTAAATATCCCCGAACTCGCAATGAACCCCAACCGCAAGGTCACTACCGTCTGCTACGGCGAGAAGCAGGAGTGGGACGACCGTGAAGAAGCTCAGGCTTATTTCCTTGAAGCGATGATGAACAGCGACGGTGCGGAGCATGACCGCTATTCGGGCATCTACATTCAGCTTCAGAACGGACTTGACTACTGCACCGATGAAGATGATGACGAGGAGGACGAGTCATGAAGCCCTTTGACACCGACAAAATGCCGTGGCTTTTCACTCCCCACGGCGATGGTGAGCTGAATGAGTATTTCAGCACCGACCACAGCAAGATCATAGCAGACACTTCCAAACAAGTGCTTGCAAGCCTTTCCGAGAGCCGTGACAGGCTCTCAGGAAAGCTCTGCTACGAATTTCACTACAATCAGCGCAGATATAAATACACGCTCCTGCGGTTTGCGGATCTGATCGTCCGTGCCGATGTTTCGATCAAGAAGCTGAAAAAGCGTATCATGGAGCTTGATATTGACAACCGTGAGCTGAGAAAACAGCTTGCGGATATGGAAAGGAAGATGAAACGATGAATACACCGAAGTTTGACCTGGGAGCAATGCTCTCTGCACCGCAGACCGCCATTCAGCAGATACCGTGCGATCAGCTTCACCCCTATCACAACCACAAGTTTGAGCTGTATTCAGGCGAACGCCTTGAGGATATGGTCGCCAGTATCAAGGAGAATGGTGTGCTGTCTCCGATCATCGTACAGCCTATCGAGGACGGCTATGAGATACTGATCGGTCATAACCGCTGGAACGCTTCAAAACTCGCAGGACTGCCGACTGTTCCGGCTATCGTCAAGGCAGGATTGACCGAGGACGAGGCAGAAATGTATGTCATCGAAAGCAACCTTATCCAAAGGTCATTTTCAGACCTGAAAATATCTGAACAAGCGGCTGTTGTCGCAAGCAGACACAGTAAGATGTTCTCACCGGGCAAGCGTAATGATATTATCCGTGAGTTGACACTTCTTGAAAATCCCAATGCCGAGATCAGTGGCGACACAACCTTGAATCCAGTGGGTTCAAAGTTAGACACAAGCGAGAGCGTCGGCAAGGAGTACGGCGTGAGCAAAGGCTCTGTTGTTCGCCTTATCCGAATCAACAAGCTGATTGACGAGCTGAAAGCCCTTGTGGACAGCGGAGAGCTGTCAATCCGTGCAGGAGTGGAGCTTTCATTCCTGTCGGAAGATACACAGGCAGTTGTTGCCGAGTGTGCCGAGGACTGCAAAATTGACATGAAGAAAGCGAAAATGCTCCGTGCATCTGCCGATGATGAAGGCAATATCGAACACCATATTATTGAGAGTATCATCAGCGGAGAGGACGGCGAAGCAAAGCCGAAGCCAAAGAGCGTGAAGATCAGCAATGAGACCTATACCAAGTATTTCAGCGAGGGTGTCAAGGCGAAGGAGATCACGGAAACCATTGAAAAGGCACTTGCTTTTTATTTTGAAAATATGGAGGAGAACTAACATGAAGAAGATTATCACAGCGGTATTCTGCACCGCACTTGCACTCAACTCAGGGCTTACCGCCTACGCTGCCGAAGTCCCCGACCGTGAAAGCCTTGAAACCGCCATTTGGGAAGACATCTGGAACGGCAAGGGCGATAATGGTCTTGACTATCCCGAAGCATCGTACAAGCATCATCTGCTTGACAAGTGGCTCGATGATAACTACGGCACAGGCGGATATGACTGGACCGATGTGGGCGAGGTCACACACGGCTACCGCAGATTCTACCGTGACCTGATCGACGGCTGGGACTTTGAGGACGATAACGATGGCGGCTGGACGATCGAGACTGAGGATAACTTTTACAGCTTCACGCTCCTGAACGGCACTTGGCAGATGATCGACCGCAACGGCGATACCGTGGACACCTTTCCTCCGTTCAGTACCTTGAAAGATGAACCCGAAGAAAGCACAGGCGTTCATCAGATCAACGATAACGGCGAGGACTCACCGAGAGTGATCGGAGAGGTCACAGCACGAACGGAAACTGCTTCTGAGGGCGGTTCTTCCGCAGAGGGTAACGATACCCCCGACAGTCCGTCAAGCGGTTCTGAGGGCGATTCTGCGCAGTCTGAGACAAATCCTCTGCCTATCATTGCAGGAGTGGCAGCTCTCGCAGGAGTCGGCGGTATCGGCTACTATATGACGAAGAAAAGGAAGTGACGGCAATGATTTTCAAGAGCAAACAGACCGTGGACGGCGCTCCCGTGTGGGAAGTCGATACCGACACACAGACGGTTCGCCACCGCAGCCCTAAGACGGGCAAAACAGAGCGTTATATGTTCCACACCGATCAAATCAGGTATTATCTGCATCACATTGAAGATAAGCGGCCTGACCTCTTGCAGGAGATCGTGGACAAGGGCGAGATCTACAAGCATCTTGACGAGCTTGATACAAAGGTCACAGACGCAGTAAACCGTCAGACCGACTTGCTTATGCAGTCGAGCCGTGACTATCAGGTTGCCGTTGAATCGAGCAATCTCAATGCAGTTGGCTCTATCGGCAATCTGCTACGTATGCAGGCACAGAGAGCCGTGTACGATACAATGATCTATCTTTGGAGGGATAAATGATGTTTTGTGCGAATTGTTACAAGGAAATACCCGCAGGCAAGAGCTATTACAAGCATCAGGACACCAATCAGAGCTACTGCTCCCTGGACTGCCTGAATGACCACATGATCTATTCTCACACGATCACCCTTGAAATGAGCGAAGGTGCGGAAAGCACCGAGGAGCAGGACAATGATGAGTGAGGGGCATTTTTACGGAATAATAAGAAACGGATAGCCGTCTGTTTAGGACGGTCTATCCGTTTATGTAAATTCGATATTCAATAATTTAGTTTCAAATGTTCTTCCGGATAAGTATGACCGCCTAATTCTTCAGGAGCCTCCACCAACGTTCGTGCTATTTCAAACAATTTGTATTTTCGCATTAATTGCAGAATAATATACAAATCATCAAAAGAAGCTCTGTATTCCTCGTTGTGTAAACAAATAGAAAGAGCTAAAGAGTAATCATCATTTCCACAACAAACATATTCATCTTCAAAGAGGTTTTGCAATGTATGTTTCAATTCACAAACCATATGATTGTTTTTTAACACTTCAACATAGGAGAAAGAAGACAACTGGTTTCTACTAAATTCCATTTTCTTCTCTTGTTCGTATAATTTATAGGTATCTGGTTTATCAAACTTAATTATTGCATGAGGGAACAACTTTTTCTTTGCAATCAAATCGAAAAATAAAATCATGAAATTATGAAGTATGACAAAATTAGATTCACTCAAATAGTAATTTTCATTGATGTAGAAGTGTGTTTCGGAGTTTCTTAATGCTCCTAACGTTTTAAGTGAATCCGTAACAAAACCTTTGGAAGAATCTTCAGTAGATAAAAGCTTATTTGCTCTTTGCTGCAGTTGACTATATTCGATAGAAAAGAATTTATCAAGTTGCTCAACAGAGCACCCAAAAAAGAACTGGTTTAAATCATCGGCTCTAATATATTTTAGCTGCAATAAAACATCATCTTCCTCTTTTACATTTCTAAGCGTAGCTACATCATGATCCTTATTATCAAGCATTATTTGTTTTAGAAAGAGTTCGACGGAATTATGAAGAGAGGATACAAAACCTTTTTGAAATTCCAATGTAGTAAAGCCCTTTTCTATTCTATCATGATAGTATATAGCACTTTTCCATGCTTCATAGGCATTGTTAAGTAAAATCTGCATTGAAACCACTCCTTAAAAAATAATAAGACTATTTCTATTATATCAAAAACATAAGAAAAGTCAATCTCTACACACTTTTTTCAGGCCCCTTTTCGTTGCAATATACCGCCGATTATGCTATAATAGTCGTATAGAGCAGATCGGAGGTGAGAGCAATTGGTAACGAAAACAAAGAATTAGTAAACCGTTCATTATACAAGCGAATCAAATCAATGAACCGTGCTAAAATGGAGAATTTCGTGAGAAATGTCTTTAATCAGGGCTATGAGAAAGCCGAGGAAGAAACGCACAGCATTGATTATGACAGTCTGAGAGCCGACCTGAGCCGCATTAAGGGTATCGGTGAAAGTCGGCTTGAAGAAATAATGACTGTCATTGATAAACATATTGAAAATACAAGCGATAAAGGAGAATAAAACTTGACCGTTGACACGAAAGAGGTAGTCACCACGATAGCCTATATGATCGGTGTCCGAATGTCGGCACTGACCGTGAGCTATGGAGAATGTTCTGAGCTGATCGAAAAGCTCCGAGCCGACCGTGATGCTACTACGATACGATATTTATGTAAGCTGCGAACCGTACTGATGCAGAAGTTCAAAAAGACCGATGATCTGATGCGGTATCAGCTCAAAAATCTGTATAACATCGAATGGTATGACCACGATAACATCAAGCAGCTTGAAAAATGGGGATTCACCATTATCCAAGCGAATTACCGTTCGGACAAGTATATACAGGATCTCACAAAACTCATTAACGAAAACATTGATAAGTGTTCCCATTTGTTCTACGACTGGCTGAATTGGGAGTATATCCGAGATCTGTTCTTTGTCCCGAAGTATAACAAGAACGGCGTGATGAAAGATGAGTTCAACAAGTACATGGCGAACATCGAGCATTACCCGTTTCAGATGTATATTCACTGGCAGCCTGCCGATGTGGGAAGCATCGTCTATTCCGACCGCAAGTTCCTGAAGATCATCTACGGTCAGCATAATGACAGCTTCACAGACTTCACGAAATATAAGGACGCTGATGATGAAACCCGAAATAATATTTATGAATTTATTGACAGCTCTGAGAAAACAGCAATTGCCGTCGATTGTGAGAACAGTAATCCCTTTAAGCTGTATAGTGTTCTGAAAGGCTTAAATCAAGATGAACTTGCCAAGATCGAGAAAATCACGCTCTATGACGATCCGAACACTACCGCTGGCTGGGACTGGCTCTCCAAATTCACGCAGATACCCGTTGAACATATCGAGATCGACCGTGTGACCGACAGAAAGTCCCTGGTTGATTTAAGAATGACAGCGAGTGTTGTCACGGATTTCTACCGTGACGGGATCACATCGTTTATTATTGTGTCGAGTGATTCCGACTTTTGGGGACTCATTGAGAGCCTGCCGAAAGCGAAGTTTCTCGTGATGTACGAATACGAGAAATGCGGAACGGCGATCAAGAACGCCCTCGCACAGCACGGCATCTACTATTGTGCAATAGATGATTTCTGCACCGCAGGAACGGAGGACATGAAGCGAGCCGTTCTGTTTGCGGAGCTTGAAAAGCATTTGCCCTCGCTTGTCGGTGAGAACCCTCTGGACCTTACCCACAAGATCTACGAAGCCACAAGAGTGACCGCTACCATGAAGGAAATGGAGAATTTCTGCAATCGGTATGTCAAGACCTTGCGGCTCAAGGTAAACTCCGAGGGAAAGTTTGAGATCGAGATACAGAAATAACGAATCAGGGAGCGAAGCTACGCTCCCTGTTCTGTTTTGTGCGTTATGTTATGGGGAAATTGCTTTCAGAGGTCTTTTTTGCGGCGAATATCCAGATATGATCTGAAAGGCTGGACTTTCATTCTGCACTGCTTTATACTTATAATATAGCCATTACAAGGAGGTCAACCTATGGATATTTTGAGGGATATGGTGGAACACATACGCTTGGACTTTGACCGCACTCTGTTGGACGATGAAGATTACACCGGTGCAGAAGAAAGACTGCACAGCTTCATAGAAAACGAGCTGCCGCCTGAGAAGTCGCAAGAAATGGACTCACTCGTTAATGATGTAACAAATGCCATGTTTCACGCTGCCATCTTGTACGGCATCAAGTATGGAGCAAGGCTCACGGCAGAATTGCTGGAATGATAAAAGCCCACGCAGATCACAACTGATTTGCGGGCTCTGCGAAAAAATCTCTGTAAATTCAAAAACTGTGATAAAAGTGATATATTGGAGCGACTAAAAAATAACCGCTCCAATTTTTTTACAGTATACAACGGATACTGTAATTTGTCAAGGTTCTTTGGATATCAGCCTGCCGGAATGGAGCGCAGCGGAATGGAATCAGGCTGATATCCGGCGGCTCAGCCGAGCCTGTCGGGGTACATGATCTCCAGCTCGCCAAGAACTCTGCCCCAGTTTCGCAGCGGCATAGTCCATTTTTTGGCAATCTCATGCGTTGCAAGATACAGAGCCTTCAGGAGCGCTGTATCACTCGGAAATACACTTCTCTGCTTATTCAGACGGCGATAGCCGCTGTTAAGACTCTCAATGGCGTTGGTGGTGTAAATGACCTTCCTGACGTCGGAGGAGAACTTAAAAATTGGCGATATTACGTCCCAGTTCTTGTACCAACTCTTCATAGCATTGGGATAATCGTCTTCCCATTTTTCTGTGACACGGTCGAGGGCTTCCAGAGCAGCGTCCTCGGAAGGCGCATGATATACCGTTTTCAGGTCGTTTGCGAACTCCTTCTTGTTTTTCTCTCCGACGTATTTCAGCGTATTTCTTACTTGATGAACGATACAGCGCTGAAGCTCAGTTTGCGGAAAGGCTGCTGATACGGCTTCCTTCATGCCTGTGAGACCGTCTGCGCAGATGACAAGAACATCCTTGACTCCGCGATTTTTCAGCTCGTTCAGAACGCCGAGCCAGTACTTGGCACTCTCGTTTTCACCGATATGTATTGAAAGAACTTCCTTGTGACCTGTCATGCTGACAGCCAGTATCACATATGCGGCAAGCTTCCTGATTTGTCCGTTATCGCGTACTGAGAAGTGTACTGCATCGATGAATACTATCGGATATACTTCGTCCAATGGACGTTTCTGCCAGTCCTCTATCTGCGGGAGAAGGCGGTCTGTGATATCTGATACCATACCGTCGCTGACTTCAAAGCCGTAGATATCCTCGATAGTTTCGCTTATCTGGCGTGTGGTCATGCCTTTAGCATACAGTGATATTATCTTTTGCTCAATCCCTGAGATATCCTTCTGACGCTTCTTTACGACCTTGGACTCAAAACTGCCGTCACGATCCTGCGGTACTTCTATTTCAGTTTCTCCGAAGTTTCCGCGAATTTTCTTGGTTTTCCTGCCGTTGCGATAGTCAGGATTGCTAGAACGCTCATATTCCTGATATCCCAGATGCTCGTCCATTTCGGACTCAAGCATTTCCTGGATCGTCCCTCCAAGAAGGTCTTTGAGGGCATCCTCAATATCCTTTGCAGACTTGATGTCGTATTCCTCAAGCAGCATTCCTATGATATTTTTCTTTCCCTCACTCATCGGTTCTCTTTTCCTTCTTGCCATAAAAAATCAGCCTCCTGTGTTATTATTTCTATTTTATCACAGTTTGCTGACTTTTTACAGACTTTTTTTCAGAGGCTCGATTTGCGTGGGCTTTTTTATCTCTATCAATTATCCGCATCATTTCTGTATTTTATAACAGGGATCTGCTTTGTTTTCTTCCCGACCTTAACACGATTAAGACAAAATATCATATCGGGTGTTCTTTGAAAATATCCCTCACTTTTCAGCCAGCTCATTCCGCACTTGCAATGCTTCAATCCGATAAACTGCTGTTTCATTTTCCTGCCGCATTCGGGGCATATTCTATCAGCCATATATCACTCCACAAATCACAAATCCCTAAGCACTTCTGCAAAATCCTCCAAGTTATACGCTCCTTCGATAGAGTTATGATCGAAGGTCATAAAATACTTGAATTTTCTTCCGGCTTGTGCTGCCCAGGTCTGTCCGAGTTTCAGTTTTGTTCTGCTGTCACCGTTGTCACGGTCATCGCCCTTTGCTTCAACAAGAACGATCTTACCGGATTTCATCATCACAATAAAATCAGGATAATGATTGATAAAGCCATTGATATGAAAGCCTTTTTTCTCAATGATCCTATGCCACCACAGAACACCATCACAGCCAGCTATCACATCAAGTGTGCGGCGTTCAAAGCCGTTCATCTTGTCCCATTCGGCTTCATACAGCGATTTCGGTACTTTATCCGTGGATTCGGACGGAGTTATCACCATAGGAAAAGCATATGTACCCTCGGTGAATACACGGTCACGCTCGATAAGATCGTAGAAACGTTCCTGCATATAGGCTTCACGCAGAGTTTTAATCTTCTCCTTGATACGGGTAGCATAAGTGATATAAGAAGTTTCAAGTGCCGCCAGCTCGTCCTCGGTCATGTTTGCAATAATACGGCGGACATAGTTTTCGACCTCCGAAGTGCTGAAAGCATTGTCACGGTTGATCTCATGACAAATCTGCTTTGTGCAGCGTTCGATTTTTTCTTCAGGAGCGAGTTTTGCAAGGAGCTTTCGCATATATTCATCTTCAAGTGAGGACAGTTTCTTATACTTCGGAACAGCTTCGCCTTGGCTCTCGACATCTATCTCAAACATTTCGCCGGTTGACAGGCTAAATGTAACAGAAGCGTCTTGCTCACTCAGTGAAAAGCCTTTCATCAGGCTTTCTTTTGTCAGCAGAGCCGTATTGCCGCCGAAAAGATCGGGAACAGACTCAATGCAAAACTGCGGTATTTTCAGCTCCTGCACCTGTTCGGTGAACTGCTCCTGAATACGATATTGTTTCAGCATATCACCAAGCTCACCACCTATCCAAACGCTTTCTTGCTTTGTTTCTTCTTCGTATTGTTCCGCTGTTTCCTCAGCCTGCGAGATCATTTCTTCAACAGACGGCGGAGCTGTTTTTACTGTTTCCGAGTACGGCGCAGGCTCGACAGGTGTATGAATATCCGAGAAATCATCTTCTGTTTCCGCTTCCGGTTTAGGTTCGGGAGCAAACTGCATTGTGGTCTGCTCCGGCTGAGGTTCAGGAACAGTCGTCTCCGTTTCGATTATGGGGAGAGTATCGGCAGTACGGTAGTCCTTGCGTGAGAAGCCTGCGTTGTTAAGCCCCGCAACAATGCTGTCAAGAGTATCGTGGAACGCATTGGAGCAAGTCAGCACAAATGAGCTGTTCAGCAGCTTCGCACCGTGTTTACGGGCATAAGGCTGACGGAGTATTCTGCCGAGTATCTGTTCAACATCGACCTTTGAGGTCTTATTGGCGAGACTTGCGAGGATATACGCAAACGGACAGTCCCAACCCTCTTTCAGAGCGTTGACCGTTATAATATACCGTATCGGACAATCACGACTCATAAGGTTAGTTTTACCGAGATCGTTGACCTTAGAAGTCTTTATCGCTATCTGTTCTGTTGGGATACCTCTGCCGAGAAGTATCTCCTTGACCTTATCAAAAGTGTCATTATCGTTATTATTCTTCGGCTGTGCCTGGAAAAGCACGATAGGACGAATATACTTGCCTGTACGTTCTTCTTCCTCAATAGCCTGCTGTTCAATAATACCACGCAAATGAATTGCATCATCAATAACGCTGTCTCTGGAAGTGCGGTTATACACGATAACAGGCAGCTTGACCATATTCTCCGTCTTGAGTTTTCTGGCATCAACGTAGGAAATAATGTTGCTGTTATTGCGAGGGGTAGCCGTCAGATCAAGAACGAACGACGGATTAAGGTTGTTCAGCATTGCCACGCTGAGGTCTGAACCAGCATTATGGCTCTCGTCCACGATTACAACAGGCGAGAGGTGGCGCAGAGCCTGAATCAAAGCGGTATCGGGAGTATCTTCAAGCAGTTCGGACTCGTCCTTGAAGTAGTCGGCAAAATTTTTGAGATTGCCGTTTTCCTGATAGACCTTGCGAACATCTTTCTTCTTGCTGTCGATACGAAGAGAGCCGTAGCTCAGAATGCAGACAGTAAGCTGTTCATGGACGGTATCGGGAGTGAAGTTCTGACCGTTCAATAGCATTTCCTTTGTGAACACGCCCACTCTGCCGCCAAAGTCCGCATTTAACCGCCGTGTGTAAGGGTGATCGGGATTCATAAGGTTCGTTGTAGTCTGCACAAGTATCGGATCGGAGGGAACGAGCCACACAACCATTTTCGGCTTACCCTGCGGCAATGCGTCAAAGATACGGCGGACGGCAGCACAAGCCATAAAGGTCTTACCGCCGCCTGTCGGCACTTTCATACAAACATGGGGAACGCCTTTGATGCTGTTGCGGTAGCCCGGAACACTGCCAGTACCAAGACCAACAGCAACGTCCTGATCGCTCCAATATTTCTGCCAAGCCTTGTTAAGATCGCCTGTTTCGTTCAGCGCAGACAGGTATGCGGACAGATTGCCCATGACTTCACGCTGATAGCTGTTCAATTCCATAGTCTGCACCTCACATTCTTGTAATGTCACGGGGGATCTTCTTGAAAGTGATATGGAACTTTTCAAGCTCCTCGTCACTCAAAATGCACCTATCGGCATAGATCACATAGCTTTGAGCCGTTGTCTTTACCGTGTGCAGGAACTCCCTGTCAAGTGTCGTGACTTCGTTTTTATCATAATAAAAATAGTATGCCGTGTCAAAGTATTCGCCGAGGAAATACGGCTCGTCCGCCTTGTCGGTGACAGCCTGTTTTGTTTCGGTGAAATAGACATAGCTGCGTATCTTATCAAGCGGAACATTCTCGTTGAGGTACTCACCGTCAAGGAGCATTTCGCCCAGCTCATAAAACGTAAAGCCGCCGCCCGTTCCCTCGACTGCCTTTTTGCCATCACCGTAGCCGTCAATTACACGCTTTACACGTTCTGCGGTAATGCTATCAGCATAGTCCATCATCTCGATCAGAATAAACTTGCGGTTGCCTCCGTCCTGCTTGTTCATGTTGAGGACAGCGTGGGCGGTTGTGCCGGAGCCTGCAAAGCTGTCGAGGACAATGGAATCCTTGTCAGTTGCAATTTTAATTACTCTTTCAATCAGCCTTGTAGGTTTAGGGGTATCAAAACCTCCGGTACCAGAAAGAAGGATTTTTTGTTCATTTGTAGCTTCTACATTTGTGCCAACTTCATCGTATTTCCAGAGTGTGGATACCACTTTTCCTTTGTTCTGGTCAAGATATGTTTTAGATTGAATGCTTCCTTTACCCTTAGATAAAAAGAAATATTTAGGCCATGGCGTTGTGTTATATCTTTCTGTCGCTATTTTTCGAGCAGTATCTAAGTCACACGCCAGCATAATAGCTGGAATGTCGTTCGATACTTCGCCTCCACAAATATCCTCACGAATGGAAGCATCATCTATGACTTTCAATTCATAAGGTGCCCATTCACAAAGTGTAGCTAATAATTTATCTTGCCCGTCTTTCCAACAGCGACCTTTTGGAGGGTACATTAAATCCCCGGTAATGGGGTGCTGTATCGCATAGACCATTCCTCTATGCGTACTCGCACTTGGTGCATGAATAGGTGTAACCTTATATGGTAGAATATCGTTATCATAATTTACATAACGAGCATCCATTTCAGCTGTACGTTCAAGACGGTTTGGATTCCATTTGGGTAACTTTGAATAAACCAAGATGTTATCGGTATCATACGGAATGCCTTTTGAGTCGTTTCTTATAGTGTAATTGTTCTGCCATGTTAGTCTTGCGACAAAGCAATTGGCACCAAAAATCTCATCACAGATTATTTTCAGATTAAATAGCTCATTATCATCAATGGATATAAAGATAACCCCGTCCTCTGCAAGCAGCTTATGCAGGAGCTTCAACCGAGGATACATCATACACAGCCATTTATCGTGACGGGACAAGTCCTCGCCCTCGCTGCCGACTACCTCACCGAGCCATTTCCTGATACGGGGATCATTGACGTTATCGTTGTAAACCCAGCCTTCGTTGCCCGTGTTGTAGGGCGGATCTATGTAGATACAGCGGATCTTGCCCTCATACTGCGGCAAAAGAGATTTCAGCGCAGAGAGGTTATCACCGTGAATTATCATGTTGCCGTCGGCATCGCCGTATTCATACTGCGGATCAAGCACACGGTACGGCACGTCCATGTGGTGATTGATGACTTTATCCTTGCCTATCCAGTCGAGTGTCGGCATTTCGGTCACGCTCCTTTTTGTGGGGATAAATGCTTTACTTATTATTATAGCATAGTTCGGAGGGATTTTCAACCGCTTAGACGAAAAAACGGGAACAACTCGCTGTTGACTTATTTCGAGACTTTCATAGTTGCCGATTCGTTCGTGGGCGTATTATCGTATTTAGTTGAATATCAAAAAGGCATATCACGGAAGCGTTTTTTTCACAAGACATATACGCAATCCTATTTGAAACTGTTTTGTCCTATTGATATATAACAACCGTCTTTTGATAAAGAGTTATCGCCATATTCTTTTAGCCTTTCCTTATTGTTGATTTTGTACCAATTTCAATCGAGGGTATACAAAAAAAAATTAAAAATATTTCCAAACCTATTGCAATTTTCAAAGATTTGTGGTATAACAAATATAAAAAAACTGATGACTTTAGAAAAAAGGAAAAATTACTAAATAAATTAACTTCGAGATAAAAAGGGGGTGGAAATATGACTCCAGAAGAAGCTACTCAGCTTTATAATATTGAGCAACGCAAATATTATGAGTATTGCGGATATGTTGTGTCTTATCAGAATAAAATAGGCGAGTATCAGTCTGAACGTCAGAATAAACGCGTTCAAGTAGAGAATAAGCAAACTGAAATTCAAAAGAATAGAGAGCTTTTAGAAGCTATAAGTGGTACAACTGGTGTTCATGATGACCTTTTTTCTCACCTTACCAAAATAAACAGTAAAGTCGAAGATGCTGCCTCGAACTTTAAGACAATGGTAAGTTCAAGCACTGTCAGTTCCTTTGACTTATGTAATGCTTTTGGTGAAAAAGCGACAAGTGCTAACTCTCAATTGACAGCGGTGTTTGATGCTATATCAAAGGGAGCATCGACTGTTACCGGAGTTATAGAAGCACTCAACCAAGAATTACAGGCATTGAATGCTCGTATACAAGAGCTTGATTCAGAAATAAGCCGAGCACAGGCTATGATTGACCAGTATGAAGCAAGCAAACGTAGTTGTTTAGCTAATATGGCTTACTATAAAAAGATTATGGATGCGATAGTAACGTAATAATAGTGAGGAATAGGAGGTGTGTACATGGCGACGATCGAGCTATATAAAAGTAAGATAAACAATATGTCTAACTATATTAACCAAGCTAAGTCTGCTGTCGGAGACTTCTGCGTGGATTTGTCTGCCCTAAAATCGAAAGTTCTCGGAATCAACAGCAGTGTATGCGATAGTGTTGTCACGAGCATCTCGACCTCATCTCAGACACAAGAGCAGCAGATTGCAGGTCTTGAAGCAACTCAAAGAGAAGTCGATGAGTTTATTAACTTAACGGTAAATCGTGATAACTCTGCTTCTTCTGAAATATCTCGTTCCAAGAAGGACTTTTACAAACAATACTCTTATCTTAAACCTGACTGCGAGAAGACTGACTGGGAAAAGTTCTGCGAAGGCTTAAAGAAGGTCGGTCAGTGGTGTAAAGATCACTGGAAAGAGATCGTGCTTGTAATTGAAATCGTAGCGGCTGTTGTCTGCCTTTGCGTTCCTGGCTTACAGGGTATAGGCACTGGTATTCTTATCGGTGCCTTAAAAGGTGCTTTGACCGGCGGCTTGATCGGCGGAATTACCAGTATGCTAACCGGAGGGTCATTCCTAGAAGGATTTGCCCAAGGTGCATTAGATGGTGCCATAATGGGTGGTGCCTTGGGCGGCGTAGGCGGAATCGCTGGCAAATTTATAACCTGTGGTTCTAAATTAGGAAACGCAATCCAGACAACCTCTAAAATCAGCGGAGCCATTTCCAATAGTATGGATGGTTTTGACATGGTTTCTTTGGGACTTGGAATGGTAGATCCGAATAACCCAATCACAGAACTGAACAACAAAATGCATCAGAGCGATGTATACAACAATTTCCAGATGGGTGTAAGCTTATTATCAGCTTTCTCCGGTGCTGCAGCGGACAATATGGCTTGTTTTATTGCTGGTACATTGGTGCTTACAACTACTGGTCTGCTTGCTATTGAAAAGCTAAATCCTGGTGATAAGGTTATTTCAACTGATCCTGATACGCTCGAAACAAGTGAAAAAACTGTTCTTGAAACATATATCCGTAAGGTGGACAGGCTTGTTCATCTTGTTATCAACGGTGAAGAAATCGTTACTACAGACAATCACCCATTCTATGTACAAGATAGAGGTTTTATTGAAGCGGGTAGGCTTCTTGTAGATGATAAGCTTGTAAGTGTTAATGGTGATGACCTATTCGTTGAATATGTCAAAACCGAAGAGCTTGATACACTTATTGATGTACACAATTTTCAAGTTGAAGATTTCCATACTTATTTTGTTGGTAATCTTTTAGCGTGGGTACATAATAAAACATGTCCCCCACACATGAATGAAGATGGCACATTAAAACCAAATCAAGAGTATAAAGCCGGAGAAAACGGCTACACATACAAAACCGATGCAAATGGTAATATAAGTTCTGCTCATGCGGACGAATTGAAATTCAAAACCCATGACGGAAGATTGAACCATAATTCAAACACAGCCGGTAAATTACCTGGTGATGACGCAGGCCATTTGTTTGCTGATCAATTCGGTGGTTCACCAGAATTGGATAACCTTGTATCACAGAAAAGCGGATTAAACCGAGGTATAAAAGGGAATCCTAAGACATATAGAAATATGGAAAAACAATGGTCTACTGCATTAAAGAATGGTCAAAAAGTAACGGATATTGATATAAACCTTTCATATAAAAATGGTTCGTCACGTCCGTCAGCATTTGATGTTTCGTACAAAATCGATGGAAAATTATTCAATCGACATTTTAAAAACTAATAATAAAAACAAATAATTAAAATCTAACAATAAGGAGATCTGTTATGTTAAAAGGTTTTGAAGATGCATTTGTTGATGCACAAGCTAATGTTATTTCGCTTTGCCTTGAATTACTTAAGAATTCTGAAAAGAGTGCAGACGTTATATATGTATACATATTACAAAATGATGACGAAGAGTATATTGACGCATTTTTTGAGAAAGATGGCAAGTTGTTCACAACCAATGATTGGTGTTCAGATGCTCAAATTAAGGAATTCTTTCATTGTGGAATAGAAGATATAGAAAGCATTGTTGAGCTTTGTGATACCTATGATGCAAAGTGTCCACACGAATTCAAATTAGTATACAATGTTAACTCTAAGTCATTTGACTCAAATTACAATTATGAAAATGCAACCGATGTTTATGATAAGGATGTAATTGAGTTAGTCGAAGAATGGTTTAATGAATGCGAAAAAAAAATAAGTCATTGATAAATTTTAGGAGATAAAATTATGATTGAAGTCAATGAGCAATTAGCTGAAGTTATATCAAATTCTCGGGTCGCTTTTATTAATGGTCAGATGGCTGAAGCCTTTAAACTCGCTAAAGAAGCGATTAAACTTGATGAGAACTGTGCAGATGCTTATCAGTGTGCAGCAAATGTGTGTATGTCGCTCAGCAGGTATGAGGATGCAATTGAGTATTACCAAAAAGCTGTAAACTGCGATCCGAACAATGGAAACCGTTATTTCAGCCTTGGCTATGCACAGGCAAGTGTGAATAAGATTGCTGAGGCTATGCAGAATTTCGCTAAAGCTGATGAGCTTGGGCTGAACGAAGATGCTGCAGGACAGATGTATCATATCCTCGGAATTGTAAATCAGGAGTTCGGAAAACTTGATGATGCCCTCATCAATTTGAAAAAGTCGGAGCTTATCATTCCGGCAGACATGGATATACTGAAACGCAAGGCGGTTATCTATGGGCTTCTTGATGAGATTACAAATGGCTTGCAGACTGCTAATCAGATGAAGCTGCTTGCACCATCTGACTATTCCGGCTATCAAGCTGCTTACATTTTGCTCAAACAGGCTGGACGTATAGATGATGCGTTTAAGGAATTGCGCTATGCTCGTATGAACCTCCCCTCCTTCCCTTTCGCTCTTTGCGGGGATATGGTGAATTACGAACTTGTTAAGCATGAACAAGATGGCGACACGATTCATTTTGAGAAAGCGTTAGCTTATATTAAGCACTTCCTGAAAAAAGAGAAACCGAGTATTGCTGATGTTGTCGAGTGCTATTTAACTGCTGCCGATCTATACCTTCAGCTTGAAGATGCGGAGAAAGTCATAGAGTGTTTGACCGCTGCGGAAAAACCAGTGTTCTCTTATAACAACGGTGTTCTGTTTGGAGAGTATACACCTCAACAGTTAGATCCAAACTCGATTTTGAATGAGATGAATGCTAATCTTTATCGCTATGAACAGTTGAGTGTTGAACAACTGGAAGCGATGAGGAAAAGCGGTACATATATCACTCCGACCGAGGAATCTAAGGCTGACAACGAAGAATACAAGCTCACTGACGAAACGTTTGATATTTCAGTTGAGGATAGAGACAGAATTAATCGTATGTACATTGGAGCATATACGTTACTTGAAGACAATCGAAAGATAATGTACTACGCTTTAGAGTTGCAAAAGAGTCAGGAGCCCTCAATGGTTGAACTCGGCTGGTACACGGAAGCGAGAGCAATGCGTGATCTTAACTTGGATGGTTGGCAAGATCAGTATGGCTCAGTTATTAAAAAGCTGAGAAATAATATTCTGAAGGATCCGACAGACATCAATGCAATGATACTTCGAGTAAGATGCTTAATCGATACCGAGCAGTTTGACGAAGCAGAAGAAAAGTGTAAGTATCTCAAGGAAGAATTACAGAAACCTCTTATGGAAGAGCTGAACGAAGCTAAGAACGGAGGCAAGTAATATGGCATTTCTTTTTCATGACATTGTACTTGATGATACAGCATTTAAAACTGCGTCTGATGATATGGCATCATTGAAACAACAAGCTGCCGACCTTAAAACCAAGCTTGAAAAAATGTATGAAGATGTAACCAGTGCGTTGGATACTTCGGCAGGAGATGAAATTCAGTTTACAGCAAAAAATGTTCTTTTGCAGCCGATTGAGGACATGAGTGCAGTTATTCAGCATATCTCTGATACGTTGAATACTATCATAGGTACAGGATACTACAAGGACATATTCGTTAAGTTCGAGGAACTTAACGAATGAATAAAACGATATTTAGGAGGAATTAACTATGGCAGGCATGGGCAAAACAGGAACAGTGAATATCTTTCCCGAAATGATGGATGAAGCTATTAAAGCAATCAAGGATTATCGTACAATTGCATTTGGTGATACTGACGGTAATGGCTCTGATGGTCTTTATGGTACTGTAAAGAAAGAGGTTGAAACCCTTACATCAAGTGATTTCACTGGTTCTGCATCGAAAGGCTTCGTTAACTTTTACACAAACAATATTGAACCCGCAACGGGGTCAAGTCTCAAGGGTGCGCTTGAGATGCTTGAATCGATTTGCAAGAGCATCAAATCCGCTATTCCCGACACCGAAGGTGTTGATGAACAGCTTGGAACAGAAAACGACAAGTAATACAAGAGGAGGATATTATCATGGCAGGTTGTAAAGTAGTAAAAGCATCAATGGATCAGAGCGTAACCAATCTCTTGAATTGTTCAACTCAGTACGAAGAAGCAGCAACAACATTTGTTGCCGCCTTTAAAGCTGCTATCGAGGCAATGGAAGGCGATGCTAAGGATGCTTTAGTTGAATTTTTTGAGACTAATATTGAAGGTCTTGTCACTAAGGATATTCCTGGTGCAGTGAAGGGCCTTTCAGAACTTCTCAAGGCGAATGCGCAGAATTTTGATGATGTTGATGCTCAGCTTGCGAATAGCATCAGAGGAAATGGTGGAGGCAATGGTGGCAATTAACCCACATATATAAGTGTATATATGTGCCTTCGCACTAAAAAAAATACTTGGTTGGATTGCGTACAGCCTCGGTGCTATTAAATGGCTGAGGCTGTACTTTTTATTAGGAGGTGGCAATAAATGTTTAGAGAGTTAACCGATGCAGAACTTGCTTTACTAAGTGATTCTGAAAAAGAAGTATATAACAAAGAATTACTACTATATAAAGAGAGAATGGCTTTTGTCGGACAGCTTGAGAGAATCGAAGGTGCTGATTATCAGTATAGAAAGCCAAAGTTCAGTGGTATTAACCAAATTCCCCAAATTGATGTCCCGCAACGTGATATTGCCGCTCCAAAGAAAGTTGCTTTTCCACAGGAATTGTTAGATAAAATGCGTAAGGTTGTTGTTTCTTATTCGAGTTTTACTCCGCCTAGTAAGATTCACCTTAAGGGAATGCCAAGTCATCGAGGTGGTGCTGTAAGGATAATGCCAACAGTCATGCCCATAGAGAAAATACGTCTTGCAGATATTCCTAAAAAGCCGGGTAGTGCTATTGCAAATCTACCTCAGATTCATACTGTAGATTCAGTTAAAGTTACAGGTATGCCGAAAAAGCCGGGTAGTGCTATCGCAAAACTTTCGCATATTCAGCCTGTGGGTTCAGTAAAGGTTACCGGCATGCCGAAAAAGCTGGATAGTGCTATCGCAAAACTTCCACAGATTCAGTCTGTAGGTTCAGTAAAGGTTACCGGCATGCCGAAAAAGCCTGATAGTGCTATCATAAAACTTCCTCGGATTCAGCCTGTTGGCCCAGTGAAGATTTCTGGTATGCCGGAAAAGCCAGGTAGTGCTGTTGCAAAACTTTCGCAGATTCAGCCAGTGGGTTCGGTAAAGGTTACTGGTATACCGGTAAAGCCGGATAATGCTATCGCAAACCTTCCTCAGATTCAACCCGTGGGTTCAGCAAAGGTTACCGGTATGCCGAAAAAGCCGGATAGTGCTATCGCAAAACTTCCTCAAATTCAGCCTGTGGTGTCAGTTAAGATCGCTGGTATGCCTGAAAAGCCTGATAGTGCTATCGTAAAACTTCCACAGATTCAGTCTGTAGGTTCAGTTAGGATCACTGGTATGCCTGAAAATTCTGATAGTGCCATCGCACAACTTCCTACGATTCAGCCTGTAGGTTCAGTTAAGGTCACAGGTATGCCTGAAAATTCTGATAGTGCCATCGCACAACTTCCTACGATTCAGCCTGTAGGTTCAGTCAAGATCACAGGTATGCCAGAGATAAACATACCTGCAACTCAATCGATAGATAAAGAAGCAGTCACAGATGTTATTCAAAGAATAATTACTATTATGCAAGGAGCGTAGCAAATGAAAAATAATGAAATCATGATTTCAGTTCAGTTTAATTTTCCTAATGATTCAAATAAATATAGTGAAAAATTCTCTGGAATCACTGATAGTCTCGCTTTCCTTGTTAAGGATGATATAACACTAAAGGCTTTCATCGAAGGTCTGTATTATGGACTTCATAATAATTTTCCAGAGCACTTTATTCTTTTCAAGGATTATCTAAAACACCGTAAGCAGTTTGTTGTGGATTATTCTCGAAAAGGCAAATACAAGGTTATCAATTTTGAAAAAGAATTGTTGTCTGAGAAGGTAACACTAATTGAATTAGGCTTTGTTACTTCAAGCGTTTTAGTGATAACTATGAAGCGGAAATTGGAGAGTCAACTGCTCTTTGATAAAATTCCAAGTAGCTATATTCTTGATTCTGATGATAATCCCCTTGAATACAATATAAGTAGTCGTACTCTTGAAGCGGTCGATTCATCGGATATTGAAATTCTCCCTCCAGGTGATATACCTGAAAAAGACGAAAGAACGTTAGGCGACATTTTGATACCTACAGTACTTTCGACTGGAGGAATGATAGGCGTTAGAGCTGTGATGTCTAAATCTGCCAGTTCGAGTGGTATGGGTGGTATGATGTGGATGATGACGGCTGCTACTGGTGTAATGACTTTGGTTACATCCACCTACAACTATTTTAAACAAGGAGCAACGAACACTAAGAAGAAAACCGAATGGAAAGAAAACTACGAAAAATATATTAAACGTCTGATTGACGAAAAGATAGGTATTTGGCAAAAAGCTGACCTCACCTATCTTCAGTCGTTGTATCCGGATATGTTAAAACTGTTCGCACAGTTATCTACACTAGATTCTGCTATTTTTTCAAGATCACAAAATGATAACGATTTTATGCGTATTACTTTAGGTGTATCAGAGCATGTGAAACCTCTTTTCGATATTAAATATGAGAAAAAAGATGAGATTTTTTCTGATGTTTATTATCATTTACGGTACGAAACATGCACTAATAGCAAAGACGAGAGAACAACTGATAAGAGAATCGCAGGGATCTATATTCTTACACCTGAAAGTGAATTACCGTGGTATGCATTTATAAAGAAACATACACGGAAGGATGAGGAAGCAAAACTCAAGAAGTCTCAAAGGGAAGGGCTGATCTCAGAAGAAAAAGTATTGCTTTCTGATTTGCCATACAGGTTTTCCACAGAATATTTCCGATATATTGATGGTAAAACATGGGGTAAGAGCGGTATTAAGGCACCATATATGCTTGATATAAGAAATGCCGGTGCCTTGGGTATAGTTTCTCCTGACAATTCCTTTGCACATGATACTATTAAGCACATTGTATTAGAACTCGCTTATTATCATTCTCCGGAAGATATTCAATTTGTATTTTTCTTTGAAGAGGGATTGAGTATAGAGGAGCAAAAACAAAGGATTGATATATATAAATTTCTTCCTCACTGCAACGAATTACTAGAAAATACATCTCAGTTCGTTTTCGACAAAGAGAGCGCTGGTCTTGTTTATGGTCAATTATTGAACATAATGACTCAAAGAGCCAAGGACATACAATCCGATGAAGAAAACGAAGTTGAATCTGAACATAACACCCAGATAGTGTGTGTAGTATTTGAAGATTATAATATCAAGTCTACTGGTTTTTCAAAATATCTTCCCGAAGCTCCCAAAGAGGGTGAAGACTACCAGAATAAACTCGGTTTAACATTTATTTTTTGCCGCGATGATAAGGATAAGCTTCCTCGTTATTGTGGAGATGTAATTTACATGAATGTAGACGCTAAAAAAGTGGGATATGGCTACGTTGTACCACGCTATAGCGTTATGACACGAGAGAACATCTTAGCTAATATGACGGAGACAAATAAGTATCCCAATTTCTGGAATGACTATATTTTCTCTTCTAAAGAATACAAAGAACAATATGAGCTTGCATACCGAAGACTTGCAGCCATTTATTATACACGTATTGCAGAGAACGGTCAGGTGCCAAGCATGGTTACCTTATTTAAATTGCATGACATTTCTAGTGATGATATCATTCCTGAAAATGGTGTGGATAATCCATTATCTACCTCACCTTTTGCAAAACGCATACTTGAGTGCTGGGAATCAAGTGAAGAAGAATATGACGTCACCAGAAATTTACGTGTTAAGATTGGTGCAAATGAACATGGATCAATGTCACTTGACTTATATGAGAAAGCAGACGGTCCTCATATGCTTGTTGCAGGTACTACTGGTTCCGGAAAATCCGAAACTATTATCACCTATCTAATCGGATTGTGTATGAAGTTTTCTCCCATGGATTTAAACTTAATGTTAGTTGATATGAAAGGTGGAGGTTTTTCAGATCGTTTAGGAGATTTGCCACATTGTGTCGGCGTAGTTACCGATACGGCAGGTGAAAGTGAAGGAATATCATCCGCATATATGCTGAAACGATTTCTTGAGACGCTTAATGCTGAAATTAAAAAGAGAAAACTACTTCTTCAGGAATTTGGAATAGATACAGCGGATGCATATATTCGCGCAAGACGAATAATGGTAGAAATTTCCGGAATGATCGAAGCTGATGGGACGAAGTCTTTGAAAGAACTCTATGAAATTTCAATTCAGCTCAAACAGCAAAAAATAGCCATAGACGATGCTGATTATTCTGAAACAGTCAAGAAGATTCTTGAGAAAATGAGTAAACTTAACGCTAAACAGATGGACACATTTGTTAATAAAGGACTGGATAAAATCAAAAGTCTTTCTCATCTTGTACTTGTAGTTGACGAGTTTACTGAATTAAAGCGTTTTTCAAGCGAAAGCAATGACGTTGACTTTATTGCGGAAATAACAACGATTGCCCGTGTTGGCAGAACGCTTGGATTTCATATCATTCTTGTATCACAGAATATCGAGGGTGCTATCACTGACGATATAAGAGTAAACTCTAAAGCAAGAATCTGCCTAAAGGTTGCCACGAAGCAAGCTTCCAAGGAAATGATTGATAGTCCTGTGGCGGCTGCTCCGAAAATGCCGCTGAACGGACGAGCCTATTTACTTGTAGGAACAGGCTCTCGCTTTGAGTACTTTCAATCTGCCTATACAGGTTCTAATCAAAATACAAGCATTGAAGATCCTGTGAATATCACATTTGTGCCTGACAGCGGAACTTTTAATGAAAAGTTCTATCGTTCAGATAAGGATAATACTGTATTGCAGGCACAACAAAAAAATGTTGATCCTAATGCTACTCAATTGAAGTTTGTTGTGGACACTATTATTGCAGTTAATACAGGAAAACAAATTCCAGAGACAATATTCCTTCCCCCATTAAAAACTAAGATAAAACAACCAAATCTTATAAATGCAACAGAATGGAGTTGATACAGCAATGGACAAGAGAAACTTGATTTGTACGTTAGGTCAGTACGATATTCCTATTGTACAGAAGCAACCTCTTTTTAAAGTTGACTTACTCGACAAAAATATAGCTCTGTTCGGTGCAGCAATGAGTGGAAAAACAAACTTCCTTAAATTACTGATTCAAACGCTACATATTATCACTAATCCTGATGATGAGGAAATTTTTATATTAGATTTTGGTGGAGCTCTTGCATCCTATAAAACTATGCCTCTCGTTGCAGCATACTTTGATAATTCCAATGAAGAATATGTTAAGCGTGTTTTCAGGATACTTGAAGAAAGAATCAAGAAGAATACTGAGATTCTGGAGGGAACCGGATTTTCTTCATATTTCGGTGAAAAAAAGATTGTTCACACGACATTTATAATTGATAATCTTAATTCGTTCCAAGATGAACCGAGGTATTCAGCATATCAAGAAAAATTCGCCAAAATGTGCAGAGATGGTTTGTCAAAAGGCATTTCAATTGTATTTACTGCATCAGATACTAAAGGGTTATCATCATATCTCAACAATTTTGGGCAGAAAATCGCATTTGAAATGCCCTCGGATAAATATATCGAGATATTCAATTCAAAAGTATCAGAAATCGGAGCGATTCCTGGGCGCGGCTTTGCGAATGTAACCATAAAGCCTGATAATATTGAAGGTACATTTAGAATGAATGCACCATATGAGGTTCAATGCTATATTTCTGATCAGATGGAGCCTGATAGTAGTTTTTTGTTCTGCTTAAAGAGTAAGTATCACTACAACGAAGAAAGTGGTAGAGAAGGAAATGGCAAGTTTGACAGGTGTGTAAAGAAGCATCTGACATTCAATGGCGATTTGACTCGTGACGAGTATCAACGTTTAAAACAAGAACCTATAACAACGAAAAAAAATATTCCTTGGATTCCTTGTCCTGTTTCTGTTGGTTTGGATTACATTGACTTTTGTCCGGTGACAATCGATTTCTCAGAATCAAGGGTACTCGGCATTTATGGAAAAAAAGGATATGGAAAAACAAACTTGCTTAGAGTCATTCTTGAGGATTTATTTAAAAAGAAATCATCTTCGAGGTTTGTATTTTTTGATGACGGAAGAAAGCAGCTTGAAGAATTCTATAATAGATGTGAATCACTTGGTTTGGACTGTATAAAGTTTTATGAAACAAAGAGAAACTCACCGCTCCCTCCAAATAACGATAGTGGAATGAATCAAAAAACCCCAACTGATTTTATGGACATTATAGATAAACCGACTACTGCATCTGGTTTCAAGAAGACTTTATCACCGTTTCAGCAGTTTTACCATTTCATTAATGATTATTACATGGATCTCACTTGGAATGGAATTTCTAATAATCAACTTAAATCTCCTGTGGCAACTTATATATACGGTGAGGAGATGGCAGGACTTATGCCGTCTTACAACGAAGAACTAAATCCGATTAAACCGACGGTATTTATTCTTCAGAGTAAAATGCTTTATTTAAGCGCTAATGGTGAGAAACAGTTTATAAACAACATTCTTCCAAAACTCGCAGCCATCGCCGAAGAAAAAGATCTGATTTTTATTTTCACTGATGTGCAAAAAATTACAGATCAAGAAAGCAATAACTTTTTTAATAATTCATTAAATGCTATTTTCTTACTCGATAGTATCGCAGAATTTGCTGCTGAACGAGGACAAAAGACAGTATTCGGCAGTATGGATGTAAAAGGATTAAGGGAAGAATATGCTCGATGTGAAACTGGGGATGGTTATTTTTATGATATAGAAGCTGACAAGCTCATGAAGATGAAGTTTATTAGGCAAGACAAATGGAGGTAATAGTAATGGCTGATGGTAATCATATCAGATGTGCTGATATCGAAAAGCTTGTACAATTTGAAAAGGATAGTCAGGTAGCCAAAACGGACTTTGATAATATTATAAAGGAATTCAAACGGATTAACGAAGCATTACTCGGAAAATGGCAAGGTGCTGGTGCTAATCAATATCGAAAAGAGGTTGAACACATTCTTGAAAAAATCGGAAGTGTTGGAGAAGTTCTCGATGCGATAAATGAAGGGGCTGTAAAAAGTGCAAGAGATGCATATTTGCAGCTTGATGCCGATTTAGCTGCGTTCAATGAAAATCCAACTTCTGAGGAAGGTGGAAATTAATGAACAAAACGGTTAATAGTTCAGACGATCTCGGAAATATTGAACTTTTTGATGAAACCAACGATGACATTAAGACTGAGATCGTTCTTTTTGAATGCAACGATACCGAGGTAGATCAATCTATTTTTGGAATTTTAGCTTTACCAGAGAACTTGGATTAGAAAGAGATGTGATTCGGTGAGTACCCAGATAAAGGGCAGTAAATTCATTTATGAGATAGATGAAAAGGATTTCCCACATGGCTTTATTGCCCAGGGAACTGAAAGCTTTGTATTTAAAGGCAGAAAAATCTCTGTAAACGGTCAAGATGAAGAAGAGTTATCATTCTCTTGTGTTTTGAAGTTTAAGCCCTACTCTCGTTCTCGCTTTGAGCGATTTACGAATAATGAACTTAGAATATTTGAAGAACTTCAAGAGTGTCGTAGTGTGGCTCGGATATATGATGTTATAGAAGATCTTGGCGAAAGTTTTGATTTGAAAACGCCAGAAATATCAAAGCACATCCGAAGTAAAAGCATTGAATTAAATGGTGCAATGATACCTTGCTTCTGTGTTGTTGAAGAATATATCGACGGTTGGTCTTTGGAACAATACTGTATCAGGCAGTTTTGGGGACTTGAGAAGTTTAAAGATAATCGTTGGATTAAATACCATGAGTTTAAGGACTTTGAAAAGGAAGAAGTTCTAAAAAAATACAAAGATGAAAAAACTTTTTTCAGATATCAAGATAAAATGTTGCATTATATGCTGAGTCTGTGTGGTATATTACAATTTATAAGCATGACATCCAAAAAGAAAGTGCTGCATCTTGATATAAAACCCGAAAACATCATGGTCACAAGCCAAAGCGAAGAATTAGTTTTAATTGATTTTGGACGATCAGAATTTTTAGATGAGCGTGATCGATATATATATCATAAGCTCGCACCATTTAAGTACATAAATGATAATGGTGTCAGAGTCAAAGAAGACATCAACCATCCATTTTGTCATGGAACGATTGGTTATGCAGCCCCGGAAGCTTTTAGGGCTGCAATAGATGACAGTTTCCCATTAACTCTACTCAATGATAAAAGTGAAGACAAAACAAATGGCTTTGAAATTGGAAGAATGTCAATTGAAAGCGATATTTTTTCATTTGGGGCAACCTTCTGGGAATGCCTAAATATTGTTGAATTAGTAACTAACAGCGAAGAATTCTCAACTTTAAACCGTAAATCACGCTTTTATGAATCGCATTTGCTGAATCACGATTCTTATTATGAGCGAGATTTATCTCTTGAATGTACTGGACCATTAGGTGGAAGATATAATCTTGCCTTACAGAATATTATAAAGAAATGCACTCGCAAACGCTTAGATGGGTATATGAATGATCCAGCATTCTATCATGGATATGACGAGATAATTCGTGATTTGGAAGATGCAAGAGACTCTATTCCAACTGTTAAAAAGGGGGAAAACAAACAAGTAAAAAATTCCTCTATAACATTTGGAATTTGCATTGGTTGTTTCCTTTCGTTGCTACTGATATCGGGTGTTTATCGAGCAATTGGTGCTCGAATCGCAAAAAACAACTGGAATAACCTGGTCAGTGAGATAAATAATCACATAGAACAAGGAGATTCTGCATATCAAACCACAAAGCAGGGGGAGCTGTCTGAAATCGCACTTGAACGAATGGAATTGGCAACTGGAGCACAGGAACTTGAAGTTTGTGATGAAACGTTCGTGTTCTTATGTAATGATAATGTGATTAATTCCTCAGAGGCGACACTTATGATTACATTACTTAATCAGCTTGATGATAACAATGATAAGATCCAATATGCTGATAAGATTATTGAGCATGCTAATCCAGTTGAGTTGCCTTCAATTGCGGCGAGTGTCAATTCGCTAGGCCTTTCTACAGACGATATTGGTTACAAGCTGGCAATAGCTCTTTACTGCGTTGATCGAGAAAATGATTATGATTATGTAGATGCGTATGATTTGATTGTACAAAATGCTAACTTAAAAGAGTACCGTACCATTATCAAGATGCTAGCCGTTACCTTAAACAACAAAGGCGACTATGTCATAAATCAGATAGCTGAGAAAAAAAGCGTGAAACGTTCAGAGGTTATTGAAACGCTTAATAGTCTTGAAAAAATGTGAGGTGGCAAATGTGGAATTCATAAAACGAATCAAGATGACTTTTGACAGAAGATTCGAGAAAAAACCTGTTATAGGTAACATTGTTTACGGCATTTTCACCGGATTTGCTGCTTGCACTTGCATGCTGGGTGTTTTTATTATATTTGCAGTCATAACGGGCCTTCATAGCACGCTTGGAATTAACTACAAATCTTGGCACCTTTTCATGATGCTTTCGCTGTTCGTTGCATTGATCGCATTTGTTTTAGGAGCATTTGCGTACTTTCCTTATCGAAGGAAGGGAAACAGCTTGTTCAAAAAAGAATATATTAATGGAACTTCATATAAAGCTTTGCATGATCTATTAAAGCCCAAAAAAAGCGATAACTCTCACGAAGATAACGGTGATGATAAACATGAGTAAAAACAGATACTGCGGTATTTTGCTGTATAGTGTGATATCATTTCTCATATCGGCTTTATCATTTATTCTGATTCCTTTTTCTAATTTTGAAGGAACTAAACTGCAGAAAGCATTAGCATATATGGTCGGTTTCATATTCTGGATAGGACTAATTGTAGGTTTAATACTAACGCATTATCTGGGGAAGATCCGTGAGAAACATAATTATAGAAAATACTTTCTTCAAGGAATCCTTTGTTTCTTTAAAAATAAGAAAAGCAGATTTATCGATATTCTAATGATCGTTTCGGCAATTGCTTTTATTATTGTAAAGACTTTGTTTTCTAACGAGATATTGGTATTGAGCATAACGCTATCACTGCTAGTATTCTCTGTTTATATTCATTCAGTCTTAAATGGAAATAATTACGCATTTGCAGTTAAGAAAGGAGTACATCAATGAAAAACGCAAAAAGAATGTTTGCCTTTATCTCAGCACTTGCACTTGCTTTCAGTTATAATGCCCCGAGTTTTGTGGCTATTGCTGAAGATACTGTAGATCTCAAAGATAGTGTTGGGCAGCAAACCGAGGATGTATCTGAACCCACAACTGAAGAAAATGACTTGGAGTTAAATGTTGTCATCCCTGATAACTGGACAAACAATTTTGATGAGTGGACTGTAGATGTTAGTACGGATGCAACGTTATATTACAAGACAAGTGAAACGCCTCTTGCTAATCATATGTGGGGAACGTATTCTGATTCTGATGCCAAACTTTGGAATGATGGCACGGCGTTTGAAGATGGCGAGGGATATATTAAGTTCTGGGCTGTTAGAAAACAAGATGATCAGGATGAAGTCGTTGATTGTCAGGCTTTAACTTATAAGTATGATACAACAATCCCTGACGCTTTCAGTGTAGAAAAAATCAGAATCGATGACAAGACTTTTGATATAAAAAGTTCATCCTCAATAAGTGATAATCTGTCTTCTAATCTTGAAATTTACTATGTACTTGATAACAGCGAGCTGACAAAAAAGTCCGAAATCGAAGCTGTAGGCAATAGAATCTCACTTAATGATAATAACGGCGAGTACGGATTCAATCTCCATGGTGAGCCGTCAATGATTGATCACGAAGTGGTTTTTTATGTAATTGACGAGGCTGGCAATATTCAGCACACATCTATTGTTATAAAAGACACTTCTAAGCCTTATTTGAGCGTATCAGGAATTGATACGGATGAGAACAAGTGGAGTAATACTTTAAACTGGCTTGTAACATCAATTCCGACTGAGAATGTATCAATCTATTACAAAACATCAGATAAAAACGAGTTTGACTGGGGTGCGTATGAATCAGCAAGTGTGTGGAATTCTGAATGGGACTCTGAAGCATTAGCGGATGTTATTCCTGAAAATCATCATTATGTTCATTTTTGGGCTGCCTATGACAATGACTCTGATCATGAAGTGGCAGAGGAGACTTTTCATTATAATTTCGATAAAACAAAACCTACAGAGTTTGCTGTCAATATGTCTGATCCGTTTTGGCCACAACCTGGAAATTTCTGGTGGTCGCAGCGTAGCTTTTCGACTGATGCAACGTTTTATGAGAACGGCTCTGGAATTGAATCGGTTACATATAAAATTGGTAACGGCGGAGAACAATACATCGCCTATACCGAATCTAATGGTGGGTATAAATTTGAAATCAATATAAATAATGATGAGAATCTTGCCAACAATGCACTTACCTTTATTGTCAGAGACAAAGCAAAAAACGAGCAAACTTTCGTAATTGATGCTGTAAACAGTTCAAAGCCAATTATAAAAGAAGCTTCTGTAGTATACTCAGATAATAAGGAAGAGCTTGAGAAAGCCACATCAAAGCATTCTCTCATTTTCGGTGATGAAAGATCAAAAACATATCCATACTCAAACGCAGTGTATGCAAATAATAACGACTATATCAAACTTGAAGTTGATGATGCATCACTTAATAGTATTATTGTAAATGTTAATGGAAAACAACAAAGCTTGGGCGTTAGAAACCAGCAAGAAACTGAAAGAAATGGAATAATCGTATACTCTGATAAGTCCAACTATAGATATAAAAACTGTTACATCCCAGTAAGCAAACTAAATGGACTTAATAAGCAAGGAGTTAACACCATCAGCTTTGTGATAAAGAGCCACAATAATACGAAAAGTGAAGAGGCGTATCTTCTCGATTCAAAAGATAATCATTGTGATATATTCTACGATCCCAAAGATCAAGATGATTCTACTGTGTCTTTCTCTGCCACACCACAATATGTTGATGCGGATGGCAAAAAATATTATGGGGGATCATCTTTTTCGGAAGAGATTGCAATTACCATAAAAGATGATAAAGGACTGAAGAACTATACCTGCACAGTAATCGGTCCCGATGGAAAGATAGTCGAGAAGTTCCCCCCTAATGATTTGTCTTCTGGAACTTTAACCACTGAACCGATTGAAGTTGATAATGAGGAGATAGTTGATGGTGAGACTGTAATAACTACAAGTTCGGTAGATATTTCGTATAATGTTCCCATAGATCGTAAGGAACATATTATTGAAATTAATAGTGACAAATATCAGGCAAATGGATGCTATACATTAAAAGTACAAGCAACAGATCTCGCTGGAAATATAACCGATGAAAACAATGGTACATTTGAGTTTTACGTTGATACAGATGCACCTACAGTTATTGAAGATCGGTATACTTATACACCCTCTATTTTGAAGTACTTCACTTTCGGAATTTTTGGCAATGATTCCGTTAGCCTTTCTGTTAAAGTTGAAGATAACGAATCTGGGTGTGGCTTTTCTGATGAAACCGACGAAAAGGTAAAGCTTAAGTGGGGCGAAGAAGAGTATAAAGTGAGTTCATCTTCTTCAAATGGACAAACGAGAGAATTCGTGTTTGATACTCTCCCTGTAAATGCTTCTGGTACCGCTTATTTTATAATTGAAGACGCACTCGGAAATAAATCCAATTATTATCTAACAATAATAGATGGTGTGGTTTCAACTAATGAATCTAGTTCGACATTGTTGCAGCTGGAAAATGTAAAGCCGAGTGCTGAAATCATACTACCAGAGAATAATCAGCACATCGTTAATGGTGAAATATGGTATCCTTCTGCGTTCAATTATGAAGTAGTTGCATCCGACAAAGACTCAGGTTTGAATAATGTTTCCTTGAATGTGAAGGATTCCAATAATAATGCTGTCTATGATCAGTACTCACATACTGAAGACGGAGTAGTTGTTGAGAACCAAACAATTAAGTTTGCTTCTCCTGAGACAAAAACCAAATATACAGATGAAGTCCGATATAACTATAACATAGACTCCGAGGGGCATTATCTCCTTATTTCTGATTCGCAAGATAATGCAGGTAATTATGCTTCTGAAAATACTGAGTTGTCCTTGAAAAACAAGCGTGAAAAAGTTGTTCATATCGATACAAAGAATCCAGAGATAACTGAATTCCGATTTGAATCTAAAGGTGAAAATGGCAGCGATATTGAATATTCAACTTACGGCTACTACTTCAAGGAAGATACAATTGTGCGTGTTTATGTAAAGGATGAAGATGTTTCGTCAGGCATAAATTATGTCACATTATATCGCCGTGAAGCCGGTAGTCAAGAGCCAATTTCTATGACAGTATATGCCAGTGGCACAGAAAACTGGAATTCTCAGGAGGGGTATGCCGAATTTAAGATTGAGAAAGGTTTCAAGGGGCAAATATGGGCGATTGTTGTTGATAATGTGGCTTCCTCTAATTATTTAAACGACAATTATAAACATACATCAGGATTGAGATATGCAAACGGTACTATAGTTGAGGATGCGGAACTTCACGCAAATGTTTCGTCTATTAAAATTGAAGAATCAAGCACAGTATCTCCATCAAATGTGTACCAGGAAAATGACACGAATATTGTATTCTATAATCAAGATGTTCCCCTTATTATTACCGTTGAGGATTCTTTTTCAGGCATCTCTGAAATAGAATGGTCAATCGCAAACGATAACAAACAAGGCACTATAACTGTAAATGAGAACGGAGATATTCAAACCACAGGTGACGAGGCAATTATCATCAATGAATCTATAGGAAAGGACTCTAATCTTGTTACGAGTTTACAATTCATGGTGACTGTAACCAGTGATACAAATGAAAATCTTGTTTCTGTTAATCTGACGGATAATGCAAAGAACAAGGTCGAAGCTGCAACTACAAAGAGCTATAATGTAGATAAGACTGCTCCTGCTATTTCATCAACTCTAACTTCAAATGCTGCTTATTACAATGGAGATCAAGTTGTTACAATTACTATAGATGAAAGAAATTTCAGATCCAAAGATGTACATTTTACGTTGAATGATGATGAAGTTGAAGTTACATCGTGGGAGAATGATCAAAATAACGCCAATGTACATATAGGAAAATATACAATCTCTAAAGACGGAGTTTATAGCTATAATATTTCCTATACCGATATGGCTGGAAATCACAGTCAGAATGCTTCAACCACTTCCTTTGTTGTAGACCAGACGCCTCCGGTTCTTAAGACTAATTTTAATGAGTTTAAAACATCAAATAAGGAGCACTATTTTGGTGTTAGTCAAATTGACAAAAACATTGTAATAACAATCACTGAACATAATTTTGATCCTTCATTGGCACACGTTGAAATTAAGCGAAAAAATCCAGGTGAAACACATGATAAGACCGGGATGGAAATTGTTTCAAGAGGTACTTGGAGTACTGATGAGAAAGATAAAGACAAACACACATTTACCATACCGTTCTCAAACAAGAAAGAAGACGGTAAATATGATACATATGATGGTATTTATGTTGTGAGTGTTACTCCATTTGACATGGCATCCAATTCAACACCATCACAAGAATCTGTAATATTTGAAATTGACTTCACAAATCCAGTCATATCGCAGAGGAATGGAAAGTCTGTAAGTGATACTGATAAGGCTTATACAAACTTGGAAATTTTCACTGATAATACAGGTGTTGATGATGGCTTTATTCCCTCTGTTGCCATGAACGATAAAAACCTTGATCGCATAGAGTATGCACTAACTGTTTACACACCGGAATATACAAGTGGAAAAGAAATCGGAACAATTGCTCCTTCAACCTCTAAAAACGGAGATATTACGCAAATTGTTGAGACCGGTACCGAAAATAAGATGAAAGAGGCGGTGTTCGCATTACCTGAGTTCAAGAAAGATGGTATTTACTCGTTTGATTTAACGGCTGTTGATAAAGCGGGGAATAAAAGTGTTCTGTGTCGAAACACCTCGGTTTTAATGATGAATTCCGATGTACTTGCTTATATTACGGAAAGTAAAAAAGCGGATAACGTTAAGGATTCTACAGGTTGGTACTCGTTGCAGAAAGATGAGAAGACACCAATTAGCAAACGACCTGATGATTTTAAGGATCTAAAAATCACAGTGTTCGCTCCTACAGATTCCAAAACCAATATCGTATTACGAGACCAAAATGGCAAAACAGATGATACTGGTTTGAACGCAGATAACAGCGAAGATATGTATGCGGTAGGTGTTTATAGCTACACATTACCAGGTCAGTTCTTCATAGATAATTATCCTGAAGGAACGAACAAGGACATTTATTTAAGGGCAGAGAACACGTATAAAGGAGAAACTTCAAATATATCTCTTGCATGGATAAGGATTGATGCACTTGCACCATCATGTAAAGTGCCAAGTGATCTGAAAAAAGGAAAGGCATTTATCAAAAATTCTAAGACCTATACTATTACCGATATCAGTGAATCACTTAATCCCGATGAGTGTAAAGTATATGACAACGGAGTGCTGATGACCAATTTCACTTACTCTGAAGCGGATAAATCTTTGTCATACACATTGGATAAGGGAAGGCACAATCTCAGTTTTGTTTTGGTCGATGAAGCCGGAAATTCTTATACTGTGCAGGAAGTATCCTTTATTCAGGTAGGACTTTTCTATTGCCTTTGGTTTAGAATCCTATTAGGCGTCATTATCGCTGTCCTCGTAGGAGTCGGCATATGGCTGTTCAGAAAGAAAAGATCAAACACTTAAATCAAATACTATGCCCTCTTGTAATAAGCAAGAGGGCGTGGGTATATAAATGGAGGAATAAAGTAACCGCCAACCACACCCTAACGTTGATTCGGCACTAAAAAAGCGATAAAATAGTTCCAAAGGGATTTACCCCGAAAGGAGCTGAAAATATGCCAACGATCAGAGAAGTAAAAACCGAGCTTCGTCACAGGGAGTGGGCAGAGCAGATACAGGAATGCCAAAGCAGCGGTATGAACGTAACTGCTTGGTGCAAGGAAAAAGGTATCAGCCAGCACACATACTACTCACGCCTGAATGTGGTGAGAAAAGAACTGCTAAAACGAGCTGGATTGCCCTTGCAGCAGATCGTACCGCTGAGTGTTTCTCAAAGCGTCACCTGCACGACAGCTGCGGTGCAGACACAATGTGTTGCGAACAGCGCTGGACCTGGGAAACCTGAACCGGCTGTCCCACAAAAGATGATCGTCCGTAAAGACGGGATCGAGGTCGAAATGCCAGCAGATATATCCGAGAGGCTTCTGCTTACGCTGCTGAGAGGTCTGAAAGAATGCTGAAAGACTTAACTGCTGACAATATCTACATCGTCTGCGGACATACGGATATGCGGAAGTCACCACACGGCTCTGCATTATCCCTGCGAAGATCTTTAAGATCACATACTTTCGTGAGGTCTACAAATGTGAACACTGCGATAAGCACGGAGATAAGGCGAATATTGTGAAGGCTCCGGATCTGACTCCTGCGCCTGTCATTCCGAGAGGTCTGCCGGAAGCAGAGCTGATCGCATATATCGCTGAGGCGAAATATCTGCTTGGCGAACCGCTTTACCGTATGGAACAGCACTTCAAGATGCAGGGCATCTACCTGAACCGCACATCACTTGCAAACTGGATCATCAAAAGTTCAGAATGGCTTATACCTGTTGTGAAGCACTTCTGGAAATACGCCTATCTTGAACCTGTTCTGAATGCCGATGAAACCACGCTGCGTGTCCTGAAAATACATGGAAAGCCTGTGAAAAAGAAGGGACAGATGTGGGTGATCTGCACAGGAGCGTCAGCAAAGCTTCTGATCGCGATCTATACCTATCTGGACAACCGTTCAAAAGTGACCGCAGAGGAACTTCTCGGCAGTTATGACGGTATTGTGCAGACCGATGGGCTGGGGTCTTATGGTTCGGGAGAATATCTGCACGCAGGCTGCTGGTCGCACGCTCGCCGCAAGTTTGTGGACAGCATACCTGAAAATGATAAAAACAGCAAAGCGGCAAAAGCTGTCGAGATCATCGACAGAGCATTTGTCTTGGAGCGTGAAGCAAGAAAAGCAAACGTCCCGCCGGAAAAGATATTGGAGATGCGGCAGAAAGAGGTAAGACCGATCATAGAAGAATTCTACAACTTCATCGGAACGCTCAGACCGAGCAAAGGTTCACACCTTGGCGCGGCGGTCACCTATGCCCTGAATCAGAAAGACAAGCTCCTTTTGTTTTTAGATCATCCCGAAGTGGAAATGACAAATAATCTTGCAGAACGCACCGTTAAGCCTTTTGTGATCGACCGTAAGAATTTTCTCTTTTCTGAGACGGATAAGGGTGCAGATGCGAGCGCTCTCTTCATGAGCGTGATCGAAACAGCCAAGCGAAACGGACTGAATGTGTTTGGCTATCTCTCCTATCTGATGCTTGTTCTCCCTTCATGGGGCAAAACACCTTCAGAAGAACAGCTTGACAGCATCATGCCGTGGAGTGCTACTCTGCCTGAAACCTGCCACAGAACATATCATCAGATCGTTGAAAACATGGCTGAGGTTAAGTGACAGCTTCTCATCCACAGTATTCCATAGTAACTGACAGTATTTCACCGCACAGTAATTCACAGCAGCTCACAGTAATTCATTGTGATGAACCGAATACAGGATTTGAGCCGAGGTTGATCTCGGCTCATTTTTTTGCCCGCTGGTCTGGTTGGCGGTTACGGAATAAAAATGAAGTACACACCAAATCCTATGCAAACAAATGATATCACGCTTTCAGATGACCTTGTAGCCCTTACTGAGTTGATAGCAGCCAATGTCCACGATGTGTGGGCAGCTGGGCGCATTAAAGAAGGATGGACTTATGGAGAAGTTAAGGATACTGAAAAGAAAACCACTCCTTGCCTTGTACCGTATGATGAACTACCAGAATCTGAAAAAGAGTACGATCGTAATACTGCTATAGAAACGCTCAAGCTGATTACCAAGTTGGGCTATAAGATTACTAGAAAAGATATAGAAGCTTGATTTGTAATATAAAGTAAAGAAAAGTCAACCACTTAAATTGCGGTTGACTTTTATGTTATTCAATTCCTTGCTTACTCCTGCTCTTAGCCTTGTCCTTCGGCGTTTTCGGCTTTTTAGCGAGCCTTGCGGCATCACGTTTCATCTTAGCTCGTTCAAAGTAGCAAGTCTTTTCACGCTTCGGAGCGTTCTTCTTCGCTTCGATAGCCGCCTGATTCAGCTCATCAGTCACGACTTTCAGCCTTTGCTCCTTAGTATCAAGCTCCTCCTGCTGAGGGAACGGCTCTGCTACGATCTTCTGTGCTTCTGCGTGGTCAAGCCTGAGCTTCGCAAGGTTATCCTGTGTCCTTTCGATTCTGCCGTCGATGTTGTAGAGGGCAGCTTCAAGACGGTTCAGGTTATGGGCAAAGCTCTCGATCAGCTTCGTGGTATGTGAAGTAGCACCTTGCAGACAAGCGGACATACCGCCGCCCATCATATTGCTGTTTACCGTCACGCTCAGGTCAAAGCCCTGGAACGAGCCGACCTTAACAGGAGTATCCGCATACTTGATAGCAAACACCGCATCTTCCAAAGCCTTAGCTGCTTCTTTTCTGTCGGTGTACTCAGTCTCACCAATGGTGATTTTGAATACGGGCAGTTTTCGCTCAGGATCGATCGGGAGCTTGCGGAGTGCTTCACGGTCTGTATGGAGATCAGCAAGAATAGCTGTAAGTTTCTGCTCCTGTTCGGGGAAACGAGCGATCTTGTCCTCCATTTCAAATACTGTGTTGCGGTGTTCCGCAGCCAGTATCCTCAGTTCCTTCACTTCATTTTCAAGCATCAACTTCTCTTTGATACGGTCATCGCCAGTACAAAGTGCCTTGATCTCGGAATAAGTGAGTGCCTGCTGGTCTACATCTTCGCACTTTCTCGCGGGAGTCTTACTCGTCATGATCTGAGAGATAAACCTCTGCTTGTTCTCCAATGTCTGGTAGGAATAAGCGTCGAACGTGCCTTTGGTGACATAACGGAAGATCTGAACATTCTTGTTTTCATTGCCTTGTCTGATGATACGTCCGGCGCGCTGTTCAAGGTCGGCAGGTCGCCACGGAATATCGAGGTCATGGACTGCAATAAGCCGTTTCTGTACGTTAGTACCTGTACCCATTTTTGCAGTTGAACCGAGCAAGACACGGATCTCTCCGCTGCGGACTTTATCAAAGAGGTCAGCTTTCTGCTGTTCGGTTTTCGCATCGTGGATATATGCGATCTCCTCCGCAGGGATACCCCTTGCGATCAGTTTGTCACGAATATCATCATACACGCAGAAGTCGCATTCTTCTTCAAGAGACTCGACCTCAGCGATAGACTTCTTATCCTTCACATCGTCGGCATCTTCGCCCTCGACCTCTGCTTCTCCTGCTGCTTTGTGAGGAACGCCCAAATCACAGAAGATGATCTGCGTGAGTCTGTCCTCAGCCGTTTCAGCGTGAATACGGGCAACGTTCTCAACGCACCTGTTCAGCTTTGTATCGGGGTTGTCCTCAAAGGACGGATCGATCAGTCTCGGATCAAGACCGAGCTTTCTTCCGTCCGACGTAATCTTGAGCATATTGTCGATCGTGGGATCAACATTTCCTGCGTTGATAGCATCAGCTCTGTCGGCAAGCTCCTGAACAAGTTCCTGCTGAAAAGGAGTAGCTTCGACCTGAACTACCTGATAATCACAGTCGGGAACATCGAGTTTCAGCGTATCCGCCGTCCTAATGTCAGCCACCTGCTTGAACATACTCATCAATTCAGGCAGACCTGTATAGTTTGCGATACGGGTGCGCTCTTTGAAGCCATTGCCCGCAGGCTTTAACTCATAGTCTGTTTTCTGCTCACCGAACACCGCAACCCAATTGTCGAAGTGCTGTAAGCCGTGGTCACGCAGGAAGTCATACTCCAAGTAACGCATCATGGTGTGCAGCTCTGTAATACTGTTGCTGAGAGGTGTGCCAGTTGCAAAGATAACGCCCTTGCCGCCTGTCTTTTCATCGAGGTATCTGCATTTGAGGAAAAGATCAAGTGCTTTCTGTGAAGCCGAATTGGAAATTCCGGCTACATTCTGCAATTTTGTGGCGACGAACAGATTTTTGAACTCGTGGGCTTCGTCAATGAACAGACGGTCGATTCCGAGCTGTTCAAAGGTCAGCGTATCGTCCTGATTAGCCTTTTCGAGCTTGTCAAGCTGCTTTTGCAGGCTCTTACGGGTACGCTCCATAGCCTTGATCTGGAACTTTGAGCCTTCGCTCTTTTTCAGATCCTCAATGCCTTGCAGAATATCGTCGATCTGCGTCTGAATGGTCATGACCTGTCTCTCCTTAGAAACAGGAATCTTGCCAAGCTGAGAGTGACCGATGATAACTGCATCGTAGTTGCCTGTGGCGATCTTAGCGAATAACTGCTGTCGGTTCTCTTTCTTGAAGTCCTTTTTGGTCGCAACAAGAATGTTAGCACCCGGATAGAGCTTCTGGAAATCGTCACCGATCTGCTCCGTCAGATGATTCGGCACAGCAAACAGGCTCTTAGTACAAAGTCCCAAACGCTTGCTTTCCATAGCAGTAGCGATCATTTCAAAAGTCTTGCCCGCACCGACACAGTGAGCAAACAGCGTATTACCGCCAAACATTGCATGAGCGATAGCATTTTTCTGATGATCGTGCAGATGAATGTCCGCAGTCATCATCGGGAAAGAAAGAGCCGAACCGTCAAACTCACGGGGACGGATACTGTTGAACAGCTCATTGTAACGCTCTACAATAGCTTCACGGCGCTGCGGATCTTTGAAGATCCAAGCCTTGAAAGCCTTGCGAATATCGTCAGCCTTACGCTGTACCACACGGGTAGCATCAATATCCACCACACGTTTTTCCTTTGTATCGCCCAAGCCGTCAGGCACTTCGATCGTCTTGTAGACCTTCGGCTCTTGCAGATTCAGCAAATGCTCAAAGATGTCATAAGCGTTCATCTTGTGTGTGCCGTACTTCTGAGTCGCAAGCACCGACCTGTCGGAAGATTTGTTGCTTACATGGAAAGAGTTAGCGTGAACGGAGTATTCCACGCCGACGATAGCAGACTTGTTCCAACGTGCAGACGGACTGTCACTTCGCTGATATGCCGGAGTCTGCAACAGCTCATACATGAACTGTTCGTAGTATTTCGGATCAAGCCAAGCGGCGCCGAGCTTAATGTCAATATCTCCGGCTTTCAGCGGTTCGGGCATAGCTTGTTTCAGAGCTGATACATTGATATTGAAGTCGGGATCATACTCAGCGATCTCCTCAGCTTCTCGGAGCTTCTTGCGAATATCGCCCGAAAGATACTCCGAAGCCGTTTGATAGTCGTTTACCGTATGGGGAATTTTGAAGATCTCGCCAGTAAGGTCGTGCTTCAGCTCGTCCTCACTCATTCCGGTGAGCTTTCCCATATATTCAAAGTCAACCCGTGCTTTCTCAGCAATGGAGAGTGTCAGAGCTTCAAGTGCCGTGTCAACGTGTTCCACAGCCTTCGGCGGCACGATAGTCCGCTTTGTGAAAATATCAGACTTTTCAAGGAGCTTAGTCTTATCATAGCTCTTTTCCAGTCCTGCCACAAGGTTATATGAAACATCTTCCGCAAAATAGCGCTTGTTGGTCTGAGAGTGGATAAGTCCGAATTTTTTATAGAAATCATCGTATGCAACATTCAGCTTTGCCTGCAAATCTTTGATAACGCTGTCAGGTTTATCAAGCTCCATCGCTTCGATCAGCTCACGGGTGAGGTCACGCAATTCAATAAAAGCAGTAAAACGCTTGTGCTGTGCAGTACCCTTATCGAAACGAAACTCACAGGCAGCGTTATTCTTTTTGAAGAACACCTGATCGTCCGAAAGGAAAAAGCTGTAATTACGCAGTTTAGAGGGAATCTGCACCTGCACACCGTCAGCCGTTTTCGCATACACATCTCTGCCACGCTCATGACTGATCTCCGCAGACAGCTTTTCGACTGCTTCATGGAGCGCCGATCTCAGGTCAAAGCCGTCCTCAGCGACAACCATTGTACCGCTGCCGTAGAGCTTATTTCCCTCAACAACTGTACCAAGCACCATATCGGGGTGCTGTTCAAAGTATTTGTTGATCGGCAGTCCGTCCTCAGTCTGCCCAATATGTACCCAATCGGGAATATCGGACATTTCGGCAATAGATTTGCCTTCATGTTTTTTCAAGAAGATAATATCCGTAGTGACTTCCGTGCCTGCGTTATCCTTAAACGCACCATTCTTGCCACCCGGCAGACGAATAGCACCGATGAAGTCAGCCTTATCAGCCAACATCTGGCGGACACTCTCATCACGCTTATCGAGTGTGCCTGCCGAGGTCACGAATGCCATGATTCCGCCGTCTTTGAGTTTGTCGAGTGCTTCTGCAAAGAAGAAATCGTGCAGTTTCGTGGTGTCATGGACGGTATCACGGAAACCAAGCTCACCGAACGGAACATTGCCGACAGCCACATCAAAGCAGCCGTTCTGAAAACGGTTCTGCTCAAATCCCTGAATTGCAATATCCGCATCGGGATAGAGAGCCTGAGCGATCCTGCCGGACAGCGAGTCGATCTCCACGCCGTAGAGCTGAGAGTGTGCCTGCATATCTTCTGGCATACGACCGAAAAAGTTTCCGATACCCATTGCAGGCTCTAAGACATTACCGCCGTCAAAGCCGAAATTGCCGAGAGCCTCGTAGATGCCGTCAATAACGGTCGGGCTGGTATAGAACGCATCATTGACCGTTGAACGTGCCTGAGCGTACTCCTGCGGAGTCAGCAGATTTTTCAGCTCTGCATATTCCGCTGCCCACTTGTTATTATTCGGATCAAAAGCCTGAGAAATTGCTCCCCAACCGACATATTTCGACAGTGTTTCCTTTTCCTCAGCAGTTGCAGGACGCTTCTCCCGTTCAAGTGTCTTCAGCGTTTTTATAGCTTCAACATTCGCCCTGAACTTAGTCTTAGCGCCGCCGTCACCGAGGTTATCATCAGTAATTGTGAAGTTTTCACCCTTGTCGGGTGCTGTCACTTCCGGTGCAGGATCATCGACCGCAGGAGTAATGATTTTGTATTCACCGCTGCGGATAAACTCATCAGCAAGGAAGGTCACACGGGACGAAATTCTCGGAGCATCTTCAAATGCCGTATCAGCAAGCGTGATAAAGCTGTCCATATCAATGCTTTCGACCTTGTATTCCTTGCCCTTGTATTCAAGGAGATCCCCGACGGAAAGTTCAGGTGCAGTTGTTTCGGGTGCAAGCTCCGGCTCTTTCTCAGCCTGAACAGTCTGCTCACGCTCCAAGCTGTCAATGAAATGAAAGCTCATGAGCATATCGCCGTTGTCAAGCCGAGAAGTCAGCTCACCACCGTCAAAAGTCCAGTTCTTCGCACGGTCAAACTCCATGTGGAGGTCTTTGCCAGTAGGTTCTCCGTTTTCATCGAGCTTTCTGGAAGTAAAATCAACGGTGCTTACACTCGTAACAATTCTGCGTTCTCCTACGCACTCAGAACGGAGATGATCGCTGATTTCAAACATCATTCCTGGCTTGATAGCCTTTTTGAGCTGAGACAGGTTCTTGATGGTAGGAATATCGGGCTTTTCTGCTTCGGGAATAACCACAGACTTTTCGGGTGTGACCTCAGCAATAGGCTCAGGCTTCACAGGTTCAGACTTTTCCTTTTCGGGTTCAGCATTGCCGATATACTCATAGAGTCCGCTGTTCAGGAGTTTATCATAAGAGATATTCTCCGTAGTAGCGTAGCTGCCTTTATCTGTTGTGATCGTACACTCGTCCGTATAGAACGGTAACGCACCTGTCAGCGAAACAACCTCAGAAACCTCGCCAGTAATCTTGTGACGAAATCGGTCACCAACTTCCACAGTATCGGGTGCGGTATGCTCGGCGGACTGCTCCGCTTTGAGAGCCACCCTCTCTGCTTTCTGTTCGGCAGACAAGTAGGTATCGTCCCGAAGTCTGCTCTCTGTCATGACAGCAACATTGTACCAAGAATGACGGAACTTTTCGCCGTTCTCAAAGCTGAATGTGATACCCTGAGAATTATAGTCAACGAGTGAGATCTTACCCTCACCGCTGTGACCGCCTGTGCCGTATTCCTTTTTCAAAAAATCGGCAAGCTGCTGAATTGTCGGGTGCTGTTCCTCATAGAAGTCCTGCACACGGAGCTTGCCGTGAACAAAGCCAGTTCCACGGTCGATCTCTGCGGCAAGTGCTTCATAGACCTGAACACCGTCAACCACCGGACCTTTTGCAAATTCGGATTTTGGCTTCTGAGGTGCAGGCTTTGAAGTGGTCAGCGGTTCGGGATCACCGAAAAGAGAGAGCTGTTCACCCTGTGCTTCGGGCATTTCCCAAAACGGAACATCAGCGTTTTCATTACGCTGAATTTCGTCAATGACCGCTGCATCGGTGAAAAGGGGTTTGTCAATATCCGCAGTCTCCTGTGCGGGAGTCTCGACCGCAGGAGCATCATCGGCCGCCATTACACCCAGCTCATAGGCAAGCCCGTCAAGCTCTGCCTTGTGGTCTGCATAGGTATCAATGGAAATGATACCCTCTGCATTGTCCACAATAACAGTTGCACCGAGGGAAAGTGCCTTGTCCTTGATTTCGTCAAGGCTCTCGGCATCGCCCTTGTATTTCAGCGTAACAGACGGCACATCTTCCGCAGAAGAAGAAATATCCGCTACATCGGCGGCATCGCTCATAAGATCTACCGTCTGTTCGTCCTTGCCTGTGTGACGCTCGATCACTTCATCGGGGACAGATACAAGATCGCTGAAATCAAGATCGGTCAGACCGTTCTCGATCATATCCTCAATGCTGTCATACTGATCCGTATTGTAAACCTCGCCGTCAAACTCATAGGTGATCTTGAAGTCGATAAGGTCAGCCGTCACCTGAATGGGCAGCTCATCGTCCGTCAGCGTGGTGAACGCAAGACCAACATTGTGCAGATCGGAGAAGTCAGCACCCTCACGGTATTCCGTTTCACAGAAGTCGTTGATAAGCCACTTTGCCTTATCGAGCGGAGTCTCAAAGGTACGCTGAAAGTCCATGATCTCCACGGGCTTGTCAGGATTATGTTCAAGCATCGCAATACGCAGGAGCGCCGGAAATGTTGTCAGCTCACGGTAAGGCTCGATCTCCATTTTGTCGCCACGGTTATAGATACCGCAGACAGGATCGCCGTCGTAAAACAGCTCACCGACCTTTTCTCCGTCAGTAATAGCCAGTTTCCATGTGCCGCCCTCAGTTTCCGCAGACTCGCAGTCAGTCCCGAAGAACTTGTCAACGACCTGCTGTAATGTCTGGAGCTTCTCAGCTTCACGCTTCGGAGGGTTCAGCTCAAAAGCCTGTTCGATCAGGACGGTATATCCTGCTTCACGGAGCTTTGCGGAATATTCGTCCTTGACATGATCGGGAAAACCGACCATAAGCTGCCCATTTTTGGAGAACATTCGCAGTCCGAGGACTTCCGCACCGATCTCCGCATTTTTGCCGTACATCTCATAGAAATCACCGACTTTTCGCAGAGAGACTGGTCCTTTATCCTCCGGCTCTACCTGTTCGGGAGTATCGACAACAGGTGCAGGCTTTTCAGCCTTAGACAGAATCTCAAAGCCCTTTTCCTCCATATCCTGCTGCCAGCCGTCATAGGCAAGCACATCGGAAGTGCCGAGCAGAATACCGCCGTAATCGGGTGCATCAAGGTCTTTCATCTTGATACGGTCAGGACTAATTTCCTCAATCTCACGGCGAGCGCCGTCATACATGATAATATCACCGACAGCAAGATCGGCAACAGACGGCACAGACTTCTCCTGTGTCCTTTCTTTTTCAAGGAAAAATTCAGGCATTTCGGTAAAGCCGAAGCTGTCGCAATAATATGCCGTGTCCTTATCGTCCATTGAAATGACGATAACATCGGAAACCGAAAGGGAGTGACCTGAGAAGTCCGCAGGCTGATTGGTGTTGAACTGAGTGAAAATGCCTTCAAGAGTTGCATTTCCTCTGAACTCACCGACTAAGCCCTCATATACAAGCTCATAATCGTCCCTATTGAGCTGTACGCCCTCTGCTTTCAGCCTGTCAAGCCCCTCAAAGCGGACACCGTGATACTTCTCACCGCCGGGGAGTTGATAGATCTGGAACTTACCCTGTTCCTTTTCCACATCATCATAGGTGAGGATCGGGTACTGTGCCTTGAAATCGTCGAAGATACGCTGTTCCTCAGCGGTCAGCTCAGAATATGCTTCAAGGAAAGGAACGAAAATGTCAAGCATTCTCTGCGCCCTTTCCTTATATTCCGGCTGATTGAACGGGTGCTGCGTATAGCCGAGGATACCCTCATTATATGTGCGGATATGGTCGATCAGCGAACCGCCACCCGTGCCTTTGCCGTCACCAATGTCAAAGCGACCGTCATAATTGAATGCCTCACCGCCGATGACAGCAGTAATGCTGAAATCGGTCTTTTTATACCAGCCCGCTTTCAGCTCAGGGATATTTCTCTCAGAGTGCTGTTTCTCATCGAGGTACTCCATAACAGCATTAGCGAGAGCGAAACTGCAATCAGGGTGTGCAAGGGCGAAATCGTGAACGATGTCGCTTTCGCTAACCCATTCATCACCCTTATCCTTGCCGAAATGGAAGGTCAGGCTATCCGGCTGCTTTTCGGGCTTTTCAGCTTCAAAGGTCACAATATACTTGTGCTTTGCGATACAAGCAAATGCTTTCTCTGTCTGCTCCTCGTCACCGAGAACATCAAACAGAGCCTTTTTGATACGGTTGAGCTTCGGGATATTATCGCCGTTTTCCCAACCGTGAAGTGCGGCACCGTCAAATGCCGTGATAAGCTCCTTTACTGTATCATCGGAAATATCGGGAATATCGTCCCTGATGAAATCAAGCACCGCCCAATATGCCAAGTCCTCATATTCCTCATGGATACGGTCGATGAAAGCCTGTCCGATCTCCTCAAAGGACACAAAACGCTCCATACCGCTGAAAGAACAAGTTATGCCGTCATCACCGTAGGACAGATCCATAGTGTGACGGAGATTTTCGCCATAATAGAATGTGCGGTCAGAGATCTTGCCGTCCTCAAAGACGAACTCCACCTTATCCTTATCTGCGATATTATCAGAAGCGTGGATCATCAGACCGAGCGCAAGCTCACGCCGAATATCGTCACCGTGATGATAACGCTCCGCAAGTGCATACAGCTCTTTTTCAGGCAGATGATAGCCGAAAGAAGCCTTGTCGCTGGGCTGGTGCTTTTCAAGATACCCACGTTCAAACAGCGGAGATGCCATATCCTCCCACTCATCACTTGAAAGCGTATGCTCTGCAAGGAAACGGGCAAGGTCAGCCTTGGGGAACAGCACTTCTTCCTCAGTGGGAACTCTGTTTGCGTTCTCACGGTCGATAACAGCCTGCTTATGGGCAGTCAGGAAGTCAGCAACATCGGATTCCTGCAAAGCGTTATGCAGAATTTCGTCATACGCCTGAATATCCTCAGCCGTGAAAGTCTCGTCAATGCTGTCAATCTGTCCTCTTGTCACATCACCGACGAACATAGCCGTAATAGCGGTCCTCTGTTCATCGGAGAAATCGTGCTGAGAGAAGAAGTCGGAAAGCTCGATACTGCGGTCAAAACTGGACTTTGCTTCAAGCATATCGGTCAGCTTGCTGTTTTCGCCGTAGCGTTCAGCCGGAGCCTGTGCGATATATGCGTTCACAAGGGAGAGCATCTCGCCAAACTGTGCTTCATCGTATCTGCTGTCAAAGAAATCAGCAAGGTCAAGCTGCATATCTTCAACGGCAAGACGGTGGACTACGGGCGAAAGAGCGATATTCTGCTCCATAGGCAGACCAAGGTCAGCCATTTTGCGAAGCATATTTGTCTCACGGACAGCGTTCTCCAAAGCCCTGTGAAATGCAGGAGCGTTCTCTTTATCCACCGCAAATGCGACCTTGCCGTCACGGACAACAGCATGATAGCTCACGCTTGTTTCAAGAAAAGGCTTGACCTCTCTGAACTGCTCAGGTGTGAGCTTGCTCATATAATAATGAGTATCACGGTTCGCACGATAGTCACGGTTGCCGACTTCCTGCGCCTTATCAGGACTTGCAAACTGCCGACGCATATTCACAACCTCGTCCCTGATGTTGCGGACTGCGAAAAGATCAGCGTGAGAAATCGTCAGCGTACCCTTGCCGGACGGATAGACTCTGCCCGAAAACTGCATACCACGGGCTTTCATGATCTCAGCCATTTTCAGGACAAGGTCACGGTCAGCGGAGAGGTACTCCTTGTTCGGAATATAACGATACTCCGCACTACCGAAGATGTTCTTTTCGGGCGGAGAATAAGGTCTGTTTGATTTGGTGGGAACAAGGTCGGGAGTGCCTGCGATACGCTTGAACCACTCTATATCTTTATCGTTGATCGCCATAATGACGGAATTATCACGGGCATAGGCATAGTAATTGATGCCCGATCTGTCAAGCTGTTCCTGCAATCTTGCAAAATCCGCAGCCTGGATCGTCACAAGGCTCTTGTCTCTGTTATCTGTTGCCTTGTGCCACATTTCGTTGCCGTATCTTTGCATATCTGTCTGCTGAACCTCCTTTTTGTCAATCTCATGTTCTGCTGCTTTTGGGATACCACGAAGCATATCATTCCAGTCTTTATATGTATCAGGGGTGATAACACGCTTCATGTCGGGGTACTGCTCCTGCAAACGCTGGGCAAATTCATTGCCTGCGGTGTCGTTGTCGGAGCATAAAAATACATTTTCAGGGGAAATATTGTGACGGAGCATCGTTTCAAGCACGATGTTCGGCTTCACGCCCATCATGGAAACGAGTCTGCAATCGGTCAGCTCTTTATCGTGCATTTGCAGATAGGAGAGCATATCTATTGCCGACTCAAAGAAAAAAGCCTTTTCTCCTGTGCCACGGACTACTTCAAAGCCGTGTCCTGCTGCCGAGCCTGTTGCAATGCCTTTGAATTTATGGTCAGTCGATGTGCCAACCTTTTCAGCACCGATCACTTTGCCCTGATCGTCATAGTATTTGAAAAGGACATTGCCTGTCTTTTCTTGCTGAGCGATACTGCCGTTACGCACAAGAGCCGATACCGTATCATAGTCAAGCCCTCTGGTCTTGCACAGGTACGCAAACACACGCCTTGCATTGTCAGCTTCGGCAAGGGAAAGCTCCCTTGCCGTTACTGTTTTCGGCTTCTGTTCGTATGTGCGGGACGGAGTATAAGTGCGGTCAATGTGTTCTCCTGTGAGGGCTTCGACCGCATCAACAAAAGACATTCCCATATATTCACGCAGGAATCCGATGTTATCGCCGCCCTTGTCCTCGCTGAAACGAAACCACGCACCACGCTCACCCGGACCGTTATCCTTGATGTGCAGGCTATCGTGGTCTTTCCACACATACTCTCTGCCGACTTTCTTCAAATCAAAGCCGTGAGCCATGAGGAACTGAGGAAGATTGACAAATGCCGCCCTTTCTTTCTGTTCGTCAGTAATTTTCATCTATTATTCAAGCCCCTGATTCTTTCTCTTTTTGGGTGTCTGTTCTCTCTGCTGAGACTTCTGCTGTCCTCGACCGCTGATACGCTGTGCATCACGCTGCATCCTGCCACGGGAAAAGAAAGCTCTCTGCGAGTCCTTCTTTGCGACTGTGACAGCAGACTTTTCACCGCCGAACACCGCAGAATGTTCCACGCCCTTTGCGGTCAGCTCTGCGGACTTCTTCCTAGCCTGCCCCTCGTCCATACGCTGCGTAAAACGCTCCTGCTTTGGAAGTGACTTGAAAAAGTCGGGATTTACATACTCCACGGCTCTTTCGCCTTTGACAGCACTCTCAATCTGCTTATATGCTTCGACATTCGCCTTAGAGACTGTGACCGCCACCGTGTCATTCTTGCGGACTACCGCAGAATACGGGATATTCTGCTTTTGCAGCTCTGCCACGATCTTTCTTGCCGTGGCGATAGGCTCAACACGGGTGTGCTTATCGTCCTTGCCGAGCGAAGCATAGTATTCGGGATTGATCGTCTGATACTTGCCCTTTTCGCCCTTACCGCCGTTCTCCTTTGCGGCTTCTGTATGGGCGATCTTGCCGATAGAAGCGTACATTACATCATTCAGGGCAGGAACATCATTCTTTGAAACAGTAATGCCGACCTTATCCTCACCCTTAGTAGCAGCGGAATATGCCACGCCTGCGGCAGTCAATGCGGACATGACCTCGACCGCCTGAATTTCCGTCATAGTCTCCACATGACGATCACCACGGGGCAACTCCTTGTAGTAGTCGGGGTTGACCTTGAAACCGCCGTCATCGGTGAGGACTGCATCGCCGTTATCCACCATAGTCATGAGCCATGACTCGACCTCAATCTCATCGACGCTGTCAAGCAATTCAAGCTGTTTCCGCATCTTTTCAAGCTCTGCCGTGGCATTCTCTCTCATCTCCTGGGGAACAAAGGGATTCTCCGCAAGGTTCTCCATATTCTTGATACCCTCACGAAGTTCAGCTCTTGCCTTGTCGATGTCCTCCTTGCTGCCGTTGTTGATGATGCCGTCGATCATGTTATAATCATCTTCCATCTGCATTTCTGCACTTGCAAGCGGCTGGTCAATGAGCTTGTCAGCGATCGAAGCGACCTGTGACCTGTCAAGCGTTTCGATCTCCTGCGCCGCCTGCACAGCACCCTCAGCAAGAGAAGGAATATCCATAGTGCCATTCTGCACCATTTCACCGAGCTTCTCGCCTGTGAGAATCATAGAAGCATCGAGCTGGTCGTTGGTCTGCTCCTCATAGTGCGTTTCGGGACGGGCGAGCTTCATGATCTTGCTTTCCAGTGCGCCGATACGCTCATTCACGCCCTTGAGCTGTTCACCGAGTTTGAGCTTGTCCACGGCACTCGTTTCAGGAGCGTTATAGGTATCGAGGATAGCCTGCTTTTTGGCTTCAAGTGTAGCTTTCTTATCGCTCAGGCAGTCAACAGTCGAGCTGTTTAGCCTTGTCATAGCATCTGCAAATGCTTCACGGCGCTCCTTGTTGAAGTGGATACCGAAGCTCTTGATCGTGTCATTGAGAGCGATCACACGGTTCAGCTTGTGTTCGATACGGTCACGCTTTGCGGTCAGGGTGTCGATCTTCTTCCAACCCTGATCTATCTTCTCCTGCCGCTTCGGAATTTTCACCTCACGGATAGCCTGAATACGCTTCTCGTTGTTAGCAATCAGAGTGCGGATACCCGGCAGATTGCCGATAGTCGCTTTCAGCATACGGTTCGTATCTTCGAGCTTGTCCGCTTTCGCACTTAGGGCTTCGATCTTCGCCTTGTTGCGGTCGATCTTGTCCGTCTGATTGGCAATTTTCTCATCAAGGGAGTCGATTCGGCTCTGATGATGCTCCGCCTTTGCGTTCAGAAAAGGAAGAAGTTTGTCCGACTTCTGAGCGCCGGACTCTTCCTGCTGTTGTTCCTGTGCCTGCGCCTGTTTTCTTCTCAGTTCTTCCTCCGCATCGACCGCAGGCTGGTCGGTGGTTCTCTTATCGTCATTATCCTGTACGGGCATAGGCTACCTCACTTTCTGCGCTTTACGATGACAACAACTGCGGTTGTGACTGCTGCGATAACCGCACTTCCGATGATGATAAACTTCTTCATGGTCTGTTCTTCCTTTCTGTTCTCTTTCTTCTGTCTGAGTAACTCGCTCCTGTTCGTCACGCTGTCTGCGGAGGGCGATCTCAGCCAGATGTTTATGGGCTTCTCTTGTAAAGTGGTCATTGGCATGACGGCGCTGGTATTCATCGTAAAGCTCCGCAAATGAGTGAACTTTATCCGCCGTCTGCACGGGTTCGGCAGGAGTTTTCTCCTGTTGCTTCTTGCGTTCATACTCCGAAATATCCGAGAGCGTTCTGCCGTTGACCGTGATGATACGGTCAAGCTCACGCTGAAGCGTAGCTCTGTCACAGAGCCACAGGTCAACATAGAACTTGCAGAGCAATAGCTGAACATCATCAGGACGGGACTGCAAGAAACTTACTGTTGTATTCAGAAGCTCCGCAACTTCACCGAGCAGTCGATAATAGCCGTCAGGCACTCCGTAAACTTGCAGCTCACGGAGCAATGCTTCATAGTCGCCGGACTGTGCCTTTGCGATGATCTCCTCGACCTGTTCCTTGTAGCTGCCGTCATAGGTCAGCACCATTTCAGCATCACCGAATCGGGCAGAAAAAGGAATATTGCTCTTGTCGAGTGCCACCACGATAGCCTGAGCCTTGTCCGTTTCAATGCGGATAAACTCACGGTTTTTGATAGCGGAAACTTCGATACCGCCGATATACGGGAAATCTGTCACGGTGCGATCATCTCCCTGATGTTGTCGATAAGCTCCATATTCGTGCTGTCGGCATCGTACTCCATAGCATACGCACCGCAGATATTCTCCTGAATACGGCGAGGGAGCGACCTCAGCGCACGAACGGGAGTACCGATGAGCTTTGCCACATTCGGGAGGTCTGCGACCGCAAGAGCCTTGTTCACAAGGTCATAAAAACGGGCGGTCTGAGAGCTGTCCATCATGAACTCATAGACGATAGTCTGCTGAGTCTCATAGTCAAGGCTGCGGAGCGTTTCGGTGGTGATACCCGTGGACTTTGCGACTTCACTCAGCTCAATATAGATTGAGCCTTTCTGCCACAGATTGTCGAGGGCTTCAAAGACAGCCTTTTTGTCCTCATCGTTTTTCACGGCGACCTGTTCAAAAACCGCTGTCATACTGTTTTTGATCTCATCGTCCATAGCTGAAACGCTGTCCTCGGAGACACCGAGGATCTTTGCGACTTCCGTAAGCTGGTTATTGTTCATAAAGATTATCCTTTCTGCTTTAAGCCAAATAATTGACTTTTCAGCGGTAGTTTGATATAATAAAGTAGTTAAGAGCGTCCTTCCGATTATTCAGAATTTGCAAAGGTGATATTCTATGAGCATACGTTCCAAAGGTAGACGTAAAATAATTGTCGATAGTCAAACATATTTATGGTATGTTGCTTTAGACGATGAATCTCCGTACAATATTCTGAATATAGTATCAGATGATAAATCCTATATTCTGGCTTGTCCGCTTCAAACTGAGAAGGAATATATAATAAGCAAAGGCAGAATGTTTCAGGCGAAAAAAACAAATGGACGATGGAACAGATATTTTCTTCCGTTTCATATTCCGGAAATCATCACTCCGAAATTCGTTGAACAGTTGATTCTTTGGTCAACAAAAAATACAGATGCTATTCCAATTAATGGTGATGTTCCTGTGTAGCATTATTCTGCTTTATATAGCTATCACCAAACAGCAAGGACACCCTTGCTGTTTTTATATACCCCTCTCCGTTTTCCACTGATAATACATCTTCCCATTGTACGGATTCTCCACGAGCTCAGGGCGCACAATGGTCTTTTTGCCCTTAGATGTATAGGAAGTCGATTTACCGCTCAGTAGTCCCTTGACCTGGGTATCGGAAAGCTCCACACCGTACACCTTTGCGATATTCATACCGCACTTGCCCTTGCAGTAGAAGCCAAACTTACCCTTGACTACATCTGCACCGCACTTCGGGCATTTCCCGATAGGCTCATTACTGCCGTCAGAAAGTGAAACAGACTTATCCACTGAGCCATATTTACCGCACATTTCAGTGATGAACTGCGTAATGCCCGACATAAAGACTGCTTCGGGCAGACTGCCGTGTTCGATCTGCTGTAACTTCGATTCCCATTCAGCGGTCAGCTTTGCAGACTTGACTTCATCGGGAACGACCGTCACAAGCTCCTTGCCCTTATCCGTTGCCCTGAGCTGTTTGCCGACACGCTCCACATAGCCATTCTTTACAAGTGCTTCGATCGTAGCGGCCCTTGTGGCAGGAGTGCCGAGTCCCTTTTTCTCCGTGTCCTCGTCATAGTTCTCATTTCCGGCTCTCTCCATAGCGGAAAGAAGTGTGTCCTCAGTGTAAGGCTTCGGCGGAGAAGTGAAGTGTTCGCCCTTGCTTGCTGCTGCCGTGAATGTCTGTCCCTCAGATACCGCAGGCAGAGATTTTTCCTCATTCTTCTTGTCGGACTGCTTTGCATAGGCTTTCCAACCCATTTCAAGCACCGTGCGGCCCGTTGCCGTGAACTCCGTACCGTTGCGGATACCTGTCAGCTTGACAGCTTCATACTTGTGCGCCGGAGCCGTTGCACTGATCAGCTTTGTTCCAATCAGCGTAAGGACATTCTTTTCGCCAGACGGCAGAGAAGAAAGGTCTGCCGTTGCGATTCCGCTTGTGGGGATAATTGCATGATGTCCCGATACCTTGCTGTTGTTGATGACCTTAGAAATATCGGGAGTATGCGAGATACCGAACCCGAAGTAGGTATCACAGAGCTTTGCCACATCAAGAGCCGTCTGCGCCATATCATCGGACAGGAATTGACTATCCGTGCGAGGGTATGTAACGAGCTTGCCCTCATAGAGCGACTGCGTATAGTCGAGCGTCTGCTGTGCCGTGTAACCAAAAGCCTTGTTTGCTTCTCTTTGGAGCGTGGTCAGGTCATACAGCTTTGGAGCTTTATCGGTCTTGACCTCACGCTTGACCGAGCTGATCGTAACCGTACTGCCGTCACAGCCGTAAACAAGCGTATCAGCGGCATTTTCATCATCAATTCTCGCAGAAGAAAGAATAAAGTCTCCGCAGTTCAGGTCAACAGTAAAATACTTCTGCTTCACAAAGCCGTTTACCTCGGCATCACGCTGAACGATCATTGCAAGTGTCGGTGTCTGAACACGCCCGATGTTGAGCTTACCGCCGTAGCGAACGGAAAACAGCCGAGAACCGTTCATTCCCACAAGCCAGTCAGCCCTTGCACGGGCATAGCCTGCTGAAAACAGATTATCATATGCAGATATAGGCTTCATCGCTGTAAGAGCCTTGCGGATAGCTGATTCTTCAAGAGAAGAAACCCACAAACGCTTCACGGTTTTTTTGCAGTTCGCCATATTATAGACATAGCGGAAAATACATTCGCCCTCACGGTCAGCGTCTGTTGCACAGATGATCTCCGAAATATCGTCCCTGTTTATAAGGCTTTTCAGGAGATTGTACTGCGCCTTTGTGCTGTCCGTGACCTGAAACTGCCACTTGTCGGGTATCATAGGGAGCTGTGAAAAGCTCCACTTCCGGTCCCAGCCGTTGCCGTAGTCATTCGGATATTTCAGCCCGACAAGATGTCCGACACACCAAGAAACGATATAGCCGTTTCCCTCGGTGTAGCCTTTGTGTGCGGAAGAAGCTCCGACAACGGCGGATATGGCTCTTGAAACACTCGGCTTTTCGCCGATGATAAGAATCATGCTAAAACACGTCCTTTCGTAATAAATTTGTTATTGATTTTTCGGGGCAGATGTGATATAATAGTATTGAATAAGAATACTATATAAGAGGTGCATACCATTGGCTAAGATCAAACCAATACTTACGCCCGAAGAAGAACGTCAGCAAAACCTTGAACAGCTTGCCAAATATCGTCCTCTTGACGATGATTTCATGCGTGAGCTTTTCAGGAATAATCTTGAACTTGCTCAGTATGTGCTTCGTATTATCATCGGAAAGCCCGATCTGAAGCTCACCAAAGAAGAAACACAGTACGATCTACAGCATCTTTTTGGGGAACGCTCTATTTGCCTTGATGTATTTGGTGTTGATGATGAAAATCAGCAATATGACATTGAAGTGCAGAGGCAGGATAAGGGGGCATCTCCTCAAAGGGCAAGATACCATTCAAGTGCGATGGACGTTGATAATCTCAGGGAGAAACAGCAGTTTGAAAAGTTGCCCAACACTTATGTGATATTCATTACCGAAAATGATTTCTTCGGCAAAGGAAAAGCTGTTTATCCAATAGAGCGTATGAACCTTGCCACGGGTGAGCCGTTTAATGACGGAGAACATATTCTTTATATAAACGGCGCATACGAAAACAAGGACGATAACTCCGATCTTGCCAAGCTGATACATGATTTCAGGTGCAGTAAGGCAGACGAAATGTTATTATCACCGTTAGCAGACCGTACCAGATTTTTCAAAGAAACACCGGAAGGAGTGGATTATATGTGCAAGGCAATGGAAGAAAGAATTACCGAAGAAAAGCTCAGAATTGCCTATAATTTATTGCAGTTAGGCACAGTTTCTAAGGAAGATATTGCAAAAGCCACTAAACTTCCTATTGAAGCGATCAACGAGCTTGAAGAAGAAATGAAAAACGTTCCGGCATAACACATCTACCAAAGCACATTTCCCATCATGGGAAGTGTGCTTTTATTCTTCTAACAACAGCCTGTAATAGTCCTCTTTTGTAAGATTACAGTATGTCTTTTTGCTATTTTCCTCCTTGCGGATATATCCTGCTTTGAGAAACGCATCACAGACTTGGTTGACTTTCGTTGAGCCTGCATTGATCACATAGGTTAAATCAACCTTATAAAACGCTCTATGACGTATCATCCAAATCAGCAGCATTTCTATTTCACTTCGGGAAATACCACGAATTTTAATACTGCTCAAAGGAGCGTACTTCCTGACAGGAACTGTGACCGCTTTTACCGCAGTCTTTGGACTATCTTCCTGCGGTAAAGGCTTTTCCATTTCGGACGGTGCATCGTTCATCTCGTCGGGAGCATCATTATTGGTGGTAAGCCCCTTTCTGCTGTCAGAAGATGTGACAGCTTCTTTGACGGGAGCAAGACAGCCATCGTCTGGCTCATCAAACACCATCAGATGATGATCTTCATCATCGTCCTCGGAATGCTCGCCGTCACCGTCCTCAATGTCAGCCATAGCGTGAATCCTCTCGTTCATCTCACCGCTGCACTCACCGAGCTTGTAAGCAGCGTAGGCAACACCGCCGATCGCACCGAGTCCGATAATACCCTTGATGATCTTCTTTACGTTCATAATAGAAACCTACAAATTTAGTATTCTACGGGTTCGCCGTAGTTGATCTTTTTAATACTTGTGATATTGGAACTCAGGTCAAGCCCGTTCCAATTATAGTAGCCCCAACTTCCGCTGAATGCCACGCAGGACGGAAGTGAATTATCATCATAAATAAACTCTATGATACACTTTCCGTTGCCTGCACCGCCAAACCAATGGTATTTACCCTCACCATCATCAGCATAACCTTTACTGTCGCAAATCTTGACGGTAAACTGTTGTCCTGCCTCGTTGGTGACGAGAAATCTGTCACCGCAATATCCGTACCATACGCCCATAGCACAGCAGTAATCTCCGTACTCATCACGCATTATTCCAGTGCCTGTAATAGTGTCCACAGAACAGCCTTGAATAGCGTCCCATGATGGTGACCTTGTAAGCCCAGAACTGCGTTCCCCACAGTAGCACGAATCCCAGCCTTCTTCATCGGGAAATTCGTAGATAACCTCTACCGTTTCCGTCTTTCCGTCAGCACTTGCGGAAACTGCGGAATATCCGTCCTTTTCATCATCTGAAAGAACAGGCTCGACCGTTACCGTGTACTCCGTACCCTCACGCAGACCTGTTATGTAGCAAAGCTCATTGGATTTGAACTCAAAATACATATTGTCCGCATAAGCGTAATCTTCATCATGAGCCGTGCAGCTCACAGTGTAGTCACGGTCAGTATCGCCATCCCAAGTGACTTTCAGGCAGGAAACAGATATTGTCGATACATTTAGGTTATCCGCTGTCAGCTCGATCGGTTCAGGTTCGGAAGATACTCCTGAAAACTCCATAATAAAGCCCATTACAAGGCTCAGTGCTTTCCTCTGAAATTCAGGATCGAACATCGTTATCACGCTCCTTTTCCGATTTCAGGAGCGTTGTAGTCAGCAGGTACGGCACTCCGATCAGAAGTGCAAGCACCGCTGTCACCACCAGTAACACAGGGATATACTCCGTCAGAGCCATATAGTCTATCACGTTTCTTCTCCTCTTTCTCTTTGGCTTTCATTTCCTTGACGAAAGCACGGTATTTCGCTGTATATTCATAGGACTTGCCGAAGATATTGACCGCTGCCTTATACAGCATTGGCTCATGTTCCTCGATGATCGCAAGCTCCTCAGTGATGTGCTTGCTGAAAGGACAGCCGACACAGCCCGTTCTCCGCAGTCCATACTCCGTATAGCATCGGGAGTGTGTCACACCGAACATCTGCTCATAGTCCTTTTTATCGCCGTCCGTATACCAAAAAATCGGACGGAAGGTATTGCACCCCTTAGACTTGCACTCGGAGAAACAGGTCTTGAAAGCTGCGGAACGGATACCGCCCTCAGCCTGCCGAATACCCGTAATGTCAAGATCGGCATCGTGTTCCTTGACGATACGCTTTGCTGGTTTCTTCTTCGCAAACTCACAGCACTTATTGGAAATGGGGAAATCAGGCGGATTCGCCATGATGAACTCTTTGAGGAATCGGTTACGATAAATCGAAAAACGACTTATCTTCTGAATACCGTCCTTGTCAGAGTAACGCTCACCGCACCACCATTGCAGAGCCGTCTTGCACCGAGGATATTTCTGCAACAGCACTTCAAGAGGTTCGTCCTCCCACTGAAAACCATGAGCCTGCAAACGCATCATCTGTTCGGAAACATATTTCGACAGGAAAGGAACACCATACTGTTTCACACAGGTCGGGATAGGCTTATCGGGCTTGACACGCTCAATGGTGATACCGTATTTCTGTTCAAGGAAGTCAAGATGCTCCTTAGTGGCGGTGTATTCAAGTCCAGTATCTATCCAGAAATACTTGACTTTGCCGTCCTCATCGACCTTGTGTATCAGGTCAAGAACAATATCACTGTCACTTCCTCCGCTGATACTGCACACGGGCGAATATGACCGCATCATAATACGCTGTGCTTTGCAAAAAGCAGTATAAATGGTGTAGTTGTTGTTATCGGCGCACTTGTTCAGGATTTCTTCATTCATCACGAAGTCCTCCTAAAATATGTGCGATCACATCGACCGTCCAACCGTTGCCGATACACTTATATCGCTGGGTATTGGAAATGCCTGCGGTATAGTTGTCGGGAAGTGTCTGTAAACGCTCCGCTTCAATCGGCGTGAGCTTGCGGATAACATAGTCACCGTCAGGAAGGTCTATCTTATACAGACCTGTCTTTGCGCCCTGACCGCCGCCGTTAGCTGAGAGCGTAACGGACTTACCGACTACGGAATAAATACGCTGTCCCTGTCCGCCTTTGCCGTAATGTCCGACACGAACGGGAGTGCATACAAGACTATCTTTCTGCACAGTAGTCAGGCAGTTGGATTTGCCATCCTCACGCACTTCGATATGCTGTTCGGTCTTACCCTCATCAACATATCTTCCGCGCTGGGCGGCACCGACAGGCATAGCGACCGCAGTTGTTCCGCCGTTAAAACCTGAATTTTTGATAAGAGTTGCTTCACCGTATTTGTGATAGCCTGCCATTACAGTTCGTGACTTGTCCGTACCCTGATATGTATTGATAGGGATAGGCTCTGCAACCATTGTTCGCTGTTTGCGTTCAAGTGTGTTATACAGCACCGCACCCGGATAACGTGCAGTCATACAGTAGGACTTATCCTGCCAAGCGACACCGCTTTCAAGAATATCTTTCAGCAGGATACCCTTATCTTCGGGAAAAGAAGAAACAGGGATATTCGTCCAGTAGCAGCGTTTACGGTTCTGCGCCGATACAAGCGACGAGTTTATCATAATCGGCTCAACGCCGAGTGTTTTGCTGATCTCGTCCTTGATACGCTGATGAACGGAATAGTTGTTTTCATAGAGGAAATACTTACAGCCCGATTCCTCTAAAGCTCTTACATACTCCTTAAAGAGCCTGAAACCTTCGCCATTGCAGTCAACCTCTCTGTCTTTTTTTGCAATAGACCAATAGGTGCAGGGCGAACCGCCAAGCAGAAGATCATACCCCTTAAACTGAGTAAAATCGCCGTCATATACATTCCCGTGATGAACAATATCGGGATAATTGCGCTGTGAGACCGTGACAGCGTACTTGTCGATCTCAAAGGCATCATAACACTCTACGGGAATGCCTGCCCTCTGTAAAGCAAGCATACCGCAGGAGATACCGTCAAATAAACTGAGTACCTTCATTAGACAAATTCTCTCTCTTTTCTCATTGTCTTATGTTGTTTGTTCTGTTGTCGGGAACTTTGAATCCAGTGGGTTCAAAGTTGATTATGCTTCGTAGTAGTCCTCACAAAGCTCGTTGTAGTTCTCCTGAAGCTCGTCAAACTCCTCGCAGAGCTTGTCATACTTCTGCTGGATCACGGTCTTGTCGTGGGCGAAGCTCTCCGCAGCAGTCAGGCTGCCGATGAACTGTCCTGCCTCAAAGCCACGGAGAAACCACTTCTTTCTCACGCCCTCGACCGCCTTTGCGGAGAGTCCTGCAATTCCGGCGGCACCTGCCACCGCTGCCATACACACACCGATCTTCTTCATCTTGCTCATTCTTTGTCCTCACTTTCTTAGATCTCATCGTCCTGATCATCGTAGAACTTCATATCGTCCTCAGTGATCTCGTTATCATCGTCATACTCAGGCTCGTCCTGCATAGCGGACTTGCTGTTTCCGCCGCCGTTCTTTTTCTTCATCAGGAAGAAGCCTGCACCGCCGACACCGATCAGAGCGATCGCACCGAAAACGAGCATCATACTGTTCTTATTCATCGGCACAGGCTTTGCCTGAGCTGCGGAGTCAGTTGCATCTTCGCCGTCCTCAGCAGTTTCCTCTGTGTCTGCGGTATCTGCACCGTCGCCGGACTGCACTCTGCCGTTTGCCTTTTCAGCCGCCTGAGCTGCCTGTTCGGGCGTGATCTTCTTTTTCTCATCATCGTCCTCAGCTCCGGCATAAAGCAGTGCGTACAGATCGTAATCGTCAACTTTGTTCAGGAAAAATACCTGATCTTCGGCATTCTCCGCAGAATAGTTGATAAGCACATAGAACACATGACCGTCCTTTGTAGTAACGGCGATGAACTGCATTTCCTCGGAATTGTAGACAATTCTTTCGGACTTGATAAGCGTTGCATTACCGTCCGTATCGTAATAGGAATCGCCGTAATAATCAGGCTCAACCTCAGTTGTTCCTGCTTCGGCAAGATCGCTCATGACCTCACGGAACTTCTCCATATCATCGGATTCTTCTGAAACAGAAGAAGTCACCTCAGTATTGGAGCTTTCCTCTGTATCGGCAGTTGTCTCCGTAGTATCTGCCGAGCTGTCCTCATCGACCGCAGTAGTTTTAGCCGCATCCTCTCCGGCAGAAGCCCTCTCAGCGGCAGAAGCGGTAATACCGCCTACACTTGCTGTTGCAAGCATGAAAGCTGCAAGCATAGAACTAAAAAACCTTGCTTTCATTTGTATCCTCCTCGGAATTTGTATTGATTGATATTTCGCCGTTTGCAAGCGCTTCAAGCATATCGTCCGTAATGCCCTGTGAACGAAGGCGCATGAGTGTGTCATGCTCCTTTGTCACAAGACTGTTTACGTCCTTGATCTCACAGCTAAAAACTACGGCGAGCTGAGAGTGTTCAAGCACTCTCGCTTCGGACTCCAGTTTTGCAAGTTCCTCCTTATCGGACTGGATTCGCTTTCGCAGGAAGTCCTGTCGCTGATGATTCTCAGCGATCTTTTTGTCTATTCGCTCCATAGCCCCTCCTTAATACAGCACCAGTCGGGGATCAATGTAGTCCCAACCGTAGCCGTCCGTGTCTATATAAATGTGGAAATTCACATTTCCTGCCGTTGTTTTTGCAAACTCCTGTCCGTCATTGACCGTATCGCCCTCAGAGAAGCCACTCAGAAGCACAGCATTTGCAATGGTGACTTCCGTATCACGCTCCGTACCTCCGCTGCCGTCATACCAATACTCCACATCGTCCTTGCGAATGGTGATCTTGTTATCGTCGGTATTCACATCGGTGATCTTGCCCTTGAACGGAGCTTTGAGCCTATCGCCATTGGTGCAGTACACCTTGATACCCTGATACAGACCGTCGCTGTCGGTGTTCCACTCCGTCATTTCATAGCCGAACTCTCGTTTCAGCGAGTAATCACGAATCGCAGCACCTGGAAGAAGATTGTGCAAAGTCTGATGATTACCGTACATCGTTGCGGAATCCTCTGCGCCGACTAACAGTGCATAATACTGTAAGCGTTCATCGGAATGTGACATACTGCTGAGTTTGTCAGCAATGACCTCATCAAAGGTCTTGTTCTGCTTGACATTGTAGTAGAGCTTGCATTCCGTTTTCCACTTGTACTTTTCATAGTAACCGTACATACACACATCGTTCAGACTGCTGTTCCAGATATGGGTATCTGTCGGAGATACCAAGAACCACGCATCTGTGCCGTCCCAACCCCAAAAACTGCGGTCGTGACGCTCTCCGCCGTGCATAAAGAAAAATGTGTCGGTATCGTTGTCGATGTAGTAGAACGGGTGGCTTGTGCCGGAATACCAGCGGTGATCCATGATGAAGAAGCCTGTTTCTCTGTAATCGTCTTGCGCATCAAGCACACGGTAGCCGTCTGTGATGCAGAGATAACCGTCATCGTCCTCATACTGCGAAAGCTCTGATGTGATCGCAATCGGCTTGAAACGGTACTTATAGGGCTGCCCGTCATAGATATAAGCGTCCTGTTCGGCTCTGTAATATGTTCCCGATGAAGCGTTCCCACCGCCCCAATAGTTGTATGGGGAAAGCTCCTCCCAACGGGACTGATTATCATACCAATAGACGAACTCATATTCCTCATTGAAGATTTCTTCAAGCAGATCTTCTGTATCGCCGTCAAATTCCCAATAGTAAATATCATCGTTATCGGCATCGAAATCATAATAATAGGCACAGAGGAACGACCACAGCTTGTAGGTGTCGAAGTCATACACAGGATCATAGTCATAGACCGAAGAACGTCCCCACACCCATTCATCAGGTGTGTCGGTGAGGTCGCCAGTGTTTGCGCCGAAAGCCGCAAGACCGTTTTGCCAGTCAGCAGAACTGCCGACCTTGCGTATCTTCTGATTGAGGTTATAGGCAAGCTCCGTGTAGTATTTCTCAGCTTCGGAGAGGTCATAATCCTGAGCCGCATAAGTGCCGAGGGTGAAACCGCTGTGCGAGGAAGTTGCAGAGAATATCATCGTAAATACTGCAAATGCAAGCAGTATCACAATGACAGGTATCGCCAGACAAAGAAAGAACTTCTTGACCTCGCTCTCATAGACATTCTTCACGAATTTCCAAGCAGCTTTTAGTGCTGCGGAGATCGTGTCCTTTGCCCTTTTCTTCTTTTCCGGCTTCGGCTTTTTCCGCTTCTTGTAGCTGTCATGTTTGTCTTTCAGCTTGCTTTCCTGACGGCTCAGGCGGTTATTGGACTTCGATTTCTTGTCATTCAGACGGTCACGCTGTTTTTCCTTTTTCTGCAAACGCTGGGGCTTGCTGACCTTTTGTGCAGTCGGCTCTACCACACGCCTTTTTGCAGAGTCGATAGCGTGAAGAAAATCGTTGTCCTGATCTTCGTTGACCGCCTTTTGCCAAGCGGACGCTTTCATTCTGCCTGCGGTATAGGTGGCAGGCTTAAATGCAAGCAGTCCCGGACTACTGAGCTTTGTGATCTTACGCTGATTTCTTAGTTCTTTGGTGCGGAACTTGTTTTCAGTCCTGAGCTGTTTGCGCTCAAATTTCAGCTCACGCTTTGTCTGCTGATACGCCTGTAATCGGCGCTTGTTCATAGCCTTTCGGAGCTTATTTCCGTGGGCAGGCTTGACCTTTGCCTTGTATTCAGCTTTCGCTTGTTTCAGGGCAGTCTTAGTTGCTGCCATTTTCGGCTTGCCTGTTTTCGCCTTGTAGAGCCTGTTATCGGCTCTCTTTAGCTGAAACTTCGCCCTTTCAAGTTTGTACTGCTTCTTTGTTTTCAGGTGGTGATGCATACCCTTGACAGCATCGACCGCCGTGCGGCCCATGAGAAATACACCACGGTGATAATCGTCCACCGCTTCACGGGTGTACTTCTGTTTGAGCTTGTTGCGAACTTCACGCTGGGCAGTCTCCGATGTTTTCATAGCGACAGTCTCCGCAGCGAGTGCCGTATCGACTGCCGTCTGCGTAACATCGTGAACTGTGAAATTCACAGCACGGGCATTTGCCTTGAACAGCTTGCCCTTCATGGTCTTGGGCTGCCATGATTTTATTGTCCGTGTGACCGAGGGCTTATCGCCAGTGATACGGTATTTTGCATTAGCGACCTTGTGAATGATACCCCTGCCGCCGTGGTGCATCTTCTCGCCACGGACGATATATGCACGGGTATGAAATCGACCTCGGCTGTTTGCTTCACGGCGGAAGTCTATCTGAAACAGCTTCGACCGTCTGCTGACTTTATCGAAACGTGCCTGCGCTTTGCGGAGGTTATTTTCTTTTCTCTGTAAGCTCATAAATCCTCCATTCTGCGCAGTTTATACGTCACCAACTTTGGTTGTCATTAAGCGGTACATCTGCGTATCAGTCGGGAACTTATCCGTAAACGGCAGAAGCACCTTATCATAGCGGATAAGTCCTTCGCCCGGACCGCTGTTCGTGACATACTTCATCTGCTCTTTGGAAATGTGCAGTTTTTCCGCTAAAATATCACGGTCGCCTGCGGCTTGATTCAGCATATACACGAAGTCCGAGTTATCAAAGATGTTCTCGACCTCCTGAGAAGAAAGCAAGTCCTTGACATTTTGGGTGATACCTGTCGGCACTCCGCCCCATTTACGGAAACGCTTCCATATTTCAGCAGAATATTTCGCCGTCTGCTCCTCTTTCAGCAGGAGATGAAATTCATCAATATAATAGCGAGTAATCTTCTTTTTTTCACGGTTCGCAGAAACCCTGTTCCATACCGTATCCTGCACGATAAGCATACCGACCTTTTTTAGTTGATTGCCCAGCTCCTTAATGTCAAAGCAAATAATTCTGTTTGTCATATCAATATTTGTCCTGTGGTTGAACAAATTCTGAGAGCCGTTGACAAACATTTCAAGGGAGTTTGCCACACGCAGAGCGACCTCACCCTCGTTATGAAGCTGTTCCTGCAAATCAGACAACAGCGGCATCTTTTCGACCGTAGGTTCATTCTGAACAAAGTCCTTGTAAATACGCTGTACGCACTTGTCAATGACCGAGCGTTCTTCCGCAGACAGACCGTAACGACCGCCGACAATGATCTCACAAAGAGAAATCAGAAAATCGGACTTATTGGCGATAACTTCCATAGGATTGCTGAAAAGATAATCATCAATGGTTATATCCATTGGATTGATATGCTGTTCACTGTTTGAAGCAATGCGGATAAGCTGTCCTTGCAAAGCTGAAACAAGCGGATAATACTCACCTTCGGGATCGCAGATGATAATATCATCGGGAGTCGTCAAAAAGCAGTCGAGGATCTCACGCTTAACGCTGAAGCTCTTGCCTGCGCCCGGTGTTCCGAGGATAAGTCCGTTCGGGTTTTTGAGCCTTGATCTGTTGGCACGGATCATATTGCCCGACAGCATATTGATACCGTAGTAGGTAGCCTGTCCGTCCTGGAAAAGTTCCTTTGTTGTAAATGGTACGAAAATAGCGATGCCGCTGGTGTGCATCTCACGGCGGACGGGGATCTCGTTATAGCACAGCGGAAGTGTGGAAAGGAGCGTCTGCTCCTGCCGATAGTCATAAGGAAACATCATGCAGTTGTTCTTCTGGCAAGTTCTTTTAAGCATCTCAGAAAGCAGTTTCAGCTCTTTCTTCGATTTTGCGTATGCCCTCAGCGAAATGCTGATATGGAACAATCGCTCATTTTTGCTGTTCAGATCACCGAGGAGTTTTTCTATATCCTCGATATACATCTTGATCGCAGGGGGCAGAATGTCGGGATCGTAGCCGGACTGTGATGCTTTTTTCTGTTCGTCGATCTTCATCTGCTCCACATTGGTGAGCTTCTTCTTGACGAATTTCAGGGCATCTATCTGGTCCAGCGGTTCGACATGAATGTTCACGCAGAACAGATTCTGCATTTCAAGGAAGTCCTTGAGAATTTCATCGGGCAGCTCTCCGGCGAGGATATTCATACCCCACACAGCGCCGTAGGCATTGCCGATCTCAAAATCGCTCTTATTGAATTTGAGCGAGGGCGGACAGATGAAATCCTTTGTGTCCATTCCTGCCCTCAGCATTTCGCCCCAATCGAAAATGAATGGGGAATTTCTGTAAGGGTTCAGGGCATAATACAGAGCTTCAAGCCGCTGTCTGCCGTCAAGCAGTTCCGCTTCGACACCAAAGGCTTTGAAGCCCTTGATAACATCGTTCTTAATGCTCATGAGCTTTGCCCTTGCCGCCTTGTATGATGTGGATTCGATACCGAATGTCAGGAACTTACGAGCTGACTGACCGTTGCTGCCTTTCAGGAGCTTGTCGGTAAGCATTTCGCTGTATTCCTTGCGGATAGAGTTGAAATCATCGTCGTGTTCGGGTATCTGCACCGTTTTGACGAGCTTTGCCTTTGATCTGTTCTGATTTTCAAAGGTAAGCTGAAATTTGATCGTATTGTCAAAGAGATTGATCACATCGCAATACTTGGAAAAGATATTGTTCTGCTCATCAAACTCTGCAATGGAGTAGTTGGCATCGTAAAACTGCACCGTCAGGGAAAAGAAGTTTTCGCTGACCTGACACACACCGTCCTTGTACATACAAAGAAACGGTATCGTGTTCTGCACAGTATTCTTACCGCCGTTTTCACTCCTGATCTCCGCCATTCGTGCGGAGAGTATCTTTTTCTCCTCTTTTGTAAGCTGTGAGGCAGGCTTGCCCATGATAACAGCCGACTTCGACTTATTATCACTTAACTTGGCATTTCTCTTTCTAAAGCCCATTGTGACCTCCGTTTATTTCAAAGCGGAGACACCGAAAGTTATACTATTATATATAAGAGCCGTATCAGCCTTTTCTTTCGGCATCTCTCAACTTCTTCTTGATTCTGTTGTATTCGATCTGTCTTTCGATAGAAACGAAAATGTTTGTTGTTCGGTAATATCGCTTTCTCGGTCTTGTGAAGTATTCACGCATGAACTTCACCTGTTTCTCCAAGAACACCCCGTTTTTCTTGTAAATGCCGCAGAGTATCGCAGGTGCGGCGACCGCACCCATAGCGAAGATCGCTCCCGACATTCCGATAGACGCTCTTGTGAGAAAGTACACAGGCGCACCAAGAACAAGACCGATACCGAAGCATATTACCTGTCTTTTTGTAAATCCCATGATGAACTTCTCTTTGATGTCGTTCAAGTCCTTTGGGATCGGTACATAATGTGCCATAAAACCTCCGATCTTGTTCTCAATGTGCGCTAAACACAGATTTTGAGATAGCTCCTGTGCGGAGAATCGTGAAGATAAGTGCTGCGGTATAGCCGAGAAGCAGTCCCATTTGCAGGATAACGCCGTCTGTACTTGCATTCAGAGCAACGATTGCATTGGAGAAAAGCGTCTTGAAAATACCGAGTGCCACTACGATAAAGAACCCCTGGAAAGAAAGAGCGAGAAGCTGTTTGATCCAGTTCTTACCGATAGAAGCCCATTCACCGCTGTCCATCATTGTAGCCATAGGGATCGGTGCAATGCTGAGATACATAAACACCTCGATGATACGGCTTGCAAGTGTGATAACGATAGCGACTATCAGTATCAGCACCCCAAGATGAACGATCAGGGAAATAAACCACACCGTCATCAGCTCGCCCAAGCTCAGACCGCTGAGAGCCGTCCTGTTGATGGAGAGCGTCTCGGAGAGATAATCTCCGCTGCCGAATAGTGTGGCAAGCCCGTTGGAGCATACCGTTGTGCCAAACGAGAATAGTGCCGAAGCGATGTAATAGGTGTTGGCGACCAAAATTACACCGCAAAGTGCTTTTATGATCCATTTTATAAAAATAGAATCATCAAAGTCTTTGAAGTTATTTCCTCGCAGTACCATCTGTATCAGTTCATTCAGCAGGATAACTGTCAGAATGAAACCGCCGATAGGCACTACGACATTGTTGCAAAGCGTTTCGATCGTTGTCCAGATCGTTGTTCCGCCAGTACCGCCGCCAGTAAACTGTGACGGGTGCTGAGTTACGAAGTCATTGACAAGTCCGCCGCTGCCGCCCGTTCCTGTTGTCTGCAAGAACGTATCGGACAGGAGGTCGGAAATGCCGTCGAATTGGCTTGTTATACCGTCTTTGAACAGGTCTTTACACCAATCTTCCAGTGCATCGATCGCATCGCTGATAATTCCCATTATTCATCACCTCCAATCGTGGGAGTGACTAAAGGTCTGTCATATTTGACAAGCTGCCGAAGCTCCAGTTTGGAGGGCAGAAGGTCACGGCAGAAATAAGCAGAGCCGAAGTGATTGCCCTTAGTGGTACATTCCATGTTCTGCCGTGTATGGTAGTCCACACGCCCGTCAAAGGAGAGCATCTGAATTTCGTTGTTGAAAATCTTATATCTCGCCTTGCCTTGAATACTGTTCACGGGCAGGAGCAGAGCGAAGGGCTTCTGAAAAGAAAAAGCTCTTTTTAAGACTTCATTCTTTTTGCTGAATGGGGGATTGGACACAAGAATGTCCCAATATTCGGGTTCATACCTGAAAAAGTCCTGTCCCTCCTTCAAGCTGCTTCGCTCCACTTCATAGCCTTTTTCCGAAAGAAACTGATAGAAAGCACTCCATTCCTCATCGAACGGACACCATATCTTCTTATCTTTCGGAAGAAACTCCAGTAACGGTTCTACCGCATAAAATGGTGTGTAGACCTCATCTCCTGCACTTGTTCGGTTAGCTGTCAGATAACCGATGTTTATTCCCATTCTGTCTTATCGCTCATACCCACCACAACCCACCGCTGAGCGACCTTTCATAATTCTATTGGAACGGCATTATTTATATAGCGTTCAGCCGAGGTTTACGCTTGTCTCTTTTCTTGATTAGCCGTGTGTCAGATTACACTGCACCCGTCATCATACCCTCAAGTACGGGAACGAGAATGATAGCAAGCAGGATCAGACCAAGACCAGCCATAAGCTGCTTCATGCCCTGAGACTTCGCACCGGGGTTATCGTTGCCGTAACCTTCAAGGAGGTTTACGACGCCCCAAAGCGAAACACCGCCGCCGATCAGGCAGATAACGCTCTTGAGGACGGTGCAGGCAGTAGTGATGAAGGACGAGGTATCGACCTCGCCTGTGCCTGCTGCGAATGCCTGAGTTGCACAGGTAGATGCCATGATGCCTGCAACAGTGCAGAACATCGTTGCCTTCTTTGCACCACGGGTGAGCTTAGAGAGCCACTTGTGCTTAGGTGCAGAGGTAGTGGTTGCTGTCTCCATAGCGGTAGCATCGACCGCAGAAATATTCAGTTCGTTCATAGGTAAAAAGTCTCCCTCAAAAAATAAAGTAAAGAATGTCCGCAGCTTCAACCGATTATCTCTTTGTTCGGTTTCTTCACTGTCCGAGTTAAAATCCGACATATATCTCTTTTTCGTCGGTTTCCTCAGAATTTTGAGTATCAGCGGTTTCTGTTTCTGTTGCTGATACTGTTGTAACTTCCTGTCCGGCGGCCGTCATATCAACACCATACCCCGTGAACTTCTCCTGTTGAGACAGTCTCAAACGCATCGCCTTTTGGTCACTCACATATTTTTCGATGTTGAACCCCATCTCAGGATTATCGTCCAAAAGCATTGGATATTGCTTATGACGGGTAATGTCAAACTTGTCCGAGAAGAACGGACGCACTCCTCGCACCTGTAAGATACATTTACCGCCGTCCATGACCGCCAGTTCGTCTTGACTTTTCAGCTCTTTTCCGAGCTTCTGATAGTTCATACCGTAGCTCTCGCTCTGACCTCTGTTCGTAGAGGTATTAAAGGAGTCGATTGTCTCTTTGCCGAGACTTTCACTGATCTCCTTTAATGTTGACTTCTCCTTACCGCCCAAAAACAGCATCGTATCACAGTTGCCTTCGATCGTATCTGCATTATCTTTATAAATAGCCTTTAGCTGGCTCTTAGCTTGCAAGATGATACTTGCCGATATTTCACGGCTTCGAATAGTCGCAATGAGCTTCTCAAACTGCGGTATTTCGCCAAATAGTGATAAGTAATCCTTTGATATAATCACCAGATTTTCCCCCACTCCACACCGTGCGTGACAGTTTCCCGTCACACGGCGTTCCATCATTTTCAGAATATTTTTAGTGCATATGTAGCCCTGTTACTGTAATTTGATTTTGTAGCTTAAATTTCTGCCATACGCAACAGGAATAATAGGTCTGTCATGAATCCAACGCATTTGCTTGGATTTTCCGTAGTTGTCTGCGATGAACCTTGACCGTATTTCACCTGATTTTTCTACCGAACATTGCCTGCTGTTGTGATTTGCACCACTTAGCATTTTTTGAATCGGATAGCCGATTTCGGCAAAATCCGCACTGACGTGTGTCGCCATTTTATAGTAGTTGTGCAGTCCGCATATTAAAGAATTATGCAGACTGATATTTTTATCAAGCGATTTCTGGTCGTTATGGTTCAGTATACGTTTTGTGCTTTCAGCGACTTTCTTTTTGGCTCTGTTTTTTGCCTTATTGGTCATATGTGATTTTACTGCAAATTTCTTACCTTTTGGCACTGCTCGGATTTTTAATCCCAGAAATTCCATATAGATCTTTTTCAGATTGGTAATTCCTGATTTTTCCTCGCTGATGTCCAATGAAAGCCGCTCTTTCAGCCATTTCACAACGGCTGTGTAGGTTTTCTTTGCTGTGTGATAATCTCTGCAAAAGATTTTGAAATCATCGGCATATCTTACGATATAGATCTCTTTCAGCTCACTTTTCTCCCGAAGCATCGTCCATTTTTGTGACCTGTCTATGACAACATTTCCCTTTTTATCGGTCTTGCTGTACTCCCTGTCCACTCTTGTCGGCATCATTTCCCATTGGCTGGCAACCCACCAGTCAAGTTCATTCAGCACGATATTGGACAGCAGCGGCGATAAAATACCGCCCTGCGGTGTTCCTGTTTCGGGGCTTGTTACAATGTCATTGAACAATATATCCGCCTTTAACATTGCTTTGATGATTGCAAGGACTTTCAAATCCTGAATGCCCATTGCCCAGATTTGCCGTATCAGCTTTGCGTGGTTGATGTTGTCGAAAAATCCCTTGATGTCAACATCTACAACATAATGCAGATTCTGTAATTGAATCATTTTATAGCATTGTGCGATTGCATTCTGTGCAGACCTGTACGGTCGAAACCCATTGCTCCGCTCATGAAATTTTGCTTCACAGATAGGCTCTAAAACCTGTAACACGCATTGCTGTATCAGCCTGTCCCATATGCTCGGAATACCAAGCGGACGCTGTTTGCCGTTCCCTTTATCAATATAGACTCGGCGTACTTGTTTCGGCTGATAAAATTGCAGTTTATTTCTGACCTTTTCTACGACTTTCTGAATCGGATATTTCTGTATATCTGTGATGATTTTTCCGTCAACTCCGGCAGTAAAACTGCCTTTGTTCTTGCAGATGTTCCGGTACGCAAGCACCACATTTTCTTCTGAAACAATCAGCTTCATCAGATGTCTGAACTGCTTTCCCTGCCTGCTTTGCTCATATAAATTGCAGAGCTTCTCTTGCAAGCCGTACCGATACATATTCTTTTCTGATTTGTTTACAGTTTCCTTCGTCATAGTAACCACCGCCTTTCAGCGTGTTTTTTCTTTCTCATACCCGAAGCTATGAAATCACCTTGTGATTACTACATATACATATTGAATATTCTGAAAATGACTTGTGCCTATCCCTCCACGGCTTATTATCACCGTTTCATTGGTACTGTGGCACTACTCTCACAGTCCTGAATCAGCTTATACGGATTGCTCCGCTTTCGTCTGAACATCAGTATAGAAATGTGAATTTCACCGACTGGACTGCTTTCCACGTTCCATTATTCTTAGCATTGGTACAACTTAGGTCAATCCTTTAGTCCTGCAAGCATTATCCTCGATATTCTCAGGATACGTGCCGCCTGTAACAGCACAGGGAGTTTCATACTAACAACTTTTACTCCACCCCGCCTGCGTGCATTTTGCACCCCGACATTTCTATCGGTCATTCGTTTAGAACCGTACACTCGGATTTTTGTCGGACTGTATTTCAAGTCATTCTAACCATATTGCACCGCCGTCCGCACTATAGGCAGTACACCGCACCTCTGCGGCGCTTTCCTCATCTGAAATTGCTTTCTCCGTTAGGACTGCTCTCGCACGACTTCCACGGGCTTACGACCTCTGCATTTCACACTGCATAGCCGTCCGTAGTTTTAACGTGAACCTTTCCGGGCGTTACTCCCTCATTCGATTCATCAGAATAATAGTTCTACGTAACTATTTTATTGTTACGTGCCGCACCTTTTCAGTACGGAACGTGTCACACTATTGGCGAACTCGTCTAACAAACAGCGTACATGATAGTCCAGCTTTCCGCCCGGTGAATTATCTGCTTTTGTGCAGAGTAGGTTGAAAAGCTGGGAATACATTATCGCCACAAGGAAGTTGAATGTAGCGTCTGTATCGGAGATGATTATGAAAAGCGCACTCAGCTCGTCACCGAGCTTGTCGAGGTGCAGCTCATCGTAGGAGGTGATCTCCAAGACCTCATCTATTGCAAAAGGCGCGAGTCTTGTGGAACAGGAAATCAGGATAGATTTTGCCGTCTTGCCTGCTGCCAACTTGTAAGCCTTGAATTGTTTGAGTGCAAATGCACCCAAGCGCCGTTGTTCGGCATCGGGTTTCGTTTCAAAGATGTCACCGTAATCAGCCATGACTTCGGGATCTTCGTGCTTTGTGCCGTTCAGCCAGCACTCCACGATCTCAAATTCAAGGTCGATACAGTTCTTAAACTCCTCATCGTCCTCACGGCACTCCGAATTGTTGATCATGTCGATCAGCGTTTCAAAATTCCATTGATCTTCGGGATACATAGCGAAAATCAGAGCGATATATGCCGTGTATAGGAGCTTTTCAGCTTTTACCCAAAAGTCATCGCCGGACGGCTGCTGAGAAGAAGTAGTATTCTTGATAAGGACTTCCACGAATTTGAGAATGTCCTTCTCACGGTTTTTCTTGCTGATGTATGCAAACGGATTGTAGTGCATCGACTTCGCAAAATCAATGGTATTGAACACCTTGATCTTGTAAGGCTCATAAACAGGGATATATCTGCCTTTTTTGTCTTTGAGATAGTTTCCCTTATCATCCCTGCGGTACACAACTTTCCCGTCAACTCGTTTCGGGCGGCCCCTTTGGAGCATTCTTCCGCATTCCACAAGCACCGTACCCTTCGGGTCGGTCACTACATAAGAGGAGTGCATCTGCATCAGGTTCGGCTTCACGAAAAATCGTGTCTTACCTGAACCTGAACCACCGATCACAAGAATGTTCTTGTTTCGGGCGAATTTTGGTGCAGAGGGCTTGCCCATTGTAAGAGATTCCGTCCGTGTGAGAATGACATTGTTTTCGGGGCAGGATAAGTCCATATATGGCTCAATATCCTTTTCACCGCCCCATACGGCAGAGCCATATTCCTCACCCTGGCGGAACTTCTTTTTGTTTTTCGATTTGATATAGAGAACAAGTCTCATGACACCCGCCAGTACCAACCCGAATAAAATATCCGACGGGTGTAAACTGGGAAAGATTCGTGCAAATGCCACACCGAGATTGCTCATGAAAGGCAGGATTTTTTCCTGAAATCCCTCGCCCTCAGCGGTACGGTATGCAAAGCCGATCAGGTTGCCCACATAAGAGAAAACTGCATAGGGAACAGCCTTGATGATCAGCTTTTTGAGCTTCCTGGTGTTAAGCTGCAATCAGCAGTCTTATCCTTTCTCACAGTATCGGCATCAAAAATCGCCGTAAAAGTATCATCGCCCCTTGCCCGTGGAACGGGTGCAGGCTGGAAGTGGTTATAGATCACCGTCTGTTCTCCCTTGTTTTCTCTCTCTGTTTCTGTTTGCGGGGCTTGCTCCTGAGCTTCTGCGCCTGCTGCTGCATCTGCTCACGGGTGAACTCACCACGCTTCTGTGTCTTGCCCTGTCCCTTGCCGACATACTCTGAAAATGCTCTCTTGAAATCCTCTGTTTTGGCAGCGGAAAAGAAAACATGATAGGTAGGCGGCGAGGTGCTTTTATCTCTTTTCAGGGCAAAATCTACATCGTATTTTCGTGCGGTTTTCAGAAAATCCCCGATATTCCGGTCTGAAACCTCAATGCTGTCGAGCTTTGACGGAGACTTTGCCTGCAACTGCTTGTAGGTCATTCGTCCCTTTTTCTCTGCCTTACCCGACATAAACTCCTGCAATGCCGATTTCAGCACATCGGCGGTCATTTTCTCCGCCTTGATCGAAATGTCGATGGTTTTCTTCGCACCGCTTTCGTAGTCGGACGGCATTACGCATCACCGCCTTCGTTTCCTTCGGGCATCTCAAACGTGCTGAACGCTTCGTTCTGGAGCCAGCGGATAAAGTCGCTCATTGCCGCACAGACCTCATCTTCGTTCGGGGAATGGAAAAGAATTGTTTGTCCGCCGTTAACGTCCATAGCGACAATACAGGGTTCGTCAACAACACGATCCTCCGCATAGTCAATGGGGCAGATTTCCACGCTGACTGCGATCAGGTTATCGTAGTTGATAATATCGTTACTCTGTGTCAGGATATTCTTAGCCATGATTTTTCACCTCCCGTAAAAGCTCATAGAGCTTGTTGTGATATTCCTCCTGAAGCTCGTCAAAAGAAGAAAACACGGTGTCAAGCGTTTTTCTGTCTATCCTGTCACCGAGCATATCCATGACAATCGCTTCAAATTCGCTGTGAAAGCTGTAAAACAGGTCGTTTACAGACTTTCAGGCGGCTTCGGGATCTGCGTCCTGCTTATAATAACCGAGCTTTTCCCATACTTGCTTGTCGGGACAGTAATAGCGATACATCTTGCCCTCACCGCAGGGGATAGCATAACCGAAGTCGAGCGCACCCTCACGGAGTCCCTGCTTGAGCGCAGCGACACTGATACCGCTTGTCTGTGCAATCTCGGTAAGAGCGACGTTTCTGCCCGTAAAAGCAGGATTGTCCGCCTTCTTCTTTGCAGCCATAAAAACACCTCCTTTCTCGGTCAGACAGCCACGCCATAGCCGAAATCACGCCTGATCTGTTCGTCAATGTTACGGCTCTCACAACCTTCGTTAAAATGATAAGTCAGTACCTCGTTGTAGAGGGAACTAATGAAATATCTGCGGAAGTCCTTAATATCGTCAATCAAAGCCATTTTTTCAATGACACTTTCGACCATGTAGATATTGGCTTTAAGCATCTTTGACTGAATAACGGTTCTGGGGAATGCTGTACCTCTGAGCGTGGTATAGGGCAGAGGTGAACATATCTCATCAACGATAAAGCCAACGATTTCATCTGCTTCTGCATAACCGTCCCGACCGTCCTGACAGAGCCAGTCACCAAGATGCCAGTAGTCGAGATTCTCCCTGATAACTTCCGTGTAATACTCAACTTCTTCTGCGTTATATCCGTCGGTCACTCTCTCAGCAGATTTTTCAACACCCGAAATGTTGAAAGTTGGCTTTGCCGCCGCAGGAATGATAGAGGATTTATCACTCAGTAATTGATTTTTTTGTATTGAATTGTAAGTATTATATTGTCCCTGATTTTCAGACAGCGGAGTTTCAGCAGGTGGATTGTCCAGATACGGGTTTTCCACCCCCTGTTTTTCGTCCGCAGAAGAAACAGCAGCTTTTGCCTTGCCGCCCTCACGAATCGTGATAGCCTTGCGTCTGGTCTCGGCTTCAAGCTCGTCAGCTTCTTCCTTGCTGACAGGAACATCAAAAAAGCTGTACACATATTCAAAGCAATTATGAACGCTCTCGTTAGACAGGAGCTTTGTACGAACCAGATAGCCCAAGTCAATCAGTTTGTTCACAGCGTTATGCACGGCAGTCTTGCCCTCTTTGCAGATAGCTTTCAGTCCTGACATAGAGAAATTCCAGCTATTCGGCAGAGAAAGAACCTTCATCATAAAGCCGATCAGTTTGTTTCTGATCTTATTGCTCCTGATGAGCTTTGCACTGATAATGGTGAAATTACTGTCCTTCTTTACACGGTTCAGGGTAGCGTTATCTGCTGTGAAAGTCTCCATTTCTATGTCATACTTCGGGATAGAGTCGTCCAGTTCAGAGTATTCATAGAAATCATAGAGATAGCTGATCCTGCCCGTAGGGGACTCATTTGGCATCAGCAAGGTCTTTTTGACATATCCCCATTGCTCCAGTTCAGCAAGCTGAGACTTGATCGCTGTTTCCCCGTCCTCACAGATAGCCACAAGTCCGGCTATCGTGAAATTCCATGAAGGCGGCAAGTCATTGATCTTACCGAGCAGTCCTATCGAATCACAGCCGATATTGGTTGAACGCACAAAGCAGTTGCTTAGAACGGCATAGCCGCCTGACCTATGTACCCGGCAGATCGTATCTGGTATTGTCTTTTTTGCTTTTTTCATCTTGTCCATTTCTCTCACCTCGGCTTACGCTCCGTACACAAATTCCATATTGGATATTCGCAGCTTGTTGACCGCATAGACATGACCATACGGCTTCTGCACCACAAGGAGGAAACCTCTCTTGCACAGCTCATACACAGCGGTACGAAGCTCATCGAAAGTGAACTGCGAAAGCTCACTGTAATGGCGAAGCTCATCGACCGTAACGTAGTCAAAGTCTGAATGGTTAAGCATAGCCGTCAGCAGTTCGTCACAGGCTTTGGCTTCAAAATGGTAATTGAGCAGATTGATCTCAGTAGGGTTCGGCATAGAAAGACCTCCTTGACAAGTTTCATCTGAAATAAAAAAGCTCCTCATCATCCTGTTTGTGTACAGGCTCAGTGAGAAGCGATGTGCAATATTCAATTTTTAGGCATAAAAATAGCGGACAGCACTTCTGTTATGAAACACCGTCCGCTATTGTCCATTATTCAATTTGCTTTGTCAACAGGCTTTCTACCGTTTGTTTTAGGGTTTCTACCAACTTTCTACCAACCTTGACGGCGGTAGGTATCTACCAAGTTTCTACCCAAAATCTTAAATCAGGTAGATTTTTGAGTTTGACGAAATAGCGCGGTTTCTGAGATTTCTACCTCAAAAAGTGACGTAAAATAGAGTTCTAAATGTCTCTTAATGACCACTAAGGGATACTAATGCCGAATAGCGTCAATAATACCATATAAAAAGGACTTTTTCCACAGAATTTTGTTAAATTTTATTTTTTCATAAAAACCCCTTGACAAGTCGGTAAACTTGATATATAATTGTAAAGGTTTATGACTTTACAGAAATCCATTAGGAGGTAAGCAGTATGAGTAAAAATTTGCAAAACAGCGTTTTGCTCGACTTGTATGGCTGCCTGCTCACTGATAAACAAAACGAGATCATGGATCTTTATTACAATGACGATCTGTCGTTGGGAGAGATCGCCGCTCAGCTAGATATCTCAAGACAGGGCGTTCATGACGCTATAAAAAAATGTGAAACTGCAATGGCTGATTATGAAGAAAAGCTAGGTCTGCTAAAACAGCAGGAAGCTTATCTGGCAGAGCTTAAAGAGTTCAAGGCTCAGGCTATGGACGTTTTTAACGAGTGTAAAAAAAAGAATTATGCGAGAGATATCGCCGAAAAGGTGATAGTGCTTCTTGAAAATCTCGATTCTAAGCTTGATGAATTTGACAACGCAGAATATACCGAAGAAGAATAGATATAGATAAAAAAAATTATACGGAGGACAGCTTATGGCGTTTGAAGGACTTTCAGAAAAACTAAACGGCGTGTTCAAGCGTCTTAAATCAAGAGGTAAACTTAGCGAAGCCGATGTAAAAGAGGCAATGCGTGAAGTTAAAATGGCTCTGCTTGAGGCTGACGTCAGCTACAAGGTAGTAAAAGATTTTATTGCCAAGGTAACTGAGAGAAGCGTTGGCGAGGAAGTGCTGAAGAGCCTTACTCCTGGTCAGCAGGTCATAAAGATAGTTAATGACGAGCTTATAAAGCTCATGGGCGAGGCTAACTCGAAGATAAACTTCCCTAACAAACCGCCTTGCATCATAATGATGTGCGGTCTTCAGGGTTCAGGTAAAACAACACACGCTGCAAAGCTTGCGAAGATGTTCAAGAAAGAGGGCAAACGTCCTCTGCTTATAGCAGCCGACGTTTACAGACCTGCGGCTATTGAACAGCTAAAGGTTGTGGGAGAGAGAGCCGAAGTCGCAGTATTTGAAATGGGTCAGATAGACCCACGAAAGATAGTAAAAGAGGGTATCAAGCACGCCAAGGATTACGGCAACGACCTTGTTATCATAGATACAGCAGGACGTCTTCACATTGATGAGGAGCTTATGAACGAGCTTAAAGACATCAAGAAGATCGCTGAGCCGAACGAGATAATGCTCGTTGTTGACGCTATGATCGGTCAGGACGCTGTAAAGGTAGCTTCAAGCTTTGACGAGGCTCTTGGTATCGACAGCGTTATCCTTACAAAGCTCGACTCTGACACAAGAGGCGGTGCGGCGCTTTCAGTGCTTGCTGTAACAGGTAAGCCTATCAAGTTCGTTGGTATGGGCGAAAAGCTTGACGAGTTTGAGGCTTTCCACCCTGAGAGAATGGCTTCAAGAATACTTGGCATGGGCGATATGCTCACACTTATCGAAAAGGCTACTCAGACAGTTGACGAAAAGGACGCCAAAAAGCTTGCAGAAAAAATGCAGGAAAAGGGCTTTGACCTTAACGACTTGCTGGAGCAGATGAAACAGATACAGAAAATGGGCTCTATGAAGTCTATTATCAGAATGCTTCCGGGCGCAAACAAGGTAACAGACGAGCAGGTGGAGCAGGGCGAGGTTCAGCTGAAAAAGACTGAGGCTATGATAAATTCAATGACAAGGACTGAAAGAGAAAAGCCTGCGATCATTGACCCTAAGAGAAAAAGACGTATCGCTGCCGGAAGCGGCACGCAGGTATCTGACGTAAATCAGCTTCTTAAGCAGTTTGAACAGATGCAGAAAATGATGAAGCAGTTCGGTATCGGCGGAAATCTTCACGGAAAGAAATCCAGAAGAAACAGAGCGGCACTTCTCAAAGGACTTGGCGGCGGAATGCCACAATAATTGATAAGCTATCAGCAATCAAGTGATTGATTTGATATATGAAGTTTTTTATGGAGGTGAAAATACAATGGCAGTAAAGATCAGACTTAGAAGAATGGGTGCTAAGAAGGCTCCTTTCTACAGAATCGTAGTTGCTGATTCAAGATATCCAAGAGACGGACGTTTCATCGAAGAGCTGGGCTACTATGACCCAACTAAGGAACCTTCTGTACTCAAGGTTGACGACGAAAAGGCAAAGTCTTGGATCGCTAACGGTGCACAGCCAACTGATACAGTTAAGGCTCTTCTCAAGAAGAACGGCACTATCTAATAGCTGACAAGACAATTCAGACGGTGAGCCACCTATCCCACCACTTCGCTTGCCGTTTTCGGCGGGGAAAACGCTTCCCTGCCGCATTTTCGTGGGAGAATGGAGATATTTTTATGAAAGAATTACTCGAAACTATAGTTTCTGAGCTTGTTGAAAACAAGGACGCTGTTGAGGTCGTTGTTGACGAGCCTAACGCAGAGGGTATCGTGGTTTATCATCTTCACGTTGCTCCGGACGATATGGGCAGAGTTATCGGCAAGCAGGGCAGGATCGCAAAGGCTATAAGAGTCGTAATGCGTGCCGGTGCTTCCCGTGTGGATCAGAAAATAATGGTAGAGATAGACTGATAGTTCAGTGAATAAATCATCACCCCGTACAGATAATAGTATGGGGTGATTTTTTTGCGTATAAATAAAAAATGCTTCAATGCGCTCACAGGTATAGCCGTGGGGATATGCAACGGTTTTTTCGGCTCGGGCGGTGGAATGATAGCAGTGCCTATGCTTGAAAAAGGCGGCAGTGAGGCGAAAAAAGCTCACGCCACGTCCATTGCTATAACGCTTCCATTGTCTATTATAAGCGGACTTGTATATTTCAAGGGCGGAAGTCTTGATTTTTCTCAGGCAGTGAAATTCATACCACTTGGGATAGTTGGTGCGGCAGTGGGTGCAATGCTCATGAAAAAGCTTTCAAACAGCCTGCTTAAACGTATTTTCGGCGCACTTATGATAATTGCTGGAGTGCGGATATTTATGAAATAGGGTGATATTACGGCTTGGTATACCATATGTGCGGTGGCTTTTCTCACCGGTATCTTTGCCTCCATGGGTCTTGGGGGCGGAATGGTGCTTATCGTTTATCTGACGGTGTTTGCAGGCTTTTCGCAACTAGTGGCGCAGGGGATAAACCTTGTGTTTTTTATCCCTATCGCAATAATAAGCCTTGTGCTTCACACGAAAAACAAGCTTGTGGAATGGAAAAAAGCCGTTCCCGCAGTTTTGTGGGGAACGGCTGCTGTTATTATATCAGCATGGCTTGCAAACAGGATAGAGCAAAGCCTGCTTTCAAAAGCTTTCGGTATTTTCCTTATCCTAATGGGACTGAAAGAGTTATTTTTCAAGAGTGAAAAGCACAAGTTCAAAGGGGTCTGAAAAACGCTGTGTCCAGCCACTATTGCCTACTCCTCTTGACACAACAAGGGTTGTATCGTTCACGCTGTAAGTACCGTCGGTGTATTTCGGGAACAAGCCCTGACCAGGTGCATAAAGACCATTCACAAGGGGTAGCCTTATAAGTCCGCCATGTGCGTGACCTGTGAAGTCGATATCGATATGCGTACCACTCTGAACAGCCGTTTTGCTGAAATAGTTGCAATCCTCGGGATAGTGATTTAGCAGTATGACAAAATCCTCTGTGACCTGAGAAAAAGCCTTGCTGTCATTTTCCATATTGTCAAAGCCCAACAGGCTTATAGTATCACCATTTCGTGTGAGTGTGGTATGCTCGTTGTAGAGGACGTTTACACCATAGCTTTCACAGCCTGAAACAAACTGTTCCCTTTCCTCCTGAGAAAGATTATATTCATGGTTGCCCATAACAAGATAGACAGGACATATCTCAGGGAGCTTTTTCATAAGTTCCAGCGAGCGGTCAACATCGGGGAAGATCTGATCTACGCTGTCCCCTGTGACAAAGATATAGTCAGGCTCACAGTCTTTGACCTTTTCCGTCAGTCTGTCTATGTAGCCCTTGCCCCACTCGTTGTGGAAGTCAGATATCTGAACTATCTTACAGCCCTCGAAGCCCTCAGGTAAGTTATCAAAATGCGCTGACAGCTTTTTGACCTCGATATAGGTATTAGACCACACGAAATCGGCTAATACCATTACCGCAAGCACTATTATCACTATGATGATATTTCTTTTCTGCTTTTTAGTCAGCCTGCTTTGCTTTTTTTCTTCTGTATTCAAGATAGCCCTCCAAAATTATCGTTGCGGCAACTGTATCTACAACAGCCTTTCTTGCCTTTCCCCTGACGTTTGTTTCGTTAAGGATATTGTGTGCTGTGACAGTTGTGGAACGCTCGTCCCACATTCTCACCGGCAGATCGGTACGCTCTTTCAAAAGCTCAGCAAATGCCCTGCACTTCTCTGCTCTCGGTCCCTCTGTGCCGTTCATGTTTATAGGCAGACCTACTATTATCTCACCTGCACCGTATTCAGCCGCTGTCTGAGCCGCCTTATCTGCAAGCCTTTCGGCGTTTCTCTCAGAAACAGTGCCGATAGGAGAAGCAAGAAACTCAGAGCGGTCGCTTATTGCGAAGCCTGTTCTTGCGTCACCATAATCTATTGCCATTATTTTCATTTTGCGCACCTCTATATCAAGACTTTTCTTATCATTATATCATAACACTGTCTGTAAAACAAGTCCTAAAGCAGGATTTTGGGAATTAAACTGCAAGAAACGCAATGTAGAAGAGCTCTCTGCATACCATTTGCTTAAAAAAGTAAAATTGTTCCTTAAATACTGTGATTATTTGTGCATTATGGTTATTGATTTTTACTTTTAATTATGTTATAATGCTTTATTATCAGAGGGTATGCACAAATGTCAGGGTTAAGTTTTGTGCAAAATTATATTATATAAGAATTGGAAAGGAAAAAGAAAAATGAAGAAATTTTTATCAGTAGCAATGTCTGCTATCATCGCCTGCGCTTCAATATTCTCATGCACACTGACAGCTTTTGCCGAAAACGCAGAAACAGAAGACGTTACTATCGACTGCTCTTCCGCAGAGGCTTGCAGCAATTGGGAACAGTCTATCACTGTCGATCAGGCAACTTTCAACGCAACAAGGCTTACAAAGGATTCAGAGATAATCGTCACATTCAAGAGCGAGGAAATAAACGAAAAGGCAGGAAACAAATACAATGCTGAGCTTATTTTCCAGAGCTGGGACAACACCACTACATCAGCCGCTCAGGACGGTGCGGTATGGGCAAAGATAGCACCTGTGAAGTTTGACGATTCATCAGCTACATATGATTTTGAATCTATCGCAACTGCATACGGCACGGACGATTTCAGTCAGGTATACAACATCATAATCGGTGCGACTGACAGGGCAAAGATAACAGTAACAGGCATAACGGTAACGAACTGCAAGACAAAGACTTATGCAGAAAAGGAAGAAAAAGACTCAAAGGGAACAAACCCTATTATCATAGTTATTGCGGTCATCGCAGGAATTGCTATCGCAGTTGTGGTAATTGTGATAATCATGAACAAGAAGTCAAGCGAAGCCTTTGACGTAAGCACCGGCAAGTTCGTAGACAAGAAAAATCTTTTTGATGAGCCTAAGAACGATGAGGACGAGAAGAAATAAAAGAAATAACGCTATCAGCAGGAGGACGAGCAGTTCGTTCTCCTGCTTTTTTTATACCAGAAATATTGACTTATAGACGGAGTTATGGTATTATATTAAAAGGTATATTTAATAATTGGAGGCTATATAAAATGTCAATATTTAAACTTGATCCAGCATTTAAGGACTACATCTGGGGCGGTACCAGACTTAGAGATGAGTACGGCAAAAAGTGCGATTATGATAAGGTCGCAGAGAGCTGGGAGCTTTCTTGTCATAAGGACGGTCCAAGCGTTGTTGCTGATGGTGAATACAAGGGTCTGACACTCAATGAGTATATCGAAAAGGCAGGTAAGGGCGTTCTTGGCAAGAACTGCGAAAGATTTGAGAACTTCCCTATCCTTATCAAGCTCATTGACGCTAAGGACAATCTTTCTGTACAGGTACACCCTGACAACGATTATGCAATGAGAGTTGAGGGCGAATACGGCAAGACAGAAATGTGGTATGTTGTTGACTGTGACGAGGGTGCAACTCTTCTCTACGGTTTCAAGCACGAGATAACAAAGGAAGAATTTGCAAGAAGAATCGCTGACAACACACTGCTTGAAGTAACAAACGCTGTACCTGTTAAGAAGGGCGACGTTTTCTTCATCAAGTCAGGCACGCTCCATGCTATCGGCAAGGGTATCCTTATTGCTGAGATACAGCAGAACTCAAACACTACATACAGAATTTATGACTATGGCAGAGTTGGCAAGGACGGCAAGCCTAGAGAGCTTCACGTTAACAAGGCTCTTGACGTAACAAAGCTTGCTCCTGCTGAGCAGTATCCTGAGACACCTGTTGAGAAAAAGGACGGCTATGACATAAAGCTTCTTTCAAAATGCGAATACTTCACAACATACAGGGTGAACGTTGAAACAAAGGCTGAGCTTGACGCTGACGAAAACAGCTTCAACAGTATTCTCGTTCTCGAGGGCGAGCCTGTTATCAGCGGTGGCGAAACTGTTTCTGCAAAGAAGGGCGAAAGCGTATTCATTTCAGCAGGCACAGGCAAGTATACTGTTGAAGGCAAATGCACATTCGTGCTTACAAAGATAGACTAAGGTGAGATAAATGCTTAAACTTGACCTGAAAAAGGAGATAGGTGAGCTTGGCGCACTTGTGATCGCTTTTATTATCGGATTTGTGGCAAGCTCATTTTGGATAGGTCTTATCAGCTTTGTAGTGCTGGAGCTTGTGTATCTTCTGGTATATAACGCCATAGCAAAAAAGGCTGAAGCCCAAAAGCCAAAAGAGGAAAAGGAAGAGATAAACTTTCACGAATATGACGATGACACTGAGAGCGATAACGCTCAGTAAGCTCAGAAAATAAAAGGGAGAAATTATTATGAAGTATTACATTGGTATTGATCTTGGCGGCACTAACATCAAAGCAGGTGTTGTAAATGAAGAATTTGAGATAATCGCAAAGGCTACCTGCAAGACCAATCTGCCAAGACCTGCGGAGGAGATCTGCGAGGATATGGCTAAGGTCGCTTTGGAAGCTGTAAAGAACGCAGGGCTGGAGATAGAGCAGATAGAGTCTGTAGGTATCGGCACACCTGGCACTGCAAATTCTGACACGGGCGTTATTGAGTATTCAAACAACCTTGGTTTCCTTAACTTCCACGTTGTTGACCTTATGAAGAAGTTTATCGACAAGCCTTGCTATGTTGAAAATGACGCTAACGCTGCGGCATACGGCGAGTATGTTGCAGGTGCAGCAAAGGGTGCAAACGACGCTGTTTGCATCACTCTCGGCACAGGCGTTGGCGGAGGAATAATCATTAACGGAAAGATATATTCAGGCTTCAACTTTGCAGGTGCTGAGATAGGTCACACTGTTATCGACCCTAACGGTCCGCAGTGTACTTGCGGCAGACACGGCTGCTTTGAGGTATTCTCTTCTGCAACAGGTCTTGTAAGAATGACAAAAGAGGCTATGTTCGAGGACAAGGACTCTATCATGTGGAAAATGAACGAAGAGGACGGCAAGGTCTCAGCAAGAACTGCGTTCAACGCCATGAGAGCCGGCGATAAGGCAGGCAAGGAAGTTGTTGACAAATACATAAAGTATCTTGCCTGCGGAATCACAAACACAATAAACATCTTCCAGCCTGATATTCTCTGTATCGGCGGCGGCGTATGCAACGAGGGCGACCCTCTGCTTTTGCCTCTGAAAGAGCTTGTGGCTAAGGAAGTTTACACAAAGAACTCAGCAAAGAACACTGAGATAGTTATTGCAAAGCTTGGAAATGACGCAGGCATAATCGGTGCGGCATTCCTTGGACTTTCACACAAGAAATAAAAATTATTCACTGACAAAAGAAAAGGGGTAACTACAATGGGATTATTTGATAAGCTTTTAAAGGGTGCGGTTGACGCAATAGACAACGCTGCGGCAAAGAACGGCAATGGTCCGACAGGACTTAAAGACCTGTTTAATCAGGCTATGGACAAAAAGGACGAAGCTATAAACGGCTCTTCAAGCACTACAGCTTCAAGCAAACCAAGCACTGCAACCACTTCAAGTTCAAGCAAGAGAAGCAATTGTGCTTATACAAGACCGAAATATACCACACCGCAGGAAGTTCTTGACACAGCGAGCATTCCTGCAAAGCCGTCAAGGAAAATAGAATTTGAGGTTTTTGACGGTGAAAACGCTGAGATAAGAGTGAAGGTAACATTCAACCTGAGCGGAGATTTTCTTGAAACGGCCGGAGATGTACACTATCTGGCGTCATATCTTCCGACCATTGATGATGATTATGATGCAGATTACTCTGACTCAAATACTCCGCTTTTTGGAGTTTTAGATGTAGATGACGAAATAATCTATAACATGGCAGAGAAATTTGATAAGGGCGGCGTACCTGAAAATGCAATGATGTTCCTGCCTGTCAATGACATGGGTCCAAGAGCACGCTTCAAGGCAAAAGTCGAAAACAGAGGTAAGATTGAATATCTCTATTATTGTCCGCTTTACGACTATATGCCTGACTTCAAGACCTGTTTCACCGTAAGCTACACTCATAATGTTGTGGGCACTCCACTTGAGAAAAAGCTTATGGCGGCTGTTGATGAGGCTGTCCGCACAATGAAGAGAGAAGTATTAGAAGTGGAGCACAGACCATTCCGCTAAGGAGGACAAAACAAAATGAAGTTCAATATAGGATTTATACCTACTTTGCTTTTGCTGATACCTGTGATATTCGCCTGCTTCAAGACACCTGCCGACAAGCCTGAGCTTGAGGACGAGAACATTATCGTCTTTATCGCAAAGTGTGTGGGCAGATTTGGCTGCATAGGCTATATGTGCCTTGCTATCGGAGATTACGAGGTAGGCTTTTCAAGCAAGCTGCTTTTCATAATATGGGCTGTTGTTGCACTGCTCGTTATCGCACTTTATTGGGTGCTTTGGATAAGGCAGTATAAAAAAGGCAATCATTTTGAAGATATTTACGGCACTGGGATCCCGCTTTTCATCATCCCTGCGGCATTCGTGCTTGTGACAGGTATCTTCTCAATGAATTTTATGCTTATCATATTCTCAGTGCTGGATATCGTTTGCGAATACTGCTCTGCATACGGTGTAAGAAAGCGTCTGCACCCTGCAAAGACAGAGGAAAGCTCAGACGAGGCTGAAAAAAAAGAAAATGAGGACGGAGAATAATACCGCTCTCGGTAATATATTTTTCAAAAGAGGTAATAAAAAATGGCGTGTAATTTTTTTTGTGACGGAGTAGACAAAGCTCCACAGAGATCACTTTTCAATGCTCTTGGCATGACAAAGGAAGAAATGGACAGACCTCTCGTTGGTATCGTATCTTCATATAATGAGATAGTTCCTGGTCACATGAACATTGACAAGATAGTTGAAGCTGTTAAAATGGGCGTTGCAATGGCAGGCGGAACACCTGTTGTATTCCCTGCTATCGCTGTTTGCGACGGTATCGCTATGGGTCACATGGGAATGAAGTATTCTCTCGTTACCCGTGACCTTATCGCAGACTCAACAGAGTGCATGGCTTTGGCTCATCACTTTGACGCTCTCGTTATGATACCAAACTGCGACAAAAACGTTCCTGGTCTGCTCATGGCAGCCGCAAGAGTAAACGTTCCTACTATTTTCGTATCAGGCGGTCCAATGCTGGCTGGTCACGTTAAGGGCAAAAAGACTTCCCTTTCAAGCATGTTCGAGGCTGTTGGTACTTACAACGCTGGCAAGTTCACTCTTGATGACGTTGAGGAATTTGAGAACAAAGCCTGTCCGACTTGCGGAAGCTGTTCAGGTATGTACACTGCAAACTCTATGAACTGCCTTACAGAAGTTCTTGGCATGGGTCTTAGAGGAAACGGCACTATCCCTGCTGTATATTCTGAAAGACTAAAGCTTGCAAAGCACGCAGGTATGCAGGTAATGGAGCTTTACAAGAAGAACATCAGACCAAGAGATATCATGACAAAGGACGCTTTCATCAACGCTATCACAGCTGATATGGCACTGGGCTGTTCAACAAACTCAATGCTTCACCTCCCTGCTATCGCTCACGAGTGCGGAGTAGAGCTTGACCTTGACTTTGTAAACGAGATATCAAAGAGAACGCCAAACCTCTGTCACCTTGCTCCTGCCGGTCACACATACATGGAAGACCTCAACGAGGCAGGCGGCGTTTATGCAGTTCTCAGTGAGCTTAACAAGAAAAACCTTATCAACACAGACTGCATGACTTGCACAGGCAAGACTGTCGGTGAGAACATCAGCGGCGTTGTAAACAAGAACCCTGAGCTTATCAGACCAATAGACAACCCTTATTCTCAGACAGGCGGAATAGCAGTTCTGAGAGGCAACCTTGCACCTGACACCTGCGTTGTTAAGCGTTCAGCTGTTGCACCTGAAATGCTTGCCCACGAAGGTCCTGCAAGAGTATTCGACTGCGAGGAGGACGCTATCGCTGCTATCAGAGGCGGCAAGATAGTTGAGGGCGACGTTGTCGTTATCCGTTACGAGGGTCCAAAGGGCGGTCCTGGAATGAGAGAGATGCTCAATCCTACATCTGCTATCGCAGGCATGGGTCTTGGCTCAACTGTTGCACTTATCACTGACGGACGTTTCAGCGGAGCTTCAAGAGGTGCTTCTATCGGTCACGTTTCACCTGAGGCAGCCGTAGGCGGTCCTATCGCACTTGTTGAAGAAGGAGATATGATAGCAATAGATATTGACAACTGCTCTATCACACTTAAAGTATCTGACGAGGAGCTTGCTGAAAGAAGAAAGAACTGGAAGCCAAGACAGCCAAAGGTAACAACAGGCTATCTTGCAAGATACGCTTCACTTGTAACTTCTGCAAACAGGGGTGCTATACTTCAGATAAAGGACTAATATCCGACACAAAATAGTAAGGGAGAAAGGCGGAATAATATGAAAAAATTCATTTCAGGCTTGCTTGGAATACTCTTTGTAGTTCTTGTAGTAGTAGGTGTTTTCATCTGTACATATGTATTCAATCAGCCGTCAAGATCAGGCGATTCAAGAGAGCTTATCTCTGGAACATGGACAGATAAGGACGCAAACATCACTTTTGAGTTCTCTGACGAGGGTGATTTCACTATCACTCACACTGATAACAAATCAGTTATCGCAAAGGGCTGGTTTAAAATTCAGGAGGACGGGGGAAGCGGAAAGATACAGCTTCTTGTAAATCCGTCTGACAGAGATACAACTGTTGACATCGGTCTGAGAATGAAGTTCTTCTCGACTATTTCCTACAAAAACCTTTCTGTACCGTCTGAGGACGAGGGCGACAAGGTCGCTACCTGCAAGTTCATTTTCCAGAACTCTGACGGAGTTTACTCATGCGAGAGAAAAGACTCTGACGGCTCGTTCTACGACGGCAAATAACGAATTTTCAAGGGCTACGGCTGAACGATATGTTTAGCCGCAGCTTTTGTGCAGTAAAGACTTGATTAAGATAAAAAGGAGTAAAAATGGAGCTACTGATCAAAAATATCCGTGCCTGCGACCCGCAGACAGGGCTTGACGGTATAACGGACATAGGCATTGACGGAGGAAAGATAGTCAGCCTTGGAAAAACTGACGAGCATGCTCAGAGAGTTATCGACGCAAAGGGCAAGCTTTGTGCATTGCCCGGGCTTTTCGATATGCACGTTCACTTTCGTGACCCAGGTCTTACCTACAAGGAGGACATCATCACAGGTGCGAACGCCGCAAAGGCAGGCGGTTTCACGGGCGTCGCTTGTATGCCGAACACAAAGCCGCCTATCGACTCCCCTGAGGGCGTGAAATACGTTTTTGAAAAGGCAAAGAAAACAGGTATCGACGTTTTCCCTATTGCCTGCGTTACAAAGGGCATGAAAGGTCAGGAGCTTTGCGACTATGACGCACTCAAAGCCGCAGGAGTTACCGCCATTTCAGATGACGGCAGACCTGTTGAGAACGCTGAGCTTATGCGTCAGGCTATCGAAAAGACTAACGAGAACGGTCTTATCGTGACTTCTCACTGCGAGGACTTGAAGATAATAAACGGTGGTATCATCAACAAAGGCGAGATATCCGAAAAGCTTGGAGTAAAGGGAATGGATAGAGCCTCTGAGGACTATATCACAGCCCGTGAGATATGCCTTGCAATGAGTTGTAATGCGAGAGTTCACATATGCCACGTTTCCACCAAAGGCTCTGTGAACATCATAAGAGCGGCGAAAAAGGACGGCGTTAAGGTCACCTGCGAAACTGCGCCGCACTATTTCACATTCACAGACGAAAAGCTTTTAGACCGTGACGCAGATTTCAGAATGTCGCCTCCACTTAGAACTGAGGAGGACAGGGCGGCTGTTGAGGAAGCTGTTCTTGACGGCACTATCGACTGCATCATCACCGACCACGCTCCACACTCCGCAGAGGAAAAGGCTGACTTTGAGAAAGCCCCAAACGGCGTTGTTGGACTTGAAACTTCCCTTGCAGCTACGCTTACAAAGCTTTATCACAGCGGCAAATGCGGTCTTAACAAGATAGCAGAGATAATGTCGGTAAATCCGAGAAAGATAATGGGACTTGAGCCTATCAAGATAGCAGTGGGTGAAAGATGCGATCTTTGTATCTTTGACCCTGACTATGAATGGGAAGTTATCCCTGCGGAGCTTAATTCAAAGAGCAAAAACAGCGTGTTCAAAGGCACAAGGCTCAAAGGCAAGGTAATGTACACAATATGCAGAGGAAAGCTCGTTTTTGAGCTTTAATATAAAAATATCCGAAAGGAAGATAAAAATGGCATTTGACAGACTTATTGAAAATATCGTAAAGACACAAAACCCTTCAGTAGTGGGTCTTGACCCAAAGCTTGACTATGTTCCTGAATACATCAAGGAAAAGAAGTTCAAGAAATACGGCAAGACGCTCAAGGGTGCGGCTAAGGCTATATGGGAGTTCAACAAGACTATAATCGACGAGATACACGATATCTGCCCTGCTATCAAGCCACAGGCTGCATACTATGAAATGTATGGCTACGAGGGCGTAAAGACACTTTACAAGACTATACAGTATGCAAAGGAAAAAGGTATGTTCGTCATGACAGACGGCAAGAGAAACGATATCGGCGCAACTATGGAAGCTTACGCAACCGCACATCTTGGTCTTACTGACGTTGGCGGTGAGCTTGTGGAAGCTTTCGGTGCAGACGCTCTCACTGTAAACGGCTATCTTGGCTCAGACGGAATCAACCCGCTTCTTGACCAGTGCAGAAAATATGACAAGGGCATTTTCGTTCTTGTAAAGACTTCAAACAAGTCAAGCGGTGAGCTTCAGGATCTTATGATAGGCAACAAGACAGTTTATGCCACAATGGGCTCAATGTGCGAGCTGTGGGGCAAGGACGTTATGGGCAAGTATGGCTACAGCGGTGTTGGCGCAGTTGTGGGTGCGACTTATCCTGAGCAGCTTGCTGAGATGAGAAAGGCTCTGCCGCACACATTCTTCCTTGTACCGGGCTACGGCGCACAGGGCGGCGGTGCTGAGGGCGTATCAAAGGCATTTGACGATCACGGTCTTGGTGCTATAGTAAACTCCTCCCGTGGCGTAATGTGTGCATACAAGAAAGAGGATAACTGTGACGAGCATGATTTTGCAAAGGCTGCAAGACGTGAAGTTATCAGAATGAAAGAGGATATAATCTCATATCTGCCAAAGATCACACTTGAATAAACACTAAAGGAGTGACTGAGTATGACAGCAAAGGGCGTTATATTGTTTACAGCGGCGGTGGGAGCATTGCTTTTATGCTCCTGCGCAAAGAACGAGGATACAAGCTCTTTGACGGAAAGTCAGCAGGAGCAAAGCGATTTTCCAAGATGTATCGTAGGCGAGTGGAAATGCCGTGAAACGCCCCTTGACAACAGCGAGCTTTATTCGGGCTATCTCAGCCTTATTATCCGTTCAGACGGCAATTATCTCATGTATGACGCAGAAGCAGGCAATCCCTGCTTAAAAGGCACTATCGAAATGGACAGCGACGATCTTGATCTTATCTTTGTTGATGACAGCGGAGTGGATTTTGCACCGCCTGCCGGTTGGGAGAATATGTCCAAAAGGCAGGAGATAGGCTATTTTGCTGACTCTTACACGCTAAAGCTTACTTATACTGATAATGATAACTCGGTCACTCTCGTTTTTGATGCGGTGAACGCTCCGAATGAGGTAAAGAACTAAGTACAGGGAGGATTTTTAATGTACAAGCAGGGTAAATACCCAATAGTTTCAAAAAAGACCCTTGCAAAAGGAATTTTTGACATTGAGATATACTGTCCGCACATTGCAAAGGCGGCAAAGGCAGGACAGTTTGCACAGGTGCAGGCAGAGGGCTTTTTCCTCCGCAGACCTATCTCTATTTGCGATATCAACAAGGACAAGGGTACTATCCGCCTTGTTTTTGAGGTAAGAGGTCACGGCACTGACAAGATAAGCGAGCTTAACAAGGGCGACCTTGTTGACATTATCGCACCGCTGGGTAACGGCTTCAAGGTGCTTGAAAAGGGCAAAAAAGCTGTCTGTATCGGCGGCGGCATAGGCACGCCTCCAATGGTAGGCATTGCAAAGCAATACGGCGAGAACGCCACTGTTATAAGCGGTTTCAGAAACGCTGCGGCGGTCATTTTGCAGGAGGACTTCAAGGCTATGGGTTGTGACGTCAAGCTTTGCACTGACGACGGCTCTGCAGGAAGAAAGGGCTTTGTTACTGACGCACTTCTTGATGTGCTTAAAAGCGAAAAGCCTGATATCGTTTATGCCTGCGGTCCAATGATAATGCTGAAAAATATCACAAAGATATGTGAGGAAAACGGCATTTACTGTCAGGTATCTCTTGAGCAGAGAATGGCTTGCGGCGTGGGTGCGTGTCTTGTATGCGTATGCCGCACTGTCAAGGACGGGCAGGAGTTCAATTCTCACGTTTGCAAGGACGGTCCTGTATTCGACAGCGAGGAGGTAGTGTTTGATGAATAGGATAAATGTGAATTTCTGCGGAGTTGAGTTCAAAAACCCTGTTATCCCTGCAAGCGGAACATTCGGCTACGGCAGAGAATACGAGCAGTTCTATCCCCTTTCAAAGCTGGGCGGAATATCCGTAAAAGGCACTACGCTTCACCGCCGTGAGGGCAACCCCGGTCCGAGAGTTGCGGAAACTCCAAGCGGTATGCTCAATTCTGTTGGACTTCAAAACGGCGGCGTTGACAAGTTCATAAACTACGAGCTTCCAAACCTTGTAACAAAGGACACAAGGATAATAGCCAACATAGCAGGTTCAACTATCGAAGAATGTGCAGAGCTTGCAGAAAAGCTCAACGGCACCGCTGTTGACATGATAGAGCTTAACATATCCTGCCCGAACGTAAAACAGGGCGGAGCGGCTTTCGGCACTGACTGCAACGTTGCAGGTGCGGTCACAAAGGCTGTTAAGGACGTTACGGAAAAGCCTCTTATGGTAAAGCTTTCACCGAACGTTACAAGCATTGTGGACATTGCAAAGTCTGTTGAAGCAAACGGCGCTGACGCTGTTTCGCTGATAAACACACTTCTTGGTATGCGTATCGACATAAAGACACGCCGTCCGATACTGAAAAACAACGTGGGCGGACTTTCTGGTCCTGCGGTATTCCCTGTTGCCGTAAGAATGGTATGGCAGGTGGCAAACGCTGTTAAAATACCTGTTATGGGCATGGGCGGTATCGCCACATGGGAAGACGCCATTGAAATGATGATGGCAGGCGCAGGTGCTGTTCAGGTAGGTGCGGCAATATTTGCTGACCCTTATGTACCTGTGAAGATAGCCGAGGGTATGCAGAAATTCTGCGAAGACAACGGCATTAACAACATCTCTGAGATAGTTGGCACTGTTAAGCCTTGGTAATAACATAGTAAAATATCCGTCTTTTTACAGGACGGATATTTTTATGGTATTTTTTCTTATGAATTTCTTAAATTCATTGAAAACAGCTTGCAAAAGTGTTATAATTTAAGTCGTCAGGAAAGGCTGACAGAGAAAGGGGAAAGATATGTTTCTTAGAGTACTTTGCGTGATAACATCTGCACTTACAGTTCTTACCACGCTTTCAATGACATCATGCGGAGCAGACAACACCATTTCGTCTGAGGCCTCCGAAAGTGCTGTTACATCTACGGCAGACAGCGGTAAAACTGCAAAGGATATCCTTTCGGCAATAGAGGGCGACCACATGGACGCTTCGACTTTTTACGGTGAGGACAGCTTCACAAAGAATACCGAAAAGCTTTATGGTATAGAAGCTGACAAGCTCAGCGACGGAGGAATACTTTACTCCTCTGACGGCAATTATGCTGACGAGATATCAATGCTCAAAATGGCTGACGGAAGCAGTGCAAAAAGCCAGCTTGCAGACAGGCTGAGCTACAGACTTAATCAATATGAAAACTACAAGCCTGAAGAAACAAAGAAAATACAGGCGGCAAAGATATTTCAGGCTGGAGATTACTGGGTGCTTGTTATCTCTGACAATGCTGACGAGATATCTGACGAGATAACAGACATGATAAATTAAAAGACGGAGGAAAGAAAATGACAACAGCGAAAAAAATACTTACCCTCGCACTTTGTCTGACCTGCCTTACAGCGGGTATGACAGGCTGTGCAAAAGATAAAAGCAGTTCTGATACTAAAATTGCTAAAAGCACATCATCACAATCAGAAAGCAGCGACAGCGAGAAGATAAAAGAGCTTAACGACAAGCTTGAAAAGCTGGAAAACACGCTTTCTAACATTCTGGGGGAGGATATATTTGATCCCGCAGACGGTGACGGCAACGTAAACGGTGAGATACACCCTATCTATGATGATACGGCAGTGGTTGAAGCTTACAAGTCGGGTGATGATTCAAAGCTCACTGACGACAAGGACAAATACATACTCAAAGAGCTAAAAAAGGCTGTGGGCGAGATAATCAAAGACGGCATGAGCGAATATGACAAGGAAAAGGCTGTTTATGATTATGTGTTCTCTCAGACCCACTTTAATGACGATTCTCTTGTGGCGATATCTGATGACAGTGAAGATGACGAGTCATACAATCCTTACGGATTTTTCCATGACCACTCTACTATCTGTGTGGGAAACGCAACAACAATAAAGCTGTTTTTTGATGTCCTAGGTATCGACAGCAAGATAATACACTCAACAGAAAACGGCGAACACGCTTGGAACGTTGTGAAGATAGATGGCAAATGGTATCACCTTGATGTGACATTTGATGGTGGCAACGAAGCTCCAGACTACGCATATTTCAACGTACCTGACACTGCAAAGGACGACGGCTCCTATCCTTGGAACAAAGAGGACTTCCCTGAATGCACTGCCACTAACGATTGCTACATATGCAAGAATGCCAAGAAGCTTGACAGCGTTTATGATATACCTGAGCGCATAAAGGAAGCAATGTCAGATAAAGGAAAAACTATATATATGTCACTGGACGTTCCGGAGGGGGCAGGCAGCACTGCTGTTGCGGAGCAGGTCACAAACATAATATCAAACTTTTACATTGACGATTACAACGTCTCTTCCACACCTGTTATTGACGCAGGGGACAAGGTTTGCTTTGGAATTTCTTTAAACTCGGCAGATGATGACGATTCGGATAATTCTTATGACACAGACAATGCACTCGGCATTGATTACGACAAGCTTTCAAAGGCTTTCTCAGATGCTCTCGGAATAGATTATGAGTATGAGCCTGATTATTCTGATAATAACATAATGGGTTAAAGCCTATAAGGGGATTCTTTAAGGCAATACCGCACAAAGATTGCACGCCGTCAGGTGGGATTTGTGCGGTGTTGCCTTAATAAAAGCCGCAGGGCATACAGCGTAAAAACTGTATACCCTGCGGCTTTTTATATCGGATTTGATCGAAGAAAGCTTGTTCATTGGGTCACACGTCAGCTTGCCTGACTGTCTGCCCTTTTCCGATTTTGTATGTTTGAGAAATTAGTTCTCGAAAAGTGCTGTTGAAAGATATCTCTCACCTGTATCAGGGAGAAGTGCAACGATAGTCTTGCCCTTGTTCTCAGGTCTCTTTGAAAGTATCTCAGCGGCTTTAAGCGCTGCACCTGATGAAATACCCACAAGGATACCCTCTGTTTTAGCGAACTTGTTGCCTGTCTTGAAAGCGTCCTCATTCTCAATAGGGAGGATCTCGTCATAAACCTTTGTATCGAGGACATCAGGAACGAAACCTGCGCCGATACCCTGAATTTTGTGTGGACCTGATTTGCCCTGTGAAAGAACAGGTGAAGTTGCAGGCTCTACTGCTACTATCTTAACGTCAGGGTTCTTTGATTTGAGATACTGACCAACACCTGTTACTGTTCCGCCTGTGCCAACGCCTGCGATAAAGATATCTACCTTACCGTCTGTATCGTCCCAGATCTCAGGACCTGTTGTTGCAAAGTGAGCGGCTGGGTTTGCTGGGTTTACGAACTGACCAAGGATAACTGAGTTCTCGATCTCGCCCTTAAGCTCGTCAGCCTTCTTGATAGCACCTGTCATGCCCTTTGCACCTTCTGTGAGAACTATCTGTGCGCCATATGCCTTAAGAAGATTTCTTCTTTCGATACTCATTGTTTCAGGCATTGTAAGAATTACCTTGTAGCCCTTTGATACGCCCACAGCCGCAAGACCGATACCTGTGTTTCCTGATGTAGGCTCTATGATAGTTGCGCCTTTCTTGAGAACGCCCTTCTTCTCAGCTTCCTCGATCATTGCAAGTGCAACTCTGTCCTTAACGCTTCCTGCCGGGTTGAAATATTCAAGCTTTGCAAGGATAGTTGCGTCAGCCTCTACTGCCTTTTCAAAATTAACTGCTTCGATTATTGGAGTTTTTCCGATAAGCTCCGAAACGCCCTTATAGATCTTTGACATTTTAATCTACCTCCGATATGAAAATTATTTTATGCGGTTTTCTGTACCGCTTATGTTTACTATGGTTATACTATATCACTTTATTCCTACTATGTCAATAGGATTAATATGCTTTCTACGTTTTATACAATAAAGTCAGCTTATTGCAAGCTCCAATTTGTGCATCATGACCTATAATCATACTCAGTAATGCAATATGGCTTATTATTTTCATCACAAAGCTCCACAAATTTTCTGCCCTCATCGGTATAAACAAGAGTCTTTATGGCTTTACCACGCTTCAAGGGATTTTTATATTCCACACGGATACGCTTCACAGCAGACTCATTTTCCACAAACTCGTCTGTTATGTCAAGATATCTCGCATTATTGACGTGTTCGTTCATGTCGATATAGCATTTCAGCACTGGGATATCCTCATACACCTGTGGCTCAGTATCAGGTAGGGCTATCTTTCTTGGAAGATACTCCATATCAAGCTTTGGATAGAGCTTCACCCTATCAACAAGCTCTTGTGGAGCTTTTATAGGTCGCTGAGAGATTTTATCCATGAAAGCGCCAGAAGCTATAGACTTCACGCAGATATCACCGTTTTCGTCATATATAACTGTGTTTCTGTAGCCATACATTCTTTTAAGCTCATATGTCCATGTTTTGACGGTGAGCTTTTCGTTTTGCTCAGGTCTGCGGACTATATCAAGCTGTCTTGACACAAGAAACATGACGCAGTTTTCTTTCTCAAAAAAAGGCGACATAACAGGGTGAGTGTCAAGGTGGATAACAGAGCAATCCTGCAAAAGGTCAACAAGGCAGCTATTTCTTATTATGCCATGCGAACCTATCTGGCTGCAATTTACAGTGCGTTTCATTTCATACATATTGCTTTCCTCCATTCTGCTATATAATAATTATACAACTTATTGTCGCTTTTTTCAACAGCACATAGGTACAAATGTTAACAGAGGTAAAGAAATGTTAAAAAAAACTTGTTGAAATTAGTCCGCTTTGCTACTTATAATGATATTACAGCAATTTTACAGGAGGCAAAATATGTTTTTATGGTTAATGATAACTATTCTTGTGGCGGTCTGCTCTGTGGCTGGCTTTATTTATCTCACAAGAAGAATATCAGCTTTTGGCTTTATAAAAAAGCTTTCAAAGGATAAAAAGGTACTTAAATACGCCATAAGTGCAGGTCTTATAGTGCTCACAGGCGGCATAATATGGCTTATATGGGACTGGATAAATGCGATAATCTGTTTGCTGCATCTTGTTATATTCTGGCTTTTGTGCGACTTGTTTGTGTTCATTGGAAAGAAGATATCAAAGAAACAGGCAAGCAAATGCCTTGCAGGCTTTATCGCCGTGCCGCTGACGGTGGTGTATCTTGCGGTGGGCTGGTATCTTTGCAATAATGTATGGGAAACTGACTACACACTGAAAACTGATAAGAAGTCAGGTGACATAAGGATAGTTCAATTTGCAGACTCTCACGTTGGCACAACGTTCCATGGGGACGGCTTCGCAAAGTACATGGAAGAGATACAGAAGCTTGACCCCGATGTGGTGCTTATAACAGGCGACTTTGTTGATGATGACACATCAAAAGAGGACATGATACAGTGCTGTGAAGCTCTTGGCAAGCTGAAAACAAAATACGGCGTTTATTTCTCATTTGGCAACCATGACAAGGGATACTATGACCCTTCGTATCGTGGCTACAGCGGTGACGATCTTATTGCGGAGCTTGAAAAGAACAATGTCAACGTATTACAGGACGACACCGTGCTTATCGACGATCGTTTCTACATAATAGGCAGACAGGACAGGTCTGAGGAAATGGAAAAGGGCGGTCACAGAGCATCTATGGAAGAGCTCACAAAGGATCTTGACAGCTCGAAGTTCACAGTTGTAATGGATCACCAGCCTTGTGATTATGACGCTCAGGCGGCGTCAAAAGTAGACCTTGTTTTGTCTGGTCACACACACGGCGGCCAGCTCATACCAATAAACTTCCTTGGCACTCTCATCGGCGGCAATGACCGCACATACGGCTATGAAAAGCGTGAGGACACCAACTTTATCGTGACATCAGGCATTTCAGACTGGGCGATAAAATTCAAAACAGGCTGCAAGTCTGAATACGTTGTTATTGATGTTTCGGAGAATTAAATAGCAGGGCAAAGCAAAAGGGTCAGCAAAAATGCTGACCCTTCAGTCTGTATCAGGGCTTTGAATGCTTTCCTATCGTGATTTTTTTCCAAAATGTTCATCTGCCTTTCGGGCGTTCGCTGTGTCGAAAAACGCTGTGTATAAAAGTTTAGCACAATGTTTACCTGTAGTCAAGCACCGAACTATTGACAAACTGCCCTTGTGGATATATAATTTACCAAGAAACTACACTTTGAAAAGGAGGTGTGGCAGTGACAAAGGTCATATATCCTGTTATCGGTAGGCAGACTTCCCTGCCCTTTTATCTCACCGGAATAGGCATTTCCGACCCTGAATATCACGTCACAAGGGACAAAGGGCTTGTTTCACATCAGCTTCTTTTTACCTCAGGGGGCGAGGGCAGACTAATTGTCGGAGGAGAAGAATTTGTGCAGACTAAAGGCTCGGCATTTTATCTGCCCCCTAGCGTTCCGCATGAATATTATCCCTCAAATGGGAATTGGATAACAAACTGGATAGTTTTCCGTGGTGAATTTGCGGGGCAAATGCTTGCAAACCTTGGCTTTGACAGCTTTAGATTCTCCCCTGAGATAAACACACAAAAACCTGCTCAGCTTTTTGAGCGAATTTTAGTTGCCGCTGCCGACCCTGTGAATTGTGGCGAAAAAACTTCCGCACTTGTGTATGAATATATCCTCGCCATGAGGACTGCAATGCTTTTCCCCGACAGCCGAAACAACGTGGGAAGCATTACAAGGCAGGCGCTTTTGTATATTGACAGCCGATACATGGAGGATATCACCGCAGAAACACTTGCAGGACTTTCGGGAGTGTCAGTACAACATTTCTGCCGTGTTTTTAAAGCAGAAACTTCAATGCGTCCACTTGAATATATTGCAAAACGACGTATCTCTCAGGCAAAATCTCTGCTTCTTAACACCGACTCTGACATAGGCGACATAGGCAAGCAGGTTGGCTATGAGGACAGAAACTATTTCAGCATCGTTTTTAAAAAGCTGGAGGGCGTTTCGCCAAGAGAATACCGTCGTTCAAGAGGAACAGGTTTGTAATAATATTTTAAGCTCTATTAGAATTTTCTTAGCCTATTTCAAAGCAAAATGTTCGTATCTTAATAATATGCAAAATATTTCAGATTGACCATACACTCCTTTAAGCTTATAATTGTCATAAGAAAGCAAGAAGCCATGCTTTATGCAAGGAGGATAACTTATGACGATACTAAAAAGGAGCGCGTCAATGGTGTCAGCATTGGTCATGATGATATCTAGCGCAGGCGCTTACAATTGCAGTGCGGAGGGAACAACGGTGAACGATAGCAATACAAATAATACAAGAGAGATAGTTATTGACGGAACTACGGCTCAGCTCAAAGAAAATATGCGCTACAGAGGGGCAGGCATGGTGAGTGCAAACAACTCATCAAGGCTTCTGCTGGATTACAAGGCTGAACACCCTGATGTATATGAGCAGATAATGGAGTATATGTTTGGCAAAGAGGGTATCGGCATTACTCACCTTAAGTTGGAAATGGGTGCGGATATAAACTCATCATCAGGCACAGAACCGTCTGTAATGAGAACAGAGGACGAAAAGGCTGACGTAACAAGAGGTGCGGCATACCAGCTTGCCGCTGACGCAAAGAAGATAAATCCTGACCTCACCTTAGATATGCTTTGGTGGAGTGAACCAAAGTGGGTATCTGACGCTTCAGACGTTTATGCTGCAAGATACAAATGGTATAAAAACACCCTTGACTCCGCTTATGAAACATATGGACTTGAATTTGACTATGTAAGTGCTGTGCAGAATGAGCGTGGAGCTGACCCTGAATGGGTGAAATATCTTTCCTCACATCTCAAAAGTGAAAAAAACACCCCTTATGACTACTCAAAGATAAAGATAGTCGGTGGAGAAGAGGTCTGCACATGGGGCTTTGCTGACAGAATGTATGAGGACAGCGAACTTATGAACGTTGTTGACGTGGTGGGAAGCCATTACACAAGCGAGTCCACCGAGAACGCACAGAAGCTTGCATATGAAGAAAACAAAGAGCTTTGGTTCAGCGAAGCAAGCTCGCCAATGGCATATGCGCAGGGTACATACAGATATGACGGCTCAGGTCTGGCAGGCATAAACGGCACCCTTGATATTGCAAACAGAATAATCGGAATGTATCCCAACGGCAAAATGACACTTTATGAGTATCAACCTGTTGTATCGGCATACTATGACGGCGCTTGCTACTGTCAGAAACAGCTTATCTCAGCCTGCGACCCTTGGAGCGGTTATTATATGCTTGACAGCGGATTTTATATGTCTCTGCATTTTTCGCAGTTCATTGAAAAAGGCTGGGCGTTCGTTGACAGCGGCTGCTACAGCGACGGCAAAAAAGGCGGTGACGGCCACGCTATCGTCGACGCAGTCTACAGCTATATGACCGCCACAGACACAGAAACAGGCGATTACAGCACTGTTATCACAAACACTACAAGCGAGCCTATACAGTATGACCTCAAGGTATCAGGACTTGACAAGGCGTCAAGCAACGTGAGCGTATGGGAAACAAGAGGTCCTGACAGCATTGACGGCAGCTATGACGAGAATTATTTCAAGAAAACTGAGGATATAACCCCTACAGAGAACGGCGGAGCTTATACATACTCTGTGACAGTGAAGCCAAATTCTATTGTGACAATTTCTACTATTACACCTGAGCGCACAGAATACAAAAACGCTGACGAGAGCGAACGCACTGTTTTGAAGCTTCCATATTCGGACGATTTTGAGTATGCAGGCTATCCTGAGAATTATCTTTCATCAAGGGGCAATGCGCCAAGATACACAACAGATCAGGGCGGTGCTTTCGAGGTGGAAAAGACCGACAAGGGCAATATGCTAGTTCAGCAGATAACGGCTGACATGAAAGCCAACGAGTGGGGCTACACCCCAGAACCTGTGACTACATTTGGTGACGACAGGTGGTATAACTACTCTGTGAACGTTGACGCTGCTTTTGCGACTTCGCAGGACGCAGAATCAAACTATGTGGGCGTTGGTCTGAGATACACACTTGGCTGCAATTCATACAGTGGCTATTGGATAAAGCTTTATGAGAACGGAAGCTGGGAGCTTAAAGCAAATGACGGCACTATTAGCAGTGGAAGCATAGACGGCTTTGACGGAACAGCTTCTCACAATCTGAAAGTCGAGGCTGTAAACAACGTTATCCGTGGATATATTGACGGAAACATGGTAGCTGAATACACTGTGAACGAGGGTGAGTCTCTTATAAGTGCAGGCAGAGCGTCACTTTTCAGCTCATACAACAAAAACAGCTTTGACAACTTCTCTGCTGAACCTGTGGAGGGCAATGACACATATGTAACTCGCTTTGACGAAACAGACTCTTGCTTCACTTTTGAGGGCAACTGGGAACACAACCTTATGAGCAGCTTCAAAAACTACAAACGAACCATATCAGATGGCACAGAGGGCGACTCTTTCACAGTAAGCTTTGAGGGAACAGGCTTTGCGCTTTCAGGTGAAACAAGAGAAAAAGCTATACTCGGGGTATCAATAGACGGAGATGATGAACAGCTCGTGACAGTTTCAAGGACAGGTCAGCGTGAGATATCATGCCATTTTGAAGGCTTGTCTGAGGGCGCTCACACCGCAAAGGTAACCATAAAATCAGGCAAATATACAATTGACGCTATGCAGGTAACAGGCGGAAAGATACCATTTGAGAAGAAAAAGCCTGCGAAGTCTGAAAGCACTAAGTCAAGCAAAAGCAAGCTTCCTATAGCTGTTGGCGCAGGCGTTTGCGCTGCTGCGGCAGTTGGTGCAGTGATATACGGCATAGCGAGAAAGAAGCGTAAGGAAAATAATGACTAAAATAAGCAGAACAACAGACATGACACAAAGCAGTGAAATGCGGCACATAATAATGTTTTCACTGCCATTGCTTGCAGGAAATCTTTTGCAGCAGACATACAATATAGTGGACACTATGGTGGTGGGGCGTTATCTGGGCGATGACGCCCTTGCCGCTGTTGGTGCTACAGGCTCTATCACTTATCTTTTTTACACCCTTTGCATAGGGCTGTCGGTGGGTGCAGGAATAATTGTCGCACAGTATTTCGGTGCAGGCAAGAAAAAAGCCCTGCGGTCGGCAGTATTCAACTCAGCGCTTGTCACGGCTATATTCGGCATTGTAATAAGCCTTTTATCCGTGCCTGCCACAAGACCTATACTGGAGCTTTTGAAAGTTCCTGACAAGCTCATCGGAGATTCTGTGGCGTATATGCAGATAGCCTGCGGCGGAACGATAGCGGTGGCTGCATACAACTGGATAAACGCCATAATGAGGGCTTTGGGCGACTCAAAAACACCGCTGATATTCTTGGGTGCAGCAAGCTTGCTAAACGCCCTCCTTGACCTGCTTTTTGTGGTGGTATTCAAATTCGGCATAGCAGGTGCGGCATGGGCGACGGTGCTTACACAGGCACTTTCCGCCATTTCTTGTATTGTGTACTGCTTTGCAGTGAGCAGAGAGATAAAGCTCACCGCCGACGATCTGCACGCCGACAAGGACATGATGAGCCGCTGTGTGAAAACAGGCGTGCCTATCGCCATACAAAACGGACTTATCTCGGTATCAATGGTGGCTCTCCAGCGTGTGACAAACGGCTTTGGCGAAACGGTCATGGCGACATACACAGTTTCAATGCGTATTGAGCAGTTCGTTCAACAGCCATTTTCTTCACTTAATGCGGCGGTTTCAACATTCACAGGACAGAATATCGGCGCAGGAAAAGAAAAACGTGCACAGAAAGGTCTTGCTTGTGCAATAAAGATATCGGTGATATTCTCGGCAGTGGTGCTTGTACTGTTCACACTGTTTGGCGGTGCAATAACATCTTGGTTTGTCAAGGGCAAGACTGTTATAAGCATATCGGCAAAAGCGCTTATCATAACCTCACTTTTCTACTGGTCGCTGGGTATTATCCACACCACAAGAGGATTTTTGAACGGCGCAGGCGATACAAACTATGCCCTTGTAAACGGCATGGCGGAGGTAATATGCAGGATAGGTCTTTCACTTATCCTCACAAGGATAGCTTTCATAGGCTATTGGGGCATATGGTACACCACCGCTGCAACGTGGTTTGTGACCGCTATGGTGAGCCTTATAAGATACAAGGGTGGAAAATGGAGGCTTCATGCCATAGTGAAATAGATTTTCATAACTGCTGTACCGATTGGGTGCGGCAGTTTTTTTAGTTGAAACAGTTTCACATTATATATGAAATATTCATATGAAACCATATTGAAAATTCATAGTGCAGTGGTATAATATAATAAAAGGAGTGACGAGCAATGAACATTACCGAATTTGCAAAAGCCGCAGGAGTATCAAAATCTGCTGTGAGCAGATATTTCAACGACGGCTATGTGAGCGAAGAAAAGCGCAGGCTTATTGAAGCCGCCATAGAAGCCACAGGCTATGCCCCGAGCGTTCAGGCGCAGAACGTGAGAACAAGGGTGACAAAGCTTGTGGGAGTTATTATACCACAGCTTTCAAGCGAGAGCTGTGCAAGAGAGGTGGAGGGAATAAGTCAGGTACTCAGTGAGCAGGGCTATCAGCTTTTGCTTGTGAACTCTGCCAACGACCCAAAGAAAGAAGTTGAATATCTGGAGCTTTTCCGAAGCAATCGTGTTGACGGAGTTATCTTTTTGGCTTCTGTTTTCACTCCGCTCCATGACGCTGTGCTGAAAAAAATGCGTGTGCCAGTGGTAATTGTGGGACAGGAATACAAGGGTGCAAACTGCGTTTGTCATGACGATTACAAAGCCGCCTATACCGCAGAGAAGCTTATGCTTGACAAAGGCTGCAAAAAGCCCGCTTTTATCGGGGTTACCGAGCAGGACAAGGCGGCAGGTCAGGCAAGAAAAAACGGGTTTCTCCACGCCCTTTCTGATAACGGCATCAACATTGAAAAGTCTGATATGCAGACGGCTGAATTTAAAATGGACTCAGGCTACAAAAGGGCTTTGACATTACTGAAAAGCAGCAGAAGGTACGACCACATTTTCTGTGCCACCGACAATCTTGCCGCAGGCGCACTCCTTGCCTGCCGTGAGCAGGGATTGAAAGTACCAGAGGATATAATGATAGCAGGTATTGGCGACTCTCAGCTTTGTAAGGTCACGTCCACTCCCCTGACCTCTGTGCATTTTCATTATCGCACCGCAGGCATAGAAGCGGCACAAATGCTGCTCAATTCACTTAAACGAGAAAGCTCTATACCAAGGACACTGACGCTCGATTTTGAGCTGGAAGAGCGTGAGTCTACAGAGAAAAAATGTGAAACTGTGTGAAACCTTGTAACACCGCCTTGCAAGTTTATATTATTTGTCAATAGACAAATGCACTGCCATGGGTTATAATATAGTTAATGAAATCGGTATCACATAAATGATGAAACTGATAAAATAACATAGTTCGGACAAAATAATAAAAAAAGCAAGCAAAGGACGGGATATTATGGATCACAGAAGTTCAGCTCGTGAGATACTTTCTGCTATAGGCGGAAAGGAAAATCTGGTCAGTGCCGCACACTGTGCCACAAGATTAAGACTTATAATCGCAGACAACTCAAAGATACAAAAGGATACCCTGGAGAACATTGATGTTGTAAAGGGTGTTTTTGAAGCTTCAGGACAGCTTCAGATCATCATAGGCACAGGAACGGTAAACAAGGTCTATGACGAATTTATTGCAGAGGCAGGCGTGGAAGCCTCTTCAAAGGACGAAGTCAAGGCTCAGGTGGCTCAGAAGCAGAACTGGTTCAAAAGACTTATCAAAACTCTCGGCGACGTATTCGTACCTATAATCCCTGCTATCGTTGCAGGCGGTCTTATCATGGGAATAATGGAAGCTTTGAATTTCATGGCTTCAAACGGCTTTATCTCCCTTGACACCAATGGATATGTTTTCACCATATTCAAACTGCTTTCAAATGCAGCGTTCACATTCCTGCCGATACTTATTGGCTATTCTGCAACTAAGGTGTTCGGTGGCAACCCTTATCTTGGTGCGGTAATAGGAATGTTCCTTATCCACCCTGACCTGCAAAACGCTTGGACAGTTTCCACAAACGGATATGAGCAGACTTTCTCCATATTTGGTCTGTTCAACGTTCACATGGTAGGCTATCAGGGTCATGTAATTCCTATCATAATCGCTTCATTCATTCTTGCGAACATCGAGAAAAAGCTTCACAAGAAAGTGCCTGACATTGTCGACCTTTTCGTTACACCTCTTGTGAGCCTTACAGTAACAGCTTTCCTCGTTTACACCTTTATCGGTCCTGTATTCGTTGCCCTTGAAAATGGCATTATCACAGGCGTTCAGAAGCTTATCACTATCCCATTCGGCATTGGCTCGTTCATAATGGGCGGTTTCTATTCAACAACAGTTGTTGGCGGTATACACCATATGTACACTGTTATCGACATTGGTCAGCTTGCTAAATATGGTGCGACATATTGGCTGCCTCTGGCATCTGCCGCAAATATGGCTCAGGGAGCTGCCTGCCTTGCAGTGGCAGTAAGAAGCAAGAACAACAAGATAAGATCAATGGCTTATCCTTCTGCTCTGTCTTGTATGCTTGGCATCACAGAGCCTGCAATATTCGGTGTAAACCTTAGATTTGTAAAGCCTTTCATATTCGGTTCTATCGGCGGCGCTTGCGGAGCAATGGTCGCTTCTATCCTCCACCTTGGCGCAACTGCAACAGGTGTAACAGGAATATTTGCAATACTTCTTACACTCAACCACCCAGTGAAGTATATAATATCAATGGCTGTAGCAATGGGCGTTGCATTCACTCTTACTTGGCTTTTCGGCACGAACAACGAGCACATAAGAAACGAGAACAAGCCTTCCGAAAACAAGACAGAAAAGGCTGAACAGCCTGCACAGGCTATGGAAACAAAGGCTGAAAATGCAGACGTAGCAGATGACGGCATTATCACAGCTCCGCTTAGCGGCAAGGCTGTAAAGCTTGAAAACGTTCCTGACCAGACCTTTGCGCAGGGCATACTTGGTCTTGGTGCGGCAATAGAACCTACTGAGGGCAAGGTCGTTGCACCTGACGACGGCAAGGTCGAAACACTTTTTGACACTTTCCATGCAATTGGTTTGACACTTGACAACGGCAAGGAGCTTCTTATCCACGTTGGAATAAACACTGTTGAGCTTAAAGGCGAGGGCTTCAAGGCTTACGTTTCTGAGGGCGACAGAGTAACAAAGGGACAGACGCTTATCACTTTCGATATGGACTTTATAAAGAGCAAGGGCTATCAGACTATCACACCTGTTCTTGTGGGCAATTCAGACGAATTTGCCTCCGTTGAGGAGCTTGCAGAAGAAGGCACACAAGTGACTATAGGAGATAAGCTAATAAAGGTAAACGCATAAAGTACAGACAAACCGTCAATAATTATAGTCAACGCATTAAAAGGAGAGGATATAAATGGATAACAAAGAAAAACTGGAAAACAGAGAAAGAATAAAGAATGCAAAATGGCGTCAGAGATTTCATATCGAACCGCCTGACGGCTGGCTCAATGACCCGAACGGTCTGAGCTTTTACAAGGGCGAATATCATGTTTATTTTCAGTACAGCCCGATTGCCCCTGACGGTCACACGCCAAGAGGCTGGGGACATTATCACGGCAGCGACCTTATGCACATGACTTATGACAGAGCAGTTATGATGCCTGACATTCCTGAGGACAGCCATGGTGTTTACTCAGGAAGCGCCATTGAAAATGACGGTGTTCTGCATATTTTCTACACAGGTAATGTGAAGATGATAGGCGATTATGATTATGTCAAAGCCGGCAGAGGTGCAAACGTTATCCACGTCACCACCACAGACGGAAGCAAAATGAGTGAAAAGCAGGTACTTCTCAGAAACAGCGACTACCCTGATTTCTGCTCATGCCATGTGAGAGATCCAAAGGTGTGGAAAGAAGGCGACGCATGGAAAATGGTGCTGGGTGCAAGAACTCTTGACGACGAGGGCTGTGTGCTTGTATACGAATCTGACGATCTTATAACCTGGAAATACACCGGCAAGGTATACAAAGAGGGCTACGGCTATATGTGGGAATGCCCTGACTATTTCGAGATAGACGGCAAGGGCTTTTTAAGCACCTGCCCGCAGGGTATGCCTCACTATGAAACAAAGTGGCAGAACCTTAACGAATCAGGCTACTTCCCTGTTCAGGGCAAGCTTGAGGACAGCGTTCTCGGTGACTTCACCGAGTGGGACATGGGCTTTGACTTCTATGCGCCGCAGACATTTCTTGACCCTCAGGGCAGGAGAATACTCATAGGCTGGCTTGGCATGGATAACAAGGCATACGGCAATGCCACCACTGATCTTGGCTGGCAGCACTGCCTTACCATACCGAGGGTTGTAACTATTGCACCCAACGGCAAGCTCAGACAGCAGCCTATAGCTGAATTTGACGAGCTTAAAAGCAACGCACGCCGACAGAGCAGCGGTCAAACTGCAGAATATCCTCTGCCATTTGAGCTTGACGGTGAGCCTGCGGACAGCTTCAGCATAACCCTTGACGGCAAGCTGGAACTTGACTTTGATAAAGAGAAAAAGCTCTTTACAATGAAATTTACTGACGAAAAATACGGCTGTGGCAGAACGGTAAGAAACGCAGAGATAGACAACGTGAGAAACATAAGAGTTATCGCAGATATGTCAAGCATCGAAGTCTATATCAATGACGGCGAAACTGTGATGTCAACAAGAATATATCCCGATAATGACAGCGTAAAGCTTAAAGTAAACGGCTTTGAGGCACAGGTCTGGGACATCTGAGAGGAGGAACTGCAATGGGAAACACACTTTTTGCCATAGGCGAAGCACTGATAGATTTTATTCCTGCACAGACAGGCTGTGCCTTTGAAGAAGTAACGGCTTTCAGCCCTAAAAGCGGCGGAGCGCCTGCAAACGTCTGCGGAGCGTTCACTATCCTTGGTGGAAGCTCAAAATTTATCACTCAGCTTGGTGATGACCCATTCGGAAGAAAGATAGCAGGCGACCTTGCAAGGGCTGGAATCGACACTTCCCTTGTGAGCTTTACAGACAAGGCGAACACAGCTTTGGCTTTTGTGAGCCTTGAAAATGACGGCAACAGGACGTTCTCATTCTACAGAAAGCCCTCCGCAGATATGCTTTTTTCAGCGGAGCAGGTAAAAGAAGAATGGTTTGAGGACGCATACGCACTGCATTTTTGCAGTGTTTCCCTTGGAGATTTTCCGATGAAAGACGCACACAAAAAGGCTATCGCCTATGCACGTCAAAAAGGCGCAATGATAAGCTTTGACCCTAATCTGCGTTTTCCTCTTTGGAACGACAAGAAAGCTCTGCATGATACCGTAAATGAGTTTGTACCAATGGCTGACATTGTGAAAATATCAGACGAAGAGCTTGGATTTATCACAGGTGAAAACGACATCAAAGCTGCTCTGCCAAAGCTTTTCACAGGCAATGTGAAGCTTGTGATATACACCTGCGGCTCAGAGGGGGCATATGCTTTCACAAATAACGCTCAGGCATTTGCAGAGAGCGAAAAGGTGAAAGCCGTTGACACAACAGGTGCAGGGGACGGATTTATAGGCTCGTTCCTCTATGCACTAAAAACTCTCAATGTGACCGCCGAAGGTCTTTGTGACCTTGACAATGCACAGCTAGAACGCTGTATAGCGTTTTCAAATAAATTCTGCGGTGAAAGCGTTAAACATCAGGGCGCTATCGACTCCTACAGAAAAATAGAATTCATATAAATTTGCATAATAATTATCCTTTAATAATACATTTCCTTAAAACAAAGCCTTCCCCTTTTGGGAGGGTTTTTGTTTTCGGCAAATTTCACAAAACATTTTGCAGTATATGTAGGGGACGGCACCCTCGACGTCCCGCTTTTGCGTTTTTTGAAAGACTTGTTTTTAACACGTTTTAGCATAGTAACATGATACTTTGTGAAAATTTGACAAAAGCCACGATATACTATATAATAGAGATTGTATGACTATTTTTACAGGAGAATTATTATGAACGAAAATAAAAACAGAGCAACCTTTCAATCCCGATTGGGATTTATACTTGTGTCTGCAGGGTGTGCCATTGGTCTTGGCAACGTGTGGAAATTTCCATACATTTGCGGACAAAACGGCGGCGGAGCTTTTCTGTTCCTATACCTTATCTGCCTTGTGCTGTTGGGTCTTCCAATACTCATATGCGAATTTGCCATAGGCAGAGGAAGCAACCGAAGTCTTTCTCAGGCTTTCAACCGACTTGAAAAGCCAGGTAGCCGATATCACTGCACAAAATACACGAGCATTGCAGGAAACTATCTGCTCATGATGTTCTACACCATGGTCACAGGCTGGATGTTATACTACGCTTTCAAATACGCCACTGGCTCGTTGGACGCTTCAAGCACAGCGGCAACGGCTGAGGCTTTTAAGGATATGCAGGCTTCCCCGTGGCTCATGCTCATATTCTCGGCTATCGTTATCATACTTTGTATCGGTGTTTGCGCACTGGGATTGCAAAACGGCATTGAAAAGGTAACAAAATTTATGATGATACTGCTTATGGCGCTCATGGTGGTGCTGGCAGTGAACTCTATCAGGCTGAAAGGCGCTTCTGAGGGGCTTAAATTCTTTCTTGTGCCGGACTTTGACGTCTTTAAGGAAAAAGGCTTCACATCAGTGCTTTTTGCCGCAATGACTCAGGCATTTTTCACCCTTAGCATAGGCATTGGCACAATGGAGATATTCGGAAGCTATTTGAAAAAGGACCGCACTCTTGTAGGCGAGTCTGTGAACGTTATCGTTCTTGACACTGCCGTGGCTGTCGTTGCGGGACTTATCATAATCCCTGCCTGCTTTGCATACGGCATCGAGCCTGACTCAGGACCGTCACTGCTTTTCATCACTCTGCCTAACGTTTTCCACCATATGGCTTCAAGCCGTTTGTGGGGAATATTCTTCTTTATCTTCATGTCATTTGCGGCGCTTTCCACTGTTATCGCAGTGTTTGAGAACATTATCACAATGTCGGTGGAACTGTGGGATTGGAGCAGAAAAAAGTCACTTATTGTAAACCTTGTGATGATACTTGTGCTTACAATGCCTGCTGTGTTTGGATTTAACCTGCTGAAAAATATCCAGCCAATGGGCGCAGGTTCGACTATCATGGACCTTGAAGACTTCTTGGTATCATCAAATCTTCTGCCACTTGGCTCTCTTGTGGGAGTGCTTTTCTGCGTTCGCAAAAACGGCTGGGGCTGGGAGAACTTCATCAAGGAAGCCAACACTGGCAAGGGAAAGCATATCCCTAACGGACTTCGCAGCTACATGGCCTACGTTGTGCCTGCACTTATATGCTTCATCTATCTTAAAGGCTACTATGACACATTTTCAAACAGAAGTCTGCCTGTTCTTATTGGTTGGATGTGCTTTGCGGTGATACTTCTTGTGCTGATATTCTGGGCAGCTTTTTCAAAAAGTAAAAAAATATTGAAAAAAACCTATTGACAAATAGAAAATTTGGCTATATAATAAACCTTGCGTGATGTTTCACGAAAAATCGTATAATGATAAACGCTATAAAAATAAACTAAAAGGCGGTGGGTGAAATGAGAAATATTCTTTTTGATCTTCTAAAGACTAACGAGAATATAGGCCTTGCAAATAATGTAAGTTCAATAAGCCTTTCAGATGTCATTTTGCCTGCCCTTATTGCCAAAAGCTAATGAGATTTTTATCAGCTTTCTGGATATTATACTGCAGAACTATTGCGACCTCTGATATCAGGTATCAGAGGTCTTTTTTTGACCTGTTATAGGCAGTTACATTATGCGAATTTACAGAATTATATCGGAAGAATATGAAATTTATCCCGAAAAGGAGGGAATACATGAAGTTTTTTGACGTTTTACCACAGCTTGCAGAAAACGAACTGCTAAAGCGTGGAGTTATGACTGACGAGCTGCTTTACTGCGTAAAAGCTGACCTTGACGGTGAGGGCGGATATGTGGACGTATACATAACTTTCACAAAAGACACCCTTTGCATACTCAGAGGCTATGAAGAATACGGAAAAATGAAACGTGGGCAGAAGAGAAAAAATCTCGTAAGCTTCACAGTATCAGGCTATGATGAATACCCCATAAACAGCATTGAAGAAATGTTTGTTGACCGCTATGCAAATTCCGCAAGACTTATGATAAAGGACAAGTCCGGCAAGGAGTTTCCTATAGCGAGGTTCTCACTTGGCTTTGCTGACAAATTTGAGAAATTCAGCCAGCGTGTGAACTGCACAGCCAAGAACGAGCCTATTGACGACCGCCTGCTGGAAGGAGTAAAGACCCACTGCCCTACCTGCGGTGAGCCTTATCCTGACCCTAACCGCCCTGTCTGTCCGAGATGTGTAGACAGACGCTCGGTGTTCAAACGCCTGCTTTCTATGTTCGGTGAATTTAAGGGTGCGGTATTTCTTATACTGCTCACCATAGTTTTAAGCAACGTTTTCGCAGTGCTTTCGCCGATATTCGGCTCTCAGATGCTCTATGATGATGTGCTTGCGGAAAACGGAAAATACTATGGCAAGATACTCATGATAGTAATGCTCATCGTGGGCATTAACATTGCAGGAATGATAATGCGTATCATTTCAGGCATTATAACCTCAAAGGTCGTGCCTGTTGTTACGCACCGGCTTAGGGTGAAGATATTCTCCTCAATGCAGCGGCTTTCCCTTGACTTTTTCACAAGCAAACAGACAGGCTCGCTTATGTCCAGGGTCGACAGAGATAGTCAGAACATCTACTGGTTTTTCACGGATATAGTGCCGTATGGACTTACAAACGTGGTAAAGATAGTGGGCATTGCAGTTATAATGCTCACAATTTCGCCACTTCTGTCACTTGGTATAATCCTCACTATCTCGGTGATAGAGATAGTTCAGCACCAATTTTACAAAAGCCAGCGCAAGCTTTACCGCAAATATGACGTTGCAATGCGTTCTGCAAACTCGGTGCTGTCTGACGTTATGAACGGTCAGCGTGTGGTAAAGGCTTTCGCCCGTGAGGACAGAGAGATAGAACGCTATAGGGTAAAAAACACTGACGCATTTTTGATAAACTCAAGGATAAACTCACGAATAGCAAACACTATCCCCGTTATATGGACGTTCTATAGGATAGTGAACAAGCTTGTTTTCTGCCTTGGCGCAGTGCTTGTCATAAAAGGTCACATACTATTCGGCGCACTTTCAGCACTTATTTCCTATACCGAAATGGCTATGGATCCTATCAACTTTTTTACATGGATAGGCGACCGCTGGGCAAAATGTATGGACGCCGCATCAAGAATGTTTGAGATAATGGACGCTCTGCCTACTGTAAAAGAGGACGAACACCCTGTTCACATGGAAAACATGAGGGGCGATATCGAGCTTAAAAATGTATCCTTTGAATATGAAGCAGGACACCCTATCATAAAAAACGTTTCTTTCAAGGTGCAGGCCGGACATATGTTTGGAATCGTTGGTAAAACAGGTGCAGGAAAATCCACTATCATAAACCTTATGGCAAGGCTTTATGATGTAACAGGCGGTGAGATAACCATTGACGGCGTGCCTATCAGGAAGATAGCTTTTGACGATCTGCGCAGAAATATCGGTATAGTTTCACAGGAAACTTTCCTTTTCATAGGGTCGATAGCTGACAATATCCGCTATGCAAACCCTGACGCCACCATGGAAGAAGTTATCGAAGCGGCAAAGTCCGCAAACGCACATGAGTTTATAACAAAGCTCCCTGAGGGCTATAACACTAAGGTCGGCGAGGGCGGAATATCCTTGTCAGGCGGTGAAAAGCAGAGAATATCTATCGCAAGGGCTATCATTCAGAAGCCTAACATACTTATCCTTGACGAGGCGACCGCTTCCATGGACACAAGGACAGAGCAAAAGATACAAGCCGCTATCGACAATCTGAAACAGGGCAGGACGATTATTTCTATCGCACACCGCCTTTCAACTCTCCGTGACGCTGATATGCTCTGCGTTATCGAAAATGGAGAGCTTAAAGAAATGGGAACACATGACAAGCTCATAAAAGAAAAAGGCAAATATTTCGAGCTTTACAAGCTGCAATCTGAAGCATTGCAGTTCATAAACGAATAGTAAGGAGATGAACACAATGGCTGAAAATATTACTGCTGAGCAGGAGGTCTACGAGGTCGATAAGCTGACCTTGCTTGACTGCAAAAAGATACGCCTTGCAAAGGAAGAAAGCGGTTTTCTTACCCTCGATTATGAGGGCAGGACTTATCACAAGGTAAACCCCACAAGGCTCATACCATTTTACTCAAAGACCACCTACATAAGCCTTTCATACGAAAATTCCGAAAAAGAGTTCCGTGAGATAGGCGTGATAAAAGATATGGCGGAGCTTGACGATGAGCAATACAAGCTTCTTGACAGTTATCTTGAATACAAATACTATATGCCTGAGATAACAAAGGTCTACAGCATAAAGGACAATATGCGTGGTGCGATCTTTGTCAAGGCTGACACAACTTCGGGACAGAAAACTATCTGTATCCGTGACTGGTATCAGAATTTCAGAATGATAGGCTATGATTATCTCTACGTCAACGACGCAGACGGCAACAAATATTTCTGTCCTGACATTCATAAGCTTGACAGAAAAAGCCGTCAGGTGCTTGAAATGTACACCTAAAAGGTGTTAGACCACACTGAAAGGAGTGTGAAAATATGGATCTAAAAACTTCCCTGCCACAGAATGCCCCGGCAGACATTGTTTACTCTCTGCCTGCAAACTTCACCTGTAAGGGCGACAAAATGGACGGACATTTCTGCGTGACAAAAGAAAAGATATACATTTACAACGGCAGTGAGATAACACTTGAATACAGCATAGACGATTTCTCCGAGTTTGAGTGCAAACAGCAGATAGGCACTTCAATGGCTCAGGGAACACTGAAAAGCGGTGAAACTATCTGCTTCTGCGGTTTTTCGCAGGATCAGTTTCTCAGATACGCCGAGCTTATGAAGCTTCTTGACCACTGTTTGCGCACAGGCGAGCTTATGGAGATAACTGACACGGAAGAGCCTGTATGCCCAAAATGCGGTCTGCCGCTGGAGGGCGCAAAGGAATGTATCTACTGCACAGGCAAGGGCAAGACAATGTTCAAGCTCATAAAACGCATTGCGCCATACAAGAAATATTTTGCGATCGCAGTTATATGCACGATACTTTCCGAGCTTATTTGGGTGCTTGCGCCATATCTTGACAGAGTTATAATCGACAAGTACGTTACCCCGAAAAACACCCATTGGGCAGGACTTGCAGGCGTTATAATCACTATCGTCACCCTGCTGCTTTTGGCAGGAGTGTTTGAGTTTTTCAACATGAAAAACAGCTTCAAGGTCGCACTCAATTTGGGACGTGACCTTAGGCAGGAGATATTTGAAAAGTCACAGCAGCTTTCCATGAACTCCATATCAAAGCGAACAGCAGGCGAGCTTATCAACCGTGTTTCAAGCGACGCCGCAAAGCTTGAGGACTTCATCACTGCAAACGGCAAGGACGCCATAGTAAAAATACTTTCCCTTGTAATAATAGGCATACTGCTTTTTATCATGGACTGGCGGCTTGCGCTTATGACAGTTTTGCCTGTGCCGATAGTTTTCATAATAGTGCAAAAGCTTTTTGACGCCATGGCGATACGTTACACAAAGGTATGGAAAAACGGCGTTTCTCATGGAGAAACTTTGCATGATATTTTAAACGGCATAAGAGTTGTAAAGTCCTACGGCAACGAAGTAAGGGAGATACAGCGCTACACAGAATGTTCCGAACGCTGGGCGAAAAGCTGTGTTCGTGCGGAAATGATGTGGTATCTCACCATTCCTGCCTCAGAATTTATCCTCACCATTGGTAACTTCTTCGTACTGTATTTCGGTGGAAACATGATTCTCGACCACACCATGACATTAGGTCAGCTTATACAGTTCACCACCTACGTTGCAATGCTTTACGAACCTATACGCTGGCTCATACAGATACCGAGAAATCTTGCGGACACCTCAGTTTCCGCAGGCAAGGTCTTTGAGATACTTGACGAGGACACTGACGTTCGTGATTGTGATGACCCTATTGACCTTGACATTCAAGGCGATATCGAATTTGACGGCGTTTATTTCGGCTACAAGGTATACAATCCTGTGCTGAAAGACATAACCTGCAAGATAAACAAAGGCGAAATGATAGGCATTGTGGGACACTCAGGTGTGGGAAAATCCACAATGATAAATCTTATTCTCAGACTTTATGACTGCACGCAGGGAGAGATACGCATTGATGGTGTGAACATAAAGGATATTGCACAGCACAGCCTGCGTTCACAGGTGGGCGTGGTGTTGCAGGAAACTTTTCTTTTTGACGGAAACGTACTTGAAAATATAGCATATGCAAAGCCTGACGCTACCTTTGAGGAAGTAATAAGGGCAGCGAAAATTGCGAATGCACATGACTTTATCACAAAGCTCCCTGACGGCTACAACACCCGAGTGGGCAACAAGGGCTATCAGCTTTCGGGCGGCGAACGTCAGAGAATTGCCATTGCAAGAGCGATACTCCATGACCCTAAGATAATAATACTTGACGAGGCGACGGCTTCTCTTGACACTCAGACGGAAAAGCAGATACAAGACGCTTTGGGCAAGCTCACAAAGGGCAGGACGACAATTGCCATTGCTCACAGACTTTCCACCCTCAGCAACGCCGACAGGCTTATCGTCCTTGACAAGGGCAGACTTGCAGAGTTCGGCACTCACGCTGAACTTATGCAGAAAAAAGGCGTATACTACAAGCTTGTTATGGCTCAGCGCCAGACCACAAAAATGAAAAAAGCCCAACCGCAGACCTGTTAAGCACTTGACATTATCACGGCAATGTGGTAAAATACAATAGTAAAATCTCATATTGGGGAATGATGTTCTCCCCTGGGAAACCTAAACCGCTTATTAAGCTGATGACTTCTGTTTTTTACGCAGGAGTTGTCAGCTTTTTTGATTTTTGGGAGGTATAATTATGTTATTTTCACTGGCTGTGATCTTTCTTGTGGGGCTGTCAGCCGCCGCCATTTTTCAGACTATCGGTCTGCCGAGGATAATCGGTATGCTTGCAACGGGCATTCTCACAGGCACTTACGTTCTTGACCTGCTCGACCCTAAGATACTTGGCATATCCTCAGAGCTTCGGCAGATAGCCCTTATCATTATCCTTATCAAAGCGGGGCTGTCACTCAATTTGTCTGACCTGAAAAAGGTGGGCAGACCTGCGGTCATGATGTCATTTCTGCCTGCAAGCTTTGAGATACTTGGATATTTTATCCTTGCTCCGCTGCTTCTTGGGATAAACCACACGGAAGCCGCTGTTATGGGTGCGGTGCTTGGTGCGGTATCCCCTGCGGTGGTAGTGCCGAGAATGGTGAAGCTTATGGAAGAAAAATACGGCACTGAAAAAAGCATACCGCAAATGATACTTGTGAGTTTTCAAGCAAAATGTAAAAAAGTTCGTTATTATCGTTACTTCCCGTTAGGTCGAGTTACTTTGAATTAAATGCCGTTAAACTCCCGTTATTTCGGGATATTCGGCACGTTAATATGCATTAGTCTAACGTTTTTGATTGCGGAACCAAAATGTCACTTTTTGAGTATTGCGGAACTTTTCAATATTTAATAAAAATATGCCTTAAACCCTCGTAAAATCGGAGTTTAAGGCATTTTTTATATCATTTTATACAAAATCATTTATGGCAATATTGCGGAACTAATAACGAACTGACATTCTAATAAAAAGCTAATGGGATTGATTTTTTGATTGTAGTTTCATAGGTAATGATACGGTTTCATATTTTCATATTCAAAATTTGTATGGTAGATTGAATTTCGATAGGTAGATATTCAGCATTTCGTCAATAGATGAATCTATAGTATTTTTTATTTCATTTAAATCATTAATGTGGGTAAATAGATGTTCATAATTAACTTTTTTATTTGGATCAAATATAGTATATGTATTGGACTTGAATTGCAGTCGTTCAAGATAATCCATTAGTTTGTGTAGCGATATCAAGTATTGACTTCTTTTTTCTTCATCGAGTTTCGGTGCTGCTGTAAGAGTGATAAAGAAACAAAAAGCTTCTACAAAACATTGCCTATCCTTTCCAGTATAGCTGTTAAGCAAATTATCAGCTTTGTTTTTAAAGCTAGTGTATTTGGATTCTAAGCCGTCATCACTCAAATCCCAGCCATAATATTTATATCTTTCCCCTTCTTCGTTTTTTAACCATTCAATGTTTACCTGGAAGAGATGAGAAATAAATAATAGTAAAGTTTCTGATGGTTTTTCTATGTTTTTTTCAATTTTACTTACATGTGCCTGACTTATGCCCAATGTTTTTGCAAATTCAGATTGATTCATTTTATTGTCTTTTCTAACAAAATTAATTCTATCTCCTAAAGTCATATTGTTAAACCTCCACGAATTAATAACTGACACATAAATGAACTATTGACTTTATGCGTTAATTATAGTACACTTGATATATAATATATTTATTATAACACATAATTAATAAAAAAGAAAGGGTGAATTTGTATGAATTCAAGAAAAATTCGTAAGAAAAGAACAATGGCTCAATATTCAGAACTTGGAAAGCTTATTGTAACAGCCATGCTTGATAAGGGTATGGACAGAAAAACATTGCTTGAAGGTCTGAATATAACGACTGCTGCACTAACTTCTATTCTTTTTGGAGAATCAATGCCATCGTTAACAACTGCTTTTAATCTTTCAAGAACTCTTGGTATTGATATTGAGTTGATTGTTAACACTATGAACAGAAAGGATGAAGATACCAGTGCATGATATTTGGTTAACAACTGAGGAAGTAGCTGAATTATTGAATATATCATGCAGAGCAGTTAGGAAATCAGTACAAACTGGTAGTTATGAAGTTGATTACATCTTAAGTGTTGGCGGTTCTTCTGGTAAGCAAATACGTATCAACCTTGACAGCCTACCACCGGAAGCACAAGCCATATACTTTAGCGAACATGAAGAAGTAAAACCCGCTGATTTTAACGTTATAGAATATCATTCGACATATACCGAAAAGCAGCGTAAGGAAGCAGAATATAAAAAGCACGTTATTCACTGTTATTGGAATTCCGGCTGTAAATCCGGAGCATTTTTGAAAAGGTATAACGCAGAGCATAACACTGATATTACAGCTCGTCAGCTTCGTGAGTGGGAAAGAAAGTATAAAACATCCGGACGAAATGTTGAATCCCTTATTGACAATAGGGGCGGACATAACAAAGGTGTATCAAGTATTCCCGAAGACGTTTGGAACGCTTTTTATGCTTTGTATATGACCACACAAAAAAGAGGGGCTAAACTTTGCTATGACCTTGTAAAGAAGAAACACTCTGACATTCCGTCATACGAAACGTTTTTTCGCAAAATTCAGACTATTCCGATGTACGCAATTATGAAATATCGTGAGGGCAAGAAAGTATTTAATGACAGCTTGCCGTATATGATACGAGATAAAAGCGACTTGCATTCAAATGAAATTTGGTGTTCTGACCATCACAGAACAGATTTATTAGTCAGAAATGTTCAAGGAAATGTATTTCGCCCCTGGCTGACGGTTTTCACTGATATTCGTTCTACTAAAATTATGGGGTTTGTGGTTCGTGAAGAAGAACCGAACACAGGAGTTATTTTAAAGTGCTTGCGTTTAGGTATTGAAAAATATGGTATCCCCAACAGCATATATACTGATAACGGAAAAGACTATAAATCCAAGGCTTTGGATACCGCTAACACTAATTCAGCCTTAGCACTGCTGCATATTGAAAAGATTTCAGCTACACCATACCACGGACAAGCTAAACCTGTTGAAAGGTTTTTTGGAACATTTGAAGAAAGGTTTGATAAGCGTTTCTATTCATATCTGGGTCACGATGCAAAACAGCGTCCTGAACATATGCAGAAAACCAATATCAAGCTTGCAGATGATAAAAACATACCCAGCTTTGAGGAATATATTCAGAAGCTTGAAAACTACATCAATGAGTATAATTCAACTTCTCATTCAGGCTTAGGTATGGAGGGAAAATCACCCGATACTGTATATGATGAAAATCTTCCAACGGTAATAAGAAAAGTTACCGATAATTTAACGCTTAACCTTATTTGCGGTAAAGTCGTATCAAGAAAGGTACATAACAACGGAGTTAAGCTGTTTTGTAATACCTTTAATGATATTAACGGAGAATTATATAAGTATGTAGGTGATACCGTACTTATCAGATATGATCCCGAAAACATGGAGAAGGTGTATATCTTTGATAATGACGGTAAATTGATTTGTGAAGCAGTTCCGAAGCTTCATTCGCCGTTCAGGGGCGTTAATGAAGAAGATTATATCAGAGCAGGCAAGGAAAAGAAAAAGGTTCGCAAAATGATTGAAGAATACAAGCCGCAAAGGCTTAAGAATGAAGAAGATTATCTATTTGGCAATATTGCAGAAGAGCATAAAGCCAAGCAGGCATTGCTTGAAGAAACCGAAAATATTTCTATATCGGTTACCAATGCGGAAAAGCCTGCTGAACGTTTTAATCCATACAAAGATATGTATGAATCATATAAAAAGGAGAGTGGTTAATTTATGTCGTACATAGAAAAAACAAGAGCGGAATTAACCGCATTTATAGAGCAGTTTTCTGCTTCACAGAAGCAAATAGCTGATGAATGCGGTTTGTCGGCTACCGTAATATCTCAGTTCCTAAGCGGGACTTACACAGGAAACAATGAAAAAATAGCCGGTCAGATTGAAAAATATCTTGTTATGGCAAAAGAAAGAATCAACTATAAGAAGAATTCTGTATTTTATTTGGGTCTTGAAAATACTCAAACAGTTTTAGGGGCGGTCAAATACGCTCACAAGTGTTCAGATATGATTCTTGTTAGAGGTGATTCAGGAGCAGGAAAAACAACAGCATTGAAATACTATACCGAGCATAATTCAGGCGTAGTTTATGTTACAGCGAATGCAGCAACACGTTCCGCTTCGGCTATACTGATGAAAATTTCCGAAGAAATCGGAAAAACTGTTATTGGAAGGAGCAGCACCGCTCTGATGAAGGCTCTTGTGCCGTATTTCAGTAATACTCACAGACTTATTATAATAGATGAAGCTGACCACCTTACACTTAACGCTTTGCAGGCAATACGAAACTTGAATGATGAAGCAGGCATCGGCATAGTGCTTGCAGGTAATGAAAAGCTATATATGCAAATGCTCACAGGCTCAAAGAACTATGAATTTGACCAAATCAGAACAAGGATTTTTCTTAAGCCGAGAGTTTCCAACGATTACACAGAAGAAGAGATTTCTCATATTTTTCCCGATTGTGATAAAAAAATGATTGCACTGCTTACAAGCATATCAAAAACAAGAAGCCTTAGAGAATCTATAAAGTTCTATGATTATTGTTCTGAGTATGCGTTCTTAAACAAAATCAAGTTAACTTATGACCTCATCTATAAGCTTTCAAAGGTGATTTAATATGAATAACAGTGATATAAAAAGAATGGCACTTGTTACACCAATAACAAGCACCATCAAGGATAGCTTAAAAATTCAAGTAGCTTAAGCTATCCTCAGTATATCACAAAAAAACAGAAATTGCAATAGGCAAAGCACACAGCGTTCTGAGCGGGTTTGAGACTTCATAGGGTAATTTCACTAATAATTTTTCTAAAACGCTCTCTAACGCTGTAAAACGTCTTTAAAATGATAACGAGGAGGATATTAATAATGTCAGGAAATATAAAAGAAGTTTATAGCAGTACAGAAGCTTTAGCAGCGTTAATTGAAGCAACAAAGGCACATCAGAAAGAGTATGACCTTACTCTAATGAACGCATTTGAACAAAAGCTGTACAGCAATTATAATTTCGCTAAGATATGGTATGAAGAACAAAGGGCAGGAGAGAAGTACTATACATGGGAGCAATACAAATCATCTTTTTACAACTATATTATGGGTAATTGTAATACGCTCCCGACAGCCATAAAATACTACTTGTTCAAAAATTATCAATCTTTTAATTGTCCCCAATTCCCCGATAAAGATGTATATAAAAGTATAAAGGAACAGATTGAAGTACTTGCAGAGTATGAGCTTAAGGAAAAACAGGAACTTGAACAAATAGAACAGGAAACAACGGAAATACGCCAGATATTAAGTTATCAGGATTTAATGCCCGCTTTTGATTACATAGAACCTTTTTTAAGGCTTGAAGAAGCGGGTATGCTTGGAAAACCTGAAATGAGAGGAAAGACAGCGTTACTTATAGAAATGTTTAACTACGGATTCATTCTAGGCAAGAGAACGGAAAGAGCAAGAAAACACAGTCGGTGTACATAATTCAAAGGGCGGTTATTCCGTCCTTTTTTGAAATATTTCGGAGAAATAAAACAATATTCTATTTTCTTGAAATATGTTAATATCTTAATGAGGAGTTGATTACAATGACCGAACAGGATAAAAAATACATTGAATCTCTTAAAGAAAACGCCGCAATATTATTTGCGGATTCCGATTTCTATGATGTTATTGAAACGATAGGAGCGGAAAACGCATACAAGCTTGCAAAGTGCTTTTCCGGAGGATATATCTACATACCCAAATTAGCAACTATTCAAAGAGTTCAAAGGGATAAGGACATTTTTTATGAGGTTCAGCAGGGACGTTCATATAAGAACATAGCCAGAAAATACGGATTATCTGTAAGAAGCGTTCGTGATATTGTAAAACAAGCTCTCGAAAATTCAGCCGACAGGCGTAAAACGGAGGTTTAAGTCATGGAAGAAATGACACAGGAAACAAAGGCAACTGCAGCCGAAAAGCAGGAAGCAAGAACCTTTTCACAGGAAGAGGTCAACGCAATTGTTCAGAAACGTTTAGCAGAAGAAAAAGGCAAGGCTCAGAAACAGCAGGCCTCACCTGAAGCTGATGAGCGTGACAAAGTTCTTCAGGAACGTGAGAACAAGTTAGTTTTATCCGAAAGGAAGTTCAATGCAAAGCAGTTGTTAGCTGAAGAGAGACTACCAACCGAACTTATTGACTTTCTTGATTATTCCACAGATGATACATACAAGGATAGCATTACAAAGCTTTCTGATATTTTTTCCAAATGCGGAATAAAAGATACTGGTGCAAGAATTGATACTGGTTTGAATCATGGTTCTGCAACAAAAAGCGGCGATGATGATTTTGCCAGAATTTTAAAAGAATAAGGTGATAATTTTATGGCAGAGACCACAATAAATTATGCTTCCAAATATTCAGATGTTATTGATGAACGTTTTAAACTTTCCTCGGTAACAACGGAAGCGGTAAATAACAATTATGATTTCTCAGGTGTGAATACAGTATATGTGTATTCTGCGGAACTTGCAGAGTTGGGCGATTACAATATGTCGGCGGGTTCTAATCGTTACGGAACACCCAAAGAATTAGGCAACAGGGTTCAGGAGCTTAAACTTTCACAGGATAAAGCGTTTACATTCACAATTGACAGGCGTAACAGTGACGATACTATGATGACCCAGCAGGCAGCTAAATGCTTGCAAAGACACATTGATGAAATTGTAGTACCCACCATTGATAAGTACAGGCTGTCAAAGCTTTCTGCAAATGCAGGCGTTTCAGCGACTTTTAGTTACGCTAAATCATCAAGTCCTTATGAACACTACCTTGACGTAGCTATGCAGCTTACTGAAAATGAAATACCAACAGAAAACCGCATTGTATACATGACGCCTAAGTTTTATAAGGCACTCAGACTTGATCCACAGTTTGTCGGAACATCTGACAGTGCGGCAAATATAGCACAGAGCGGTAATCTTACTAAGATTGACGGTGCAAGCATTAAGGTTGTTCCGTCTTCATATCTTCCAACAGGCACGAACTTTATTATAACTCATCCGATCGCAATGTGTTCGCCCGTAAAGCTTGCGGAATACAACACGCATGATAATCCTCCCGGCATAAGCGGCTGGCTTGTTGAAGGTCGTGTTTACTATGACGCTTTTGTTCTGAACAACAAGAAAAAGGCAATTGCTATTTCTAATGTTTCTGAAAGCAATGGTACAGAAAATTCAGAACCATCGGAAGTTACAGATTTCAGTTCCATGACCGTTGAACAGCTTAAGGAATATGCGGAAGCCAACGGCATAGATCTGAACGGAGCTACAACAAAAGATGCTATTATTGCCGTAATTGAAGCTCACGAGGCTACATAATGGGAATTAAAGTTACACTTAAATGCTGTTACAGCTTTAGCTTATTGTAGGTCAGACAGCAAGCTTAAACTGTTTCAATAATAATCTTTCTTTTCATGGAATTTTTCTCTTGGTTTTATTTTGGGAACATTAAAACCGCATTTTAACAAGCTTCAAACGCTATTAAAATGCGGTTTAACTTTTCTATTTAGGGGGTGAGCAAATCGCTCATTCCTTTTGTATGGGTGGACGTTTTACCCAGGCATAACAAAGGGGGCGGTATTTTAACACCCCCTTTTAAACGGAGTAGCAAAACATGACTCCATCGTGCTATTTTTGTTTCATTTTTTAATATGCTGTCACGATTTTTCAAATGCATACCGTTTAGTTGTCTGGATTTTTAAGTGTAATTCGTGATTTGTCGGCTTTTTGCACTTTACATTTTGCTTGCAAACAAGTTACATTTTGCGTGCAAAGCTACAATACTTGCGGGAGCTTCATGCGATGATATTTTCGTTATCGTGCTGTTCTCCACATTCGTAACAATGGCGCAGGGTGGCTCTGCAAAGGCGACAGATTTTCTCAATATCCCTGTGTCAATAATCCTCGGAGTGCTTCTCGGCTCGCTGTCAGGGTTTGTGCTTTTCTATATTTTTGAGATATCCTACCGCAAAGGTAACAAAATAAGAAACAGCACAAAGGTCATCGCTATCTTGGGCTTGGCGTTCCTGCTCATGTCAGTGGAAACATTTTTGAAGCCTTATGTGGCTGTATCGGGACTTCTTGCAGTTGTGGCAATGGCTTGCGTGATAAAAATAAAGGCTGACAAAAGCGTGTCTGCAAGGCTTTCAGAAAAGTTCGGCAAGCTTTGGATAGCCGCTGAGGCTGTGCTTTTTGTCCTTGTTGGTGCGGCAGTGGACATACGCTACACCCTTACGGCAGGTGTGGCGGCTGTGCTTCTTATTTTCGGAGCGCTTATTTTCAGAGCCGTGGGCGTATGGATATGTCTTCTCGGCACGAAGCTGACCCTTAAAGAAAAGCTTTTCTGTGTAACGGCATATATGCCAAAGGCGACAGTGCAGGCGGCTATCGGCTCAGTGCCGATGTCCCTTGGTCTGCCCTGCGGAAAGATAGTGCTTTCTGTGGCTGTGCTTGCGATCCTTATCACAGCACCCCTTGGTGCAATAGGCATTGACCGCAGCTATAAAAGGCTTCTTGCACACGAAGAGTAAAGTGGCGTAAAATAGGCGATTGCGGCACTCTCTGCACATTTTATGAGTGAATAATTTTTGATTTCACACATTTTATGAGGGAACAATTTGAGCATTTGCACATTTTACGAAATATTCTGATGACATTGCATAAAAAAATCGGCACGACCAAATCAAGGTCATGCCGTTTTTCATATCCCTACCCTATCTACAGTTGATGCAAGGTGGTAATAAGAATTTGTTACGATACGCATGTTACGTTGCTGGCAATGCGTTGTCAAATGAGGACTTGAACCTCTGAAACCTGCCCGAAGTTTCTGCCCATAATCAGCACATTCTCTGCTGATAGAGATACATCCACCCTGTAGATATCCCACCCATTTCATCACACCAGTTCTGTTGTCCAGTTCAGCTCCTGAATTTTCTCGTCCACAGTTCTCAGTTCTTTTGCAAGACCGTCAACCGTTTTCTGTATCTCTGTCACAGGCACAGTGCTGACTATTTTTATCTCTGTTCTTGTCATTCTTGTGACACGGTCGCTTGCGGTATTCAGAAAATCCCGCAATACCCTTACCTTCTTTTTCAGACAATCTCTGTGTGCAAGAAGCTCTGTGATAGTCTTGCCCTCGTATACTGTTCCGCTGTTGGTCAGATTTATCCTCGCCACCAGGTCTTCAAGACGGACTATCAGCCTGTCAAGCTCCTCCATAAGAGCCTTTGGGTCTTCCGCAGGAACATCGCCCTCCTGCACCTTTGCGTTATTGTCAAGTCTGACTGAGATCGTGTTTATTCTGTTCTGGATATCAGAACGTTCAGCCAATGCAGTTGCAAGTTTCATATAAATTACCTCCTATCCTTTGACAACACCCACTGTGAAAAGCTTCTTTATAGGGGTCGTCAGGTCACTTTGATTTTTCATAACAACATCTATATCCTTGTAAGCAAAGCGGCACTCCTCAGCCACGTCTTTCTTACTAGTCTTTCCAAGCACCACGTTTCTTTGCCTCAGGTCTACCATAACAGACTCAACGGAGAATTTCTCCTTTGCGCCTGTGCGTGAATAGTTTCTGCCTGCACCATGAGAAGAAGTCAAAAAGCTTTCAGCCTTGCCCATGCCCCTGACTATATAGCTGTTTGAGCCCATAGATCCTGGGATTATAGCGACTTCGCCCTCTGCCGCATGGATAGCGCCTTTGCGGTGTACCCACACGTTCTCACCGTAGTGATTTTCCAGTGCGGCATAGTTATGGTGACAGTTTATCTCGTCACTATAGTTCGGTGTGATACCCGTATACTTCTCAACCTGCTCTGTGAAAATATGCTTTACCTTTTCAAGCATTACCTCTCTGTTTTCAAAAGCAAAGTCCATTGCAAGCTTCATCCAGTTGAGATATCTCTGACCCTCGTCTGTATCCACAGGAAGAAACGGCAAATTATACTCTGAGGGAACAGTTGAAAAATACTTGTCATTCATCTCATGGGCTATCTTGTTGAAATATTGCCCTATCATGTTGCCGAACATTCGGCTTCCCGAATGGAGCATTATACAAGCCATGCCGTTTTCGTCTTCCTGTATCTCGATAAAATGGTTTCCACCACCCAGTGAGCCAACGGAATAATATCCCTGCTCGATAAATTTCAGCAATTCGCTGTCAGCATTGTATCTTTCTATCTCGCTTTGCGCCTTATCAAGCACGACAGAAGCCTGCGGCTTGCCATAATGACTAAAGCCCACTGGGATAGTACGGAGTATATTTCCTACTATCACCTTTATAAGCTCGCCGCTCCCTGTTACAGTGTCACGAAGAATGTTCACAGGGATATCTGTCTGCACGAATGCCATTCCACAGCCGATGTCAACGCCAACTGCATTGGGGATCACCGTATTTTTACAAGCTATCACACCGCCTATAGGCATTCCCTTTCCTGTATGAGTATCAGGCATCAATGCGATATGGTCATGGGCAAATGGAAGATTTGCAAGGTTTATCGCCTGCTCAAGACAGCTTTCCTCGATATCGTCTATAGACTCTGTCCATATCTTGATCGGTACTAGCATTTTATCTTTATCATAATATTCAAACATTTTGTGCACCTCCTACTTTTGCTGTTGTATGTATTATAGCAGATAGATACAAAATAATCATATAAAAAAAGGTGCGAGGTTTTGTTATGTATTGCAATGGGAGTATAGATTTGGTATAATGTTATCAAAGGAGGTGTTCTGAATGGCGGTATATTCTGAACTTATAAAGAATTTTGAAAAGATAAGAGAATATGTGCGTGATTTCTATATCTTTGGATTTCACACAAGAGAAAGCTTTGACGCAAAAAGCAAGCGCACCTATGACAACGAAAGACGCAGGATAGAAAGCTGGCTTTCAGACCACGTTCACACCTCTTTGGAGGGTCACAAAAAGAAAGTATCTGTGCAGGTGGATTCGGGGAACATTTTTCAAAACCCACTGTATCAGTGCTATCGTTCAAAGACCTTTACGGACAATGATATCCGTCTGCACTTTATTTTAATGGACGCTCTTGAAGATAACGCCATGTCGGTATCGGAGATAGCAGACTATATTTCTGCAAACTACGGCATGATAATAGACGTGCAGATAATCCGTATCAAGCTAAAAGAATATGTAAAAGAGGGCTTGGTGTCGGAGGTCAAAAGCGGAAGAAATATCCTATACACAAAGACCAACTGTTATGCTGACGATATCGTAAGTCAGTATAAGGGCTTGGGGGATATGATAAAATTCTTCTCTGAGGAAAACCCTTTTGGCGTGGTGGGCAGCTTTATCATGGATAAGCTGGGTGCGAAAAATAATATTTTTGTGCGAAAGCACGCTTACATGGTGCATACTCTTGATGATGAGATACTCATTGATATCATGGGGGCAATGGAGCAGAAAAAGGCTGTTCTGCTATCCTGTGTAAGCCGAAAGAACGACAAAAAGCACGAGATAACAGCCGTTGTGCTGAAGATACATTGCTCGGTGCAGACAGGAAGAAATTATCTTATCATGTATTTCACAAAGCAGAAACGTTTGATGTCTGTAAGGGTGGATTCCATAGTGAAAGTGACTCCCCTTGATGTGGTAGCTGACTATGATACATATTACAGATATTATGAGGACAACCGCAGATTTTTATGGGGAACGAGCTTCGGAAAAGCTCGCAAATACGGACAAAAAGAGCATATCCACATGGAGATAGCGGTAGACGAAGCAAAAGAAATGTATGTTGTGAAGCGTTTGGAACGTGAAAAAAGAAGCGGTACTGTAACAAAGAAATCCGACGGGCTTTATGCCTTTGACATTGACATTTTTGACGCTAACGAAGCCTTTCCATGGATAAAAACGTTTATCGGCAGGATAGTGGCATTTGAAACAACAAATGAGGAATTGCAGGATAAATTTGATTCGGATATCGCAAGGCTTTATGAGATATACGGAGGTGCTTACGAATGAAACTGTTTTCGGAAATTTACAGCACCTATTACAGCATAACGGAGAAAATCCTGAAAAGACACACTGTCACAAAGGCTGAGATAACAGATATCATCAGGCAGAACGGCTTTTCTGAAAGCGTTCTTTTCCTCGAACCTAAGCTCACAGGAGCTGACGGATATGGCTTGCTGAAAAAAGAGGACAGCATATACAGATCTATCCTGAAAAAAGAGCCTCATATCCCGCTGACGGCACTTGAAAAAGCGTGGCTTTGTGCGGTGCTAAGCGACCCGAGAAGCGGTCTGTTTCTTGACACTGAGCAAAAGTCGCAGTTGGCGGAACTGCTTGGTGCGAAAAAGCTATATCAGAGAAACTTTTTGACCTGCTTTGACCAATATTCTGACGGCGATGATTTTCATGACCCACAATACATACAGCATTTTCGTGATATACTCTCGGCTATCCATGACAAAAAGCTTATAAAAATAAGCTTTCAGACAAGAAAAGACAACCGCATCACACACTATTTTCTGCCCACAAAAATCGAATACTCTGCCAAAAACAACAAGTTCAGGGTTTATGTGAACCGATACCAAAAGCGCAGAATGGTGGACAGCGGAATTATAAATCTGTCGCAGGTCACGCTAACTAAGCTGACAGATATAACGCCTGATAGCTTTTTAGCTGTCACAAACAAGAAAAAGCAGGCAAAAATAAAGATACTTAACGAGCGAAATGCGGTAAATCGTTTTATGCTTGAATTTGCAGAGCTTGAAAAAGAGTCGGTCTTTGATGAGGACAGCGGTGAATGTATGGTATCTATTAAATATGACGAGCAGAATGAAAATGAGATAATAATACGTTTATTGTCATTCGGACCTGTGGTGGAGGTGCTTTCGCCATATGATTTTCGCAGGAAAATCAAGGAGAGGGTGGACAGGCAGTTGGCTTTGATGAAAGAATAAAACAAAGGCTCTCTGCCGTTTATATGGCAGAGAGCCTTGATTTTTATCGTTTAAAAGATTTGCCCGTCAAGCAACATCACAAAGTCAAGCTTCGGCACAAAATCAGCGTCATTTCTAAGCTGACTAAGCACATAATGTTCAAGACAGCCGGGACGGTAAACGTTCCAAAAACTCTCCCTTACAAGGTTTTCGACTTCATAGTATTCTTCTTTTTTCTCTAAACGAATCACAATATTTTTATCCATTGTTTTACCTCCTGAATGTTGTAAATGTCAACTGCTTCTCAGCGGGAGGTTTTAAAGATCGCCGTAAACCTCCCGTTTACGCTGCAATCTCCATTGTGTTGTACTTATTCAAAAAGCACTCTCCTATTTTTATTATTTATAACAAAGCCATACGGCTCAGTCACCATTTATATATGCTGTTGTTCTTTGTTATTATGCCTTTGCTAGAAATTCCTTTCCTGCCTTATCGGTATCAAGTATCGCCTTGATAAACTTTTTTTCTTTAGGCTCGCCAGGAACATAAGTCCACTCAACAACGCTTGCCGCCTTATGTGCAATGGCTGGGACATCTTCTTCTGTCAGAGCTATCTCTCCTAATGTGCATGGCAGACCTATACTGTGGTTGAACTCAAAAATGTGCTGACGTTCTTCAAACTGCTCGTCATATGTAAGCAGGCAAAGCACGCCGAATGAAACTATCTCTCCGTGGAGGTGATCATGCTCGCACTTTGGAAACAGCGAAGCACCATAGTAAACGCAGTGGGCAAGAGATGAATTATAATAGTAATCGTCCTTTGGGTCGGGGTTGTTCTGATGAACAGTAAAATTTGAAACAAGACCTGTTGTAATGATGATATCAAGAGCTATCTGCTCGATATTCTTTGAAGAAACGTTATTTCTGCAATCCTCAAGTGCTTTTTTTCCGTAGGATACAAGCGGTTTTGTGCATGCCTCTGCAAGAACTCTACCAAGCAAAGGTGTATGGGTCATATCCTTATCACGGCAGGCAAAGACCACCTCGTACTCTTTGCTGAGAGCGTCACCGATACCAGCCCAGAACAGCTTTTCAGGAGACTCTGCGATTATCTTTGTGTTAATGAAAGTATGGAGCGCAGGTGCTTTGAGGTAAGCATATTCCTTGAAAGTGCCGTCAGCGTTGTAGATAACAGATATTGCCGTGCAGGAAGCGCAGTTTGAAGCAAGGGTCGGGAAAGTGAAAAACGGCTTGTCCATTCTGTCGCAAAGTGTCTTTACAGTATCAACGGCACGTCCGCCGCCAACGCCAAAGACCATATCTGCATTTTGCACTTCCGGCATAGCTTTAAGCATTTCAATGTTCTCATAATTTGAGTCGCCGCCATACCATATGAAGTCGGTTATCTCAAGGTCAGAGCCTTTGAGAGCCGCAAGCAGTTCAGGCTTAGCCTTTTCCATAGCAGTCTTGCCGCCGATAACAACAGCGGTTTTTCCATAACGTCGGGTAACATAAGGTATTTCTTTGTAGCAATCGTCGCCAATAGAGTAGCTTGGTAAAAATTCGTTGTAAGACATATTCTTTCCTCCGTTATTTTTAACGGCATTTTCTACCGTCATAATTATATGATTTAATAATACAACTATTTATAGAGTAATTTTACGACATTTTGTTAATAATTATTAAAAACATATCAAAAAGCGGCACTCCCACTGAGAGTACCGCTATATATTATTCTTACTTGCGGATAGTCTTAACGCCGAAAACAAAGTATACCACATGGCACACCCAAACCACTGCCACTGTTCTGCCTGCGCCCTCGTCACGGAGCACTTTGAGTATCACCGCTTCGTTAAGGCTGTCATGATTTCTTGTCGGCTCGTCAAGCATAGCGAACATCTTGTCCCTTGCCGCCATGCCGTTCATTGCAACGTGAAAAAGAAAGCTGCCTAACCTTCTCATTTGTATGAAAAAATCAGCTGAGAGCATCAAATTACACGGAGTGTCATTGCCCTTAAAATATTACCTGGAAATCACATCATATTTTTGCAGTTTTGTCAACTGTTGTGGAATTCAGGCTATTTCAACTTCTGTGGAATTTTATTTGCCCGAAGATCATCTTGAGCTTGATTATCAAGCATCGCTACCAATAGACCGCTATCAGCAAAATATAGCTTAAATTTATTGTTGTCATAATTCCCTTTCAGGGGGTAATTCAGGAAAGTCTAAACAGTAACACACATTTATGGTTCCGGCATTGTCAAGCCAATCACTGCACTGCCTCTGCGATAGTTACTGCCACATTTCCTACTTTTGTGAGATCAGTGACGTCCGATGAAAGCCCCCCGCTGAGGGTGAGATCTGTGCTTATTGTGAGAATTTCGTCATCGACAGCCTTGTTTTCAGCTGTTGGTATTGTGACTTCATCATATGTAAATTCGCCCTTTACAAAGCTGTATTTATCAAGTGGCTCATATGTAAAATCAACGTCGATATCCGTATTTGAATGGTTTGTAACGCTTATATCATTGCCCTTTGCAGACCATTCGCACTTGGTATCAATGTCATATTCGTGGGTTTTAGCGTTCCAAGTCTTTGTTCCGTTCACGCTGTATGTGAACTCCATTTCTCCCCACACAACGTCGGCACTGATAGTTTTTGAAGTCTTGATATCCTCAACATACTTTGCATTTACGCCGATATCCTTTTTGATGTCAGCGTCATCAGCCACCGCTGCAAACGCCGCCGTGCTGAGTGTTGCCACAAGTGCAAATGCCATTGTGATAGAAATTGTCTTTTTCATAAGTGAGTTCTCCTTTTTTTATAATTGATTATATTACTTACATATTTGGTGTTTCACCGTATCCGTCCCACCTTCCGTCCGAGCCAAGGTGCTTCCCGTCCATAGTGGTGTCTGTTGCCATTACGCCGTCGCTGTGAAAATAGTACCAATAGTCGCCTATATTCGCCCAGCCTGTTACCATTGTGCCACGCTCGCTGAAATAGAACGTCTGTCCCTCTGGCCCAGGAGGGTCGGTAAGCCAGCCCATGTGCATTGCACCTGTTTCATCATAATAGTAGGTCTTGCCCTCCTCGTATCCCAATGGGCTTACAAGCCATGCGGAAAGCATTGTGCCGTCAGCTCCCAAATAAAACCGATTATTGCCGTCTACATACCAACCTGTTTGCATTACGCCCATAGGGTCAAAATAGAACATCTTTCCCTTTGCACCCAAGGGGCTTATGAGCCAGCCTATGTGCATTTTTCCGTCATCATCAAAATAAAAAGTTTGTTCATTAAACCCATCAGGGCTTACGAGCCAGCCTGTGTGCATTTTTCCGTCATCATCAAAATAAAAAGTTTGTTCATTAAACCCGTCAGGGCTTATGAGCCAGCCTGTGTGCAATTTTCCGTCATTATCAGAATAATACCAATCGTCTCCGCCGTCTTTAAACCAACCTCTGACAAGCTTGCCGTCTTCATCGGCATAATACCATTCACTTCCGCCGTCCTTAAACCAACCTGTGACCAATTTGCCGTTCTTATCATAATAGTACCAATCGCCGGTTTCCTCATCCTTATACCAGCCTGTTATCGTACTGTCGCCTGCATCTCCCGAATCATCAGTGGTAACATTCACTGTAACTGTGCCGACCGTCATGCTTTCAAAATGCGCTGTCGGTTTACCCGACAAAGTAAGTTTGCTGTTTCGGCTTTCTGAAATAGGCACTATTAGCTTACTGCTTGAAAAATAGCCTTTTATCTCCTCCATGCCCTCTGCTTGTTTGTATGAAAAATCCGCCATAACACCCACATTCCCTGTGTTTGTCAAAGTAAAATTTCCGCCGCTGTCAGACCAACCGCCGCCTTTATATGAGTGGGTCTCAGGATCCCACTGCCCGTCTGTATAGGTGAACTCCAATGAGTCCCAAGTAATGTCGATGCTCACCTGCACTTCTGAGTCAGAATTATCCGCAGATGCAGAAACAGACACTAACAACGCCGTGGCAATTCCCATAGCTGCAAAAAAAGCTTTTACCTTTTTATCCATATTTCACCTCTCATCATCTGACATTATGACAGCCGCCATAGTGTCCACCATTGCTCACTCAACTGTTTTAGTATCATAGCTCATCGTCTGCACAAGCACTTTCGCTGAGTTTTCTATTATTCTCATTTTCATTGTTTAACAAGCATCTCTAATTAACAGCATGAATATTTATAATAATTATCTATGATTCTTAACAAAAAGTCAATAATATTTGCACAAACGGCAAAAAAGTTGCACAAGCGGTAGGTGATTTGGTGTACGGAAAGCAAAACCTCCCACAGAAACAATTCCGTGGGAGGCTTATTATATCGAATATTTAATTTTCTCACTCATCGTCCTCTCCCACAGCCGAAAGCTTTTTATATCGGCGGTGTTCGATTATCTGCTGTTTGTGCTGTTCAAAATACTCGTCATATCTGTTTCTGCCAAACTTTGCTATCAGCTTATGATTATAATTCATAAGCTTAGCCGTAAATTCATCACTATCAGCGTAATACAAATTAAGAAAATCATTATGATCATATCTTTGACCCTTTCGGTCAAAATCAAGCAAGTCAAGAAGCATTGCGGCATTAAAATCTATTTTCAGATCCTTATGGCTAAGGTTTTCTGCCTTTTCATCACCCACCATATAAACATGATACAATTCCGGTTCAGCAATAAATCTGTATTCATATCCGCCCTCTTTATTCTTTAATGAAGCGGTGATAATTGCTTTTTTACTCTTGATATCATTATTGAAAAGACCCTTTATACGGCTGAGCAAACGATATGTTTCATAAAACTTCTTCTCTTTTATATCTCCACGAAGAATATTTTCCTCAGAATCCTCCTTGCTGAAAGACTTATTTCCGGCTTCGCTTTCAAACAATGCCTTTGCCGCAACAGCGTTCCAATAATTTTTCACATATACGCCCTGACCATTGTCCTGATCCTGTTCTACTCTGAAATATCCGCCCTCAGGATAAATAGAAAAGGTCGTTTTGTCAAGCTTTTGCGAGAGGCTGTGCCTTTTTGCAGTGGCGGCAGCACCACGGACGCTGACAATAATAACGTTTCCAACTATTCTTATAATGCCTATGGCAAGATTGGCGGCTATCACAAAAGGCAGGATAAAGCCCCATGTAATAGCAAAGGTCGCACGCAGAGCAATAAGGATTATCCACAAAGGTCCCCATATGGTCATACCTAGATCGACCTCATATTCCTCACGGGTCATCTCATCTTCAAGGAGAACAACTTTTGAAAAATTATTATACACAGAACCAAACACATTGAAGCCCTTTCGCCCTATCCTGAACGGAAAGCCTGCCGCAAATATCCAGCAAAGCACACCTGAGATAAGTGCAGTGAGCCAATAGTATTCAAAATATTTTGCCTGCTTGAAGCTTATCTGCTTGTTCAGGACTTTATTCACAGGCTTTTGCAGCGGAGTCACTTTACTAAAGATATTTTTCAGGCTGTTATCAATATCAGTATACGAAGCCTTTTCACCGTCTTTGACAACGCCAAAGGCACTTCCCACAGTGACGGCTTGCTTTGAGTTTTCAGCTATGTACTTATCATATCTGTCATCGTTTCCTGCGATCTTAGGTATAGCAAAGGTCACAATGACAAGTGCGACCACAAGTATCACAAACTGCATCAGGGCTGTAACAATGTTTTTCATTTTCCATATGTTCCTTTCAAATATGATCTTCTAAATACATTATAATATATTGGAAGGGATTTGGCAAGAAGTATCATAAGATTTTTTTGCCATTATAAAACAAAAAAAGAGCGACTGAAAAGATATCAGTTGCCCTTTAGTTTACAAAAAACGATCATTATCGAAATAGCAATTGCAGTCCCATAACTATCATGCAGATATACACACCGCTTTTGTCAATGATTCATAATAGCAGGTGATCGTTCTATGCTTATCCCCAAAAAACATTTACTCTTCCCTTTCTCATTATCGTTCTATTTTGAACCATTACAACATATTCTTCATTATATGTCATGAAAAAAATCAGCGAAGAAGCAATAATGGTTTATTAGGTATCGCAAATTTATTAAAGCGAAAAAAAATGCTCTGCGGAATCACACTCTCCGCAGAGCATTTTGTTTTAGTATAGCTTTCCGTTTTTCTTGTAACCACCGTCAGCCTCAGAATATTTAAGGCACATAAACTGCCACTTGTAATTCCATTGTGGGCTGTCATAGACCTTTTCTCCGACTTCCAGCAGATAAGTCACTCCGTCTATCTTTATCTCGCCCCAGAAGTGCTGTCCTCCGCCCTTGCGGTTGCCCATAACAAGGTTTGCGTCATATCCGAGATAAACCATCATTTCCACCAGTGCGCCATTGTAATCAGAACATTGACCTTCTTTGTAAACAAAGATATTCTTGCTATGCGAGCCTGTCGGTATCCTGCCATATTTCAAATTCTTTCTTATCCAATCCGCAGTATATTCGACCTTCTTTGCCGCCGACCAATCTTTCTTGAAATGCTTTGAAGCAAAGTTTTTAAGTATCTTCTTCTCCTCTGCTGTAAGAGTGTGCGTCGAGGTCTTTGTTTTCTTGCCCTGAACGTTGTAGATCTTATAAGTGCTGTGGCTCTTCTTTGTTGCCGCATTAAGTCTTGAAACAGTGCTTATCTTGCATTGGATACCCGTCCAGCTACTGTAAACCACCTTTCCGTTTATGGTCTTATAAGCCCTCATTTTGAAGTGATAATTCTTTGAACCTGAAAGGTCTGATTTTGTATAAGAGGTTGTGCTGTTCTTTGTTATCTTCTTGAGCTGAACATAATCGTTATAGCAATCCTTTGGCATACTATAGTAATCGTTATGTGGGATAGTCCACTCATCGCCCTTGCACCAGTATATCTGATATCCATCAGCCTTTGTGTTCTTCTTCCAGCTTATTGTGACTTTCTTATTATAAGCCTTTACCGTCATTTTCGGAGCGGATAACTTTGTGTTGCCTTTTACTGTTATATAAGGGCCGGTCTTAGAGTTGTATTCAAGCTTTACGGCATAAGTATAACTCGTTGCCTCTGAAAGCTTCTTGTCAGTATAGCTTGTGGAACTCGTGACCGTCAGACGCTTGTAGGTCTTTTTCTTTGGATCATAGCGATAAACCCTGTATTTGCAATTGCCGATCTTGTTCCAGCTAAGCTTTACAGAAGTGGTAGAGTCAGCGGTAGCCTTAAATCCCTTTGGCTTTCCTAGAACGATCTTGAATGTTGTCGAAACAGGGTACCTGCTTTCGTAGTTTTCACCAAGAGTAACAACAGCGGTCGCTGTGCCTACATTTGTGTTATTGTAATATGTTACAGTATAGTCAGAACTCTTGATCATATTTCCATCCGCCTTGACAAAAAGGCTCGGTCTGACAGCTTTGCCAGTATAATCCACATCAGCTATTTTTAGTATCTCGACCTCAGAAACAGCTTTCGGGCTGATAGTGAAAGGCACTGTCACATATCCTGTATAGCCGTTCATGCCTTCTATGGTCATATAGCCTGTTCCGGCATTCACATTGTTTGTGTATGATACATTATAATCAACGTCACGTCTTAGCACCTCACCACTAACTGTAACAACAGGTGCAGGAGTCTGAGCGTAGCCCGTGTAGGTGCAGCTAGTATCCACAGAAATATTCTCGCTGGATATTTCAGCCTCTACAACGCTATACTCAAAGGAATCGGTTCCATTAAAGTTGCCGATACCTTTAATATAAGCATAATGCCAGCCAAGCTCGCCACAGTCGTCCTCATATTCAATCTCATAGTCAACGCCCTCAGCAAGCATAATATCATTGTATGTAACAATAGGTTTTGGCTGAACAGGTTTACCGGCACAATAGCTCTGCTCATACTCGTAGTTAATATTCGCACGGTAAATATCAGTTGGCACGATATTGAAATTCTTTGTAAAGCTTCCTGTGTAATTACCTATACCAGTGAAAGTAGCCGTCGCTGTACCTACGTTTATGTTGTTCTCATAAGTAACAACATAGTCCTCGTCCTCAGTGAGCTGGTAATAGTTGTTGCTGTCCTTAAGAGAATAGCCATAAAGCGTCTTTTCCGTGCCGTCATACGTCTGATCGCCTTCATACCAACTGCTATACATATCCTCAGTCAACTGAATGGCTTCATCGTTTTCCGACGTATAAAGACCGACTTCCTCTCCGCCAGCAGGAATTTGCTCCTCTGCCTCAGCTCCAAAGCATACCACTGCACTTTGCAGTGCAAGACACACTGCCACTGCCGTCGTAAGCGTCCGCTTAAATAACTTCATATTATTTTTTTCCTTTCCACTATAATTTTCCTACATATTACTAATTTTATCACAAAGGTGTGACAATGTCAAGATAAAATACAACAAATAGAAAGCCTCATGACATTCAGTTAGATCGTGAAGTTGAGGATGTAAAATACGGTGATACCACACTAGAATAAGGAGGTCTGATTATGATCTCTGAATTTGTACGAGAACAAAAAAGATATATTCTGACGGCTTGATAGAATCAATATAAAGGAAATTTTATATCGGTATATATGTTCAACGCAGCGTATATACAGATTTTTGTTTCAAAAAGTTTCTTAATTTTCTGAAATTTAAAAGCAGAGTTTTGTACACATACAACATATTATACTGTATATGCGATAAAATTTAGTCATATTGTTCAATTAATCTACGAAAAATTGTGCTAAAATACGAAAATTATTTGTGTAAACGTTTTACTTAAATATTTAAGTTGACTTATTTTACTTTTAATAATATAATGTTTTACGTTGACAGAGTTAAGGCAGCAACGCACGAGGATAATGCAGTGCTGCCTTAGAATACCGGTATTTAAAAAATAATTGTATAAGAGGAGCTTTTTATGGTACAGAACAAAACTTTTTCTGCAAAGGCATTACAGACTTTTGTTGCTGTAATGTTTGCCGTAATAACCTGCTTCGGTTTTATGACAACACCGACCGCAGAGGCGGCATCAGGATTTTATGTAAGCGGTACTAGTATCTATGACGCTAGCGGAAACAAGTTCGTTATGCGTGGCGTGAACATTGCTCATGCATGGTACACAGAGAAGACTGAAACTTCTATCAAGGGCGCTGCAAACAACGGCGCAAATACCGTAAGAGTCGTACTTGCAAACGGCTCAAAGTACACAAAAACAAGCGCACAGGAAGTAAAGAACATCATCAGCTGGTGCAAATCAAACAAGCTGATATGCATTCTCGAAGTACATGACGCAACAGGCAGCGACAGCACTTATGATCTTAACAAGTGCGTTGACTACTGGAAGGAAATGAAGAACGTTCTCAGCGGTACTGAGAAATATGTTATCGTAAACATCGCAAACGAGTGGTACGGCACATGGAACGGAAGCGCATGGGCTGACGGCTACAAGTCTGCTATCCGATCTGTAAGAAACGCAGGCATTACAAATATGCTTATGGTAGACTGTGCAGGCTGGGGACAGTATCCTGACAGCATCAAGGATTACGGTAAGTCTGTTTTCAACGCAGACTCACAGAAGAACACCGTATTCTCCATTCATATGTATGAATACGCAGGCGGAAACGCGTCAACTGTAAGAAACAACATTGATAACGCACTCAACATCGGTGTGCCTGTTGTTATCGGCGAGTTCGGCGGTCAGCACACAAACGGCGACGTTGATGAGGCTACTATCATGAGCTACTGCACAAGCAAGGGCGTAGGCTATCTTGGCTGGTCATGGAAGGGCAACAACTCTGACATGAGCTACCTCGACATTGCAAACTCATGGGACGGCTCAAGCCTTTCTTCATGGGGAAATACACTTATCAACGGCTCAAACGGAATTAAGGCAACTTCTAAGATCTGCTCAGTTTACAGCGGTTCAGGAAGCTCTTCCGGCGGTTCTTCTTCAGGAACTTCAACAGATTCCAACGGCGGAGTTCTCGGACTTGACGGAACATATTACATCAAGAGCGCACTCAGCGGCAAGTATCTTGACGTATACAAGGCAAAAGCTGACAATGGCACAAACGTTCAGCAGTACAGAGGTACAGGCGGAAACAATCAGAAATTCAAGCTTGTAAGCGACGGAAACGGCTATTACACTATTTACACAGGTGCATCAAATTACAAAAGCTGTCTTGACGTATACAACTGGAGCAGGGACAATGGTGCTAACATCAACCAGTGGCAGTATCACGGCGGTGACTGTCAGAAATTCCAGCTTGTAAAGATCGGCGACGCTTATGCTATCAAGACAAAGATCTCAGACTGCTTCTCATGCCTTGACGTTTACGAACAGAACACAGCTGACGGAGCAAACATTAACCAGTGGAGCTACTGGGGCGGAAAGTGCCAGCTTTGGTATCTTGAATCAACATCAGGTTCTTCCTCATCTTCATCTTCTTCAAGCAGTTCAGACAGCAATTACAAATCGATCTTCTGGGGTTCTTCAACTGCTTCAGCATGGGGTCAGGCTGCTTCAGCAATGACTTCAAAGAATGGCGGAAGCTTCAACGCATATGACATTCAGTCAAACGGCTACTTCTACGTTGAATACTCAGGAACAAAGAATCAGGTAGAATTTGTTCTTCAGAGCTGGTCAGGCGGAGCAGAGTGGGCAAAGGTTTCACCAAGCGAAACAGGCACAGCAAACGGACACTACTACGCAAAGTATTCTTACAACAACTGCAAGTCAGCATTCGGCACTTCCGATTTCGGCGGAAAGCTGGATCAGATCCATGCAGGTGCAGCAAACGGCACAGTAACGATCTACTCTGTATGCTACTGCTGGTGATCTAAGATTTTTTTCAGACTTCATACTGTTTAACAGCGGTATGAAGTCTTTTTTATGCAAAAAAGTTTTAACTGTACCTTTGATTTTCTTCCTTCAAAAAGAATCAGCAAATAAGGTTTATTCTACTGTATTTTCCCTCTCTCCTCCACAAACTCCACCAAACACATATCCTCCACAGCTATCCTAGTCTTGTCCATAAAAACAAGCTCATTGGTGTAGCCGTCATAAATTCTCACTATGCCTGTCTTGGTCTGATAGCTGCCACCACTTTTTCTCTTATCGGGAACAAAATATGTCACCCTTATCTCAGGGCGTTCGTCAAGCATATCAAGCAGGCGGTTGAGATCGTCATTTAGCTTGTTTACCTTGTCCTCGGTCAGCTCCTCCCTGATTTCGGTGTATCTTGCGGTTTCATCAACAGCGGCGTCATAGCCTGTCAAAGCTGCAAAAGGGCTGAACTGCGCCGCCCTGTCCGATATAGACATTTGCGGATGATCGTCATAGTGCGGACGTGAAAACTGCTTTATATCATAATAATTGTCATACATTGTAAGCCCCACCTTTCATGCCTTGTGACCGCCTATACTGCGGTTACGCACCCTTGCAGTAGCACCCTCGGTATAGTTCGTGCCTTTCAAAATGGCATTTTTTCCATATTTGTGCTTTATCAAGAGCATTGCTTCCTGCAATGCCCTTTCTTTTTCTTCTGCGTTGTTATCAGCATTTGCCGCTTCCGCCATATCAAACAAGCTTATCTGCTCATAGCTCTCAACTTCGGGGATATCCTCTTCTCTTATGACATTACAGGCGGTCAGATTAAGCCGTCTTGCAAGCAAAGTCTTGTCGATAATTCTGTCAAAAAGAGCCATGGTTGCGTCTATTATTTTTCTGGTCGAGGAAGTGTGCCTGCCTAGATTTTGAGTGCCATGGGCGTGCTTTGGTATCTTCCTGCCATAGTGGTCGCAAACCACCTCGCCCATATAGTGACCGTCCGCCAAGCTTTCTTTATCATACCCCACAGTGAGAACGATCTGATTTGTTACAACGCCCTTATCCACAAGATCAAGGGACAGCATATCAGCCATTTCCCACAGAATAAGCCTTGTGCGCTCATAATTACACGGCTCTTGCAAGACCTGCCCAGAGGAAATGCTGTTGTTCGAGGGGCGGTATGACTTCACGTCAGGTATGGCGGTAGGCTCGATACCCCATGCGTGGTCGATAAGAAGCTCGGTATTTTTGCCGAAAACCTTGTAAAGCTTCCCTATAAGATAATGGTCCAGCGACCAGCGTGAGATATCCCCCATGGTGTAAATACCAAGCTTTTCAAGGCGACTTGCTGTGCCTGCGCCAACACGCCAAAAGTCCGTGATAGGGGTATGCCCCCACAGCGTTTCTTTGTAAAGCTGTTCGTTCAGCTCTGCGATACGGACGCCGTTTTTATCCGCAGGGATATGCTTCGCCACAATATCCATTGCCACCTTGCACAGATACATATTCGTTCCAACGCCTGCTGTGGCGGTTATACCTGTAGTTTTCAGCACGTCCAAAATGAGCATTTGTGCAAAGCCACGTCCGTCAACGTTATAAAGCCCGAGATAGCCCGTTGCGTCAATAAAGACCTCGTCGATAGAATAGGCGAAAATATCCTCTGGTGACACATATTTCAGATAAATCCCGTATATTTTTGCACTCACAGCCAAATATTTCGCCATTTGCGGAGTTGCCACGATATAATCAAGCTCGCAGGCAGGGTCAGACAGTTCGGAATATATATAGCTTTTCTTTGCAAACTGTCTTTTAGGAGCTTTCTGCAAACGCTCCTTATTGACCTGCTCCACACGCTGAATGACCTCAAAAAGCCTTGCCCTGCCTGAAATACCAAAGCTTTTCAGTGACGGTGACACTGCAAGACATATAGTTTTCTCCGTTCGGCTCTCATCAGCCACCACGAGATTTGTATTCAGCGGGTCAAGCTGTCTTTCCACGCACTCCACCGAAGCATAAAAAGATTTCAGGTCTATTGCAACATAGGTCTTTTCCATAGCATCACCGCCTTTTTCCTTTATGTATAATAGTATACCACGAAACTTTCTGTTTTACAACAGAAAATCGAACAAAAGTTCTGAATTTTTAATTAACTCTTTTCATGGCAGTTGACAAAGTAAAAAACGTCCCCGAGGAAAACTTGGGGACGTTAGTGTTATATTGGGTTTTAAGACGGCATACAATAGTCTACCAAGCTTCACTGTCATAAGGCTCAATAGGAATATTGTAATTCTCTGTTACCTTATAATACTTATCAGTGTCAGTGTCTACCATAAGAACATTTATATCTCCTGTGCTGAGCACATCTCCGTCAATGTAGTAGTGACTTGCTCCGTCATAGTAGATATCGTTAAATCTGCGGTCGCCTGAAATCGTGTTGGTATGGACATGCCCTGCCACCACCTTTTTGTCAAGTCCGTGTATCTTGCCAAGCCTGTGAGGGTACTGCTCTGTAAAAATATAATCCTCGGTGCAGTATTCCCAAGCATTGCCAGAATCCTCGTCAATGCCAGCGTGGACAAAGATAGTGTTGCCCTCAACATGGTATCTCGGCAGACGTTCAAACCAATATCTATACGAGTCATCAGAGTCATCATATTCACCGCTGCCTAGCATTTCATTGACCGAAGAAAAACCGCTCATCACCATTTCCTCGTGATTGCCAAGAAGCGCCACCACCTTCCTATGACCATATATATTCTGCAAGCCCATTATCTTTTTAAGCACAGCTATATTGTCCTCGCCGCCGTGGATATAATCTCCCAGAAAGATAAGCTTTGTGTCAGGCTCGTCAAGGTGGTCAATGACAAGCTCCAAAGCGTCGCAAAGTGCTGAATAACAGCCGTGTATATCACTCATGCAGTATATTTTCATGCTTTTCTCCTTTTGTATCATTAGTTTGGTTGTATTTAGCTATCAGTTTTTCCATGTCCTCAGATCTTGTTTTGACCTTACGCATAACTAGGTCGAGCATTGCTTTTAGCTTATCTTCTTCTAGCACTTTGAGAACGTCCTTTTCATAATTTAAGTAATCTTTTTCAAAAGGATCTCCAGTAAGAATATTTATCGGCATATACTCTTTTTTGCCATTTTTATTTATCTCCTTTACAAAACCGTTAAACAGAAAAAAGTCTACATAGTCCTCGAAGCTGTCAAAGAAGCCAAACCATGTTTGAGTGTCTAGAAATTTATAACGAGAGAAAAGAATATCTCCGCTATATTTAAATTTCTTTTTATCGTCCAATTCTCTATACTCAAAGTAATGCTTTATTTCCAGCAAAGTCAAGTCAACCCTATCTTCAATATAGCCTATATTATTATCTTTGTTATTGTCTTTATTATCATTTTTTCCATTACCCCTATTCATATTGTATGCTTTATACCAACTCTCAGGCCAAAGAAAAGAGCCACCAAGAGTTCTTGTTGTGTAAACATATTTTGTGAGAAAATTAGCTATTGCGTCTGGGTCTTTGTCTGATTTATTTTTCTGCATTTCAAAATATCTACTCAATGGATATTTGGTGCTAAAATAAATCCAAGGAACTGCGCTGAAACCAAGCTGGTCTGAGTGTAGTGTAAAACAGTAGTCTTCACATTTTGGGTCTTTATAAACAGTTATCATGCCGTCAATATTTTTATCAGGTTTATGTTCATTTGCCTTAAAATACAATTTCTTTTTATTCTTCCAGCTTGCCGCATTAAGAAAACTTGATAGGTGTCTATAAAAGTCTTTATTTTTCTTATAGTCAGGGTCTATATATATATCACAGTAAGCTGTTTCACTATCTCCGAGTTGTTTCCAAATTCTTTTTCTTTCTTTTTCAGCGTCCCCTTTATTTTCATATGTTTTATAATTCGTTGACAACAGGTCTACCAAATACGCCTTATAGTTTTCCTCAAAGTTTTCTGGCTCATACGATTTTATCTTCTTGTTAGCTTCCATAACTTTTCCTCCTAAACATTCACATTATACTTTTTACAGAGTTCTTCAACTCGCTCTTTTATGCTTTTGACTACGCTCTCAGGTCCTATCAACTCCACCTTGTCTGAATATTGCAAAGCCCAATTTACTATGCCGTATGGGCTTGTCCTTACTTCAACTATCTCAAAATCCGTCTGATTTTTAGGAAGCTTATGCTCCTTCTTGTACTTCTCCGTTGTTATCTTATAATCCTCGCCAAAGCTGTCATGGATAAAGGTAAGATTGTTCATTCCTGTTTTATATGGATTTCTCACTTTCAAGGTAACAGTTGAGGGGGCGTCATAACTCATGCCAAGGTGATTGTTCTTAAAACGCTCGTAACTGCTCCCTTGAACGGCATTATTTACGTTGTTAGCACCTGTTGCCGCCGCAAAGCTTTTGCCTATCTTTCTTATTTTGATATCCGACATAAGGTCGATACGATATATACAAAGCTGCTTTTTGCCCTCTGTATATCTCGGTTTGTCGCTTTCAAAACATCCGAGCATATAAAATCTGCCCTTATCAGCAACGATAAAATGCGGGCTTACAAAAGTGTCCTTGCGTTTTGTCAAAACAGGTTTGAGTATATATTGGCTGGCTTTCAGGTCATATTCTGTGGTATAATAATTGAACTTAAAGGCTATCTGCTGCCTGTTGCTGATCGCCTGCTGGATAGTATTCAGATTCTCTCTTAGCCCATGAGAATCTGTATTTTCGGTGTTGTATATGGGGCAGGTATACTCCTTATAATGGCTTGAAGCAAGCTCGGTTTTTATACGCTCAATTAGGTCAGGCTTTTTATCCTCGTCTATCGCCTTTGACATTTTCACGGCATTTATAAGATCTGTGACCTCGCTTTTTGAAAATGGGTGATTGTAGTATATACCTCTCACAGAGTTTATTTTCTCCGCAAGGGTCAGTTCGTCATCATCGTCATCAAAATACTCGTCGCTTTCATATTCCTTGATAAGTGCGTCTATGGAGTCAAACATCAATCTACAGTCACGTCTTTCATTCAAAGTCACGCCGTCAGCGGAATCAAGGGCTATCGCCATGTTTACCATTTTGTTGTGAAATGTACTTTTTGTGCCAAGATATTCGCTTATTTCCTCCACCTTGCGCATTTGCGTCTGACTTGTGGGATTGTCCACATCTGTATTATTTTTCAGATACCCCAGAATCGCAAACAGCGACTCTATGATATCCTTATTGCTCTTTCTATGCCCCTCTTTCAGGTTTTCAAGCTTATCTTTTATATTTTCCTTTTCTGCCATAGTTCGCCCTCCTATAACAATTATCTCTATAATTATATTGTATCACAGGGAATATATCCCTGTCAATCAGCTATGCCACACGAATTATAGTATTTGAAATTATCTTGAAAAAAATATCTCCTTTCTCGCTTGTTTCAGGGGTGATACTGTTATAAACAAAGGCTGAAACACAGCCGTCTATGCCGTCGCCTTTCATATCCAGGCACTCACGCTCGGCTTTCCAATCGTTTTTGTACGGACTAACATAAAGCACTGCATTGCCACCTATGATAGCATATGGATAACACTTATCCTCATGATACTTCTGAAACTCATCAAACGCCGCCAGAGCCTCTGCTTCCGCTTTTGTGAGCTTCTTTCTGTTTATTCTTCCACTCCCCATTCTGTCCGTCATGAACTTCATGCGCTTTTTGCTTTCTTCCACAAGCTCTTTTTTAGTTGCAAGGACTAGCTTATCATCGCATGAGTACTGCTCCTCGCCCTGCCATATCATAGCCTTTTTGTCATATGTAAAATCTATTGGAAGGACAAAGAACACCAGATTTTTACCTCTGTATGCAAATCTGTCTATCTCAGCTATAGCCCTTTTTCTTGTAGGATAAACGCCTCCGCACATACACAATCTATCATACTTTCTGCCGTCCGTCCTGTTGTATGCCTCTACTCTCCACTTTCTTGCGTCAGCGTCACAGTACATAGAATAATCATCATATATCACCGTCTTTTTGCCCTCCTCGGTCATGATGACCTGTGTACCCTTTCTTTGCTCGTCAAATGGCGGAATGTTATCTGACAATGCCAATCTCTCAATGACCTCTGTGTTAAAAATCTTTGTGTTCTTTTTCATAGCCTTACCTCCGTATCAACTCTGTCTTGACCTTATGTGCTTATTATAGCACCTTTAAGGTTCTGTTTACTGTTCCAAAATGGTCTGTGATGTGTTTTTTTGATTTTATTCCCTTTTCAAGTTTCTGTATATATTATAGCACCCACTTAGTACAGTTTGCCGAACCAATTCGGCACAATTATGATATATTCTTTTTTCTTATATTTTTTTTGCGAGATATATGATAGTGTATTTCTCATACAATAAACTTTTTTTGCACCTTGTTTTTGCTACAGAAAAATGATATAATAAAAGCAACAAAAAATCGACAAGAAGAGAGGATAAGTTATGATGATAATAAGAGACATTGTTGCAGGATAGAAAAAATAGTTTGCAAAAATTAATATGACATTTGAATTTTTGAAGCCACATATTTCAGCGTTGATATTCTAAGACTTGATAATTCAGTTTGAGATTGAATGTACTGAAATTGCAAGAGAATGTGATTTATGAAAAGAGGTCGAGTGCAGTGCCAAACATATGGTACAAAAACAAAGAAACCGATACTATTTGGTGGAAAGATGACCCTACAGTTATCGGAGTGTGGATATTTAGCTTTGACAAAACCACTGAATTTAATATGTTCCATGATTATCCTTATAAATTAACAAAAGAGCAGAAACAGATTTTTGATAAAGAAAATCCCCAATGGGCGGATTTCTTTAAGGATAGAAAATAGCAGATACAAGGTATTCATTTTGTAATTAGATAAATCTCTGATGTACAATATAATAAAAAAAAGCCCACAGACCCGATCACATTGATCGCATCTGTGGACTTTTGAAATTTTACCACACATCGTATATCTTAGCTTTTTCCTCGTTGAAATCATCAGGAAGCGTTCCGATATCCCAGCCGGAATTGGTAGTTTCTATGTAAAGATAATGGCTTCCATTGTAATCATAGTACGTGCCGGGGGCATCGTCTGTCGCCTTTACTCCTATTGCAACGTGTTCAGGAAGCTCGATAAAAATGCAGCCATAGCCAAGCTCTTTGAGCAAAGCTCCCAAAAGTATGGACGAGTCCTCACAATCACCGCACTGGTCATAAAGCGTTTCCAGAGGATATTTAGGAAAATCAGTATATCCCGTTGAGGTCATGTCGTCAACATACTCTATGCTCTGCACGAAATTTGCAGTTTCTCTTATAGTCTCAGATTCGCCATAACCGCATTGGTCGCAAAGGCTTTTTATTTCATCTGCAAGCTGTTTTACGAGCTTATGATTATTGTCGTCACTTACATAGTTATGATAATCTTTCACATATGAGTATCTCAAAAGACTATGATAATATTCATACATATCGTCCTGAATATTCATTGATATTTCAAAGGTATATCGTTTGTCATAGCTCGTCCAGTTAAAAGTCCTTTTCGACCATGTGGGGTCTGCAGGCTGAACATAGTCAGGCTTTCGGTCGTCACGAGGCTCATAACCGTCCTCATCAGTGACTATGGGTGTTTGCTGAGTAACTGCGGTAGTGGTCTGCTGTGTTGTTGTGGTGTATGTATCGTATGTATTCAATCCCGGTCTTTTCTCTGGATACAGAAATTCATCAATTGTATTGCTAAATGCAAAATATACGCCCACTGCCACACAAATAGTAATAAGTATTTTCTTCATATATTCGTCCTGTTTTTAGTTGGTTTACGGCTTTTGTCATATATACATTATACTACAAGATGGTATAAAATACAATACTATTAGATATACTTTACGAATTTGTTCTTATTTTTGCTATAGTTTGATATTTTGCGAAATAGTTGAAATTTGTGGGGTGGTGAATTTCATTCTCACCTTTCGTGAATTTCTGTTATATTCATAGCATCTGATCTAGCGGAACATTTTTTGTGACAATGAAGATATTAATTCCAACACTTTTCAAGAAAGTTAGTTTAACATCGGTGCTACATTATATTTTATGTAAATAGTTGCATCTTATATTATTTGATCATCTTTTTTCATACTCACTAATATCCTCATCAAAAACAAGATAAGCCGAACACTCATTGTTCTTTATCATATCATTTATGTTTTTCAAAGCTTCAGCGTTTTTGGTTCTTTCTTTTTTAGAAAAATTCTGCTGGAGCTTTATTATATCTTCTATATCCTCACAAGATAAAAGCTTAGGCTCATTTCTTCTGTCCAGCATACCGTATGTACACTTTGTTTTTGATATCTTATTTACCTTTTGTTTTATAAGCTTCATTTCAGGATCACTTGTCCAAGCAATAGAGTGCTTATGATCATATTGATGATTTATTTCACAGCCACAGTGGTCACATTTTAAGTTTTTATCCACATACAGCGTAAGCCGTTCACCGCCAAAAAGAAGAACATTCTTTGATTCTTTTATTGTGCTTATACATTTAAGACACATTTTAAATGCTATACTGCCGGTCAAAACACCATAAGCTAAAATAAAATAAATTCGTTCTGCTTTTAATGCAACAAATAAGATACCTAATATTGAACATATGACTAAAATGCTCTTGTGTATCCTATCAAAGTCTGGTCTTTCGACAAGTTCCATTTTTACAGACGTTACCCTTGCTCTTATCCTGCTGCCAGGGTGTGTCATTTTATAATCATACATTCTATATATATCAAAAGTATGCCAAGAGCGTTGTTCCTCAAAATATATTCGGATATCGTCTATCTCTTGGTTACTTAAAGTTATCTCGGTGGTTTCGCCCTCTTTTATACCAATATCTCTCCGCAGTAACTCAGGAACGATCTTTACAGGTGTTTGTTCAATACTTACTCTTTCCCATCCAATATCTTTTCCACATTCACTGCATCTTATCGGTTCTTCTGCCCACATTGTTAAACAATAATTGTTCATTCAAAAACCCCTTTCTTTATATAATGTTTACTTCATTACATTTTGACATTTATTTGCCAAATATATTGTATCACACATCAAAATGATCTGTCAAATTTAAAAGCGAACAAATTCGGACAGTTGCACTTTTGTATAATACACATCCTATAAAGCATACAGATTTCTGGAATATAAAAAAAGAGAATTAATTAAAAAGACGCAAAAAAAGTGATATTTGAAGATAGCCAAGAATTCTTGCAAAAAACTTTTTGACATAGCAAAAAAAGAAAGCATATATATTTCCCAGAAAAAGATACAAGCAGCACCACGACAGATCACCATAACACTGTTTATAATTATAAATAAAATTGTATTACTTGATATATTTGTTCAACTTATAAGATAAGAAAATAAATGACATATTATATATTCAAAATAAAGAAGATATATCGTTTTAACGCAAATAATAGTTGTTTCTTTTCCATATCACGTTTGCCCTAAAAAAGCAATAGCTCAAGTTGTTTTAAAGATAAAATCAGCGGATCGCACAAAGGTGTTAGTGTTTCATTGGCGGTATTGCTGTAAAATCTGAAGATAACGCATTATAAAACAACAATTTTTCATTTATATAAACATAAAGCTATAATAAGTAAGCAAAAAAAATAAGAAATAAGGATAAGTGGCTCAGTTTTATTTTAGCATATATACTCAGTATGTTTACTTATTCTTGTTATAAGATAAAATAAGAAGAATAAGCTACTCATTATAATATAAGAAGAAAGCACCGCTTATATTACAAAGGAAGAAGATATATCGTTTTATCGCAAATAATAGTTGTTTATTTTCTATATCACGTTTGCCCTAAAAAAGCAATAGCTCAAGTTGTTTTAAAGATAAAATCAGCTTTTTATACAAATGCGCAAACATTTCATTGGTAATATTGCTGCAAAGCTTGAAGATAACGCATTATAAAATAACAAGTTTTTATTTATATAAACATAAAACTGTAATAAGTAAGCAAATAAATAAGAAATAAGGATAAGTGGTTCAGTTTTATTTGATCATATATACTCAGTATGTTTACTTATTATTGTTATAAGATAAAATAAGAAGAATAAGCTACTCATTATAATATAGAAGAAAGCACCGCTTCTTGTATTACAAAGGAAGAAGATATATCGTTTTAATACAAATAACAGTTGTTTCTTTTCCATATCACATTCGCCCTAAAAAAGCAATAGCTCAAGTTGTTTCAAAAATAAAATCAGCGGATAGCACAAACGTGCTAGTGTTTCATTATTTATTTATCATAACTGGCTCACTTTTTTTATTAGCGAAGTGGCTCAGTTTTTTATTGACAAAGCACCTATAATTAGCTGCAAGATAAAAAAAGATGTAATTGACTTATATGTTATATCTATCTCTTTTCTTATACTGCTCATAATAAAATAGAATAATAAGTTACTCGGTATCTTTACTTATTCAAGCTTATAACAAAGATACTATCAATCGTGAAATTCACTGTCTTTCTTATTATATAATGAGTGTTCAACTTAGATAGTTGATATTTTCCGCCAATCAGTTTGTACATTATATCCGAATACGCTTGTTATTCCTTGTTGAAAACGCATAAACTTCAGATAAATTTTTATTTTATTGATAAAATGCATTGACTTTTGAATAAAAATATGATAAAATTGAATTGTTAAAAGAAGTATAAGTTTAGTGTATCTAAGTCATTTAGATGCTCTTTTTTTTGTATCAAAAAATAGAGAGCTCACATTCGTTAAAAAAAGAATGTGGGCTCTCTTTTTGCTTTTTTGTGGTTTTTGCTAAATGTGGCAAAAAAATCACCTCAGCAATTCCAACAGGTAATACTTGTTTAAAAAAGTCCAACATTGCATTCCTGATTTTCGGAAACGCAAAAAACAGTTTTATAAAAAATATGTAGTTGAATAAACAGTTAAGACTAATAACGTTTTGTATAGCATATATGATCGTTTTTTAAAATATTGGCATATATGAAACCTATTCCATTCAAAATCTAATAAAGGTCCATCCCATAGATCTTTATTATAAATGCACTGACCCACTTTGTTATAGTTTGCATTATAAATCATACGGTTTGTAGAAGCTTTTGGCATTTTACAAATTTATTAATAAAAAAATATAATACTCCCAAAATGGTTCCACTAATTGTTTTTTAGATCAATTAGTCTACCTGACCAGTAGCGCGAGGTTCGGCGTAAGAGAGCCACTAACACTATAAAGGTGTCCACTGAGCATGTCTTTCGAAAGACATGCGTCTTCATTTGGTGGTCGGACTATTATCCGATTCACTGGCCTTTGGTGCTGCTAAATAACACCTTTATACTGTTAGTATCAACCGCACTTGCCCCCACTCACACACAAATCAAGAACCATAAAAAGGAGTATTACGATGAATAAATTCAAAAGAGTAGAGAGAATAATTGAAGGTAAAATTATCGAAATAGAAATCGGTCATAATACGTTGCAGTATGTTCTTACAAAAAGATTAACAGGAATGCGTTTTTTGGGTACAAAGAAACATAAACTAAAAATCAAAAATAGTATCAGGAGAGCCAATACTAAGAATTTAAAACACAAAGGTTTCTCCGATGAAGAAATTGAAAAGTTTTTAGATGAAATAGTTGTCTATAAATGGAGAATATTTACAGAAAGCAGCTTTAATAGATATCTTAAAGTAATAAAACGATTTTGTAAATATCTTGCTGCAAAATTTCAGACAAGTCACCTAACAATGTTCGAGGCTGAAAAATATATACAGGAGTACATTGATGTACGAGAAGCAAGGGGGTTATCAGCTGATACTCTCAACACTGATCTTTCTGCACTTTGTAAAGTTTTCGGAAGAAGGACAATTGAATTTAGACACCCTCCACGCCACGGAGCTCATTTAAAGAATGATCCGACAAAATACAATACTGAAACGGGTGAAACAACTCGTGATGTTGGATTGACCACAGGTTTAAGACGCCGTGAGCTTGGGCACTTAAAAGTCGATGATATAAAATTCATTGACTGCCAAACTGTCCACATTTTCAGTATCGGTAAGGGCGGTAAGCATAATCGTACTGTATTGAAAGGAATAGTCGCAGTGGCAAAGCTAAAAGAATATATTAGTCGTGCAGAGAAAATGAATAATGATTTCTTGTTGACAAAGGCAGAAGCTCACGTCCCAGATGGACTCCACTATTGCAGGGCTATGTGCGCACAGATTACATATAATGCCGTTTTGCAGGAAATGGAAAATGATCCTGCAAAGCGTGCAGAATACATTCAGAAAATCAAGGACGAGTTTAAACGTTGCGGTAGAAAACTCAAAGAGAATCTCGACAAACCTTATTGCCTCAGGGGATATAACAAAAAGGCAGCTGAATCTATAAACAAGCCAGTTGTCTACGATCGAGTAGCAGCAATGTATGTGAGCTTGTTCATACTCCACCACTTCCGCACAGATACTACTATCTTGCATTATTTGGTGAAATAACATCTTATATATGCAAAAAGCAAAGCCTGTTCATTATGGGCTTTGCTTTTTTGTATTTAAACGTGCCAAAGTCCAACCAAGTTTATCAACATAGAATGGGTGACTAGGTGTTGCAGAAATAGTTTCACCGTTTACACAAATATGGATAAGCTATTTGTCTATAATCAGCAGACCTACAACATAATATTAAATTTGTTGTATATAACTGTTAAATAAGAAAAGAAGCGAACTGGATGCCGCTGCTTTATCAGTCAATATCTCGGCTGCCATTCCTCAATTATATCAATCATTCTGTCATTGGTTTCGACTTTCATCTCGAATATCAAATCATCAAAATCGTCATCATTTTCTGTGTCGTTGCAGTTTAATCTAAACCAACCTTCATCTAACCGATCGATAGTAATTGCAGCGCCAAATATCAAAGAATCTGCATACAAACCTTCCCCAGAAGTGTCCTCTCCGTTACAAATGGTAAAATAACCACTTGTGAGACTAATTATTATACTGCGACAATTGCGAAGTTCTTCTTCATTTATAGCAAGCTGTGGAAATTTCGTTTTAGGAACGAGGAATGGTTTATCATTTACATAGATTTCTCCATCCATTTTAAGAAGATGAACCATAAAGAACTGCATACGCTTAGCTCTTGTCTTAATATTCCTAAATTTTAATATGTATTTTCCTTTTTCTGTACATCTTAAATATCGATATACGGTTTTCCCATTATAAATAATTATAGGGGAATTACGTTCTTGAAATAATACTGAAAATGCTTTCATTTTTTCCTCCTAAGGCTTAAAGTGTCTATAAGGATCTATTTCATCATGTTTCCACGGAGAAACCGGAAGTAAATTCTCTAGTGTATTTGAACCACCATCTCTTTGTGGAGTGTCTTTATGATGAAGTTCCATTGAATACCATTGACCATTTTCTGGATACTGAACTGATGGTGCTTTACCCTTTTTCATTCTTGCGAGGTCACTCGCACTATAATTTCCAGAATTATTGTAAGCTTCATTTTTCCAATAACGTTGGCGTACTGTAGACCACTTAGGATTTTTACCAGATGCTGTTGGCGCGTCTATAGGGTCTCCCACTTGCCAACGCTTTCCTTTGGATGCTGACTCATTACTAATGTTGTTTGTTGATACTTCTTCTATTCCACACCCATTATGAACAAAAATACCATTTTCGCCCACAAAGTAAGTATGGAAATCCTCAACTTCAAAGTTATAAACCTTGATAGGTGATTCGAGAATCTCGTGCTGAACCCATTCAACTGTTACAAGTTCACCATTTGAAAGTACAAGTACATCGCCTGCACGAAGTGAACGTGCTAAAGTCCAACCAAGTTATTGATAGCAATTATTTTTACAATTCTAATTATACTATAAAATCTGTAAAAAATCAATAACCGAATACAGAAAAAGCAGACTTGGCAAAACGTCTGCTCAGCTATTTGGAGCAAGCAACGGGAATCGAACCCGCATCCCAAGCTTGGGAAGCTTGTATACTGACCATTGTACTATGCTTGCAAAAAGGCAATACTAAAATATATTGCCCTAGAGCAAAGCCCATTCACCACGGACTTTGCTCGTTCTTGTATTTTTTATTGTATCTCATCTTTAAACGCCAAGATGTGAACCCCACGCATGCCCCAAGAGTGTTGTTGAAAACATCATCAAATTCACAAAGCCCTCTGCCTGTGATATACTGCGTTATCTCGATACCTGCTGAAAAGACAAGGGACATAAGAAAAACTTTTTTGAACTTCGTGATACCGCAAAGATACGGGAGCAAAACGCCCAAGGGTATAAACATTGCAATGTTTCCGAATATCTGTACCAGCCAAAAATCCCGCAGATACTTGATGCTTATGTTCTCAAAAAGGTTTCGCACCTCCCAGAAGGGCACAAGCTCAGCCTGACGTTCTCCCCACTGTCTGGCTATGAGTGTGAGCCAGAGGACGGCAAATATGTACACTGCAAACAGCGATGTAAGTATTTTTCTCTTTTTACTCCACCGTAACGCTCTTTGCAAGATTTCTCGGCTTATCAACGTCATAGCCCTTTCCTACTGATACATAATATGACAAAAGCTGAAGCGGTACAACTGAAAGGCTTGCCGCAAAAAGGTTGTCTATTCTTGGAGTATAAACTGTGAAGTCTGCAACGTCCTCCATAGCGTAATTCCCATAGGCGGTAAGTCCGAAAAGCTTTGCTCCACGGCTTTTTACCTCGACCATATTGCTTATGGTCTTTTCATAAAGTGCAGACTGTGTTACCACGCTGAACACGACAGTTCCGTCCTCGATAAGGCTGATAGGACCATGTTTAAGCTCGCCTGCCGCATAGGCTTCGGAATGGATATAGCTTATTTCTTTGAGTTTAAGGCTTCCCTCCATGCCTACTGCATAGTCGATACCTCTGCCGATAAAGAATGCGTCCTTTATATTCACTACCTTTGAAGCAAACCACTGCAAGCGCTCCTTATCCTCGAGAATTTTCTCTATCTTTTCAGGGATAGTATTAATCTCCTCAACGAGCTGAGCAAATCTTTCGTCGGATATCTCCCCTCTTGCTTTTGCAAACTGCATTGCAAGGAGATATGCGGCAACAAGCTGACAGCTATATGCTTTAGTTGTTGCGACAGATATTTCAGGACCTGCGAGGGTATAGAAGACATTATCGGCTTCTCTTGCGATCGATGAGCCAACCACATTTACGATACCGAGAGTTTTTACTCCTTTTTCTTTGCAAAGGCGGAGAGCTGCGAGGCTGTCGGCAGTTTCGCCCGACTGGCTGATGATAATAGCGAGGCTATTTTTTGCAAGCTTCATTTGTCTGTATCTGAACTCAGAAGCAAGCTCCACACGGACAGATAGTGAAGTCAGCTCTTCGATAACATACTGAGCCACCATACCAACATGGTAGGCAGAGCCGCAGGCAACTATATACACCTGCTGGATATTTTTCATATCCTCGTCAGAGAGTCCGACGCTTTCAAAGCTAATATTTCCATCTGTAAGGACAGAATTGATAGTATCCTTTATCACCTTTGGCTGTTCGTGTATCTCTTTGAGCATAAAATGCTCATAGCCGCTTTTTTCTGCAGCTTCTGCGTCCCACTCGATAGTTTTCATTTCTTTCTGTATTTCTTCGCCATCGAGATTGTAGAAAGCAACTGCGCCTTTTGTAAGTCTTGCAAGCTCCATATTGCCTATATAGTAGACATTTCTTGTATACTTAAGTATTGCAGGAACGTCAGAGGCAAGGTAGCTTTCACCGCCTGTAACGCCTATTATCATAGGGCTGTCTTTTCTTGCGGCATATATCTCACCGGGATAGTCCTTGAACATAACAGCGAGGGCATAAGAGCCACGGATACGGACGAGGGCGTGATTAAGAGCGTCAACAGGAGTGCCCAGGTACTTTTTGTAATAATAGTCGATAAGCTTTACGGCAACTTCGGTATCAGTTTCTGACTTAAAGGTATATCCTTTTTTGATAAGCTTTTCACGAAGCTCCTGATAGTTTTCGATAATACCGTTATGTACGGCGATAACATTTTCATCGTCGCTGCAATGAGGGTGGGCGTTTACAGTTGACGGCTCGCCATGGGTAGCCCAACGGGTATGGCCTATACCGCAGGCGCCTTTTACAGCTTTTCCGTCGTTAGTCATTTCCTTTAGGACTTTCAGCTTACCTTTAGCCTTTACGATCTCAGGCTCTGCGTCACCGTTTCTTACAGCGATACCGGCAGAGTCATAGCCTCTATACTCCAGCTTAGACAGGCCGTCCAAGAGGATCGGGGCTGCCTCGTTATTTCCAGTAAATCCAACAATTCCACACATAGCAGTGTCTCCTTTAAGTTTTATTTTTATTGATGTAATCTTCTATAGCAGGTCTATTTGGAGGAAAAATATCCTCCGGCAGGTCGCAGATATCAATAAATTTAAGCTGCGACACCTCAGAAGCCTGCATTTTAAGCTCGCCTGTATACTCGTGGCAGGTGTAGACGATATCAACGTTTGACACCTTATCGCCGTTTGGGTAAGTATACTGCATTTTTTCACCTGAATAGACGCCAAGCAGTTCGAGCTTTTGTGCTTTAAGACCTGTTTCCTCAAAAAGCTCTCTTTCGGCTGTTTGCTCAACAGACTCACCAAGCTCCACCGAGCCGCCTGCATATCCCCAGCTTCCGCAGTCTGTTCTCTGCTGCATGAGCATTTGGCCTGCTTCGTTTATTACTATTACGCTTGCTCCCACCTGCAGCAGAGGGGTGTGGCCTAGGTGCTGGCGGAGGGATTTTATATATTCTGACATTACACAGGCTCCCCAAAAGTATCAGGGTGACTTGGATCAAATATCTCATTGCAGGTCATAACAGTAACAAGATCCTCCGTGTCACTGAGATTGATGATGTTATGGGTCCAGCCAGGTATCATGTGGATAGCCTCGATCTTATCTCCACTGACCTCAAATTCAACTTTCTCTCCTGTGTTTATGTTACGCTCCTGTATCAGACCATGACCGTGGACAACTATGAAAAGCTCCCATTTTGAGTTGTGCCAATGCTGACCCTTTGTGATGCCCGCCTTGCTTATATTTATACTTACCTGTCCGCAATCCTCTGTATGAACAAGCTCAGTAAAACTGCCTCTGTTATCTACATTCATTGTCAGCGCATACTTGAATTTATCTGCAGGGAGATAAGTCAGATACAAACTATACAGCTTCTTGGCAAAAGAGCCCTTTGGCATTTTAGGCATAAGCAGGGTCTTAGGCTGCTGCTTAAATTCTTCAAGAAGATCTACCACCTCGCCCAAAGTTACCTTATGAGTAACAGGCACATAACAATATCTGCCCTTATCATTTGCGACAGGCGTTACGCCGTCAAACTCGCAATGCTTTTCCTTGCCCTCAAGAAGATCAAACATACCTTCAACAAGGTCATCAATGTAAAGAAGCTCCAGCTCACTTGCTCTGTCGTTTATGGAATACGGCTCGTCATTAGCCACGCAGTAGCAAAGTGTTGATACAAAAGAATTGTACTTTGGTCTTGAATGACCCATAAGGTTAGGAAACCTATATATTGCGACCTTTGCACCTGTTTCTGCGGCATATTTCCGGAAAAGCTCTTCACCTGCGAGCTTGCTTCTGCCATATTCACCGTCATAACGCCCTATGAGCGTTGCCTGTATGGAAGACGAGAGCATGATAGTTGCCTTGTTATCATACTTTTTCAGAGTATCAAGAAGCTGTGACGCAAAACCAAAGTTGCCTTTCATGAAGTCCTCGGTATTCTCAGGACGGTTTACCCCTGCAAGGTTGAAAACAAAGTCTGCTTCCTTGCAATACTCGTCAAGCTGTTCCTTTGTGGAATCTATATCATACTCATATATTTCTTCAACAGAAATATTCGGTCTTGTTCGATTTTTGTTATCTCTAATATTTTTCAGATTATTCACAAGGGCTGTTCCCACCATGCCCTTTGCGCCTGTAACCAATATCTTCATATTTTCACATTCCTTACTGATCTTTTCTCCAGACCATTTTGTTGACTACATTAACATATCCCTGAATGATCCTTACGACTTTCATTGATACTGTTTCGTCCACATAGTCAGGACACGGCTTGCCGAGAACGCCTTTCTGCTTCATTTCGATAGCCATATCTGTAGCATTGAGCAGTTCTTTTGTTGTAATTCCTGCAAGGATAAAGTCCCCTGCTTCAAGTGCTTCAGGGCGCTCGGTAGAAGTACGGATACAAACTGCTGCGATAGGGTGACCTATTGAAAGATAGAAGCTGCTCTCCTCAGGAAGTGTACCTGAGTCTGAAACGATAGCAAGGGCATTCATCTGCAAACAGTTATAGTCATTGAATCCCAGCGGCTCGTTTACTCTTACTCTAGGGTCGAGCTTAAAGCCGCTCTTTTCAAGTCTATGCTTTGAACGCGGGTGGCAGGAATACAATATTGGCATATCATACTTTTCAGCCAGTGCGTTTATTGCAGTAAACAGACTTGTAAAGTTCTTTTCTGTGTCGATATTCTCCTCTCTGTGTGCAGAAAGAAGAATATACTTATCCTTTTCAAGACCCATACGTTCAAGAACGTCAGAAGCCTGAATCTTATCCAGATTACCACGAAGGACTTCCGCCATAGGCGAGCCTGTCATATATGTTCTTTCCTTTGGAAGTCCGGTATCAGCAAGATACTTTCTTGCAAACTCGGAATAGCAAAGATTTACGTCAGAGATAACATCAACTATTCTTCTGTTTGTTTCCTCCGGGAGGCACTCGTCCTTACATCTGTTTCCTGCTTCCATATGAAAAAGCGGGATATGAAGTCTTTTAGCGGAGATAGCTGACAGACAGCTGTTTGTATCTCCAAGGACAAGATAGGCGTCAGGCTGCAATTCTGAAAGCAATTCATAGCTTCTGCCGAGAATATTTCCGCAGGTAACGCCCAGATTATCGCCTACTACAGGAACAAGAATATCAGGGCCGAACTCGCCGAAAGTGTTTTTCAGCTCAAAATCCTCCCAGAAAACTGTACTGAGGTTACGATCCCAGTTCTGATTGTAATACACAACGCAGGTGTCAAAATACTCACGGCATCTTCTTATTACAGCCGCCAGGCGAATGATCTCAGGGCGGGTGCCGCAGCCGATCATTACCTTTGTTCTGCCGTCATTTTTCCATTTAAAATTATGTTCCATATACTTTCCTCCCGAGGTCAGCCACGACCTTTGGTAAAATCATTTATTCACATGGCACTGTCTAAGCTGCACAACTTCTCCAGCTTCTATCTTACTCAGCGCTGCGATCCTATTTTCGCCTTTTACTATTGCTCCAAGGCAGATATGACAACCCTGTTCGATCACACAGCCATGGTCCACGATGGCGCCCAGATTAATGATACAGCCACGTTTCACTGTCACATCTGTATTGATAACAGCTTTCGGAAGCACCACAACGCCCTTTTCGATAGAAGCGGTAGGACTTACATAAGCTGTAGGATGCACAACAGTGGCAAGCCTGCCGTCTGCTCTAGTTATTTTATCGCACCAAGACAAGCGAAACTCGTTATTTCCAAAGGCAGGAATAAATTCCGTATCGTCAGCAATATATTTAGTAAAAGAATCAAGCGTACGGTCGGCAAATCTATCGTCCAGCATAGCTATCACATCATAACCCAGCTGTTCTGAAACGTCCTTAACAGTATTTGCATATCCGCCTGCACCGAGGATGACCAACTTCTTTGACATATCAATCCTCAGCCAATCTCTCCTGGATATATGCAAGTTTGAGCATTTTTTCCTTTATTTCTTCCTTATTAAGGAGCTTTGTATTATTACTATTGAACTCAGTGAGAGTATTTCTATCTGCGTCGCCGTCTCTAAAGAACTTATCATAGTTCAAGCCTCTATTATCGGCAGGGACACGATAGAAGCCGCCAAGGTCGATAGCCTTTGCGCACTCCTCATTGGTAAGAAGTGTTTCATACATTTTCTCGCCATGGCGGATACCAATGACCTTGATATCCTCTTTTTTGCCGCCAAACATTTCAGTAACGGCTTCAGCCTGAAGACCGATAGAGCAAGCGGGGGCTTTCATGATAAGCAGGTCGCCGTTTTCACCGTTCTCAAAAGCATAGAGTACAAGGTCGACAGCTTCTTCAAGTGACATAATGAAACGAGTCATATTAGGCTCAGTTACAGTGATAGGGTTGCCTGCTTTGATCTGGTCGATCCACAGAGGAATAACAGATCCACGGGAGCACATTACGTTACCATAACGAGTACAGCATATTTTAGTTTTACCGCTATATCTGCTTTTAGCGATAGCGACGCTTTCTTCAAGAGATTTTGACTTACCCATGGCATTGATAGGGTAGGCTGCTTTATCAGTTGAAAGGCATATTACTGCTTCAACGCCCTCCTCGATAGCGGCTGTCAGGACGTTATCCGTACCGATAATATTAGTTTTTACGGCTTCCATTGGGAAAAACTCACAAGACGGGACCTGCTTGAGTGCAGCCGCATGGAATATGTAATCTACGCCGTGCATAGCGTCCTTACAGGACTGCAAATTTCTCACGTCGCCTATGTAGAACTTGATCTTATCCGCTACCTCAGGCATTTTCGCCTGATACTCATGACGCATATCGTCCTGTTTTTTTTCGTCTCTCGAAAATATTCTGATCTCTCCGATATCTGTTTCCAGAAATCTATTTAATACTGCGTTTCCAAATGATCCCGTTCCTCCGGTTATCATTAGGGTTTTGTTTGTGAATAATGACATGTTATTTTCCTCCAAGTATATTTTTAAGATGAGTACAAACCACAAATAATCACAGTAGTCCTCGAAACATATATTTTAATATTAATCAAGTGCTTTAATACTGTTTTTAAGCTAATCAGTTTTTCTTGAAAATTATTTCAAAAGCAAAATCGTATCTATCTACCAAAATTGAAAAACTTCCTTTTAATCTTTTCTAACATAATCTTTTCATTATGCTGTGCACCAAAGCGCACAAACAAATATCCAAATATAGCTATATAAATCAATGAAGATATTAACAAAGAAATATAATTATTTTTTATTAATATTCCAATCGAAAAAGCCAAACTAGCTGATATAATTTGAGGAACAAGTATTCCCTTAAATGTACGAAAGTACATATACATAACCGGTATTTTTAATTTTATTGAATAATATATATTCATCAATAGAATTTGGCCAATAATTGTGCAAACTGCAGTTGCTAAACAAGCCCCAATTACTCCCCATTTATCAATCCAAAATATAGTCAAAACTATATTGGAAACTGTCGTAAATATTAGTACATATGAGCGAGACATCCTTTTATTTAAAGCATCAAGAACATTTACTAAAATACCATTAGACATATTAATCATCATAGGAAACATAATGATTAAAGCCACATACCATGATATCCTATAGTTATTACCATAAAAAATAGCAATAAATTGTCGTCCTGCAACAAAAAAAGCAAATAAAACTGTGCTTCCAATTAACGTGATTATCCTGCTTGGAACAATCAAATGTTCTAATAGTATCGGCTTTTCGCTTTTTTTTGTTACATCACTAACTATTTGTGGACCATATAAAGTTATTGGAACTGTCGTTAATGATGAAAATGCACTATAAATATATAATCCTATTGAATAATAAGATACCTGTTCTGGACTAAGTTTTATACCAATAATAAACTGATCTACGCTTGAATTAGCCTGATTTACAAGGACCTGAATAAACATGGCAAAACAAAGTGGGAGTGTGTCTTTAAATACAATAATGTCAAAATCTCTCACCGAAAAAGATATAATTAGATTTTTTTTACAGTATATTAAAATAAACACAGCTACACCCAAACTAACTAAACAATCAACAATTGCTATAACTATTGCATATCTAAAACAAATGATACATCCCACTATCAGAAATGTTCTAATAAGCAGCCTAACAATCGATACAATAGGACCAATTTTATATTTTTCAAATCCTAATATAATACCATTCAGTGTATTAGATAAAAAAGAAATTACCATATATAAAACTTCAAACAATAATATTATTTGTGCATACGATACTTGTTTTAAGGTAAGATTATGATATACATCACCTATCTTCAGATAAAAAAACACTGATGCTATGGTAATTATCAGAGCTAATATCAAACTTATAGTCCATATCGTCGATATATTCTTTTTAATCTCATCTTCGCTCGAATTTTGAGCTCGACATTTGCAAATATTTCTAGTCATTGCTGTGCCAGTTCCGAACTCAAGTAATACTAAATAACCTACAAATGACGTCACCATTTGATATAATCCATATTCAGTATCTCCAAGCATTTTTACAAAAAAAGATGAAAGGAAGAAACCAATTATCATATTCAACACAGTATTTAAATAGGATAATATTAATCCATTATTTCGTGATTTCATTTTTTCTCCTAATTCGAATTTTATCTAGGCATTTTTCTGCGAACTTTTGCTAAAATATTATTCCCACAATACTTGTCATGCAACTTGTCAAATGATTTTATCTGAATCTCTCTCATAAATTTTTTTCGTAGGTTTGGTTGTTTCACAGATGTTGTTAATGACGGATTTCCTTCTATAGCTCTTTCAAAAGGCACCTCCAAAACATCAACACTATTACACTCTGCCAATAGATTTATTGCTTTTTCAGAATGCGCTAACACCAATGATATCCCTTTATTATCATTCCACTCTGGAATTTGTTTATCTGCACCCCAATAATCCGCAACCGTAAAGTCCGACAAATGGTGTATAGTTTTGAAATGGCAGTCATAACATGATGGACGTAAATCCATATCCATGATAAAACTTCTTAAATACATATCTTCTGACACAGTTGAACTATACTTATTACCATTAGAAAAATCTATTTTCATAGAATAGTTTTTCCAGCCCAGCTCCTTACTACGAAATGAAATATCTGTTATTTCAGCATTTGCACTTTTGCGCCTAAATTCCATATATTTTTTCCATGCCATCGGTGAAGGTACACCATGACATATAAAATCAATTGTATATAGATTAGTATACGTTTTTCCAAGATAAGATAATAGACCATCAACCTGACAGGGCGTTCCAACAAATAAAACATTTATCCCTTTGTCTAAATATTTTTTAGTATCTTGTAGCACTGTTCCAATACGACTTTGCACATATTTGCTTCTCCTCAATTCATCAAGAGATTCAACATTATTGCAAATTTTATGTTTAACCATAAAATTCTCATCAAAACCAGCACCAATCACAACACCAGATGATTTTAATATAATCTCAGAAACAGCTGTAAACACACCACCTGAAGAACTTTTTTCCCTAACAGAATCATTCTTATGCTTTACAGCAAATGCCGTGGGAAATTTATTGTCTTCCATAGATTTTTTATTAATAGGACATACCTTTTTGCATCTATTACAATTTATGCACATTGAATCATCTATTTTGGGGCGTAAAAAGCCTTCATCATCTGCATGCATTGTAATACAGTTTTTTGGACAAATAGAAAAGCAAGCCGCACAACCAGTACATTTTTTGTATTCACAAATCAAACTGTCCATCATTTATCACCATTTTTAAAAAATTAATAGATATTTCCTTCATTTTTTGGTATGTTGTATTATCACAAATTTGTAATTCACAATTAAATTCATCAATTTTATCCACAGTAACCATTTCATGATCCACAAAATAATGACTTTGAGTATTGAACATGTCTGTCAAGGATTTTAATCGGCATCCCATCTCATTTTCTTTTTTGCCTGACACAACAAATGGTCTTTCAAATATATGTGAAAAAACAGATGCATGAAAACTATCTGTAATAATAAAGGATGCATACTTAATAAGTGATAAAAAATCATTTGGAGAAACGTTGAATAACGCATAATCGCCAAAACCTTCATCAACACTACGATACGTTAAATTTAGATATGGAAGCGTTACAACCTTTAAGCCATTTTTCCTAGCACATTCATATGCTAATTCTCTTAAATGCTCATTATCACCCAAAAAATAACAAAACAAATAATTATCTGTAATAATTCTATCTGAACATATTTCATCCCACTCAGAACGAGATAAAAGCAATGTTGGATCTAAAACATTTATTATTGGTTTATCTGTAAGTTTTTGCAAAGATGCAATTGACTCATTTTCTCTAATTGAAATATATTTTGTATTATTTAAAGCCCGTTTTAGTTTTTGTTGTTCCGACACGTTAAGATTAACCTTTCCTGTTGACGCTGCATAAGAAGCCGTAACCTTTCCGTCTTCAACAAAATCCAATGAGAGATATTTATTAATCCAATCTGGATTCCAAACTTGATCACTACCCGTAATGAAACAATCATAGTATTTATTGGCTTTATGAATCGTATTAGAATAGTACACTTTGGAATGTGGAATCAAATTATTAAATTTATCAATTACTCTATTTCTCTTTTCGACATTTTTTGAAATACTGTTTTTTTTCAAACTTTGCTTAATAGACGAAAGAAGTCTACGAACTCTAGTTCTATAGTAATAGGGCACCAACTCCGCATTGACACCCAATTTCTCAAGTGTATATCTCAATGCATAGGCTTGAAGATTAGCTCCGTAATTCCTATTTTGATAGTATAACGTACATATTCCAATTTTCTTCATAAATTCACTATCCTGCTCATTATATAAAATTTCTCAATCGGATTAAGTTTCAAACCATTCATCATCAACTATCTCCGCCTTGCTACATGGTCCCGACTCATACAAATCAGGATACTCTTCCCCATTCAAAATTTTATGTGACAGCTCTATTATTCTTGTTGCGGCGATTTCTGCATTCCACTTTTCTACTATAGTTTTATAGGCTGCTTCACCCATTCTTTTTTGTTCATCAGTGTTATCCAAAAGGTACTTTACTTTTTCAAACATTTTTTCTATTTTTCCCGAAGGGTAAATCAAACCATTAGCTTTATTCTTCATCAAAAAAGGAACAGAACCTATCGCATGACTTGCAACTACTGCACAGCCACTGTTCATAGATTCATTTAAAACTGCTCCCCAGCCTTCCTGACGATCGGATGTAAACAAAAATATACCTGCACGCTCCATAAAGCCACGTACCTTATCAGATTGTACTGGTCCAGTAAATGTCACATAATCATTAAGATTCATCGAATCGGCCATGCTTTTTAGCGTATTTTCCATTTCACCAGTACCAACCATATCTAAATGAAAATCATAACCAGAATCTTTTAAAAGCTTTGCTACTTTTATCGCATCATCAGGGTGCTTCCAATCCAAAAATCGACCTACCCAAAGAATTTTTGTTTTTTCTTTTTTTTGAAACAAATCTTCAAGATCATAGTTTTTTGTTTCAGGAAAATAGCCCCACTTATATCCTCGATTTATAAATGTTTTTGTCTGAGCATAATCAGCGTATGTAAAAGCACTTGCACACAGAAGATACATATTGCTGAATCTTCCTTTATAAAACCAATACTTTATTGCTCTTAATGGCATTTGATATTTTGGTGGTTTTATCTTAAATATTCTTTCAGAATATTGATACACCAATTTCTTTTTTCGTAATCTTTTCTTTATTAAATTGAATGGCGCACTTCCATAAATGACTACATCTGCATTATTTATTGCATAGTCACAATCATCTTCATCATTATCATATTGAAAAACAAAAGATTCCGATATTTCCTTATAGCCCATATTTTTTCTTTCAGAATCCATTGGAATTGTAGCAATAAACGAATAATCACCATTCAAATGTTTATTTAAACTTCGTGATAACGGCATCTGATGATGATTATAAAAATTAGATAAAAATGTAATCTTCATCTTTTCTCTCCCAACAACAAATCAATATACTCTTTAAATCTCAAATCTTTATCAAACGACTTTGCTTTTGCCACGCAATCATCTACAGAAAAAACATTCTCTTTGCATATACGAATTATCTGCCTTCCCATTTCATCAATATCGTCACAATCTACTATATAACCTGTCTTTTCGTCAAGAATTTCAGGACTACCTCCTGTTCTAAAGGTCAATACAGGAGTACCACATGCTATAGATTCCATATTTACAGTCGGATAGTTTTCCTCTCTAGTTGGATTAACAAATAAATCTGCCGCAGAATATATCTCTGCCAACTCATTCTGATCACGTGTGCGATGAATTGAAATAATACTGTTAGGAAGCATTTTATCTATAGAATCATCTGTACCTACAAGTACTATTTGAAACTTATTTTTATCAAGTCGTTTTGACAACTCTATAAAAACGTCCAATCCCTTACGCATTCCCCAATCAAATGCAACGCCTAATAATATATATTTATCCTCAGATATATTATATTTCTGTCTGAAATTACTTGAAATCGGTTTAAATACTTGTAGATCAATTCCATTATTTATTACTTGAATTGGATAATTTTTAAGAAAAGACTGCTTTACTAAGTCTGCAAGCCATTGTGACGGAGTGATAATGGTCAAATCCAGATTTGAAAACAATTTCTTTTTTTGCTGGTATAGGTAACTACTTCGATCTAAAAACCAGCTATATTGTTTCCTCTGTGGACAATTTCTACATTCTTTTTTCCATTTATCACATTTTACAAACGTGAAATATGTACAATAACCAGTAAATGCCCAACAATCATGAAATACCCAAAATAGTTTTATTTTATTTTCTTTAAAATAAGAAAACAGCATTCTTAAATTACAATCATGACCATGAATATTATGAATCAATACTATGTCAGGCGAAAAAGCATCTATTTCATCAATCATCCTTTTGGCTTCTTTTTTTGAATTAAATCCATAATTTCCAAGCAAACGAGATTTTAATGCCTGCAGTTTTATATCTTTTGAATTGCCGCAAGAAATTCCCCTACAACAATCATTTCCTGATACGCTATATAATATTTCATTATCTATATTATTTAAAGACAGTAAATCACTTATTGAAACTGCTATTTTTCCAGTGCTCCCTATTCCACAGGTTGAATTAATCTGGACAACTCTCATTAAATTACTCCTTCCAAAACGTAATATATGGAACTGTATCCAAAGTGCTTATGCCCGTAATGTACGATTCATATATACTATACATAAACAAGGCAGTAAAAAAAATACTCATTATTGTCTCACTCAACCTTGCTATCTCTTCCTTTTCTCTCTCCATACAATTCAAGCATTTACCAATTGTAATAGGAATTAAAATTATAAAATAATAATTCATTCTCATTGCCAATGTATTTACGGAAGCAAAAGTTTGAAATATTGTAGCAAACACTAAAATATTACGAAGCATCAATGTTTCATCATCAGCTCTTGACTCATCAACAATGACAAAACATAAAACTGTAAATAGAGAGAATAGAATAAGTGAGCCAAAAGCACCTGTACTTTCCGCTGTTGCAGAATATCTTTCATCTGAACTTCCTAAGATATTGACAAGAACATTAAAAATATTCTTTCTAAAAACAAATACAACAGAAAAAGATGCTATAATCCATATTAAATCTTTTTTCTTAAATTTAATTTTACATAATGGTAAGAAAAACAAAGTCATGAATCCAGTATGATGCAACAACGATGCAATAATAACACATATTGCATATCTAAAGAACTTACTTTTACTTACAAAATAATATGCTAAAGCACCTACACTAATAGCCAATCCTTGACGTATTCCAGAAAACAGCATTATAAACGTGGACATATTCACAAAAATTGATGCTTTAACATATCCATGTGTCTTGTCTTGATTATAAACAAATGCTATAGGCACTACAGTAATAAGCGCTGTTAGAGAAATGAACACTTGATAATTTGAAGAAATGTAGTTATAAATAAACCAACAATAAAATTTAAATAAGCATTCACTATATTGAGAAAAGACAGATGATAAGGTAGCATTTCCCCATATGTTGAAAATGTAATTGTAATTTGTCAAATCCCTACCCAATGATTTATCCCTAAGAATAAGCATTGCCGAGAATAAAAATAAAAAAGCAGGAAGAGCAATATTTTCACCCGTTAAACATCTATTTTTCCTAATACACAATGTTTTGTTTGATGATTTCAACCATTCTTGCAAAGACAATGGTATCAATAACAGCAGGAAATATGGTATCATTACTTTCTCCTATAACTTTTTATTTAACCTATATTTTCAAACTCACTTTTCAAATTACTCTGAACATTCACTATATCATGTCTTTCCAAAGCATATTTATACGTCTGTTCAATGTTCTTAAGCATCTTCTCAGGTGAAGAAACAATCTGCATAATTTTTTCTTCTATTTCATCACCCGTGGTTATAACCATAGCACCATCCACTTTTTTTAGATACTCAATCGAAGCAATCCCACTTGGTCCAACTCCAAGTATCTGAGATCCACTTTGTAAACAATCAATGATTTTAGTTGAAAATGAATATTTTACAGTTTCTATTGACTTTTCATCAAATGACTCAACATGGAGTACAACATCTGCCTCATGCATTATATGTTTGATCTCATCATAAGATCTAGGACCCATTATTTTTGAACTTTCTCCCCTATTAAGTTTGTTTTTTAACTGTTCCGTTATTGAAGCGCCTGTATATATCTCTAAAGTTGCTTTTAAACCATTTTTATTTATTTTTTCTATTGCATCTGCTACTTTGGAGAGAGTATCATCACGACCCCAAAATAAATTACCCGCATAAACAAATCTCAGCACTGGATTCAAATAACCTTTTGGCGGTAAAGACAAGTCACAACCTTTATACAATGTTGATACGGCCTTATTAAAACGGTTTGAGTACAACTCGGACATTTCATCAGAAATACCATATAACTTATCAGCTGCCATTATACATTTCTTTAACTCTCTTTTCAAATAACCTCTGCGATAAAAAGCATAGTTTTTATAACTACCATATACCTCATCAGCTATTAATAAAACGACTTTACATTCTGTATTTTTCTTTAAGTATTTTATGATCGGCCACAATATATATGGACTAGTCGCAAAAGCAAACAAAATGTCTGGATTGTTATCTTTTATAAACTTCTTAAAGTACTTATTTAACCAAAGACGGCTTCGCCAAATTTGCTCATGTCCCCAATATATAAACTCATTCTTATTTGCATGCAACTTATCAATTCTTTTTTGTTCATTACTGCTCGAAAAATCGACTTGACTTTTTGAATATTTCAAATCATTTGAAGTAAAAAAAGTCCCTTTGATTTTAAATTTCAAAAAAACTTTAACAATATCAGTGGCAGATAAGTTGTAATAACTAACATTCGCCTTGTTGTCAGGTTTCTTTTTTCTTGCATAAAAGTTGCAAAAATTATCGTCATTCCATGCTTTCCCACAAAAAAAATTTGAAACCGTATTTCCAAATGAATTTCTATCATCCCAAGACGCTTCATCAAATATGAGAATATTCATGTATTATTTAATCATTCCTTGTTTCTTTTATTATCAGCTCATCAGCTAGATCAATTGCATTTTTAAAAATGTCATCGAATACGTCACAGCCAATTCTTATTTTTATACAATTGTCGAAATATATTACCTCTGACTTAAAGCGTAAATTGTTTCTTCAACGACTTTCTTCTTATCAAAAGCATTCACCATATGCTTACGTCCCACTAAACCCATAGCTTTACGTTCATCGTAAGACAGTTGAGTGAACTTCTTCATCGCTTCATATAAGCTGTTTGCATTCTGCTTTTCAGCTAAAAATCCACTTTCTCCATTAACAACAGCTTCTCGACAACCCGCAATGTTACTTGTTATAAGAGGTCTTCCAGATGCAGCACATTCAAGATTAGTATTTGCCATTCCCTCATGCCAAGACGGTAAAACAAAGCAGTGACATTTTTCAATAAAAGGTCTTACATCTTTTTGAAAACCACGATAGTGAAGCCAACCTTCTGACTCATATTTTTTTATCTGATCAGCATAATCTTCCTCATAATTGCCAACAATATCAAGTGAGCATTTAACTCCATCGGTTATCAATTTTTCCATTGCCTCAAATAGTTCATCAATACCCTTTTCTTTCATTACTCGACCAATAAAAAGAAACCTTGTTTTTTCACAATCCTGTGGGTATTCAAGTAATGAGAAGTGTTCAAGATTTACCCCTGCACCATTTAGTAAACAGGTTTGATTCCTTGTAATGATTTTCTCGTCAAGGAAAATTTGCATATTTTCAGAGTTCTCAAAAAAAACAGTTTTAGCCATTTTCAAACTAATCTTATACATAAATGTAACAAGTTTTCTCAACAATCCATCTTTTTGAAATGCTGTTCCAAGACCTGTTATATTGACCGCATAAGGTATTTTTAGAAGCCGGCAGGCAAAGCCCCCGTATATGTTAGGCTTTATTGTATATGTAATAACTAAATCAGGCTCTAGAATCTTAAGTTTTTTCTTATACTTATGAAATAATGAGATATCTTTAATGGGATTTATTCCCCTTCTATCAATAGGTGTCTCAATAAGTTTTATTCCAATATTCTTTAGTTCAGAGACCATATCATCAAACGGAGTTAATGCAACAACCGAATTATCTTTTTCAACAAAAGTCTCTATTAATTCTTTCCTAAAGCTGTATAAACCGCCCGAATTATTGGCAAAGATTACTATTTTCATTTAATTTTCCTTATTGGCACCCCAACATAAGTACCACTTTCATTCACATCTCTAATAACAACAGCACCTGCACCGATAATACAACCCCCGCAAATACTAACATTATTGCTAACTGTCGCACCTATACCGATCCATGTCTTATTGCCGATATCAACCGTACCAGCAATATGAGCACCAACTGATATATGCACATAATCGCCGATTACGCAATCATGATCAACCGAGGCACAGGTATTTATTATACAGCCTTTTCCTACAACAGCGTCGGCATTGATAACCGCATTTGCCATAACGACAGTTCCGCTCCCTATTTGAGCAGACGGCGATATGACCGCACTTGGATGTATTAAAGTCGGAAAATTTCTGCTAGCCACGCTGTCTTGTATGCGACTGCGGATTTCAGCATTGCCTATAGCTACTATGATATCGCCTTCGTACCTATCTATATCAGAAGAATAACCTACAACTGTATGTTTTCCACACTTTTTCAAAGTTTCGTTATCGTCAAAAAACAAGATGCTATCATAACCATTCAATTCTGCAATATCCGCAACAACTTTGCCATGCCCACTAGCACCGACTATAAGTAATTGTTTCATTAACTTACCTCTTTAGTTCCCATAAATTCTTCCATAGTAGCCGATGTATCAGAACTAATACCGTCCCTTTTTAATACAACTTTAACTGTATCAATTATAACTTTTACATCTGTTATAAACGAAATATTGCGAGTATACCAAACATCCATTTTAAACTTTTCTTCCCAAGTAACAGCATTTCTACCGTGTGCCTGGGCATATCCCGTCAAACCAGGTCTAACATCATGACGATGACGCTGTTCTTCGTTGTATCTCGGAAGATACTTCACTAGCAACGGCCTCGGACCCACAATGCTCATATCCCCTATCAAAATATTGATAAGCTCTGGCAATTCGTCAAGCGAAGTACTCCTAAGTATCCTTCCATACTTATTCAAACGCACATCATCAGGCAAAAGCTTTCCGTCCTTGTCCTTGCGATTGTCCATAGTCCGAAACTTTATGAGTTTAAAGATCTTCTCATTCTTACCAGGTCGTGCCTGAGTAAAAAATGGGTTGCCCCTCATAAAGACTGCACCAAGAATTATCAATATCACCAACAGCGGAGACAGAACGATAAGTGCCATTAAACTCAAAACAAAGTCAAGTACCCTTTTTATGTATTTCGCATACATTACTCAAAACAACTCCTGATAACTCGAATAATTCTCTCCTGCTGTTCCTCAGTCATCTTATTATCGCTAGGCAGGCAAGCGCCTCTGTCAAAGATATCAGCGCCTACATCTTCTGCACCGCCTGCAATATAAGCATTTGTGCGGCATCTGATACTGCCGTTACGACCAACACACTCGTGCATTCTGTACATAGGCTGCATGTGCATTGGCTTCCATATTGGTCTGCCCTCTGCATTTATGCTTGCTATCGCTTCCAAAATTTCAGTAGGACAAGTCTTGCCAGCTTCTTTGATGTACAAAGCCTCGCTGTCATTTCTGACCTGCTTGCACATTGCGTCTTTATCTATGATAAGTGCAGACAGCCAATAATTTGGCTCTGTTCCCTCAACGATAGGATTCATTTTAACGGGAAGCCCTTTAAGACCCTCTTTGTATCTCTCGTATATTGCTTTTTTCTGCGCAATATGCTCCTCAAGATGCGGATACTGACCACGAACGACTCCTGCAATAACATTCGACATACGATAGTTGTACCCGACCTCTTCATGCTGATACCATGCCGCATTCTCACGAGCCTGCGTTGACCACTTACGAGCCTTGTTTGCATCTTCAAGGCTGTTAGTCAGCAAACATCCGCCGCTAGAACCAGTTATTATCTTATTGCCATTGTAGCTTACAGCGCTGTAATCGCCAAAGCTTCCACACTGTCTGCCGTCAATGGTAGCACCCATAGCCTCAGCAGCGTCCTCGATCAAAAGCGCACCATGCTTTTCGCATATTCTCTTTATCTCGTCCATTCTTCCAGGAAAACCGTATAACTCAGCGCTTACTACCAGCTTGACTTCAGGATACATCTCAAAAGCCTTTTCAAGTGCCACAGGATCCATGTTCCAAGTATCTCTGTCAGTGTCGATAAAAACAGGGATACCGCCCTCGTAAACAACTGGGTTGAGAGTAGCGTCAAAGGTCATGTCACTGCAAAAAACTCTTCTGCCCTCAAGAGCGCCATGAGATATAGCAGGCTTGCCATAAAGCCTCTTGCCAGCAAGCTTACAGCACAAGTGAAGCGCAGCCGTGCAGCATGAAAGGCCAACAGCATACTTGACTTCAGACTTCTCCGCCGCTATCTTCTCGACCTCATTTATATTCTTACCGACTGTAGACATCCAGTTGGTATTATAAGCCTCAGTAACGTATTCAAGCTCCTCACCATGCATTGTAGGTGACGCAAGCCATACTTTTTGTTTAAAGGGTTCTATTTTTTTCATTATTTTTCCCTCTTCCATATTTACTTCATATAAGTAACAATAATTACACTTGTTCACGTTAATAATTTTATCACAAAATTTTAATCTAGTCAAGTATTTGCCCCATACTTATGTATAATTTTTCAAGAATCGTACATTTTCAGTGTAATATACAATGCTAACCATTTACAAAAAGCTCAGTTTGTGCATTTTTATACTAAGCTGAAAGCTATAATTTTCTTCATTTAAAATTGTTAAATCATGAAACGTTTTGAAAAATATTTTTACCACAAGATTTTCGTTGCAGACAAAAGCTGACTTGATTTTTATCTGCATTTTACACGGCTTTTATTGATTATCAGGCAAAACCAGCATATAATCATAATAGTAATTATGGCGAAGTATGAGAAATATGATTGGAGCGGTGTTTATGATAGTAAAAATTTTCTGTGCGGTTTTGGTAGTCCTTGGAGTGAGCGTTGCAATTGTTCTAGGCGGTCTGATAATTTTGGCTTCTTGTGTTAGTGGCAGAAAAAAGCCTGCTGGTGACAATACCGCTGATGACGAGGACACATTTATGTACACAAATTATATGCAGGGATTTTACCTATAACTTTTTCTACACTGCCACGCTTTTTATATAGTATACAAAAAGTGGAGAGTGATTTGCCCATAAGCATTCTCCACTTTTGTATACCATTTTTTATTCTATCACTCGACCCCAAAAAAAACTATTGACACAGCCCGAAACTTGTGCTATACTCTCAACAAAATCAAATGAAACTACACGCAGAAAGGGCGTTTTATAATGACTGAAAAAGGAAAAATGCTTGCGGGCAAGATATATGACTCCTCCGACAAGGAGCTTGCAGAATTGAGGACAAAGGCTCACAAGCTTTCACAGCAGTACAGCAGTTTGTATGAAGATGATGAGAGAAGAAAAGCTATCCTTGACGAGCTTCTGCCCGACCATGGCGAGGGATTTTTTCTCCAAGGTCCTGTGTATTTTGACTATGGCGTTTTCACAAAGTTCGGCTCAGGCTGCTATGCAAACTTCAATCTGACAGTGCTTGACACCTGCCCTGTGACGATTGGCGACAACGTGTTTTTCGGTCCCAACTGCACCATTGCCACACCTGTTCACCCATTCAGATGGCAGGAGCGTAACATGAAGAAAAAGTCTGACGGCACTGTTTATGATGATGAATACGGCAAGCCTATCACAATACACTCCAACTGCTGGATAGCGAGCAATGTTGTCATCACAGGCGGAGTTACCATAGGCGAGGGCTGTGTTATCGGTGCAGGAAGCGTTGTCACCCGTGACATACCGCCAAATTCTCTTGCGGCAGGAAATCCATGCAGAGTTATCCGTGAGATAACAGAGGAGGATTCTATCAAGTACAAAGCAGAACTTTTCTAGGCACACCAAAATACCCCTGACCAGAAAATGATCAGGGGCATTTTTATCGTCTGTCGGATCATTGAGTATAGACCCATTTTCTATCGGACCACGCTCCGTTATAAGTCTTTCCGCCTTTGACAGTGTAGCTTCTTACACGTACGTAATATTTTTGATATCTTGCAAGCCCAGAAACTGTCTTTTTATCGGTGCGGTTGTTTGTTACCTTTACGCTTTTTGCTCCCTTAAAGTCGGAACGCTGTGAGTATGATATTTCATATCCCGTGGCAGACCCTTTCTGTGCATAATCTATAAAGAAGCCTGCATATGTGCCGTAAAGCTTCTGTATCACCTGCTTTGCAGGATAGATAGCAAAGCTTTTGGTGATAACTCCGCCGTAAATGCCCTTGCCTGTGATAGTCACCTTTGCGGTGCCGACCTTTGTGTTTGCAGAATATTTCACAGTGTAGTCTGTGCCGTTTTTAAGGGTCTTTGAGCCATATTTTACTGTGATCTTCTGCGTTATCGCCTTGCCGGTAAAGCTTTTTGAAGAAATACCGCTGACCTTTGCGTTTGCAAAATTAGTCTTTGCCGTAACAATGCTTTTAGCGTCTGACCAGTTGCCGTAATAGGTCTTTCCGCCCTTGACAGTATAAGAGCGAACTCTTACATAATATGTCTTTGAAGCCCCTAATCCAAGTACCGTCATCTTATCCGTCTTGTTGGTGGTGGATCTGTAAGTGGAAGCATCTGAAAAATCAGATCTTGTGCCATACTGGACCTCATAGCCTGTTGCAGATCCTTTCTGCACAAAATCCACAAAAAAGCCCTTATATCTTGTTTCAAGCACCTGTATCTGCTGTTTTGCAGGATTTATAACAAAAGAAACGGTCTGCTTGCCCTTATAGTTGCCGTAAAATTCAACTGTTATCTTGCCCGTGCCAACATTCACGTTTGAGAAATACATCACCATATAATCAACATAACGTTCAAGGGTCTTATTGCCGTCCTTTATAAGCACATCAGGTGTTATCTCCTTGCCGGTGAACGACAGTGGTGTAGCGTAATAAAGCTTGACCTTGGAAGCGTCCTTTGGCTGGATAGTAAAGCTTTTTGCAACAGAGCCTCTGTATTCGCCTTTTCCAACAAAGGTCATTTTTGCAGGTCCTGCGTTACGATTGGTCTTATAATAAACAGTGTAATCCACGCCCTCTTTAAGCTCTTTGCCCTCATAGGTGAGCGTTACGTCAGGCTGTTCAATATTCTTTCCCGTGTATGTGAAACTGTTCTTGAAGCCTGATATCTCGCAGTCTGCAATAAGCTTGCTGTCAGAATACTCCGCTGTGACAGTCATATCCTCTGTGACGTTTTTATAGTCCTTATCCCAGCCTGTAAAACGCAGACCCTTTATAGCAGGGGCTTTCGGAGCTTTTGCAGACTTACCATATTCCACTGTCTGCTGACTTATCACCTTGCCGTCCTTATCCACAAACGTAACGTTATATGTATAAGGCTTCCATGCGGCATAAAGGGTCTTTGCACCGCCTGAATATGAGATGCTTTCTATTCTTTCACCTGAAAGTGCAGCGTTATCATACCAGCCTGCAAAGTCTGCACCCTCTTTTGTCGGCTCGGAAAGCGTCACGCTTTCGCCTTTGCTGAGGTATTCTGGATTGCCTGTGCTGTTCGTGCCGCCATTTAAAACATAGTCGACAGTGACAAATTTTGCTTCAACAAGCTTTGCCTTTACTGTGCTGTCAGCAGTATAAACTGTGTTCGCATCGACAGCAATTCCGTTCTTGTACCATTTAAGAGCATAACCGCTTTGCACTTTGACAGCAGGATATTTCACCTTGCCGTCCTTATCAGTGCAGGCATAATGCTTGCCGTCAGGGGCTTCAAATGTTATCTTGTGGGAAGCCTGCTCCCCAGGACGAGTTAGCCTTGCTTTGCCGCCTGCCATTGTCCACCTGCCGCTGTCTGTCTGCTTTCCGCCAACGGTATTCAGCGAATAAGCTGCAGAGCTTGTAACGTTAGACAAAGCCGTTTTCTTTACCTTGCTGTCAGAAAAGTTGCCGTTATACCAGCAATCGGCATATTGCTGTCCATAATAAAAAGCGTCATTATCAATGCTGCCCACCATAGCTTTAGCATTTGAACTGCTTGACTTTGCAAGGTCTGAAGCGCACTCTGTCAGGGTCAGACCACCTGCTTTGCCCACGATTCCGCCTGCCGAGCTTGTACCCTTGACAGTTCCGCTGAACGTACAGCGTTGGATAGATACCGCATCAAATTCACCAACGATCCCGCCTGCGTACTTACCGCTGACAGTTATTTTCTCAGCACTGAGATCTCTTATCTGCGCTCTGTCCTCAGCATAGCCGAACAGACCTGCATAAGAATTATTTTGGATAACAGCGTTTTTCAGAATGTGTCCGTTGCCGTCAAAATATCCGCAAAAAGGCTTTGAAGCCGTTCCTACTGCCGATATCTTTGCACCACCGAAGTCGATGTCTTTTTCAAGCACAACACGCTTTCCTGCAAAGCTTTCACCCCCTGATACACGCTTTGCGAAGTTTTTCCAATCCGTCGATGTCTTTATAACAAGACTTTGTTCCTTTATCTCTTTCGCCTTTGCCTTTATAAGAAGCTTGGCATTGGTAATATCGTTCTTTGATGCGTTTTCGTCTGCAATAACTTTCTTGCCGTTGTTGACCTCACGCTCATAACCGCTCTGCTTTTCATACTTTGCCACAAGTGTTTCAAGCTCGCTTTTATCAGACTTATCTATATCATCGGTATAGGCAAATATTATAGGCTGACCAGTATAAGCGTCCTTGTCGGTAACGTCCGTCCAACTGTCGCCGTCATTGGAAATATACGCCTGACCAGGCTTCATGACCCCGTCTGAATAGCCATAAACGGTCACATAGCCTGAGCCGTCATCACCGCTGAATGTCATCACGACAGAATATCTTTCGCCCTCGTCAAGCTCAACATCAGGGATATCCACGGTATAGAATCCGTCGCTCTGCACCTTTCCGCTGACCTCACATTCAAGTATCCCCACAGGAGTGCTGTCTGAAACAGAAGTGTAGACCTGCACGGTGTAGTCAGACTTTCCAGTGTAGCCAAGATACATAAAGCCCACTTTGTCAAGAAGCTCGTCTTTTTTTGCTGTAAAAACATCAGCACCGCTCATTTTATTTTCATTGCTAACATAAAATATAGAATTATCCTTATTAGCAGGATAATGGTAATTATTATCACAGCTTTCAGTGAGATCGAACGCCACCCAATCGGTCATTTCTGCCTCTTCATAGGATATCCAGTAATAGCCGTCTGTGCCACTGGATACTCCCCAAGAGCCTTTCACAAGCCATGCCCCGTTTTTCTTTGGCTGATAGCCTGCAAGGAAATTTGACTTGCTATAATTATCGTCCCAGCCCACTACGCTTACGGCATGATTTATTCCACTATATTTTGTAGTTTCCGGATCGTAATAGCTTTTGTTATCAAAGGTCATATACAGGTCGTCTGCATAATAGCTCACCAATACTCCGCCAAGCTCTTTTATCTTGTTTTTAATGGCGTTTCGTCCGCCTGTGATAGTGGAAGCGTAATTAAGCTGATATTCGCAAACACCCTTTTTCTCCTCAGATACGATAGTGGCTTCCGTTCCGTCGGACACGAAAGGCTCATATTCATCATAGCAAAGTCCTCTATGAGCCGCCATTGCAAGGGACGAATCCATCCACGTTCCGCCGCAATCCCATATTGACTCGTCAAATCCGCCGTTAGCATATGTAGAGAGGACAAGGCTCGGCACAGAAAACTGCACGTTTTGATTTTCAAGCCCCTTTTGAATAAGATTGCTCTCTGTGCAGGAAAGTGCCGCAAACGCCCAGCAAGTGCCTGTCTGGAACTGGTTTTTGATAGTCGTCAGCGTATTCTTAGATCTGGGATCATATTTCGCAGGCAGCGAAGCCGTTGCCTTTTGTGCATAAGCTGAGACCCCGTCGTCCGTGTCAACCAGATCTTCATCAGCGATCTCCGATTTTTCCAGACCTTCCTTTTCGTAGCCATAACCATTATCAGTAAAAATTATCCTGCCCATCTTAAATTTCGGGCTGTCATTATCTCCGCCATGCTCCATATCCGCAAAAGCTGCGCAAGGAAACTGCACTGACAATATCGCCGCCGTCAAAATGGCAGCACATTTATAGATCACCTTCATAAAGATCTCCTTTCTGCTTTTCTGTTATTTAGTTGCACAAAGTTTCTTTTGGTTACTATTTTAATGATTACTTTTTTATCTTTTTCTCCCCACTGAGATAATATTTTTCTTAGTAAGCACAAGTAGCACAATGCCAAGCAAAAGTATCAGCGGCCAAGTAAGATACGGTCTTTTATCATTATCAATATCGGTCACGACTTTATCAGGCTCACCATTTTTATCAGTGTTGTAATACACGTTCACTTTTTCGTTCTGACTCACATAATATGTGCCTGTGAAGATCTCTCTTGTGTACTCCTTGCCGCCAACATCAAAAGCGACAGTTATGTAATATGTTTCAGCTTTGTTGCTTGCCTTTTTGTTATGTCCCCAAGTTTTCAACTCATGGTCTATCCACTTCACATAGCCTGTGGTTTTCTCAGCACTTGACATGAAAACCCTGTTTGAAACATACTTGCTGAGATTATAGATAGTAGAGAAACCACCCATAAGAATAAAAACGATACTCAGAGCGATAAGCCCTGCATTTTGCTTTTTCATTTGATATACCCCCTGAACAGAAATGTTGTGTTAATATGAATTTATTATATCATATGAGAACATGGAAAGTCAATAAGCCTATCCCATCTTTCCATAAGTCTTATGGACATATTTATTAGTACGGTTTTGATCGTTGAGGTAAGCCGCTATTTTCTTTCTGCTGTAAGGACTTTTTTTATAAGATCATGTTGAAACTTCATTTTCTTCATTTTTTGAACAATTCTTGACTTTGTTGCAAATCTGTGTTATACTAATCATAAACGAACGGTCGGTACGCATAAAAGGAGCGAAGCAACATGAAAACAACTGAGCAACAGCACAATGAGCGGAAACGTGAACTAATGGAAAAGTGCTTCGAGTGCTATGCGGAAAACGGGCTCACAGGCACAGGAATTAAAGCACTAGCCGATGCGTGCGGATGCACGAAAGCAAATTTGTATTCGTATTTTAAAAACCTTGATGAACTGATCATTGAGTCAACGGCATACTGTATGGAAAAGGTTGAGGACGACTTTATGGAGATGGCACCCACCGACCCCGAGGATGTTGTCCGTTTTGTGAAGGAGGTCCCGTATTGGACAGCAAAAAAGCACGGAAAAAAATATCGCCTGATGTATCAGATATATACGCACCCGAAGTATATCGAGCACGGCAAGAAATTCTTTGAGGGCGTGAACGAACGCTATACCGAGTACGCCAAGCGGCTTGAGCCGAAGATCGGCATTCCATATACGGTCATCACGCCGCTGATCTTTATATTCGTCCGCGCCTGCGTTCATTATGCGATGTTTGAGGATGAATATTATCTGAAAACCCAGATGGAGGTCTTAAAACAGGGGGTCGCCCTGTTTGTGGATAAGTACAAAGCAAACCAAGCATAAGCCTATCGACCGCCGCTCATTTACGGCGTGGGCAGCGGTGCAAAGCTCCGCCGTGATAAACAATTCCGAACGGAGGAAAAAAGATGAAAACAGAAAAAAAACTACTCACAGGTACACTTTTGGCGCTTTGCACCGCTCTTTTGGTGCTTTGCAGCGTGCTTGCCATAGGATGGAGCAAGGCGGCAAAAACAGGCGACGCACTGCCGGAGGTGCGAAACAACGGCACGGCGATTCAGTGGAAATACAGCGACGAAGCCGACTGGCACGACCTTGTGGCGCTTACTGAGCTGCGGGGCGCTGCCGGAGAAAACGGAACAGACGGTAAAAACGGTAAAGACGGCTCTGACGGCAAGAACGGAATAAACGGTACAAACGGAAAAGACGGCATTAACGGCTCCGACGGCAAGGACGGCATTAACGGAGTTGACGGTAAAGACGGCATTAATGCCAAAAGCATAGAGGTGCAGCGAGCTGAAACCCACATACAGTGGCGTTACGAGGGCGATGAGTGGCAGGACCTTGTGGCGATAGCCGACATCACAGGCCCCACCGGGCAGAAAGGTGCAGACGGAGCAAACGGAAAGACACCGGAGTTCCGTGTAAGTGAAAACACCCTGCAGTGGCGCTATGTCGGCGATGAAATATGGCTGAACCTGTACGATCTTTCGGTTTTGAAAGGTCTTGACGGCAAGGATGGTATAAACGGAAAAGACGGAGCCGATGGCAAGGACGGAACAAACGGACAAAACGGCTCTGACGGTGTGGACGGAAACACCCCGTTTATCGGCGAGAACGGCAACTGGTGGATTGGAGAAATCGACACCGGCGTAAAAGCCGCAGGCATTGACGGCACAGACGGCGAAAAGGGAGACAAGGGAGACAAAGGCGACAAGGGAGATAAAGGCGACAAGGGAGATAAAGGCGACAAGGGCGATAAGGGCGATAAGGGCGATGCCGGTCAGAACGGCGCCTGCTCCGGATATTTTTATGCAGAAACAAGAATTCCGAGAGTATTTCTCAATAACGGCAACGCAGCTTTAAGCGTTTATGAAAAGGTAAACAGCGGAGACCTGATATCCACTTATCTTGATAAGATTACGCTCAAAAAAGGTCATGTTTACAGCGTCACCATAAGCGGCTCTCTCCAGGTGGTATCAAACGAGTCCAACAACAACGGTAATTACTCCATCCAGATGACAGACGGCTATGACGACGACCTTTGCCGTGAGGTTACACGCATAAAACGTGACGGCAAAAAAATAGCGCAGACAAACGACCAACATTCCTTTAATTTCACCAGAATTTACGACGCCTCGGACGAGGATATAACGCTGTACTTCATGTTTGAACAGTCGGCATACAATACCCGTCTCGAAAGCTTCAAAGGCACAATCACAATAACAGCTCTTGATTAAGTTTACATAACGGAGGTAGTAAGAAATGAAAAAACGAATACTCAGTATCCTGCTCACCCTATGTATGCTGTTCTGCCTTGTGCCGACAAGTGTATTTGCCGAGGATAATATGGCAGCGAGTGGGACGGCGGAAGTTTCCACAGCGGCGGAACTGGTTTCAGCAATCAGAGAAGCTTCATACGGAACAGTCAAACTGACGTCAGACATTACCATTTACACCACATTAGTGGTCAACCGCACCGTCACCCTTGATCTCAACGGTTATGTGCTAAAATACGGCAGCAGCAGTGCAGGGCATGTAATCACTGTGTCCAGTGGTATTTTGACAATTGAAAACAGTGACTATACAAAATCACACAATTTCCAAAAGAAGTATAATTTATATGTAAATGATTTTTTTTGAATTTTGCTCCGTTTAAAATCATACTAATTTTAGCTTTTAATTTTTTTCATTCCAAAAACCGCCCCATTTCGTTCTATAAATTACCTCTTATAATCAAATCATGCAGACATATAATATTATTGCAAGCCCGAAAAACAAATGAAAAGGAGATACGAAAATGAAAGGTATCACAACTCAGGAAGGCAGAGAAACACTCAACAAGTTCAAGATGGAAGCAGCTAACGAAGTTGGCGTAAACCTCAAGCAGGGCTACAACGGCGATCTTACAGCTCGTGAGGTCGGCTCTGTAGGCGGTCAGATGGTCAAGAAGATGATCGACGCTTACAAGACAACAGGCAACAAGTAATTTCTTCCAAAAGTCCTAAAAACTCCGCCGTGGCATTTCGCTGTGGCGGAGCTTTTTATGCCAAATCTTATTTTATTTTTCCAAAAAGAAATGTTTCATAATAATAATAATTTACAAATTGTTTACATTTCGAAAACGTTATACTAAGCAGCCAGCTTAACAAAACGTAGGAATAATGTGATATAATTGCAGTATAAACTAATGCATAACAGCATCAAATTTAAAAATTGGAGTGATTATTTATGAAGAAGTTATTGGCAACAGTGCTTGCTTTATCACTAACACTTGGGACATTTGCTTTACCAGGTGTTGTTGGTAATCTTACCCTAAGTGATTTCACTATCACAGCAAGTGCTGAAACAAGTAAAAATGATTTTGAATATAGAGTATTAAATGATGACACTATTGAAATAACCAAGTATACAGGCAACGGAGGAAACGTTGTTATTCCAAGTACAATTGACGGAAAGAAAGTAACAGGATTTTTTACTGCATTTTCCGGTTGTGAGAATATAACAAGCATAACAATTCCAAATAGTGTTGAGAACATTTGGTGGTATGCCTTTTCAGGATGTACAAATCTTACAAGTATAACGCTTCCAAACAGTATAACAAACATTGGATCAGGTGCATTTGCCGGATGTTCGAAACTCACTGATATTATAATCCCAGACAGCGTCACACATTTGGAAAAAGGAGCATTTATGTGGTGTACCAACCTTACAAATGTGATAATATCGGGAAGAATCACCAGTATTGAGGATGATACATTCAATGAATGCACAAATCTTAAAAGCATTATTATCCCAAATAATGTAGAAAGTATTGGAGCTAGAGCTTTTTATCTCTGCGAAAATCTTGCAAATATTACGATGTCGGACAGCATAAAGAGCATTGGTGAATTTGCATTTGTTGGCTGCAGAAACCTTACAAACTTAACAATACCCAATAGTATAGTAAGTATTGAGGATGGTACTTTTACTGGTTGCACAGGACTTACAAGTGTTTCAATTCCTAAGAATGTTACCAAAATTTACAGCAGTGCATTCTCTCAATGTACAAATCTTTCAAGTATTTATGTTGATAAAAACAATAAAGAATTTTCATCAGAGAACGGAGTTCTATTTAACAAAACTAAAACAGATTTATTACTTTATCCAATTGGAAATACAAGAACAGAGTATGACATTCCAAATGGTATAATGATAATAAGAAACCAAGCTTTTCAAGATTGCTCCAATCTAAAAAACATAACGATCCCTAATAGCGTGATAAGTATTAGAAAGTATGCCTTTAATAAGTGTACAGTGCTTTCTGATCTTTATTACTGTGATTCAAATGCAAATTGGAATAATATCGACATTGAAGAAAACAATGAATCTTTAACAAAAGCAAATATACACTATAATTTTAATCCATACCACATAAATAAAGACACCACTAATATACAGCTGTCAACATCAACTTATGTTTTTGATAACACATTAAAAAAGCCATCAGTTACTGTAAAGATTGGTAGCAGGACGCTTACAAGCGGCACTGACTACACAGTTTCATACTCAAACAACAAGAA